>ENA-ORDI01000217-ORDI01000217.1-marine-metagenome-genome-assembly--contig:-NODE-217-length-40992-cov-6.559599_pt1 | contig 40992 bp, 45 predicted proteins | sample MGYA00248628_ERZ508525 | MGnify/ENA primary metagenome ERZ508525 (study PRJEB26195, sample SAMN05422138) | marine metagenome | isolation source: East of Porto Seguro, South Atlantic Ocean | place... | reverse complement strand
ATTTAATTTAGAATAAAAAAATTTTTTTAAAAAATTTTCATTATTTTTATATAATTATATATATGTCTCTTTTAAGTAGAATATATTCAAAATTAATTTTCAAAAATTTTAAAATATTAAAAAAAATTAATATTTATTATAGAGATTTTGGATCAAAAAGTAACTTTGCAATATACATTAAAGATATGAGTATAAATTTTAATTATAAATTTTCTAAATATTCATACCAACCTCACAATCCTCATATAGGTGCTGAAGGATGTATCAGATGGATTTGTGAATCATATCATGCTGTTTTTGATCATTTAGAAAAAAGACCTGCAAAAAGTTTATTAGAAATTGGTTGTGGGTTCGGTACAAGCACATGGATTATGAAGGATGCCGTTGATGGTAAAACAGTTGGTTTAGATATAAGTAAAGAAGCTATTACTTCAGCAAAAAAATTATTTCCTGGTGTCAAATATATATGTCAGAATTATAAAGAATATTTTAAGAAAAATCCATCAACTTTCTTTGATGTTATAGTAACTTGTTACGGTCCTTTCAATATAAGAAGAAAATTCATGAATGTTCAAGATAAAAATATGAAAAAATTGTTATTAAAACACTGCAACAGATATATTCAGGTTGGATATAGGGCAAAAAATATTAAACAATTTTTGTTTTGGGAACACAAAGCAGAAGGTAAACAACTATCTTTCAGCACAACTTTGGTCGAAGATTCAAAGCAAGGAATTTATAAAAAATATTTTAAATATTTTTTTACTTGGCATTATTTACAGTGTTTACTTCATTCTATTATTCATAGATTTTACATACCTCTTTAATTTTTATTAAATATTCAGTTTGTCCTAGAATTTCCTTTAAAAAATCGTAAATAAATCCAAAGAATTTATTTTTTAAAATAATTTTAATCAATTTTAATCAATATAAGATTTGTTTTTGTATTTTAACTTTAACTTTTTGAAGAATGTTTGATATTTTCTTTTAGGACTTGGATAAACACCTTGGAACAAATTGTGCCCTATTTGCGCCCAACTCAATAATTAGAAATTAAGGAAAACTCCAAGATCGTTGATACATAAGGTGTGCCCCCTACGAGGTTCGAACTCGTGTTTCCGCGTTGAGAACGCAGCGTCCTAGACCACTAGACGAAGGGGACAAATGCAATAATGATTTTAGTTTTTTTTTACTAGAAATTAAATTCAAAAATATTAATCCTATATAATATATATATGTTAAATATTAATAATTGTATTTGGATTACTGGCGCAAGTACAGGAATTGGTAAAACTCTTGCATTAAAGTTGGCTAGTGAAGGATTTACCATAGCAGCAAGCGCAAGGTCAATTAAGAATTTAAAAAAATTAAAAAATGAATCCAAATCTCAAAAAGGCTCTATTAACATTTATCCGTTAGATATAAGCTTGAGATCTCAGGTTATTTCTACTTTTAATAAAATTGAAAAAAAATTAGGAAATATAGGAACGGTAATTTTAAATGCTGCAATTAATAAACCGATAAATAGTCAGAATTTTTCATCTCAAAAACTTGAAAATATCATGCATGTTAATTATGTAGGAACAACTAATGTTTTGGAACCAGTTATTAAAAAATTTACAAAAAGAAAATTTGGTAAAATTGCTGTAGTTGCTTCACTTGCAGGATATGTTGGTTTTCCAAATTCATCTGCTTATTCTCCTACTAAAGCAGCGTTAATTAGTCTTTGTGAATCACTCAGGTCTGATTTAGAACAATACAATGTAATTCTTCAAGTTATAAATCCTGGTTTTGTTAAAACACCAATGACAGATAAAAATAATTTTTACATGCCTTTTTTAATTTCTAGTGAAAAATCAGCAGAATATATTTATAAAGGCTTATTAACAAATCGTTTTGAAATTTTTTATCCAAAAATATTTGCATACATATTAAAAGTTTTGAGATTTCTACCCTATTTTTTGTTACTTCCAGTATTAAAATCAACACTAAAGAATAGGATTAGAAAATAATTTTTTTTTAATTCAGTCGCTATAAATATATTTAAAACGTAGGTATCCCACATTCTAAAAAAACAAGAATTGAATTAAAAAAATATATGAAAGGAATTATATTTGTTTTATATTAACAGCGCTTTGTCTGCCATTTTCATCCTCAACGTCGTATGATATTTTATCACCTTCGTTAAGTACTGAAATGTTGGCTTTTTGTAACGCAGTAATATGCAAGAACATATCCTTCTCATCGTCATCTTGGTCTACAAATCCATAGCCTTTTTTTGGATTAAACCATTTGACTTTGCCGGTTTTCGAACTCATTTAGTCGTTATCTCTATAGTAAAAAGTTAATAAATTAATATCTAACTATTTAAACAATAATTTTAATTTAATGCAATACTTTTTAAGTAAAAAAAGAAACTTCATTTTTTTTTCTAAAATTTTGTTATTTTACAAATAATTTGTAAGATATTTTAATGGTTCTAAGAAGTGTAATTAGAAATTTTGTTAGATTAGAATCTTCAAGCGGCATCCTCCTTCTTATTGCAGGTTTGATCGCTTTAGTTTTAAGTAACTCAAGTTTTGCTGGAGTCTTCGATCACATCCTTCATTTAAAATTATATTTTGGAACTAACTTGCCATTATTTTACAAATCTATCCAGCATTGGATAAATGACGGGTTGATGGTTATATTTTTTTTTGTAGTTGGTTTGGAACTTAAGAGGGAATTCTTAGAAGGAGAACTTTCTATGCCATCACAAGCAATTTTACCGGTTATTGCTGCAGTTGGCGGTATGGCTGTTCCAGCAATATTTTATTTATTATTTAATTTTAATAATCCCGAAACTTTTCAAGGATGGGCTATACCTTCAGCAACTGATATCGCTTTTTCTTTAGGCGTCCTCAGTCTTCTTGGAAAGAAAGTGCCGATATCATTAAAAATTTTTTTAATGGCTCTTGCAATTATTGATGATTTAGGAGCTATTATAATTATAGCATTATTTTACAGTTCTAATTTAGAAATCTTTTCATTATTAGTTGTTTTGTTTATTTTATTTTTTCTTTATTTATGTAACAGAAGAAATTTACAAAATATTTGGATATATATTCTTCTCGGATTCTTTCTTTGGATTTTTATTCAAAATGCAGGAATTCATGCGACCATATCAGGAGTTTTGTTAGCAATATTTATTCCTCATAAAAAAACAAAACAAGGATCCTTGCTTACTTGTGCTGAAAATAAACTTCATCCTTGGGTTGCTTATTTAATTATGCCATTGTTTGCACTAACTAACGCAGGAGTTTATTTGGGCGATGTATCTTTAGCATCTTTATCTAATCCGGTTCCTCTAGGAATTATGACAGGGCTTTTTTTTGGGAAGCAAATTGGAGTTTTTTTTACAACTTTTTTATTAATAAAAATGGGCTATGCAAGGTTACCTTCAGGTTCTAATTGGATTCAAATGTATGGTATTGCAATGTTGGCTGGAATAGGCTTTACGATGGCAATGTTTATAAACTTTTTGGCATTTGATACTGACATATATATAAATCAAGCCAAAATAGCTATCTTAATTGCTTCATTTACGTCCGCAGTTTTAGGTTACATCTTACTTAATTTCAAAAGCAGCAGAAATTAGTTGTTTTGTATATTTTTGTTTTGGTTTTTTGAATATTTGATCAGAGCTTCCGCTTTCAACAATTTTTCCATTCTTTAAAACAATTAATTGATGAGCAAGAGATTGGATAACTCTAAGGTCGTGAGAAATAAATATATATCCCAAATTATTTTCTTTTTGTAATTTTTTTAATAAGTCAATAATTTGCGATTGAATAGATAAATCCAATGCAGAAGTTGGTTCATCTAAAATTAGAAAACGAGGCTTTAGAACAATAGCTCTTGCTATTGCTATACGTTGTCTTTGACCACCGCTAAACTCATGGGGATATCTATTCATAATATTTGTATCGAGCTCTACTTTTCTTAATGTATTTAAAATCAGTTTTTTTCTATCTTTTTCACTTAAATCATTTTTATGAATTTGTAATCCTTCACTGATAATTTCTTCTATAGAAAGTCTTGGCGATAAACTTCCAAATGGATCCTGAAAAATAATTTGCATATCACTTCTTAATGGCCTCATTTGTTTAAAATTAAAATTATTAATACTTAATTTCTGATTTTTTTTAAAAAAATTAATTTGTCCATTACTTTTTATTAATCTAAGCACAGCCATACCTAAAGTTGTTTTTCCCGATCCTGATTCACCAACAATTCCTAAAGTTTGTCCTTCAAAAACATTAATATTTACTTGATCGACAGCTTTTATATATCCCGTTATTCTTTTTAAAAAACCTTTCTTTATTGGATACCATACTTTTAATTCTTTAGTCGATAATAAAGGAATTTTTTTTTTTATTTTAACTGGTTTTCCTTTTGGTTCAGAAGCTAAAAGTTTTTTTGTATAACTATGTTTAGGTTTTGAGAAAATTAATTTTGTTTTTCCTGACTCTACAATTCTTCCATCCGTCATTACAAGGACTCTATCAGTTATATTTTTAATAATTGTTAAGTCATGGGTAATTATTATCAAACTCATTTTTAATTTAGTTTGTAATTTCTTTAATAAATTTAGAATTTGAGCTTGTATAGTTACATCAAGAGCAGTTGTAGGCTCATCTGCAATTAGCAAATCCGGATCATTTGCAAGAGCCATTGCAATCATAACTCTTTGCTTTTGTCCTCCTGACAATTCATGAGGATAAGAATTTAATCTATTTTTACCGTCTGGAAATCCAACTAAATTTAGAAGTTCAATCGCTTTGTTTTCTGCTTCTTTGTTTGATAATTTTTTATGTATAAAAAGTGACTCTGTTATTTGTTTTTTGATATTATGCAAAGGATTTAAAGATGTCATAGGTTCTTGGAAAATCATGGATATATTATTTCCCCTTATTTTTTGTAATTCTTTCTCGTTTGATCTCAAAATATTTTTATTTTTGTAAAAAATTTCTCCTGATGGATGAAAAGCTTTTGGATAAGGTAATAATTTTAAAATCGAAAGTGCAGTAACAGATTTTCCTGAACCTGATTCACCGACAATTCCCAGAGCTTCGCCTTGAGCTATATTTAAGGAAATGTTTTTAACTGCTTGGTAGACTTTATTATCAACATTAAAAGAAACAGAAAGATTATTTATTTTTAGAAGATCATTCATTATTTATTAATTTTTTTGTTCTAAATATTTTTTAGGATCAAAGGCGTCTCTAACCGCTTCGCCAACAAAAATTAACAAGCTAAGCATAACTCCTAAAGTAATAAATACAGTTACTCCTAGCCAAGGAGCATTAAGATTTGCTTTACCTTGTGCTAACAATTCCCCTAAGCTTGGGGATCCAGGTGGCAAACCAAAGCCTAAGAAATCTAAACTTGTTAGAGTTGCAATAGAACCATTTAATATAAATGGTAAAAAAGTTAGAGTTGCAACCATTGCATTTGGAAGTATATGTCTTTTCATTATTGTTAAATTATTTAATCCTAGAGCCCTTGCTGCATGGACATATTCGAAATTTCTCGCTCGTAAAAATTCTGCTCTTACTACGCCAACAAGAGACATCCAGGAAAATAACAACATAATCCCTAGCAACCAAAAAATATTTGGCTCTACGATACTTGCTAGAATTATTAATATATATAAGACTGGTAATCCGGACCAAATCTCAATAATTCTTTGAAATATAAGATCTACGATACCACCAAAAAAGCCCTGCACAGCTCCTGCTGCAATACCAATTATGGAACTAAAAAGTGTTAATGATAGTCCAAATAGAACGCTTATACGAAAACCATAAATTAATCTTGCAAACACATCCCTTCCCTGGTCATCTGTTCCAAGCCAGTTTTCCGTATCAGGTGGAGAAGGTGCAGGGGTTGGAATTAGATAATTAATAGTATCGTGGCTATATGGAATTAATGGCCATATTATCCATCCGTCACTTTCAATTATTTTTTTTATGTATGGATCTTTATAATCTGTATAAGTTTCGAAATCCCCATCAAATGTTTTTTCAGTATAATTTTGGAAAATTGGAAAATAGAAAGAATTATCATATTTGATTAAAATCGGTTTATCATTTGAAATAAATTCTGCAAAAAGAGTAAAAAAGAATAAAAATAAAAAAATTTTAAAAGATCTGTAACCTCTTTTATTTGCTTTAAAATTTTGTAGCCTTCTGTAATTCATTTCTGAGATATTAAAACCTAGCATTTTTAAGTATCCCTAGTTTCAAAATCAATTCTTGGATCAATTACAACATAAGTAAGATCTGTAATTAAATGTAAAAGAAGTCCAAAAAAAGTAAAAATATAAAGAGTTCCAAAAACCACGGGGTAATCTCTGTTTAGGACGCTTTCATAACCCAATAGACCAAGCCCATCTAATGAAAATATAACTTCTATAAGTAAAACGCCGGTAAAGAGTACAGATATAAATGCAGCAGGAAAACCAGCAATAACAATTAGCATGGCATTTCTAAAAACATGCCTATACAAAACATTTTTTTCTGAAAGACCTTTTGCTTTTGCTGTTGAGACATACAATTTACTAATTTCATCCATAAAAGAATTTTTAGTAAGCATTGTTAGTGTCGCAAACCCTGCAATGACCAAGCTTGCAACAGGTAATGTAATATGCCATAAATAATCCAAGATTTTTTCAAACCAATTTAACGTTTCCCAATTATTTGAAATTAAACCTCTTAATGGAAAAATATCTAAAAAACTTCCTCCAGCTAGAAAAACAACTAAAAAAATTGCAAATAAAAATCCTGGTATCGCGTATCCAATTATAATTGCAGTACTTGACCATATGTCGAATTTTGAACCATCTCTTATAGCTTTTTTAATACCTAAAGGAATTGAAATTAAATAAACTATTAAAGTTGTCCATAGACCCAGTGAAATTGACACGGGCAATTTTTCTATTATTAGATCTATTACTTTTTTTCCCTTAAAATAACTCTCACCAAAATCAAATTTTAAATAATTTTTCAACATGATAAAAAATCTTTCATGTGCAGGCTTATCAAAACCATAATATTTTTCTAAATCAGCAATAAATTCAGGATCAAGACCTAGAGAGCCTCGATATTTACTAGATGTTTCAGTAGAAGAGCTTGTTTGAATATTAGTGCTTTGCGATAAAACATCACCCTTATCTGTGCCAGCAATTCTCGATATAGAATCTACGTTATGTCCTTTAATTTGGGAAATCATTTGTTCTACTGGCCCGCCAGGTGCAGCTTGAATTATTATAAAATTTATAAGTAAAATACCTAAAAGAGTAGGGATGATAAGTAAAAGCCTTCTTATAATGTAAGACAACATATATAAGTAATTATATTATTTTTCTGTGGTTTCTAATAGTTTAACTTTATTTATATCAATCCACCACGTATCTAATCCTAAATCATATTTTGGATTTTTTTTTGGGCGGCCAAACTTATCCCAATATGCAATTCTAAAGTATTGTATATGCCAGTGCGGGACAACGTAATATCCCAATAATAAAACTCTGTCTAAAGCTTTTGTAGCAGATATTAAACTTTTTCTATCTTTAGCAGCAATTATTTTATCAATTAAAAAATCAACAACCGGACTGGAGACACCTGCATAATTTCTACTTCCATTAATTTGAGCAGAAGTAGAATTCCAAAAATCTCTTTGTTCATTTCCTGGACTTAAACTTTGTCCTAAAGATACCACCGTCATATCAAATGAGAAATTTTCTAATCTTCTTTCATATTGAGCACTATCTACAGTTCTAACTTTTGCATCAATACCAATTTTTTTTAAGTTTCTTGCATATGGTAAGGCAATTCTTTCAAATTCCGGGCTAACTAAAAGAATTGTAAATTTTAATGGCATTCCTGTACTTTCATTTATTCTTTTTCCATCTTTAATAAGCCATCCGGCGTCATAAAGTAATTTATCTGCAATGCGTAAATTTTTTCTTATTTCTCCTGAACCGTCATTAACAGGATTTTCATATATCTTATTAAAAACTTCTTTTGGTATTTGGTCTTTAAATGGCTTTAATAATTTTAGTTCTTCTCCAGAAGGTAAACCTGATGAAGCTAAATCAGAATTAGAAAAAAAACTATCTGTTCTTTTGTATTGATCAAAAAAAAGTATTTTATTTGTCCATTCAAAATCAAAAGCATAATTAAGAGCTTTTCTAACAATAGGATCCTTAAAGATTTCTTTTCTGGAATTTATAAAAAAACCCTGCATTCCGGTGGGTATTTCATGTTTTAGAGATTTTTTTTTCACAAATCCATTTTTTATTGCTTTGAAATTATAAGCGTTTGCCCAACGTTTTGCCTGATTTTCTTGACGGAAATCATAATCTCCACTCTTGAATGCTTCTAATGCCACGGTTGCATCGCGAAAGTACTCAATTACTATTTTTTCAAAATTAAATCTCCCTTTATTAACTGGAAGGTATTTTCCCCAGTAATCATTTACTCTTTCAAACTCAATTGTTCTTCCTGCTTTAAAATTTTTTACTTTATAAGGCCCACTTCCAATTGGAGATTCCAATAAAACATTTTCAAATTTATCTTCCCAATATTTTTTTGACAAGATTTTCATTTGCCCAATAATTAAAGGTAATTCTAAATTTTGCTCTCCTTGAAAAATGAATTTTACTTCTGAATCGCTAATTTTTTCTGCTGTTTTTACATTTCCATAATAAAATTTATAAAAAGGATGTCCCCTATCTTTTAATGTATTTAAAGTCCAAATTACATCTTCTACCTGGATAGGATTTCCATCGTGGAATTTTGCTTCCTTTCTTATTTTAAAAATAACCCATGATCTATCTTCTGGAACACTTATAGATTCAGCTACCAGGCCATACATTGTAAAAGGTTCATCATAAGATTGGATTAGAAGACTATCATGGACTTGAGACAAATTTACAGCAGGGTTGCCTTTTAAAATAAAATTGTTTAATGTATCGAAACTTCCAATTTCGTGTAGTTTAATTATTCCACCTTTTGGGGCTTTAATATTTACATAATCAAAATGCTCAAAATCTTTAGAATATTTAGGCGTTCCATGTCTACTTATTGCATGGGCATTTTCTAATTTTTCAATTGCTAAGCTGTTAGAAAAAAATAAAAAGAATATATAAAAACTCAAAAAAATTTTCATTTTACTTTTTGAATTATTTTTAGAAGTTGTTTGTGAATTTTAGGATCACCTGTAGCTAAAACTCTTCCATCGCTATCTAGATTTAAATCATTTCCATTCCAATCTGTAAATTTACCTCCCGCCCCTGAAACAATAGCTACACTTGCTATATAATCGTAAGGTTTAAGATTAGCTTCTAATAAAACATCAATAAATCCTGAAGCCATTAATCCATGAGCATAACAATCAGCACCAAAAAGTGTTTCCCCTATTTTAGTTCTTACACTTTTATATACTCTTTGATTTTTTCCTGTAAACATCATTGGACTTGTTGCATACATTTTTGATCCTTTAAGTTTTTTGCAGTTTCTTGTTCTAACTTTTACATTATTATATCTTGTTTCATTATTTGCTATTCCCACCCAACGCTCTTTTAAGATTGGTTGGTTTAAAATTCCAAGATATGGTTTATTATTCTTCATTAATCCTATTAAGGTTCCAAAAAGAGGTTTTCCGGTAATAAATCCTTTTGTTCCATCTAACGGATCTACCACCCATGTATATTCATTATTTATATTAAATTTACCAGTTTCTTCTCCAAAAAAACCACATTCTGGCGCTTTTTTTATAATTAAGTCTCTGATTTTTTTTTCAGATTCTGTATCTGCTTTTGTTACAGGGGTATTATCTTTTTTTATTTCAATTTTAATTTTTTTTCGGAAATATTTTTTTATTATTTTTTCACTAATATCCGCGCATTCATTTGCTAATTTTAAGTATTTGTTTTCTAATTTTTTCATATATTTTGTAATAATTAATTTAAAATTTAAAAATTGATAATATATCTATAGCTTCGAAAAAACTAAAGAAAATATATGAATATTAAAAATATAAATACAGTTTCTTATCAGGGCATAGAAGGGGCAAATTCACATTTAGCTTGTAAAAAATTATTTCCTAAAGCTAAATATATATCATGCGAGACTTTTGAGGAAGTTTTTGATAGCGTAAGAACAAATAAATCCAATATAGGGTTAATTCCAGTTGAAAATTCTGTCGCAGGTCGTGTAGCAGAAATTCATAGTTTAATGCATAAAACTCCTTTGAAAATTGTAGGGGAATATTTTATGAAAGTAGAATTACACTTGCTTGGTGTTAAAAAAATTAAAATTAGTCAGATTAAAAATGTAAGAAGCCATATTCATGCTTTAGCGCAGTGTAGTAAATTTATAAAAAAAAATAAGTTAAGGAAAATTGTTTCTGTTGACACTGCTTTAGCAGCTAAAGAAGTGAGTGAAAATAATGATCATACGGAATCGGCAATTGCATCCAAACTTGCAGCTGAAATTTATAATTTAAAAACTTTAAAAAAAAATGTTGAAGACAGTTTTCAGAATATAACTCGTTTTATATTACTTCAAAAAAGACAAATAAAGATAGAATCATCTAAAGGAAAAATTTTAACAAGTATAATTTTTGGTGTTAATAATGTTCCTGCAGCTTTGCACAAAGCACTGGGCTGTTTTGCAATTAATAATGTAAATATGACAAAACTGGAGTCTTATGTTAATGAAACATTTAAACAAGCAGAATTTTATGTTGATATTGAAGGAGGTATTAAGGATTTTAATGTAGCCTCAGCTCTTAAGGAAATAAAAGAATATACAAGATTTGTTAGAATTCTTGGCACTTATTACGCAGATAAATTTCGTAAATAATTATTTCTTTTTATAAATCTTCTTACTTCTGTTATAATAGTATGGGAGATGGCGGACGTATTTGTTGGTTAATCGGGTCAGAGGAGGAATCCAGCAGCCCTGCCCAGTAAATGTGGGTCGCTTTTCTCCCATATTTATATAAAAAAAAAAATGACAGAATCTTTTCTCGCACTTGCCAGAAAATACAGACCTAAAAAGTTGTCAGAACTAATTGGTCAAGATGTATTTGTATCTACAATTCAAAATGCTCTTAAAAATAATAGGCTAGCACATGCATATTTATTTTCAGGGGTAAGAGGTGTTGGTAAAACTACAACTGCAAGAATTTTAGCGCACTTATTTAACGGCGAAGAAGAAGTAAAAGGTAACCCAATTGATCTTTTTGAAGTAGACGCTGCAAGATATACATCGGTTGATACAATGAGAGAACTATTGGATGGAATTAAGTATAGTCCGTCAAGCTGGAAATATAAAGTATACATATTAGATGAAGTACATATGCTCTCTACCTCTGCAGTAAGTTCACTTTTAAAAAATCTTGAGGAACCACCGGAACACGTAAAATTTATTTTTTGTACAACGGAGCCAAGAAAAATTCCAGCAACAGTTATTTCTCGCTGTCAAAGATTTGATTTAAAAAGAATACCTTTTGATCTTTTAACAAAACATTTACAAGAAATTGCTCAAAAGGAAAAATCAGAAATTGATATTAATGCAGCCAGTATTATTGCGCACGCATCTGACGGCAGTGTTAGAGATGCATTATCAATTTTAGATAAATCCTTATCCATAGGTGAAAAAAAAATAACCGAAAAACATATTCAAGAATTGCTCGGTTTAGTGGATCGAACCAATATTTATTTATTGTTTGAGAATTTAATGAATGGAAAAACTAAAGAAGGGTTAGAAATATTTAATACTCTTTATAACGAGGGCGCGGATCCTGGAATAATATTACAGGATTTATTAGAAGTTGTGCACTGGCTAAGTAGGTTAGTTTTAACTCCTGAAATTTCTGAAGAGGCAGGTGTATCAGAAATAGATAAAGAAAAAGGTTTGGAATTAGCTAAAAAACTGAGTATGTCTGAACTTTCCCAAACCTGGCAGATACTACTTAAAGGATATCAAGAATTACAAAATCATGAAATGCCGCATATGGTTGCAGAAATGATTCTTATACGTCTGGCTTTTGCATCCGAATTACCGTCTTTAGAAGAAATTTCTAACAATTTAAAGACTATAAGTAAAGAAGAGGAAATAACAAAAAGTACTGAAAATAAAGCACCTATTACAACTGAAAATGAAAAAAAAACGGACGACCTGTCAGAAGATAAAAAACAAACTGGAACAAGTTCCGATACTGTCATGGAAATGAGAAATATTGAAACATTAGCAAAAAAACAAAACATTGAAGAAAATAACAAGCAAAATATTAAAGTTCAAAAAAACATAACTGTTAATAATTTTAAGGAAGTGGTTGATTTATTTTTACAAAAAAAAGAAATTTTATTATTTAATAATTTATTTTCTCGTGTACATTTAGTTAGTTTTAAAAAAGGAAAGATTGAATTACATCCAAGAAAAGATGCACCAAAGGATCTTGCGAGCAAGGTGGGTCAGTTGCTAACTGAGTGGACTAAAGAAAAATGGTATATTCTATTGACCCAGGAAAAAGGAGATCTTACGCTCGAAGAACAAAATGATAAACAAAAAGAGAGTGTAATCAATGATGTATCAAAAAATGAAAGAATAAAAGAAATCTTAAATACATTTCCTGGTGCTAAAATAGAAGAAGTAAAAGATAAAGGAGAAAAAGATGAATAATTTTAGCGACATGATGAAAAAGGCACAAGAGATGCAAAAAAAAATGCAGGAAATACAGGATAGTCTTTCCAATTTAGAAGTTGAGGGGACTTCAGGAGGAGGAATCGTTAAGATTATTATGAATTGCAAAAACGAAGTTAAAAAAATTGATATAGATCCATCTATAATAAAAAATGATGAAAAAGAAGTTATGGAAGATTTAATTATAGCTGCATTAAATGATGCCAAATCCAAGGCTGAAGAAAAATCGCAAGAAGAAATGAAGAAATTAACCGGTGGGTTGGGACTGCCTCCTGGAATGAAAATGCCTTTTTAAAAAAAAAATATGCATGACGATATTCTCCAAGAATTAATTCATTTGTTCTCGAAATTGCCTGGTACAGGACCAAAATCAGCAAGCAGAATGGTTCTTTTTCTCTTAAAAAATAAAGAAAAGCTTATGTATCCCCTAAGCAGAACATTGATGGCATCTGGAAAATCCTTAAAAAAATGTAAAGTTTGTGGCAATATCGGTGTTAAGTTTCCAGATAAGATCTGCAATGATCCTAAAAGAGATAAATCTGTTATCTGCGTAGTTGAGGATATATCGGATCTATGGGCGCTTGAGAAAACAGGATCTTTTAAAGGACTTTACCATGTTCTAGGAGGATCATTATCCGCTTTAGATAATATAAACCCTGATGATTTAATGATAAAAGAATTAATACAAAGAGCAGAGTCTAATAATATCAAAGAAATAATACTTGCCTTAAACTCAACCGTTAATTCACAAACTACCCTTCACTATATAACAGATAAATTGAAGGGTATTAATATAAAAATTACAAAGATTGCCCAAGGCATGCCTTTCGGCGCAGAACTTAATTACGTCGATGAAGGGACTCTAACTACTGCAATGAAAGGCAGAAAGCCAATTTCACAATCTTGACCTTAACTTATGGTTTTTTCTATTCCCGTGCGGCTCTAGTCACCACGCAAAGATAAATAGATACTTATAGATAGTCTGCTAATCTTATTCCACTGTACATCCATCTTTGGTGAGGGTAAAAAAAGTTTCTATAACTTTTTCTAAGATGACTTTTAGAAGTGATTGCAGACCCGTTTCTCAATACTATTTGATTACACATAAATTTTCCATTGTACTCACCAATTGCATCATAACTTTGTTTATAACCCGGATATGGTTGGTAGGGGCTTGAGGTAAACTGCCACAAATTTCCAAAACAAGAAGCTTTATATTCATGAACTGGTTCGTATAAATTATTTTCTAAAAAATTACCATCAATTTTAAAATTTTTAGAATAAATCTCTAATTCGCTTTCTAGAGGTAGACGTTTTTTCCTCCACCTTGCATATGTATATGCTTCGTAATAACAAATATTACTTAGGGGGTCCATATGATTAACTTCTTCAATTTCATATAATGTGTATCTATAAAACTTTCCATTTTTTTTAGTCCAATATAAAGGATATTGAAGTTTGTTTTTGTTAATATATTCCCATCCATCGGATAACCATAATTCTGGTCTAGAATAACCATTATCTTCTATAAAATTTAAATATTCTTTATTTGTAACTAAATTTTTGGAAATGGAGAAGTTTTTTAAGTATATCTTGTGTCTTGGAAGTTCGTTATCATAACAAAAATTATTTCCTTCATGGCCAATTTCATAAATTCCTTCTTTAAAATCCACCCACCCATTTTTTAACTTTTGGTTAGAGTTTTTTTTTTGTTTTTTTTTAAGAATATTTTTTTTCTTTTTAAATAAAAGATTTTTGGTATCCATTATTATAAGTTCTTGGTGCTGTTGTTCGTGATTTAATCCTAAAACAATTTTTTTTAATGCATCATTTTTTATTTCTTGTTTTGAAGATAAAAAAGTTAAAATTTTATCATCAATTAAATTTCTATATTTAGAAACTTCATTTAATGATAATGTAATATCACTGCCTCTTCGATTTCTTGAAAGCATTTTACCTGCAAGCTGGTAATAAGAATTAAAGAAAAAATAATATTTCTCAGGAACTTTTTTATAATCTTTGTCATATGCTTTCAGAACAAAATTATCAAAAAACCATGAGGTATGACCTAGATGCCATATTATTGGGCTCGCATCTTTCATGCTTTGATCCAATTGATCTTCTTGGTCAAACATATTTGCAATATTGATTGTTTTTTGTCTTACTCTTTTGTAATTACTTATTAAGTTACTAATATCAGACATTTTTTACGTTTGTTAGATGCAATTAATTTCTTAGTAAAAAAACGGAAAACTTTCTATTTGAATCTTTCCAATTTTTTACATTTTTCCATCCGGCTGCGACAGCAATATTTTTAAATTGTTGTTCACTATATTTATGACTATCTTCAACATGAATTTTTTCTTTTTCTTTAACAAAAATTTTCTTACCGTTAATTTTTATTAATTGGTTTCTTAGTGATTTTACAAAAACCTCTATACAACCTTTATTTTCATTATAATTTGCAATATGACAAAAGTTGTTGATGTTAATATCACCATTTAATTCGCGGTTAATTCTTAATAATATATTAAGAATAAATTTCTTGGTGATTTTGTTTTTATCATTGTATGCTTTCTCAATAATTTTTTTATTTTTTTTCAAGTCAACTCCAATTAAGAGATCTGTTTCTCTATTAAAAATTTCCGTTAATGATTTTAAAAAATATTTTGCCTTTTTTTTAGAAAAATTTCCAATAGTAGAACCGGGAAAAAACAATATATTTCTTCTTTTTTTAACTTCTTGAGGAAATATTAAATTTTCAGAAAAATCAAAGTATAATGGTTTTACAATTATATCTTTATATTTTTTTGCAACTTTCCTAGAATTTTCTATCAATATTTTTTTAGAAATGTCTGATGGATAATAATACTTTATTTGTTTATTAATTTTTAAAAAAGGTTCTGCTTTTAATACAGTACAACCTCCTAAATAAAGTAAAGATTCTTTTTTCTTAGTTTTTGACAGAATATCTTTTACATTATTTTTTAAAATATGTAATTCAGTTCTAGTCTGGTAATATTCTTTTTGTCGGCATATTTCATTAAATAATCTTACACCATTTTTATCATACAAATATTTGTATGGTATTTTTTTGTTTTTTTTTGACAGACCATTTAGTACATCAAAGTAAAAAGAGTTATAATGTGTTGAGAGTATTTTTTGACTACTCACATTATTTGCATAAATATCATCAAAATTATTCATTATGCTTTTAAAATAACAAAAAAAAATTTTTTATTCAAATTTTTTGTAAAAATTAATCTAATTTTTATTTTTAAATAAAAAAAAATTTATTTTAGTAATTTAAATTTATTATTTTTAAATCTCCAAATTTCTATGGAAGTTTTATCATCGGGAATTTTATTAACTCCTTCTTCAAATATTTCCTGTACTTTAAAATTAATTAAAATGCCTTTTTCCACTTTTTTTAAAGTCTCGTTATTATTTAATGAGGCTGAGCGAAGATAATTTTTTAATTGCTGTCTGCTGCCATCATTTAGTTTATCTCTTACTTTAGTTTCTATAATTACTGGCTCATTTAAATCCATACAAGGATAAATCAAAAAGTCTAATTCAAATAAACCCAATGGATGGCTCTTATAGAAAACTTCAATACTAACTTCTCTTAAAAATTTTATATTATTTTTTCTAAGTTCTATACCTAGTGCTGTTTGTATATGTCTTTCTTCAAAACCAGCACCTAGTTCATCATAGACCATATTAGAGATAGACTTTATTTTACTAATGAATTTTTTCATTTAATAATTTATTAATAATAACGAAACAGGCCCCAGGGTGCTATAATTTTTAATATCAGATTTAAGAAAGCAGATTAACTGTTAATTTATGAATTACGTATTTTATGATTTTGAAACCTCCGGCAACAACAAGGATTTTGACCAGATACTTCAAATTGGAGCAGTTTTAACCGACGATGGTTTTCAGGTTAAAGATAAAATTAATATTTCATGCAGATTAAAAAAAGATGTTGTTCCGGCGCCGGAAGCTTTACTGATAAATAAAATATCCATTGACCAACTAAAATCTCATGAAGTTTCCCATTATAGTTTGGTCGAACAATTAAAGAATAAATTTGAAAAATGGTCCCCTGCATGTTTTGTAGGTTTTAACAGCATTGGTTTTGACGAGGATGTTTTGCGCCAAGGGTTGTTTAAATCTTTAAATTATCCGTATATTACAACATCCAAAGATAATCGGAGATTAGATGTATTAAAACTAGCAAGAGCGGTAAGCGCATTTGCTCCAAACTCTATTGTTGTTCCATTAAGAGAAGGCAACAAACAAAGTTTTAAACTAGGGGATTTAACTAAGGTTAATAAAATTGATCACAAAAACGCGCACGATGCAATTGCAGATGTTATGGCAACTTTGGAACTTGCAAAAAAAATCAAAAGCAATGCTCCTGAAGTTTGGGATTCACTTCTTATTTATAAAAAAGGAGACGATATAGGAAAAAAGTTTTTTAATGAAGATTTTGTTTGCTACCAAGACCTTGTGTTTGGAAAAATATATAATTTTGCAGCTACCTTTGTTTGTTTTCACCCAGTTTACGGTAAATCCTGGCTTGCAGCTTTTGATTTAAAGCACGATCCAAGGCCACTTTTGGATCTGGGTTTTAGCGAAATGAAACAGGCTTTATTTTCTTCGCCTACAAAAATTAGACAAGTATCTCTAAATAAGATGCCAGTTGTTCTACCAAAGGACTACTTCAGCTCACTTGATGATTATAAAGATATCGGATTAGAAGAAATATCAAAAAGAGCAAAGCTTATTAAAGAAAATCAAGAATTTTGTAATAAAGTTTTTGAAATACTTGCTGAAAAAGTTAAAGAAAAACAGGAAACTTCCAGTCAAGATGAAGAAGATTATTTTCCCGAGCAATTCATTCATCAGTCTTCAATTAAAATGAAACAAAGTGACAAAGCTCTATTTTATCAATTTCAAAAAGGAGATTGGGATGAAAAAGCAAAAGTCTATACTGATTTTCAAGATAATGTTCTTAAACATTTTGGCAGATTATTAATATTTGAAGAAAACCAAGATTCTTTATCTCAAGAGGAGCTAACTTTAGTAAAGAAAGAAATTGCAGAAAAATTATTAACAACAGATCAAAAACCTTATATTACAATTCCTGATGCAATGAAAAAAATTGATGATCTACGAGCTGATGAAAGTACAGATAAAAAATTTTTAAATGATTATGATTTATTTGTTCAGGATTTAGAATCTCAACATAAAAAAAATCTTTAGTATTTTACAGAAAATAAAAATAATCCATAAGCTGGTGCAGTTTGTCCTGCAGCACCTCTTTTTTTAGCTTTAAGCGCATTTTCAACATCTTTTTTTTTCCATTTTGCTTTTCCAACCATCATTAAGGTGCCTGCAATAATACGCACCTGATTATGTAAAAAAGATTTAGCTTTAATCCATATTTCTATTTCTGAAGATTTTCTAATTATTTTTAGAGAATTTATGGTTTTGACAGGAGACTTTGCTTGGCATTCAGTTGAACGGAAACTGGTAAAATCATGTTTTCCTTCCAGTACCTTTGCTGCTTTTTTCATTAATTTCTCGTCTAATTTTTTTTTTACGTGCCAGACTTTTTTATTTTGAATAGCAGGAGGAGGTCGTCTATCTAAAATTTTATAAAGATAGGTTCTTTCTTTTGCATCAAATCTTGCATTAAAATTTTTATTTGTCTTTTTACATTTTAGTACGGAAATTTTTACTTTTTTATATAAGTTTTTTATGTGAAAATTTAAACCGTCTCTTATTGCATCTGTTTTTATTTTTTTTATTATATCAAAATGTGCAACTTGATTTAAGGCATGCACTCCAGCATCTGTTCTTCCTGCACCTTGAACTATTTTTTTTTCACCTGTTAATTTAAAAAGTGCATTTTCTAGAATCTCTTGAACAGAAATGCCATTTTTTTGCCTTTGCCATCCGACTAAATTTGTACCTTCGTATTCTACGTGTATTTTATAACGTGCCATTTTTTTTTATTCAATTTTTTGATTAACTTCAAAGTGAAAACCTCTGATGAATGTATTAATATCCATTTGAGATTTACCGGATCTTTGCAATATTTTGGGATTTAAAACATCTCCATTGCCACAAGATATGGAAAAGTTTTTATCTAGAATTAAACCAGCAGATTTAGTGCTTGAAGAAGAAATATCTGCATCAAAAATTTTTATCCTCTCCTTATTTACTGTAAACCATGCCCCTGGTATGGGATTGAATGCTTTTACTTGTCTTAATATTTCTTTTCCACTTTTATTCCAATTAATTTTTGCTTCTTCTGTTGAAATTTTTTTTGCATAGGTTGTATTTGTTTCATCTTGAGGAGTAGATTTTATTTTTTCTTCTTTTTGCAGTATTTTTAATACATCATTTATTAATTTTCCTCCAAGTTGAGCTAATTGATCATGAATTTCTTGTGATGTATTTTTTTCTTTTATATTAATTTCTTTCTGTAAAACAATTGCACCTGCATCTAATTTTTCATTCATTTGCATTATTGTAATACCAGTTTTTTTATCGCCGGATAAAATAGCTCGCTGGATGGGAGCAGCACCCCTCCATCTTGGAAGTAAAGATGCATGAATATTTAATGCACCAAACCTAGGTATTGATAATATTTTTTTTGGTAAAATTATTCCATAAGCCGATACAACTAAAATGTCACAGTTCATTTTTTTTAAATAATTTGTTTCCTTTTCTTCTTTAAAATTTTCTGGAGTAAATAAAGGTATATTATTTTTTATACAAAAATTTTTTACTGGAGAGTGAGAAATTTCTTGTCCACGTCCGGCAGGTCTTGAAGGCTGGGTATAGCAACTAATTAAATTACAGTTTTTATGGATGGATTGCAGTCCGGGTAGAGCAAATTCAGGAGTGCCCATAAAAACAACTTTAAGAGATTTCATAGTTATGTTGTTTGTTCTTTTTCCTTTTTTTGTTTTTTAATTTTACGCAAGATCATATCTTTTTTAGTTTTAGATAAATAATCTATAAATAATATACCGTTTATATGATCAATTTCATGCTGAATGCAACGTGCTAAAAGTCCTTTAGCGTGCAATTTTTTTGATTCGCCGTTTTTATCTAAATATTTTACTTTGCAAGCAGATGATCTAATTATATCTGCCATATAGCCAGGTATAGATAAACAACCTTCTAAATCTTTTTTTTTTTTTTTAGAAACCCAGGTTATTTCTGGATTAGCCATTTGAATAGGATTTGGTTTAACTTTTTGTTTTTTTGCATTTTTTTCTTCTTGATAACGCTTTAAGCCTGGTCTTGGGGACACATCCATAACTATTATTCTTTTGTTAATTCCAACTTGAGGTGCAGCAAGACCAATTCCTGGAGCTTTATACATGGTACTTAACATTCCATCCATAAGTTTTTTAATTTCATTATTAACCTTGTCAACGGGGGTTGATTTTTTTTTTAATAATGGATTTGGCAGTGTTATAATTTTCATAATGCAAATATATTATTTAAATTTCGTTTTATAATATATGTTTTTCTTAAGACTTATTCTAATATTATTTATTTTTACCTCAATAATACCGTTGTATGGTTGTGTATCTTCCCCTACTTATGCCGGGGATGCTTGTAGTATTTTTGACGAAAAATATTTTTGGTTTAAAGCTGCAAAAAAAAGTTCAAAAAAATGGAAAGTACCTATTGCAACGCTCATGAGTGTTATAAATCAAGAAAGTGCTTATAAACAATATGCAAAACCTCCAAGAAAAAAGTTATTTGGGTTTATACCACTATTAACCAGAGAGTCTAGTTCTTGGGGCTACAGCCAAGCAACTAAGGGTACATGGAAACAATATAAAATAGAAACTGGAAAAAGATTTGTAACCCGCATTAGTTTTAGAGATTCAGTTGATTTTGTCGGTTGGTATATTTCAACCGCAAATAAGGAGTTGGGCATATCAAAAAAAGATACTTACAGTCAGTATCTAGCTTATCACGAAGGGCTAAATGGTTTTAGGAAAAAAACATATAAAAAAAAACCTCAACTTTTAAAAACCGCGAGTAGAGTAGAAAAACAAGCACAAACTTATAATAGACAGCTATCAAAATGTATGGGTAAATTAGATAGAAATAAATACATACTTTTTTAATTTCTAAACATCGTTTAGTTCGTTGAGTTTAATTTTTTTTCTTATATATTTTTTTTTGGATTGAACAACTCTTGGTCTAAACGTAGAGGTCCTTAAAGCTTTTGCTGATGGATTTTTTATAATTTTTTTTTTTTTCATTTAAAATATTCTTCTAAAACCAACTTATAAATTTTAGTTAAATCTTTTAAATTTTTTAATGAAACTCTTTCATCATTGGTATGCATTGTTTTTCCAACTAAACCAAACTCTACAACATTTGTATAATCTTTTATAAATCTTGCATCTGAAGTTCCGCCATCTGTTGCATATTTAGGATTTCTTCTAGTTATTTTTTTTACACATTTTTTTATAAGTTCAGAAAATTTTCCAGGTTTAGTTAAAAATGCATTACCAGAGACATAAGTTTCTAATTTATATTTAAAACCTACTTTATTAAATTCTTTTTTTATCCATTTTGTTAGAGATTTAATTGTATGACGAGGATTGAATCTAATATTAAAAGAACCTCTTGCTTTTGCTGGAATTACATTTAAAGCTTCATTTCCAACATCAATAGAAGTAATTGAAATTATAGAAGGTTGAAAGTGTTTTGTCCCTTTGTCCAATATTTTTTTATCTATATTATTAAGCATTTTCATTAAAGCTGGTATAGGGTTAATGGTCCTACTAGGCCAAGCTGAGTGTCCTGCTTTACCCTGGACCTCAACTGTTCCATTAAAACCGCCTCTACGCCCTATTTTTATTTGATCTCCTAAAACCTTTAAATTAGTTGGTTCTCCAACTAAACAATTATCAATTTTTATTTTTTTTTTCTTTAACCATATTAAAATTTTTTTTGTTCCATTTACCGCATAAGTTTCCTCATCTCCTGTAATGATTATGGAAATTTTACCTTTAAAATTTTTATTTTCTCCTAAATAATTTTTTGCAGCTGATAAAAAGCATGCTATGGCAGACTTCATATCACAAGCCCCTCTACCGATTAAAAAATTATTTTTTATTTTTCCTTCAAATGGATCAACTTTCCATTCTTTTTTATCTGCAGGGACAATGTCCACGTGCCCGGCAAATGAAAAATGTGGTTTTCCATTTCCAATTTCTGCATATAAATTATTTATCGTATCAAAACCTTTTTCTGAAAATCTTAACTTGGTACATTTGAAACCCATGGCTTTACATTCTTTTTCAACAATTCTCAAAGTGCCGCCATCTTTTGGTGCTATTGATTTGCATCGAATTAATTTTTGTGCGATATCAATTTCTTTAGAATTTTTCATTTATAATATTCTTAATTTCTTAATAAGTCGTTGATAGAAGTTTTGGATCGAGTTTTTTCATCAACCTGTTTTACAATTACAACACAATACAAAGACGGCGCTCCTTCTTTTCCTGGAAGTGAACCTGGTACAACAACAGAGTAGGGAGGCACAACACCTTTGTGAATCTTTCCAGTATCTCTTTCAACAATTTTTGTAGAAGCTGTTATAAATGTACCCATTGATAAGACGCTTCCTTCTTTCACTATACAGCCTTCGGCAACTTCGGAACGAGCACCAATAAAAACGTTTTTTTCCACGATGGTAGGACTTGCCTGTAGCGGTTCGAGCACACCACCAATTCCAGTACCTGCGCTAATATGACAGTTTTCTGAAACCTGTGCACATGAACCTATGCTAGCAAATGTGTCTATCATAGTGCCAGATCCGACCCTTGCACCAATATTAATAAAGCAAGGCATAAGTACTGCATCTTTATCCACGAAAGCTCCTTTTCTAATTACTCCATTAGGTATATATCTAAAACCAGCATTTTTGAAATCTTGTTCTGACCATTTTTTTGTTTTACCAGGTATTTTATCAAACCATGTAGCATATGGGCCTCCTGTAATAAGACTTGTTTTGTTTGTTTTAAAACTTAATAGTATCGCTTGTTTAATCCACTGATTAACAATCCATTTGTTATTTATTTTTTCAGCAACTCTAATTTTACCGTCATCTAATAAATTTATAACTTCATTTACTGCATCAGGTACTTCACCTTTAGTTTGGGTATTAATTTCATCAATTTTTCCCCAATTACTTTCAATAATTTTTTTTAATTGTTCAACATCCATTTTTGTAGCCATTCTTTTAGATTATTTGTCATATAGTCAATTTTTTTTGATGTTCCATTTAATTCTTTAAGCAATTTTTTGTTATAAACTTGTACTGTCTTTAGACCGAGATCTGCTGCTGGAATTAAGTTTTGAGGAATATCATCAAATAAAATTGCTTTTTTAACATCAAGGTTATAAGTAGCTATTAATTTTTTATAAGTTTGTAAATTTGGTTTAGGTAAAAAATTCATTCTTTCGATATCATATATATCGTCAAAAATATTAATTAGATCTAAATTTTTTAATATTTTTTTTACGTATGAAGTATCTGCATTTGTAAAAACTATTTTTTTTCCAGGAACCTTTTTTATTAGATCATTTAATTCTTTATCTGGTTTAATGATGGAAAAGTCGATGTCATGAACATATTCTAAGTATTTTTTTGGATTAATATTGTGATTTACCATCAAGCCATGAAGAGTCGTGCCATTTTCTATAAAATATTTTTCTTGCAAGATTTTTGCTTCTTTTAAATTAATTTTTAAGTTACTTGAAATAAATTCTCCCATTCTTTTATGTATTTGATCAAATATACCGCTATTAGCACAATACAATGTATTATCAAGATCAAAAAACCAATGACTAAAATTTATATTCTTATTTTTTTCCAATTAATGTTCCAACACCTTTTGTAGTAAAAATTTCTTTTAATAATAATTTTGGGACTCTTCCATCTAAAATTACTGCAGCTTTTGCTGATTTTTTTACAGCATTTAAGCATGTTTCTACTTTAGGTATCATACCTCCTTTAATAATTTTATTTTTTATTAATTCTTTTGCTTTCTTTGGTGTAATTTCTTTAATTAATTTATTATTTTTATCCATTACACCTTTTATGTTTGTTATAAAATAAAATCTTGTAGCAGCTAAAGAAGCTGCAAGCTCACCAGCTACAGTATCAGCATTAATATTATAAATTTTATTTCCACTAAAACCCAAACTTGCAATAATTGGTATATAATTTTTTTTTATAAGATTCTTTATAATTTTTATTTTTATTTTTTTAGGTTTTCCGACAAAACCCATTTCTTTTTTTAATGGCTCAACTTTAATTAAATTTTTTTTGTGTCCTGGCAAACTTATTGCTTTGCCACCAGCGTTATTGATTAAATCAACAATTTTTTTATTTATTCTTTCTATTAATACCTTTTTAACAATTTTTATAGTTTTTTTATCTGTCACTCTTAATCCATTTATAAATTTACTATCTAATTTTTTTTTTTTTAATGTTTCTGATATCTGAAACCCACCACCATGGACAATTACAACATTTATTCCCAATTTTTTTATTAAGACAAGATCCTTAGCAAAGTTATTTGCAAGATATTTATCATTAAGAGCACTACCGCCATATTTAATGACAAAGATTTTATTATTAAACTTTTTTATATATTTTTCAGCTTCGGTAAACGATAAAATCCCTTGAAGATATTTTCTTTCATTAGCAGATAAATCTATTTTCAATTTTAACAACTCTAAATTTTATTTTTTTTCTTTTTTCATTCTTTGTTTTATTAGTATTTGTTGAGCCATGGATAATACGTTATTAGCAGTCCAATAAATTACTAGACCTGATGGAAACGGAGCAAGTATAAATGTGAAGAATATTGGCAAAAACTTAAAAATTTTTGCTTGCATAGGATCTGTTGGCTGAGGATTGAGTTTTTGCTGAATCCACATACTAATTCCCATTATTAAAGGCCATATACCAATATTGATCATCTTTGGTAAAAAATTTGGATCATAGGGCAAAAGTCCAAACAAGTTTAAAATGGAAGTTGGATCAGCAACGGATAAATCTTGAATCCATAAATAAAAAGGTGCATGTCTCATCTCTAGACTAACAAAAAGAATTTTATATAAGGCAAAAAATACTGGTATTTGAATAAGAATTGGAAGACATCCTGCAGCTGGATTCACTTTTTCTCTTTTGTACAAGGCCATCATTTCTTGATTAAGTTTCACTTTATCATTTTTATAAGTTTCCTTTATTCTCAAAAGTTGCGGCTGCAATTCCTTCATTTTTTGCATTGCCACATATGATTTATTTGCAAGGGGGAAAAAAATCAATTTTATTAAAAGAGTAAGTAATATTATAGAAACTCCAAAGTTTCCAGAGATATTTTTGAAAAAAATTAGAATATATAAAAACGGCTTTGTTAAAAAATAATACCAACCAAAGTCTATAGCAAAATCTAATCTTGGGATTGAATACTCTTTTTCATATTTATCCAAAAGTTTAATTTCCTTTGCTCCTGCATATAATAAACTTTTTATAGTTATTGATTTATTAGAAGGAATTTCTACGATACCTCCTTTAAAATCAACTTGATATTTTTCTTTATTATTTTTTGTATAGAATTGGTATCTGGCAATAACATTTGAGCTTTGATCAGGTATAATTGTAGCTAACCAATATTTATCTGTAATACCAAACCAGCCACCTTTGGAATTATACTCAATTGGCCCAATATTTTTTTTTAAGTCCTTGTAATCAATTTCTTCTAAAACATTATCAACAACACCAATGGGTCCTTCATGTAAAATAAAAAAACCTAGTGTTTCAGGTGTGTCAGTTCGACTTATTTTACCAACAGGAATTAGACTTATATCTTTATTTGAATTATTGATAATCTTTTGCTTAATTGTAAACATAAAATCTTCATCAACTAAAATCTCTTGTTCAAATTGAATACCTTGATTATTTGTCCAAGAAAATGTAGCGGATTTTTTATTTGTTATTTTTTTTGAATTTGTACTCCAAACAGTTTGATCGTTTGGCAAGTCAAAATTTTCATCTGACGATGCCTTTATCCATCCAAAATTAGAAAAATATCCCCCTTTGGTTGAACCTGGTTTAAATAAAGTTACAAGTTTATCATCTTCATTTAATGTTTCTTTATAGTCTTTAAAAGTAAGATCATCAATTTTTAAACCTTTTAATGAAATAGAGCCTTGTAATCTTGGAGCATCTATCTTGATTCTTTCATCTTTATTTAACGCATCATCTAATTCTAAATAACCAACTACCTCATCCTCTAAATTAGCTAAATTATTTTTTAATGAATCTTCAGTTTGTTTTAGTTGTTTTTTTTTTTCTACTTCTTTTTCAATTTTTGGAGACTCAAAAAAGTATTGAAAACCAAGCAGAATTAACAAAGATAGCACAATTGCTAAAAGTAAATTACCTTGTTCTTTCATTTTATTTTTTTACTTTCTCGCTTAAAGGATCAAATCCATGTTTTCCAAAAGGATGACATTTTAATAATCTAATAGCACTTTTATAAATACCAATTATAGGCCCATATTTCGATATTGATTGAATTGTATAATCAGTGCAGGTAGGGTTAAACCTACATGTGCCTCTATAAAAAAAGGGGGAAAAAAAGCGATAAATTTTTATAAACTTTATTAGTAATTTTACTAGAATTTCATTTAATATTTTCATTTTTATTTTATTACTTTTATAACATCATTCTTTAGTTCTTTATAATTCATAACTAAACTTTTTTTATTTGCAATAATTACATAATCATAATTTTTTTTTAAGTAATTATTTAAAACTTCTTTTATGATTGCTCTAAAACGTCTTTTTATTTTATTTCTCACTACTGCATTACCAACTTTTTTTGTAATCGTAAATCCAACTCTAGCTGTATTTTCTTTGGATGAAAAATCTCTTTTATATTTTTGAAGGATAAAACCTTGTGTGAAAAACTTTTTTCCTTTTTTTGATACTTTAACAAAATCAATTCTTTTTTTTATTGTTTTAAGTAAAACTGTTGACATTAGTCCTTAAGCTGAAATTTTTTTTCTGCCTTTACTTCTTCTTTTAGATAAAATTTGTCTACCATCTTTAGTGGCCATTCTTGTTCTAAATCCGTGTTTATTTTTTCTCTTTCTTTTACTTGGTTGAAATGTTCTTTTCAATTTTAAATATTAAAAAAAAGTTAATATGTTTAATTATCCTTAATATTTATAAATTAATTTATTATTAAATATACAAAAAAATTTATTAATTATATAGAACAAGGCCATTTCTTCTTTTATCTGCAACACCAAACATAATGCTGTCTTTAATTTCAAAACCATTTAAACCACTATTCAATTCTTTTTCAACGATTAAATGTCCTAAATTTGAAAGATATGTTTTAAATTCTTTACTAAATCTTTTTTTTTCAATCAAAACTTTGTCATTAGAAATACTAAAATTAGGAAAATCTACAGCTTCTTGTATTCCCATTTCCCAATCTAAAACTGCAATAATTGTTTTAATTACATACATTATAATTGATTTACCACCTGGAGATCCTATGACCATTCTTACATTATTATTTTTATCAAAAACAATTGTTGGTGACATAGAGCTTAAAGGCCTTTTATTTGGTTCAATTATATTATTTGCAAATAAATTTTTTTCTATTTTGAAGTTAAAATCACTAAGCTGATTATTTAATAAAAAACCATTTACCATCAATCTAGATCCAAATGTATTTTCAATACTAGATGTTATTGACGCAATATTACCGTACGTGTCAATAATCGAAAAATGAGTTGTTGAGGTAGGTGTAAAAAATTTATTCTTAATTTCAAATTTAGATTCAGTTTTTTTATTTAATGATATTTTAGAAGCTATTTGTTTAAGATATTCTTTGGATAAAAAATTATTTATTTTAATATTAGCAAAATCAGGATCGCCTAAATATGTATATCTATCATTATAAGAATATTTGCTTGCTTCCAAAATTAAGTGAATATTTTCATTTATTTTATCTTTTGATAATTCAAATTCTTCAAGTATTCCTAAAACTTGTAAAATACTAAATCCGCCTGCGCTTGGAAGTGGGGCACTACATATTTTATATTCTCTATATTTTCCACACAGAGGGTTTCTTTTTTTTGCTTTATAATTTTTTAAATCATTTAAATCTATAATACCTTTTTTAATAGGAGAATTTTGAATTGTATTAACAATATTTTTTGCAATCTTTCCTTCATAAAATCCTTCAGATTTTTTCAAAGATATAATTCTTAATGTATCTGCAAAATTAGGATTTTTTAAAACGTCAAACTTTTTTTTTGGTTGAATCTTATCTTTCATTTTTGAAATCATTTTTATATCTGCAGTAATAAACGGTAAATTAATTTCTGTTTGAGAAGAATAAGTTTTATTTTTTTTATAGAAATATTTTTTACTTTGAGGGAAAAAATATAGATATTTATCTTTATTAATTGCATTATACAATCTTGGAGAAATTTTAAATCCATTCTCTGATAGTTTAATAGCTGGTTTAAATAAACTCTTCCATTCTAATAACCCATAATCTTGATGGCCCATCTCAAGCATTGATACAAGACCAGGTACACCAATTGCTATTCCACCAATTGCTATATCATGAAATTGTAATGGATTACCATTATTGTCTAAAAAAAATTCTTTTTTTATTTTAGATGGTGCTATTTCTCTTCCATCATAAAAACTTAAATGAGAACTTTTTTTATCAAAATATAACAAAAAACCGCCCCCTCCTATTCCAGAAGACTGGGGTTCAACTAAATTTAGAGCCATTTGAACAGCTAAAACAGCATCCATGGCGCTACCTCCTTTATTTAATATATCTCTTCCTATTTTTGACGCTTGTGGATGTGACGTAGATATAACGAAGTTTTTTTTTTCAATTGCAGAAGTATTTTTTATTATGAATAAAAAAAGAAACAAAAAAAATATTTTTATAATTGATTTAAACAATTTTTTCAACCTTAATAGGTATAATTATATTAAGATGAAATTAAAAAACAAAATCACAAAATTTTTTAATAACACTACTCCAATAGTTGGTTTAACGGCTTATTCATATGATATGGCAAAAATATTAGATAAATACGTGGATTTTATTTTAGTTGGCGATAGTTTAGGCATGACTTTATATGGAATGAAGAATACTCGAAAAGTAACTGTTGATATGATGATTAATCATGGAAAAACAGTTGTAAAAGCAGCAAAAAATACTTTAGTTATAGTTGATTTACCATTTAGAACTTATGAAAGGTCTCCGCTTCAGGCCTATGAAACAGCTTGTAAAGTAATCGATAAGACAAATTGTTATGGTATCAAAATTGAAGGGGGAAAAAAAGTTGCCGAAACAATCTCTTATTTAACTGACAGAGGTATAAATGTAATGGGACATATTGGTTTATCACCACAATCCATAAAAAATTATATTAATATAAAAATTAAAGGCTTTAATACATTAGAAAAAAAAGAATTAATAGATGATGCATATGCATTATGTAAAGCGAATGCTTTTGCAATTGTAGTTGAGGCCGTAGCAGAAAGTGCAGCAAAAGCAGTAGTAAAAAAAGTTAAACAAATTAAAAATAAATTTATTCCAATTATTGGAATTGGGGCAAGTATAGATTGCAACGGGCAAATACTTGTTACTGATGACATGCTCGGTTCAACCAATAAATATAAAGAAAATAAACTACCTAAATTTGTAAAGGTTTATAAAAGTAATGATGTAGAATTATCTGTAAAAAAATTTTGCGATGAAGTAAGAAGCAGTTCTTTCCCAAGTAATGAATTTTGTTATATGAAAAATAAAAAAACTTTTAATAATAATGTAATGTTTTTAAAATTTATCAAAAACAAGTGACTAGTTTAAAAATAATCAAAGACTCAGAAAATTTAGTAAAAGAAATTCAAAAACACAAATTAAAAAAAAAGAATATAGGATTTGTTCCAACTCTTGGGGGATTACATAAAGGTCATTTAGAATTAATAAGATTAGCTAAAAAAAAGTCTGATGTTGTAGTTGCTAGTATTTTTCTAAATCCTTTACAATTTGATTCTAAGACTGATTTTAAAAAATATCCAATTAATTTAATTGACGATAAAAAAAAAATTAATAAAGAAAAAATTGATATATTGTATATGCCGACAATAAATGAAGTTTTTCCTAATAAAAAAATTAAGAAGATTAAAGCTTCTAATAAAGCAAATAAATTATGTGGAAAATTTAGAAAAGGCCATTTTGATGGAGTGGTTACTGTTTTAAAATCATTATTTGATCAGGTATCACCTAATTTTGCTATCTTTGGCCAAAAAGATTTTCAACAGATCTTAATTATTAAGGATTTAATTTTAAAATATAAATTAAAAATAAAAATTATTACTATACCAACGGTTAGAGATAGTAGTGGATTAGCATATTCTTCTAGAAATAATCTATTAAACAATAAGCAAAAAAAAATTGCTTCTTTTTTGTTTAAAACAATAAAAGAAATCTCTTTTGAAGCAAAAAAAAATCTAAACAAATTAAATAATTTAAAACTAATTGGAAAAAAAAAATTAATTAATTATGGTTTCAGTAAAATTGATTATTTAGAGATTTATAATGAAAATAATTTATCAAAAAAAAATATAAAAAAGAATAATTTACGAGTTTTTGTAGCAGCATGCATAGGCAAAACTAGACTAATTGATAATTATAAAAACTAATTACTGAACGTATATATGAACTTCTGGAACAACTACATCGCCACTTGTTTTGGCAGTTAAAGCCACTTTTTTTGAAGGTAACCCAAAACTAACCAAACTTCTTAATACTCTTTCAGCATATTTTTTTACTTTAGAGGAATTAATCCTTGTTTCACCCTCATTTTTTCCAATTGGTGCTACTGCAACTAATCCGAAAGTAGCATCAGGTTTTTTATCAACAGTAATTCCGATAGCATCAAACAATGTTTTTTCATAATTAATATCAGGGTCATCAAATCTAATAACAACTAAAGGTAGCCCTGAAATATTTACTTGAGGAACTTCTAATTGTTGATCAGGAGGGCCAGCATCAGCCAAAGCTTGAGCTGCAAGAAAACTTCTATTAAGTATTCCAGTTCCCATTGCTTCACCATTTCTAATTGCTACAGCCATTACTAACAAATTTTGGTTTTCAATTTTTGCAAAACCAGCTTGTCTTGAAATTTCTTCAGTAATTTCGTTAATAAGTCTTGCAATATCAATTTCTAATTTTTCAACATCATCTTCTAATACTTCTAATTGACGGTGATCTTGATCGATTGCTCCAGCAAGTCGTAAAACTTTATTTATTGTACTTTTTAGTAGTGCTACCACTCCAGCATCAGCGTTTACCTTTTGATTTAATAGGTTAATTTCACGCAAATATTCTTCAATATTATCAAGTTCGCCTTGTGCTTGATCATATTGTCTAACTAAAACAGGATTTCCAGGTGTTGTTCCTAATTGTAATTTTGTATTAATAGCAGCAACTGTTCCAAAAAACTCAGTTGCGGCGCCATAAACTCTAGATTTTACTTCTTCGTAACTATCTCTATGCACATCAAAAGCGTCTCCAACTGATGTATAATCTGTTTTTAGCGGATCAATTTTTTGTCCAACAAATGTTCCACTAGCATCAGCAATCATTTGATCTGCCCTTGAAAGTCCACGATCATCAATGAACTCATCTTCATCTGCTATCATTTCTTCATCATCAATTAAAATTGAAGGTTCTGTTGTAACTGTTTCTTCAGGAATAGGTTCAAGATCAACTACCTCATCGGCTCCTCTATCTAATACACCGCAACTAGTAATTATAATTGAAATTGCAAATAGTTTTAGTATTTTATAATTCATCAACCCCGACCCAAAAATTTTCCTAAAATTAAGTATATATTACTTTAAAACTTATACTAGTATTATGATTTGTAAATTAAGAAAAACAAGTAAGAATGTTGCTTTTTTGCAACACTAACTAGATAAATAGATAATTATATAAGTATAAAATTTTTTAAAATTTCATGAAAAAAAAAACTTTAGGAAGTAGCACATCATTTGTTCATGGAAAAGAAAAAGAAATTATTTGTCACGATATGCGAAAATACGTTTGGCAAAAATATGATTTTTTAAAAAATAAAAAAAAAGATAAAAAAAAGCGCCCGTAGCTCAATTGGATTAGAGCGCTTGACTACGGATCAGGAGGTTGGGGGTTCGACTCCTCTCGGGCGCGCCAAATTTAAAATTAAAGTTATTTAATTACTTTGTCTAATGCAGAGATTAGTTTTGCTGAGGATGGAACAATCATAGATGAAAAATGATTTTCTAATTTTCCATCTTTATTTATAACAAATTTATAAAAATTCCATTTTGGTTTTGCATTGTAATTTTTATCAAGCCATTCAAAAAATGGATGTACTTCCGATCCAACAACATTATTCTTTTTTGTTAAATCAAAACTAATATTAAAATTTACCATACAAAACTTTTTAATATCTTCCTCGCTACCAGGTTCTTGGTGAAAATTATCGGAAGGAACTCCAATTACAATTAAACCTTTATTTTTATAATTTTCATGTATTTTTTGAATACCAGTATATTGAGAAGTAAAACCACATTTTGAGGCAGAATTAAATATTAAAAGAGGCTTTCCTTTAAATTGTGATAACGGGAAATTTTTACCATCTATATCAACAAAAGTAAAATCATATGCAGATCCAGGAACTTCTCTTGTATTTACATTGCTTAAGCTGAAAAAACTAAAAAATATAATTGCCATTGCAATAAGAATATATTTATTTTTTAACATTTTAATTTTCAAAAACATTATTATATTTATAAAATTCATAATAAAATATTTATAATACTTTTGTATTTTTTTTTTTTTTATTATTAATAAATGGATTTATTTTTTTTAAATTTTTTTAAAGACTCTTATCAAACCTTTATAAATATATTTATTATTATTTTTATAGGTTTCTTTGGATGGAAGACCATTTCAGTATTAATAAAAAAAAAATTAGATGGTCTTGACAGTTCTAAAGATGAAGCTCAAACACAAAGAATTGATACTCTTTTTCGTATATTAAAAAATTTTGCATCTATCGCAATTCTGATTATAGTTATCATGCTTATTTTATCCGAACTAGGAATACAAATCGGGCCATTAATTGCAGCAGCAGGAGTTGTAGGTTTGGCCATTGGTTTTGGAGCACAAACTTTAGTTAAAGATATTATAACCGGCTTATTTATTATATTAGAAGGACAAGTTACTATTGGCGATATTGTTGAGATAGCGGGACATTCTGGAAGAGTTGAGTCTATAACTATAAGAACTATAAGACTAAGAGATGTTAATGGCCATTTACACGTTATTCCTTTTAGTGAAGTTACTACCGTTAAAAATATAACACAAGACCAAGATTATCATAGTTTTGAATTAGGCGTTTCATATAATGAAGATGTAGATCATGTAATAGAAACTATTGAAAAAGTAGGTAGAGATTTAAAAAAAGATAAAGATTTTAAATCTAAAATTAATGGAGAAATAGAAGTTTTTGGATTAGACAAGTTTGAAGATTCTGCAATTGTTATTAAAGGAAGAATCCCAACAGTTCATAAACAACAATGGGTGATTAGAAGAGAATTTAATAGAAGGATAAAAATAGCTTTTGATAAAAGTGGAATTGAAATACCATTTCCTCAAACAACTATTTCTTATCTTGATACTAAAAAGAAAAAACCTGGAAAAATAAAGATAAAAAAAATAAGACAGGATTTTTCTGCTGGTTCTGATGATTAATCAACACTTTTTTTTTGCATATTTTTCTAGTTCTAAAAATTCTTTTTCATTATTTAAATTAATTATTTTTTTTGCAATATCATAAGAAAAACCAGCTCGAACCATTTGTAATAGTTTTTTTTTAATTTTATTAAAATCTTTTTCATTCTTATCAAAAGTTAAAATCTTTTTTTTCTTTGCATATATTAGTGCTGAAGCTAGTTCGGAATTTACATAAGATATTTCCAAACTATTGATTCCGTGCTGAATATTTTCATCTGATATACCTTTGCTTTTTAAATTAAATGCTATTTTTTTTCTTGAATAACCTTTTTCCATATAAATTAAAGTTTTATTCTCTGAAAATTTTTTATCATCTATTAGTCCTATTTTTTTAAACTTATTTATTATTAATTTAATTAGTTGAAAATCCTTTTCGGGTTTGGTTTTATAAAAAAAAGAAGTTTTAATTATTTTTCTTCTTAAAATAGTAATTAGATGATATTCTGATACTGAATATTTTTCTAAATATTTAATTGCACTATTTTCAAGATTATCTAGAGTAATTTTTTTTGGTATTTTTTTTTTCATAAATTAAACTAATTATATTTGATATAAAAAATTAAAAAATTAAAGAATGTTAAATAATAAAAATTTTAATGCTTCCACTACTAATTGGATAGGTTTGTGGACGTTGTTTAGTAAAGAAACGACAAGATTTCTAAAAGTATTTTATCAAACTGTTTTAGCCCCAGTTGTTACTAATATTTTATTTTTGACTGTTTTTTTAATTGTTATTGATAGAAAAGATTTTAGTTTAGGAGGCGTAGGTTATTCTGAATTTCTTGTTCCAGGCTTAATTATGATGCAAATTTTACAAAACTCCTTTATGAATACATCTTCAACGATTATGATTTCCAAAGTTCAAGGAAATATAGTAGACATACTCTTACCACCCCTTTCAAGTCTTGAACTTACCCTTGCGCTTAGCTTTGGTGGTGTTGCTAGAGGTATGATTGTAGGATTGGCAAGCACAATAGCTTTATATTTTTTTATTGATATGAAATTTATAAATTTTTTTTATATTATTTTCTTTTCTTTTTCAGGATCTTTATCTCTTAGTCTTCTAGGGATAATGGGTGGTATTTGGAGTGAAAAATTTGATCATATGGCCGGTTTAACGGCATTTATTATAACCCCATTAACTTTCTTATCTGGTTCATTTTATTCTATTCAAAAATTACCTTTGATTTTAGAATCTTTAGCAAAATACAATCCAATATTTTATTTTATAGATGGTTTTAGAGCAGGTTTTATAGGATATTCAGATGCTCCTATTCTTAATGGAATCATTGTATGTATTTTTTTAAATACCATATTATTTTTCTTAGTTTATAAAATGTTTCAAACAGGGTACAAATTAAGAACTTAAAAAAAAAAAAACAATGCAATCATCAATTTTACCTACTTATAAAAGATCTAATTTATCTTTTGTCAAAGGAAAAGGATCCTACCTAATTACTAAAAATGGTAAAAAATATTTAGATTTTGCTAGTGGTTTAGCTGTAAATTCTCTCGGGCATTGTAATTCAGAATTAATAAAAGTACTAAATAATCAGTCAAAAAAAATGTGGCATATATCAAATGCATTTCAAATACCTGAACAAGAGGAGTTAGCTAAAAAATTAGTAAAACTTACATTTGCTGACAAAGTTTTTTTTTGTAATTCAGGAGCAGAGTCAGTAGAAGCAGCAATTAAAATTGCAAGAGCATATCATCAAATAAAAGAAAAGAAGAACAAATTTAAGATTATTACTATTAAAGGTAGTTTTCATGGTAGAACTTTAGCAACAATTTCTGCGTCAGGACAAAAAAAAATGATAGATGGTTTTAAACCATTACTTGATGGTTTTGTTCAAGTAGAATTTGGAGATCATGAATCAATTGAGAAGGCAGTAGATAATAAAACCGCTGCTATTATGGTTGAACCAATTTTGGGCGAAGGCGGCATTAAAATAATTCCTAATCAATGTCTTGAGGGTTTAAGAAAATTGTGTAATAAGAAAAAAATTTTACTAATTTTTGATGAGGTGCAATGTGGAATTGGTAGAACTGGGAAATTTTTTTCTTATCAATGGTCCAAGATTGAACCAGATATACTTGCTACAGCAAAAGGTATGGGTGGGGGCTTCCCAATCGGAGCTTGTTTAGTAACTGATAAAGTATCCAAAGGAATGAAATTTGGAAGCCATGGCTCAACTTTTGGCGGCAATCCATTAGCATGCTCTGTTGCTAAAAGAGTTATTGAAATTATATCCGAAAAAAAATTTTTAAATGATTTAAATCAAAAAGCAACCTTTTTTGTAAACAAGTTAGAGGCAATTAAAAATACTTATAATCATTTAATTGAAGAAATTAGAGGAAGAGGTTTTTTGTTAGGGATAAAAATTAAAATTAACAATTCTATTTTTATAGAAAAATTAAGAAACAATGGTTTACTAAGCGTTGGAGCCAACGAAAACATAATTAGAATTTTGCCCCCATTAAATGTGACTAATAAAGATCTTAAAATTGCTTTAAAAATTATAGAAAAAACATGCATAGATATTAATAGTAAAAAATGAAAAAAATTAAACATTTCCTAGAATTAAATCAGATTGATGCTAAAGAGTTAAGAGGCATTATAGATCTATCAAAATCTTATAAACAAGGTATTACATCAGGACAAGATACACTCAAAGGAAAAACCTTAGGTTTAATTTTTGAAAAACCTTCTACCAGAACAAGGGTTTCTTTTGAAATAGCAATGTACCAACTTGGAGGAAATGTTACAATTCTTGAACACGAGAAAACTCATTTAGGAAGAGGAGAAACAATTTCAGATACTGCTAAAGTTTTGTCTAGATATATAGATGTTATTGTTTATAGAACTTCATCTGCTGAAAAATTATATGAATTAGCTAAACATTCTTCTGTTCCTGTGATAAATGGCCTTAATGAAGAAACCCATCCCTGCCAATTAATTGCAGATATTATGACTTTTGAAGAAAAAATTAGTATAATTACAAATAAAGTTGTTACATGGTGCGGAGATTTTAATAATGTCTGTAGAACTTGGGTGCAAGCATCAAGTATCTTTAATTTTGAATTGCATTTAGCTTGCCCAAAACAGTTAATAAGTAAAAATGACATGGATAAAATTGGTAAGATTAAAAATGTAAAAATTTTTGACTCAGCTTTAGATGGTTGCAAAAATACTGATTGTATAATGACTGACACATGGTTTTCAATGGGTCAAAAAGTTTCGGAAAGAAAAAGAAGATTGCTAAAACCTTTTCAAGTGAATAAAAAATTAATATCTGTTTCAAAAAAAAATTCTATTTTTATGCATTGTCTTCCAGCTCATAGGGGTGAAGAGATAGATAAGAATATTTTAGAACATCCTAATTCTGTTATTTGGGACGAGGCCGAAAACAGATTACACACACAAAAAGCTATTTTAAATTGGTGTTTAAAATAATTAAAAAGTTGAAAAATTTTTTTTTAGAAAAGAAGTTAATTTATTTTTTATTTTTGTTTTTTTTGTTTGCAAAAACAAATGATTTATTATCTGAAGATAAAATTTATCTAGATTTATTAAATATAAAATTTGAAAATAAAGTCAATTATAAAAAATATCAAACAAGCTCACAATTATTGATTGAAACCAATTTGGATAAAGAAATTCGAGATTGGGTAAAAAAAAAAATTATTCTAAAAGGTAATTCTGGCGAATTAATTGTACAAATTCTTGATGAAAGTATAATAGACAATTTTGTAGAAGAGCATAGAAGAAAATTTTTTGGTTTTATAACAAAAAAAGGTATAGCTTATAAAATCAATTTTAAAGTTAAAATTTTAGCAGAAAATAAAAAAAACAATTCTAAAGGTGAAGTACTTTCAATAGTTAAAGGAGATAAAGTTTTTTTAGGAAATTTTTCAATTAATGATCGTTCAAAAGCAATAGATGAATTAATGGAAAATATGATTAAAAAATTAAAGATTAATTTGAAAGATGCCATGGATAAAGAATTTAGAGATTTTCTTACAAATAAATATAGCTAATTTTTCCAAAATGAGGGAGTTAAAAGAATAATTACTGATAGAAGTTCTAATCTTCCAATTAACATACCTATAATTAAAACCCACTTGGTTGTATCAGATAATCCAGCAAATGTTTTAGTTGGTCCTATAACATTACCCAATCCGGGCCCAACATTTGCTAATGATGTAGCTGCTCCAGATAGTGAAGTTAAAAAATCATTTCCAACAAATGATAAAATTAAAGTAATCAAAATATAGATAACTATAAACATAAAAAAATATCCCATTACAGAAGAACTAATTGATTCAGAAACTGGCATTTTATTAAATTTAGCTACAGAAACTCCATGAGGGTTAAGTAACTTAAATATTTGGATTTTTGCTGATTGGTATAATATTTGAAGTCTAAAAATTTTTATACCACACGTAGTTGATCCAGCACAACCTCCAACTAGCATTAAAAATAAAAAAAGTATAATAACAAAAGAACCCCAATTGTTAAAATCTTGTGTTGTATAACCTGTCCCAGTAAAAATTGATATGGTGTTAAAAAATGAGGCCCTAAAATTGTTAAAAAAAGTAGCCGTATTTTGATAGTTCCAGAAAGTTACAATTAAAACAGATGTTATAACAAGAAATATAAAAAATTGTACTTGATTATCTTTAAATATTGCGAAAATGTTTCCACGTACTGCTTGAAGGTATAGAACAAAAGGCAAGGAACCTAAAATCATAAATATACTTATTGTAAACTCAATATTTATATTGTCATATTTTCCAATTGACATATCTGATGTAGAGAACCCGCCTGTTGCTAGCGTTGTCATTGAGTGAGCAATTGAGTCAAAAGTAGACATCCCAAATATCCAAAGTAATAGAGCACAAAGCATAGTTAGAACAAAGTATATTATTCCTATAATACTTGCTATTTGACCAGCTCTTGGCAAAACTTTTTCTGATGAATCAGCAGATTCAGTGTGAAATAATTGCATTCCTCCAACTTTTAATACAGGTAAAAAAGAAATAGCTATAACAATTATCCCGATGCCACCAATCCATTGTAATAATGAACGCCAAATTAAAATACCATGAGGTAGATTATCAAGACCTGATAATATTGTTGAACCAGTTGTTGTTATGCCTGACATAGATTCGAAAAAAGCATCTGTAAAAGATAGTTCTAAATTAGAAAAAATAAAAGGTAATGAACCAAAAAAAGCTATGAATATCCAACTTAACGTTGTCAACAGAAATGTTTGTTTTATCGAAAGATTAAAATTATCTGATTTATTAGCTAAAATTAGAATTATGCCAAAAAAAAGACTAATTAATGATGAAAAAGTAAAAGATTGCCATTGGTTGTTACCATAGAATGCATCAACGCCAGCTGGAATGCAAAGTATAATAGAAAGTGCTGATAACAAATATCCTATGATGTATAATACAGGTTGAAAAATCATAGATTGTTAATTTTTTTTATTAAAAAAAAAATATTAAAAATTAGATTTGTTAAATCCTACCAAGTCAAGAAATTCTTTTCTTGTAGCTTGATCATTTCTAAAACTTCCAAGCATTCTACTTGTTACCATCCTAGTATCGGGTTTATGAATTCCTCTAGTTGCTACGCAAAGATGAGAAGCCTCTATAATAACCCCAACTCCTCTTGGTTGTAGAACTTCGTCTATAGTATTAGCTATTTGTGCTGTAAGTTTTTCTTGTATTTGAAGACGTTTGGCAAATACCTCAACTAGTCTTGCAAGTTTACTTAAACCAACAATTTTTTTTTTAGGTAAATATCCAACATGTGCAGTGCCAATAAAAGGAACCATGTGATGTTCACAATGAGATTCTAATCTAATATTTTTTAAAATAATTATTTCATCATAACCGTCAACTTCTTTAAATTTTTTTGATAGTATTTCCTTTGGATTTATTTTATATCCTGAAAAAAATTCTTTATAAGATTCAATAACTCTTCTTGGTGTTTCTTGTAAACCTTCACGTTGCGGGCTATCTCCTGTCCATCTTATTAGAGTTTTTACGGCTTCTATTGCCTCATCTTCAGATGGGTTTAAAGATTTGATTTTTTTTAAATTGGATATTTTTTCTATTTTGCTCATTTTATAAAACTATTTTTTTTTTTTTAATTTTGTAAACCTTTTTCATGAGGGCTATCTAATGAAAATGCTGGAATATGTGCATTAAAAGTTGATCCATTGTCTTTTTTCATTTTATATGTACCCACCATGAACCCAGAAGGGGTATTTAATGGGGTTCCAGATGTATATTCAAACGAACAGCCAGGCTTTAGTATAGGATTCTCTCCAACTACACCGGATCCTTGAACTTCTTGTACTCTTCCTAGAGAGTCTGATATAGTCCATGATCTACTGATTAATTTTACAGTATCTTCTCCAAAATTTTCAATTTTTACGTGATATGCCCATATAAACCTTTTTTCCTCAGGATCTGAATGCTCGTCAAGAAACTCTGGTTTTACAGTAATTTTTATTTTTTTAGTTATTTCTTCGTACAATTATTTAATCCCAACATAAAAAAAAATTTTACACGCTAAAAGATTCCCCGCAACCACATCTTCCTTTTTCATTTGGATTATTAAAAACAAATCCAGATTCCATTCCATTATCAATGTAATCAATTTTTGAACCTAGGATATACATTGTTGTTGAAGCATCAATAAAAACTTTTATGTTATCTATAAATATTATTTCGTCACTATCAATTTTATTTTCAACATAATCAATTTTATATGAATGACCAGAACATCCAGAATTATCTATACCTATCCTTATACCAATATAATTTTTTTTTGCTTTTGTAATTATTTCTTTAACCCTATCTTTAGCTGATTCAGTAAAAGTTATGATTTCTTTAGTTTTATTCATTATTAATTATCCCATATTCAATTCAACTTTCGCGGCCTCAGACATCATATCTGGATTCCAAGGCGGTTCGAAAACTAATTTTAAATTTACATCTTTAACTCCTTTAGCCTTTTTTGCTGCTTTTTTTACTTGTTCGGGCAAGATTTCAGCTACAGGACAATTTGGCGATGTTAAAGTCATCGTAATATCAACTAAACCTTTAGATCCTACTTTAAGATCATAAATTAAACCAAGTTCATAAATATCAACTGGTAATTCCGGATCATACACTGTATGAAGGTTTTTTATAATATTATCTTTAACTGAGTTAGTCATATTACTATTAATATAATACAAAAAAATTAT
>ENA-ORDI01000215-ORDI01000215.1-marine-metagenome-genome-assembly--contig:-NODE-215-length-41164-cov-7.345584_pt1 | contig 41164 bp, 41 predicted proteins | sample MGYA00248628_ERZ508525 | MGnify/ENA primary metagenome ERZ508525 (study PRJEB26195, sample SAMN05422138) | marine metagenome | isolation source: East of Porto Seguro, South Atlantic Ocean | place... | reverse complement strand
TGATTGCCCCCACCAGTCGTACGGTTAGCGGCAGCATCAGAGGCCCCGGGGAGATTCCCCGGGGCCTTGTTAATTTTTGGAACCTCCAAACCATCGAAGCCGAATACCCGCTCTTGACCATCTCAAGAGTCCGCAAGCTCTTTGACCCGTTTAGTCCAACGAGAACATCCGGCCTGTGATTTACGGCCGGCCATCGATCCGTCATTGCCCCTAACTTGTGGCTGTGGTATCGTTTCGGCGTCCGCATGGATCATCACGGAAACCAGTGAAAGGTTAGGGAGGTCGTCAATGCAAGAGGTCGTCATCGTCAGCGGTGCCCGCACGCCAATCGGTCGCTTCGGAGGCGCTTTCAAGGACGTTTCGGCGTCGGAGCTAGGATCCTTGGTCATCAGATCCGCGCTTGAACAGGCCAACATACGTCCTGACCAGGTCGATGAGGTGGTGCTTGGCAACGCTCTGCAGACCGCCGAGGCCGGTTACGCCGCGCGGTTGGCCTCCATAGGGGCAGGTATCCCCGATGAGGTACCTACGATCGCCATCAACCGGCAGTGCTCCTCTGGCCTCGAAGCCATAAACATGGCTGCCCTAATGGTCAAAACCGGCGAGGTGGACATCGTCGTCGCCGGCGGCATTGAAAACATGAGCCAGTCCCCCTACCTCATCGGCTACAAGGCACGGTTCGACGGCCTCGGTATGGGAGACGGCGCCCTCACCGATAGCCTGACGAAAGGACTGGGATGCCCGGTGAATCTTTACCACATGGGCGTAACCGCCGAGAACGTGGCCGAGCGTTTCGGCGTCAGCCGTGAGGACCAGGACGAGTTGGCCGCCATCAGTCACCAACGGGCGGTGGCCGCCATAAAAGATGGACGGTTTGATCGCCAGATCTCTTCGGTGACTGTACCGCAACGCCGGGGCGACCCTATCGTAGTGTCCCGGGACGAGGGTCCTCGCGAAGATTCCACCGTGGAACGGCTGGCACAGCTTAATCCTGTATTCAAAAAGGACGGGACGGTTACCGCCGGCAACGCTTCAAGTATCAACGACGGCGCCGCCGCGGTGGTGATTATGTCCGCTGAAAAAGCCGCTGAGCTAGGCGTCAAGCCCAGGATGCGTTGGCATACTCGCGCCGTTTCCGGAGTCGAGCCCGCCATCATGGGTATCGGCCCCGTCCCCGCGGTACGCAAGGCTCTAGGTAAGGCTGGCATGTCGATCGACGACATCGGCCTCATCGAGCTCAACGAGGCCTTCGCCTCCCAGGCTCTCTATTGCATGCGAGAGTTGAACATGGACCTGGAGAAGACCAACGTCAACGGCAGCGGCATCAGCCTAGGCCATCCGGTCGGCGCTACCGGCGCGATCATGACCGTCAAACTGATGGAAGAGATGGAGTTACGCGGTGACGAGTTGGGCTTGGTTACCATGTGCGTGGGCGGCGGACAAGGCGTGGCTACAATCTTCCAACGAACGGAATAGACTGACCGGTGGGTTCTTTTTGGTTGCTTCGGATCATGGATCCAAATGATCGGGGGCCGATCCACAGGCGTCGAAAAGGCTAAATAACTAGATAAGTCAACACCTTCTGGAGGCGTAATACATGGCGGAAAGAAAGCCCATCATCCCTCCCGGAATGCCGCCTAATCCCGCCCTTTCTCCGGGGATCCAAGTGGGAGATACCCTGTACGTATCTGGACAGATCGCGGTTGATGCTTCAGGAAATGTAGTGGGTGAGAACGACTGCGAAGCTCAAACCCGGCAGGTCATGGCCAACGTACAGGCGGTCGTGAAAGCGGTTGGAGGAAGCATGAACAACGTGGTAAAGATCACCTGTTTCCTTACCGATGTCGCCAACTATCCCGCCTATAGCAAAGTGAGGGCGGAGACATTCCCCAGCAATCCGCCCGCCAGTTCTACCGTCATCGTGGCTGGGTTGGTGCGGCCGGAGCTACTGGTAGAGGTTGAAGCCGTGGTCCACCTGCTCTGAAGACTGCGGGCCAACAGCCGGAACACCCTACAAGGCCCTTCACCCAACCCCGAGACGATGGGATTACGCGCCTTTCGGGACCGGCGCTTTCTACAATGATTTACTCATGAGCCAGATCGACGGGGGGCGGCCGGCGCAAGTGCGATCCAAGATGCCAACAACCTAGTCTCAGGTTTTGCGCTCCAACTTAATATAGCTCCATGACCGCTTTCACTTCACCGGGGATAGTCCTATTTACAACCACGACCGCGCCCTTGTTAGGTCTCACTTCGATCGTGAATTCCGTGTTTTTACCCAAGAGCGGTGTCAGACTCGACAGGGTGACGATCATTTCCACTCGCTCACCCGGGTCAACCAGGTCACCGGATCCGATCACCCAGTTGGCTGCCCATGAGCAGATGCCTGAGCCGCCAGAAGTGCAGTTCAGGCTATTGGCGGAGTCGAAGTAAGTGACCACAACGCCGGTGCTGGACAGATCGGTGGATCCCCCAGATTCAACGATTAACGATTGGGGTCAGATAAAACTTGATAGTGTCAATGCCCGTCTTTCCTCCGTTCCCGATGGCCAACACTCCGCCTCGAAGGATCAAGTTAGACGAGGTCTCGTCTATACCAGCCTGAACCGCCTTTTGCTCTTTTTCGGAGCTCATCAAGCCGGTATTAAGCATTGCGAAGCCGAACACCGAGGCGACTACTACAAAGGCAATGAGAACAATGGACGTCTCGATAGCCGACATGCCGCGTTGATCCCAGGCTATCGTGGAAATATTGTGCAATTGTTTGGTTGACCGTTTATTCATGATTACGGGCACATCAGTACCAACCGCCCTTAGAATCCCAAGTCCCTGATCCGCGGATCGGATGGGCGAGTTGTGGAAAACGAACAAGCCCTCATCCTCGTATAAAGTCTCCTCTCCTAGTTAACTACCGGTGCTTCTTACACGCAGCTGGGTTTTAGAAGCAATTCTTTGATTCGAGCTCGAAGATCGTTCAGACCAAAGGGTTTCATTAAGAACGCGTCGGCGCCCGCATCGATGGCAGCCACCTTATCGTCGCCCATGTTACCTGACCCCCCAGTCAAAATCAAAATTGGGACATCTGAGAATGCCCGTACCTTCCGAGTGAGTTCAAAACCATTCATTTTTGGCATGTGCAGATCGGAGATCAGCAGATCAGGTTGCTCGCGTTGAAATACCTCAAGCGCCTCCCACCCATCGCACGCCGAGCAAGTTTCGAACCCGAAAAGTTCCACTAATTCTAAAATAAGTCCGCGGATAACCCGAGAATCATCCACGACGAGCACCTTATCAGCCACTTTTCTGGTACCTCCGTCAAAAGGTGGGGGCTGCTGGTGGTTCCTGGGTAGAACATTCGCAGGCTAGTCTCATATCCCTTTGTCCCGCACCGACGAAAGGCATGCGTTAGGGGCACCTGCAAATAGTTATTATCGAGTATCACAGGCGGGTGTAAGAATCGCGGAAGAGGTTTGTGTGAAATGTGTGTGAGAGTGCCGCCGGTGATTTCCACAATGATTTACTCATGGGCCAGATCTACGGTGGTCGGCGAGGAAGCTCAGGTCACGGCGACAACCAGGCATGATACTCCGATCCTTCGGCGGAAGGAGAGGAGTGACACCAATCTCCGATTAGATCTCCCCGTCCATCGCCGTGGACAAATCCCCCGTCTTCGACGTAATATTCCCCATTATGGCCCGACAGGAAACACCGTTATTAACCCGGCTTGGCGGAGACTATAATGCCTGACCGAACCCAGGACCGATTCGGAATGACCCTCAGCACAAGCTCGACAGCTTCCGTGGATGCCTGGCAGGACGGCATCGACAGACTACTGTCCCAGAACCACGGTCCGGATCTCAAGTTTCAGGAGGCGATCGACCTCGACGAGGGCTTCGCCCTGGCCCATGGTTGCCTCGCCTACTGGTACCAGCAACGCGCCCGCCCGGAAGAAGCCCGGGAGACCATAAAACAAGCGCTGGCTCTGGCATCCGGGGTCACGCGTAGGGAACGCCAGCAGATCGAAGCTGTCAGCTACTGGATAAAGGGGCAAGGGCGTGACTCGATAGCCCTCATCAAGGTGCATCTCGCTGAGTTTCCCCGGGACGGGCTGCTGCTACGGCTGGCTCATCGGCTATACATGCTGGGATGTAGCGGGGCGGGCTCGCCCAATTTCCCTCCCGAATATCTAGCGCTGCTCAAGGGCGTTGAGCCCCACTGCTCGGACGATTGGGCTTTCCTGGCCGAATACGCCTTTGCCCACCATGAGACCGGTCAACTGGATAAGGCGATGGAACTGGCGCAACGCTCCTTGGATATAAATCCCACCAACGCCGTGGCTTGCCACTCCATGACCCACGTGCATTTTGAGAGGGGCGACGCCTCCGGCGGCGAGGACTTTCTGGACGCCTGGCTGCGAAGCTTCGACGCTCCCGCCAGTTCCTATGTACATCTCTCCTGGCACCTAGCTCTTTTCGAACTGGCTCAGGGCAAGTACCAAGAAACCCTGGACCGTTATGAGAAATACATCCGTCCGTCCGTCGTCGCCAAGAGCATGTCGACCTTGAACGACAGCGCATCGTTGATGTGGCGTCTGCAGATGTACTGTGGCGGCCCAGCTCCCAAACCATGGGAAGAAGTGTTAACGATCGCCGCGCCGGCGGCCGAGCGCCCCGGCGCCGCTTTTCGAGATGCCCATGCCGCCCTGGCCTTTGCCGGCGGCGGAGACCACGAAGCGATGGCCAAAATCACAAGCCGCTTACGCAAGTCAGCCGAAGAGGGCAACTCCTTCGCCCGGGAAGTCGTCCTACCCTTGGTCCAGGGCATCGAAGCCTTTGCCAACGAGGATTACACCGAGTCAGTCCGCCTGATGGAGCCGGTCTTTCCTCAGTTAGTTCGAGTTGGCGGCAGCCACGCTCAGCGTGAGGTGTTTGAGGACACGATGCTGGAAGCGTACATCCGGGCTGAGCAGTTCGAAAAAGCGGAGGACATGCTGCGCGGCCGATTGAAGCAGAGAGAGTCGGTGCGTGACAACTTTTGGATGGGCCGGGTGCAGTCGGCGCAAGGTCAATCCAACCAGGCGCATTCTAGCTTCAACGAAGCCACGAAGGGCTGGGAAGCCGCTGATTCCACCGCACCCGAGATCGTCGCCTTGAACAACTTGATGGAAGTTTAGGATCGATCTTCGAGGTCACGCCGGATAGATTCTCGTGGCGTTTCGGCGAGCTGCTGCCGGGTGCCGAATGGGCTCCGCTGCGCGACCGGCTGCATCTGGCATTCGGGCCGCCTCCCGCTTAGCTCAACATCGCCGTAGAAATATTCTTGCGGCAGTGGGCGCTTGGCCGAAAAGACCAAGAAGGTTAATCGAGGATCAGACGGGAACCCCCTGCCATAGAAAGCCCTGGTTCCCCACGTTATACGACCAACATCGACCTGGGTATCGCAACGCGCATTGTGTTCGGCGGGTGGCCGGCCAGGCCGGTGCGTACATCGGCAGCGCTGGCGATCAACATGGCGGCATCGGTGTAGTCGATGCCCAGCCGGTCCACCATGAGGTCGGCCATGGCGTTCAAGGCCACCTTGGCAGCCTCTTCCATGGTGGGGCCTTCTCCGGTGGTCATTACTTCGGTTTCGGTGGCGACTACGGGGCGAGTTACCTGGAAGTCATCGGCAATCGTCACCCGGAAAGTAGCGTCCAGGGCGCACTCCACTGCCGAAGCGGTGGCTTCGCCGTCTCCCATGGCGGCGTGACAGTCGCCTATGGATATCAGTCCACCCTCGTGGAACACTGGCAAGTAAACGGTGGCTCCCTTGGTAATCTGGGTGTTGCCCATCCCTCCGCCAAACTCTCCCTTGGCGCCGCTGGCCACAGGTCCGTCTTTGGGCGCAACGCCGATACGGCCGATCATCGGGCGGAGGGGCATGGTGACTTTGTCCTTGTACACCACTCCATCGCCGGTTATCTTCACCTTGGTCTTACGAAACTCGGGGATGCGATCTCCCAGCGGACCCCGGCCCGGCGTGGCGCCGATCCAGCCATAGTCCAAAGGCAGGGTGATGTCCAAGACTTCGATCTTCAAGGTATCTCCGGGCTTTACCCCTTCGACGTAGACCGGACCGGCCATGGTCTTGAGGATATCCATGGCCTCATCAGAGGAACCCGGGCCGTCGTAGGTGGCAAACCGGTCGTTGGTCTCCATGACGAAGGTCTCACCCAATTGGACTCGCAACGACGGGGGATTGGCCGCGTCGAATGTGGTGCACAGTTGGTCCTTAGTTGCTGTCTGCATGGCTCTTCCTCCTTACTCGAACTGGGTATCGAATCATTTCTCTCGAACTCGGTTTCCTTGAACGGCTAGCCAGATCAGAAAACCGGGGCGCCTTTAAATTGGATCTGCCGGTCGGGGATCAAACCGCGCTTGGCGAGATACCCGATGTAAGTATCTGAATCATCCACGTGCTCTTCTCTGAAATTCCAAAGCACCTTGCCCAGCACGGTTTCGTTCCACAGCCAGTTTTCCACCGCCAAGCTCGACGACATGCCGGGTTGCGCCGACGCAGCTTCGGAATAAAAAGCTTTCAGGTCTTCGCAAGTATGTTTCAGCATCGGCCCTACTTCCATCTCAGGACGAGGACTTGGCGAAGAGGGGTCCTCAATAAAATCGATCAGAAAGCGGGCCGCATCAAGGATGTCAAATTCGCTGATCCCAACCGTGGTGCGTTTTCGTTGATCGACCGCCAATTCGTACCAGGGTGCGATCTGTCCCATCTCTTGAACCAAGGAGTTGGTTAATTCACTGTCGTTCGACGGAACGGGATGCAGACCGATGGGGCAGGACATCCCGGTGAAATCGTATTCGGAGCTTCCGGCGGGAATGTCTTCCAGGTAGTCTTCCAACACGGGGCCCGACTCTGCATCGAGTAAGCCCAGGCAGGCCCGCAACACGCGCTTCTGGAACTCCGCGTCGTTGGGTAGGCCCAAGGGGCGGCCAAGTTCAAAGGGTACCCACAGCGCCCGCGGCGGCTTGATTCCTTCAGTATGCAATCGAACAAGGCTGATCTGCGTGGTGCTGAGTCCTTCATCTTCAAAGTAATGAGCCAGTCCGCCTACGGCGCACGTGCATCTCGGTCAAATCGGCACCAAGAGCACTGTGTCGACGCCTTCGCGTTTCATCAGTCCGGCGATCTGGCGGGCGGCGCCTTCGTTTCGGTCCGGCGGCAATCCGCCCTGGACGGTGTAGTGAAAATCGGCAACCGAGCCGATGAATCCTTCTTTGACTAGGTCATGCAGCCGCTCCAAGGGAAAACAAACGTTGAGGTCTTGTTGGAAACCGGAGCGGTCGAAATTAACCGAGCCGTGGGCCATGATGATGTCGTTGGGGTCGGTGCCGCCCGGAATGACCCGGTAGCCGGCTTCTCCCCGATAAAATACTTTATCGGTGCGTTTTTGCAGCGCGGCAGTCGACAGGATGGAAACCCGGCGCTGGGATAACGAATTTCCCTTTACAAATGGCGTCGTATCAAACGACGGCAAGGGAAGCGCTTTCAGCATCTCCCGTTCGCCTTCGGGAATGTCTTCTAATCTGGCCATTGATCTGTCCTTAAGTCTTAATTAATTCTGAGATGCAACGAACTATAATTCCGAGTTCCGGGCACGTCAACTTCCCTCGTATCCGCTCGCTCCTACCCCGTTGATCTAGTTCCCGGAGTCAGCCACCGTCACCGATGGAACACGGTAACGGGTGGAGTACTTCCGCTCATTTATGGTGAACGCGGACAGCGCCGCCGGAAATAGCAACGCCCCCACGATGGCGAAGGCTAACGTGTAAGTGCCGGTGAGGTCGTAGAAGAACCCTCCTAATAGGACCCCGCACAGGCCGCCGATCTGGTGGCAGAGGAATGTGATTCCCGAGATGGTTCCCAGGGCCCGTAGGCCGTACACATCGGCGGTCAGTGTGTTGGTTAGGGACACAGTTGCGATCCAGGAGAATCCCGCGAACCCGGCGAAGAGCCACAGTCCCAGGGTCGAAGGAGCTAGCAACAAAGCGATGTATCCACAACCTCTGATGAAATAAGCGGCAGCCAGCAAGTTTTTTCGGCCGAACCGGTCCGCCAGTATCCCCGATCCCAGTCCCCCCAGGACATTCAGACCCATCATGACCCCGAATATCATAGCCGCGATACTAGGCGAAACTCCTATGCCGATGGCGTAGGGCACAAAGTGGACCGACATTATCAATGTGGTGAACCCACAGACGAAAAAGGCTCCGTTCATTTGCCAGATGGGAAGAGACCGGAAGGACTCACTCCAGACGTCGGCTTCCAACGGCCCGCGCCGATGGAGGGATCGATCGCCGGCGCCATCTTTAGACGGAACGTGTTCACCGTAGGGCTTCAGTCCAACCTTGCTGGGGTCGTCACGAATGAACAGGAATCCCAGGGGCACCGCCAGGACCAGGATAATAAGCCCAAGGGCGGCCCAAGTGATCCTCCAGTTGCCGCCGGTGGCTTGAAGCAGAAACATGGCGAAGGGCACCAGCAACAAACTGCCGGCCGAGGTCCCCACGGCGGCGACGCTGACCACGGTGGCCCGCTTATCTATGAACCACCTGGCCAGCAGCGCACCCCTGGCGAGAGCAGCTCCGCTGTTGGAGATAGAAGTGACAAACCCGAACACCAGTAACAAAAAGATGAAGTTGAAGGTAAGACCCAAGGCCGCTGTAGCTAGCCCAACCACGACCAGGGAAGTCAGGATCACTTTCCTGGCCCCTACCCGATCGAAAGCATACCCAAGGAAAGGCTGAGCCGCGCCGCCGACGATGGCCCCAAGGGCCGCCACCGCAGAGATGGTGAGCCGGTTCCAGCCGAATTCCTCGCTCATAGGTATTACGAAGATTCCAAAGCTGCTGCGGGACCCAGTATTGACGAAAGCGATGAAAGTTACGGCGGCAACCACGTACCAGCCAAAGAACAAGGGAGACTTGGCGGATCCGGGCTTAATCACCGGGCTATTCTGATTTGAAGTCATTTACCTCATTGCTTGCCTAGCCGTGGCCCGCTATAAAACTCGTAGAGATCTCGCCGACCCGGCGGAAGAGATAGTGTGTTTCATTGTCACCCTGAGCCCGGCCACGCATGGACGCCGGCCTAGGGAAGGTCCCCCAGGCCTCGTCCAGCTTGCTACCACATCACCCCGCCGCCGGAGTTGATGTCCTGTCCTGTAAAATTGCTAGCTTCTTCAGACGCCAAGAAAAGAGCGATGGTCGCCGCATCATCCGGCCCACCGGCCTTTTGCGTATAGCCCTCGTCGGCACACCAACGTCCGGCGATCACGGCATTCTCCCGCGTTGCTCTGAAACCAGTGCGAAAAGCTTCCTCGTCGAATGCCTCACCCACGTATTCAGCCCGTCCCTTGGCCAATTCCAGACTCCGCTCCTCATGTCCGCCGGGACAGATAGCGTTGACCGTAATATTGTACCGGCCCACATCTGCGGCCAGGGTGCGGGTAAATCCAATCACGGCCATCTTCGACGTGGCATACGGCGCCCGATGGGAAAGCGGCTGTTTCCCCGTGCCTGAGCTAAAGTTGATGATCCGGCCGTACTGCTTGCGGATCATCTCTGGCAAGACATACTTGCAGCCTAGAAAGACCGAATCCAGGTTCACGGCCAGGGTTTCCTTCCACTCAGCCAGGCTAGTGTCCCACACATCTTTGGTCGGGCCAGCGATACCGACAACATTGGCCAGGATATCGATGGCGCCGAATCGGTCGATGGTTTGTTGCACTAACTGCTCGACCTCGTCTTCCTTAGACACGTCGGTCTGAAAAGAAAGAACCTGTCCCCCTTCGGCCCGGATCTGTTCGCCAACTGTTTCTTCTAACACCGCGACAGGTATAATGTCGCAAATGGCAACAGCGGCGCCCTCTTTGGCAAATCTTCTCGCCATGGCTTCACCGTGACCTCGCCCCGCGGCGGTGATGAGGGCTACTCTTCCATCTAATCTACCCATGCCGGCACCTGCTCCTTATCCCTCTGAAACTTAGACAGATGATAGCAGATACCATTTCAAACTTCTTGATCGCTTGAAACGGTCTCTGCCTGAGAGGAACGAAACCGCTGTTGCCACACATGCGGACTCAGAGGATCGTATTACCGCGAAGTCTTCCGCGGCGCTCCTCCAATCTACCCCAGCTCGGAGGTAACTGTTGCGATGACCACCCTGATATTGCACAACGCCACCCTAATTGACGGTACGGGTGCAGACCCCAGGCCGAGGACCAGCGTGCTGGTAGAGGATGGCATCATCCAGCGGGTAGCCTCGATGGAAAACATGGGCCGGCCCTCCGAGGGGAGGGTCATCGACCTGTCAGGAATGACCCTGATGCCTGGGTTAACCGACGCCCACGTCCACTTTGGCGCTGTAGGAGTCAATGGCCTCACGGATAGCTCCGCCGACGACAATTTGACCACCTACGTGATCAGCGTTATCGAGAACATTGAACTGGCCTTGCAAGAAGGATTTACCACTGTTCGAGACGCGGGAGGTCTGGACGCAGCCTTCGCCCGGGCCACCGGACAAGGCCTCATTAAAGGTCCCAGGATCCTGCCATCTGGCTCACACCTTTCCCAGACGGGAGGTCATGGAGACCGCCGTAGCCGGTATGACGAGGAACCGATCCGGTCGGTGCCTGGCATCTTGGCGGCGCCGGTCTTGGTGGACGGCCCTGAAGCGGTTCGGGCGGCCGCCCGCCAACAACTCCGGCTGGGCGCGTCCCAGGTTAAGCTGATGGCTTCAGGCGGCGTCATGTCTCCGATAGACGCTCTGGAAAGTGTCCAGTTTACCGTCGGCGAGATGCAGGCGGCCGTCTGTGAGGCGGATATGGCCGGCAAATACGTCCTGGCCCACTGCCACACCTCACCTTCGGTCAAAAACGCGCTGGCCGCCGGAGTCCGGTCGATCGAGCACGGCAGTATTCTGGATGAGGAAACAGCCAAAGGCATAGTGGAGCACGGGGCCTTCATGGTGCCGACTTTGCTGGTGATGGACGTGTTGGCAAAATCGGCGGAGGCTGGAGACATTCCGCATTACGCCCAAATGAAACTGCGGCAAGTTCATACCCAAATGCCGGTAAGTGTAGACCTGGCGGCCCAAGCTGGAGTTGCGTTGGGCTCGGGCACCGACATCTTGGGAGCACGGCAATCCGGGCGGGGCGCCGAGCTGTCCTTGAAAGCCAGGGTGATCGGGCCTATGAACGCTATCCTGAGCGCAACCAGTACCAACGCCCGGCTCTTCCGGATGGAGGACCGTATCGGCCGTGTTGAAGAGGGCATGGAAGCGGACCTTATCGGCATAGCCGGCGACCCACTTGGAGACATCAACGTGTTGGCTGACGACGGCAACGTACGGTTGGTCGTCAAGGGAGGACAAGTCGTTAAGGAGACTATTTAGCCCTTGCCGGAACGAGGAGTGTTGATAGGATCGGCGCAACACGGCCGCTGATTCAGTACACATCCCGAGCGCCACATTTGAATAAAAAGGAGAGTTGAAGTGTCTGTTGGAATAGTAGTGCCCTTACCCGCTTACACCCTTGACCCGGCATTCATCGCCAAGAAGGCCGAAGATCTGGGGTTTGAGTCCATCTTCTACCACGAGCACCCTATCCTGCCGGTGAATAGCGCCACCCCATTTCCCGCCACCGGCGGCGAGATTCCTTGGACCTACCGCCACTTCTCCGACCCATACATGTCTTTGGCCATGGCATCTACCGTCACCACCAAGATTAAGCTCGCCACGGGCATCACCTTGATCACCGAGCGGAATCCACTGATCTTGGCCAAGCAGATCGCAGTCCTCGACCAGCACAGTAACGGCAGGTTTATCTTTGGGATCGGGACCGGCTGGAACCGGGAGGAGACCACCATGATGGGCGGCGACTTTGACCACCGGTGGACTCAGGCCAGGGAGGCCGTCGCGGCGCTGAAAGAGTTGTGGACCAAGGATGAAGCCGAGTTCCATGGCCGTTACTACGATTTTCCACCGGTTTATTGCTATCCCAAACCGGCGCAGAAGCCGCACCCTCCGATCCTCCTGGGCGGCAACGCTCCCAATGTACTGCAACGGGTCGCCCGGTGGGGCGACGGATGGCTCCCAAACCGGGTAACCCCTGGCCGGATTGAAGAAGGACGGAAGATTCTCGACACTTTAGCCGCCGAGCGGGGGCGGAACCCGGCATCGCTATCCATATCGGTGTTCGGCCAGCCTCCCGAGACCACCAGACAGCAAGTAGATGATTTCTTAAGCGCCGGAGCGATACGGGTTTCAGTGTGGCCGGTCCATTGCGAAACCGAACAGGAGATGGGAGATCAGTTGGAGCGGATGGCTGGCGCCTTGGTCCGGTAGAACATTCAGCCACCTTGGGACGCTGATGGGAGGATTTAAGTCATGAAATACGATCACATAGTCGTTGGCGGTGGGACCGCCGGTTGCATCTTGGCGGCCAAACTCTCGGAAGACCAGGGCCGCTCAGTGCTCCTGTTGGAGGCCGGCCCGGAATATCCCGACTTCGAACAACTGCCTGAAATGCTGAAAAACGGCTGGGGATTGATCAATCTGCAAGCCCGAGCGGCTAACTCTCCCTTCAACTGGTCGTTCACCGGCAAGGCCACGCCCCAGCAGCCCAATCCCATGCCGGTACCCAGAGGAAAAGTGTTGGGCGGATCAAGTGCCATCAACGGGCAAACCTTCATCCGGGGAGCGCCCGAGGACTTCGACACCTGGGCTTCTTGGGGGAACGACGAGTGGTCCTACATAAAGGTCCTCCCTTACTTCCGCCAGATCGAGAACGACGAGGACTTCCGGGATGATTTTCACGGAACCAATGGTCCAGTTCCGGTACGCCGTCATAAACGCGAAGATTGGCCGCCCCTGCAGGAAGCCTTCTACCGGGCTTGCGTCTCCGCCGGATACCCCTACAATCCCGATAATCATGATCCCGACGCCACCGGCGTTAGCCTACGGGCCGAAAACAACGTTGACGGCGTGCGCATGAGCATGGCCCTGACCCACATCGAGCCCAACCGGAACCGCCTCAACCTGACCATCAAGGCCAACGTTCAAGTGATGCGCATCGTGTTCTCCGGCAACCGGGCCACGGGATTGGAAGTGGAGAGCGGAGGAGAAAGGTTCTTGGTGGAAGGAGACCAGATCACGCTGTGCGCCGGGGCCGTGGGGTCGCCCCAACTGCTGATGCTATCCGGAATCGGCCCACGGGACCAGTTGGCGCCATTGGACATACCGGTGGTGGTGGATGCTCCCGGAGTAGGTCAGAACATGCGCGACCACCCCAACGTTGTAGTCCGGTTCACGGTAAATGAAGACCGACCTGATGAGACGGTTGCCCGGCGCGCCCTTCGCCTGCGCTATACGGCCACCGCGTCGCCTACGCCTAACGATATGATCCTGTCGCCGTCTTCCCTGAACACGGTGGTTAAAGAGGACGTCGACCCGACCCACAGCATCAACTGCGGGCTCTACCTCGCGGTGGGCAAGGGAGAACTCCGCCTGGTGTCGACCGACCCCAACGTGCAACCCAGCATGGACTACCATTACCTGGAGGAACCCTGGGACCGGGAGAGGTTGCGGGAAGCGATAAGGAAGTGCGTGACCCTCTTGGAGGACGGAGCTTACGGAGAGATCGTCAACCAGCGAACCGCCCCAACCGATGCCGACCTGTCCAGTGATGAGAGTCTGGATGAATGGATGTTGCGCACCGTGAGCACGTCGTTCCATATCTCCGGTACCTGCAAGATGGGCGTGGCCGGCGACTCCATGGCCGTGGTCGACCAGTACCTGAACGTGCGAGGTGTTCAGGGATTGCGGATAGCCGACGCTTCGGTCATGCCGGATGTGGTGCGCGCCAATACCAATGTGACCACGATGATGATTGCGGAGCGGGCCGCCGAGTTTATCCGGGACGGACGCTAGGCGGCTACAAGTAATGCATATCTATAAACCGGGACGCTAGCCCTCAAGGCCATAAAGCCGGGCGCAGTTGTCCCACAAGAACTTCCGCTTTGTTTGATCGGAAAGTGGCATCTGCAGGAACCGCTCCACCGACTTGGGATACTTGGAGTCGGCGTGCGGGTAGTCGGAAGAGAACACGATGTTGTCCTCCAATCCGTACTTGGAGACTATCTCCGCCGGTTCCTCATCGCATTCTACTGACAGATAGCATTGCCGCCGGAAATACTCGCTGGGCTTCATCTTGAGTTCCGGATGGTCGTAGGACGCCGACATCTCGTAGTGCTCATCCAACCGCCACAAAAGCCACGGCGCCCAGGAGCAGTTGCCCTCTAACAACGCCACGGTGAGGCCGGGAAAGCGCTCCAGAACACCGCCCCCGGCCATGTCCACCGCGGCGAGCATCATCGACATAGAGTGGGTGCAGGTGTGGTAGAGCATATGCGTTCCGAAGTTATCACCGGGCTGTGGGAGGTCCACCAGTCCTCCTTCGTGGAAGCTGATGGGAACCTTCAGCCGCTGGATCTCCGCCCATAGGGGATCGTAATAAGGGTCTTGCCAATTTCGCCCATGCACCGGATTCGGGCGCATGAAAACCGTCTTGAACCCCAGTTCGTTCACCGCCCGCCTGGCCTCTTGAACCGCGCCTTCCACGTCGTGTGGGGGAATCATGCCCGCTCCAAACATCCGGTTCGATCCGGAGCAAAAATCCGCCAACCAGTCGTTATAGGCCCGGCAGATCGCGGTGGCCAGGTCCGGTTCGATCTCGTCCGATCCCAGACTGAAGAGGCCTCGACTGGGAAACATGACCGCCATATCGATCCCTTCATTGTCCATGGCTGTCTCTTGGGAGCCGCTGTCCCAACCTCGCGCCTCCGATTCCGCGTACACGTCCATCTGCTCGGTCATGAGGGGCATGATGCCGGTGGTGTAGCTGCGATTCTCCGGCGGGTAGACGCGTCCGCCCATCTGGATGCCCAGGTCACGAGGATGGCGGCTCAGCCCCTTAGGGCCTCGGCCTTTGAAAGCAGGGTCGATGTACCTGTCCCAAAGGTCCGCCGGCTCGACGATGTGCATGTCGGAGTCCCAGACTTTGAAGCCGTCTTTCGCCATTGCTAACCCTCACTCATCCTTTGCTTCGATGCCGTCATAGACCAGGCGCAGAAGGGATCCGGAGTCTGCTTCCACGTCTGAGAACCAACGGAGTAGGGAGCGGGTAAGTGGGTCTACGGTTTCATCGGCGATCGCCGCTTCATACCTTTCTCGAATCGCCGGGCCCTGTCGTAGTGCCTGTTGGGCTTTGCCCCAACGTATTTTCTCAACGTCGGGCATATCGGAGTTGCTCACTCTCAGACGCTCCTCGAATTCCGGAGCATCGTTTTCTTGCCAGTTGTAACCTAGCTCGGAGATCCGCCGTTTGAAGATGTGGTAATGGCTTGTCTCCCGGTCAGCCACCAAAGAGAGACACGACTTCAGCTTCGGGTCAGGAGTTTTGCCGGCCCAAGCTGCTAAATGAATGCCTGCCCGCTTCTCTCCTGAGGCAATGTCGTTGAGGAGTTCCATGTAATGGAGTTCAGTCCCGCTTTCAGTCGCCATAATTCTCCTCGCCTCTTTTCGGATACCGGTTAGCTGAGATTATACAGACAATGTACATCAGTGGCGGGCAATTTCCCGAAGTGGTCCAAACGCCACCGAGAACGATTAGGGACGGAAGAAGGCTATATTAGCCACCCGCACCGGAGTCGAACTAGATCAGAATACCATCGGGGTCGTAGACGTAGAAGTTGCCCAGGTTTCCTTGGGCGTCCATCCGAGATTCCAGCGGCCCCGCCAACTGAACGCCTTTGGAGACCAGTTCCTCGGCGAGGGCCTTCACGTCCGGCGCTGAAAAGGAAAGGTGGCTGATGCCTATCTGGTCGAGCTTGATCGGATCCCCATCCGGCTCTTCGCCGGGATGGCTGGTCATGGTAATGGTCGGAGAGGTAACGCCTACACCATACATCAGGCGTACCTGCCTTCGGGTTTTGCGGGAATGTTTATAGACGTGTGGGAGCCCGCCGGTAGTCGTATCCTGGATAACATCAGAAGCAACCCTCATGCCCAGGATGTCCCGGTAGAAGCCCAGGGACTTGTCCAGGTCACGCACGCAGATAGCGATGTGAGATACACCAGTGGCATCCATAGTTACCTCCAAGTCACGACGGTAGCCGTGAAGCGAGTTGAAGCGCGATTCCTGCAAGCGAATTCCTAGTCTGAAATCTTCGGCATGCGGCCGATCTGATCAGCCGGAGTCCGCTTTCAGGCTCTCGATGATTTTGGGCAGGTCTCGATTGAACTCCCCTTTGTTCAGGACAATGTCACAACCTAGTTTCCTGGCCCGTTCCAACATGGCGACGTCTTCGTGGGGGCCGAATGCCACCACTTTAGCCCGTCTCCCATCCTGGTGATTGATCTCTTCTAAAACATCGGTCCAAATCGATTCGTCTCCTTCCAAGTCAACCAGGATCAGAGCGGGAAGACGGCTTGCGGAGAATTCCGAAAAGGCGGATTGGGTCTTGGCCCACTGAACTTCATAACCGAAGGGCTCGGCCTGGACCTCAACCCGGCCCAGAAAGAACAGGTTTTGCCCAACTAGGAGAACGGTCTCATTGTTCGAATCCGGCAATTAGCCCCCTTCAGGCGCCCCGGCAACGATTGGGTCTATGGTTGGGGCGCGATTAGTCTTTCCCATCTCAGGCCGGCCGCTACTCCGAAGGATAATGTTCCAGCCACCAACGGGCGATCTCCAACCGAGTGGCGAACCAGACGCCCTCTTTCTCCGAAGCGTATTTGAGAAACTGCCTCAGGGCATTTGCTCGGCCGGGCTTCCCAATTATGCGGCAGTGAAGACCCACCGACATCATTTTTGGGTGGGTGGCCCCTTCTTCGTAAAGCATGTCGAAGCAGGACCGGGCGGCCTCGAAAAAATCATTGGGCGTGATCATCTGACCTCGCCAGAATTTGGTGTCGTTCACCTCCAACGAGTAAGGCACCACCAGCCAACTTTTTCCGTGCACCTCGGTGTAGAAGGGCAAGTCGTCGTTGTAGGCGTTGCAATCGTAGATGAACCCGCCTTCCTCAACCACCAACTCCCGCGTGTTTACACTGGGGCCGTAGCGGGTGTACCAGCCCAAAGGCCGTTGCCCGGTGGTTCGGGTGATCGACTCCACCGCTTGTTTGATGGCCTCCCGCTCGGTGTCCCGGTCCATCCGGTAATACTCTTCCCAGCGGTTGCCGTGTCCCATGACCTCGTGGCCCCGGCGGATGATCTCCGGCCCCACTTCGGGGTTTCGCTCCAGGGCCAGGGCGCAGGCGAAAAAAGTTCCCTTGACGTCGCATTGGTCCATCACATCCATGATTCGCCACACACCGACTCTACTGCCGTACTCGAAAAACGACTCGTTGGCCAGGTCTCGCTCTCCCGCAGGCACGTTGGAGGGAGATTCTCCCGAGGATTCGCCGTGCGGGTCCCCGTCCAGAAGGGAATACTCCGAGCCCTCCTCGTAGTTCACGACTACGGACACGGCGATCCTAGCCCCGTTAGGCCATTGCACCACCGGCGGATTGGGACCATAGCCAACCAAGTCTCTCATGCTCATCGATCTTTCCTCTGCATTGCGTTCATCAGGCCTGAAAGCAGATGCCTACCACGCCACGTAACCGCCATCCACCGTCATAGCATGTCCGGTAACGAAGGATGCCGCGTCGGAGCAGAGCCACACCACCGCCTCGGCAATCTCTTCTGGGGTCCCCAAGCGATGCATGGGATGCCGGGACACCACACGCTCTTCAGCGACCGGGTCCGACAATATGCCTTGTTCAATCATGGGCGTCCGGATGTAACCCGGACATACGGCGTTGATACGGATCGCCTCTTGGGCGTAATCCACTGCTCCGGTCTTAGTTAACCCAACCACACCGTGCTTGGTGGCCCCATAGGCCGGCGATCGGGAGCCGCCGACCAACCCCATGACCGAGGCCGTGTTGACGATGGCGCCGCCGCCCTGCTTGAGCATCTGGATTATCTCGTATTTCATGCAGAGCCATACGCCCGTCAGATTGATGTTGAGGACCCGGCTCCAATCATCCTCGGTATATTCGTGGATGCGCCCGCGGCCCCCGGAAATACCAGCGTTGTTGAAGGCACAGTCCAGCCTGTTGTAAGTTTGGACCGCGTGGCTGACCATGTCCGACACGTCGCCAGAATTGGATACATCGGCCCTCACGAAAGTCGCCTCGCCACCCGTATCCTGTATGAGACGAACCGTTTGCTCGCCGCCCTCGACATTGACGTCGGCCACCACCACTTTGGAGCCTTCCCTGGCGAAGGCCAACGCCGAGGCCTTACCGATGCCCGAGCCTCCGCCGGTAATAAGCGAAACCTTGCCCTCTAGCTGTCCGGTCATTTTTGCTCTCCTCGCCTAGATTGGTAGCTGAATCAGGTTTTTACGCCGATAATCTTGTCCCAGTCGGTCGACTGCTGGTAGGCGTAAGCGGCCCTCATCACCAGCGGGTCGTCGAAGAAACGGCCGACGATCTGCATGCTGACCGGCAGACCAGCGGTCGACTTTCCCACGGGTAGGGCCAGCGCTGGGTGGCCGGTGTAGTTAAAGGGCATGGTATTTCGGGAGCCTCCCGAGTTCCCCGACGCCAAGTTGTGCTCGACGGCCTCAAGGTAGCTACCCGGAGTGTGATTCTTTGGCGCCGTCATGATGCATGTGGGCATCACCAACAAGTCGACGTTAGCCAGGGCGTCGTCGTAGGCCTTGATGTAGGTGGGACGCACGTTCTGGGACTTGGCATACGCCCGGCCGTGGTAGTTACGGCGGCTCAACTCGGCGGCGATGAGCGATACCTTGGTGCGCGGCGGGAGCACGTCGGCCTGGGTCTCCCACATCTTGTTAATTGCGGTGATGATGGACGCGGGATAGTAGGTCCTAGTAAATGCGCCGAAGAACCCTGTTTTAAACATGGCAAGAGCGCCTTCGCCGGTGAGGGCGGAGTAGGCCGCGCTGATGGCGTGGTGCTCCGGGACGGACACATTTGATACATCGGCGCCTGCCTCTGCCAGGACAGCGATCGCGGCCATCACCAAATCGCGCACGTCGGTCTCGGCATCGTCGAAGCCCTCCTGGAGCACACCGATGCGCAGCCCGGACACACCGCCGGACAGCCCACTGAGAATGTCGATGCTGTTGGGTACGTCTCGCGTCTGGCGAGGGTCGTAGGGGTCGTAACCCGCCGTGGCTTGGAGCGTGGCCGCCGCATCCTCCACGCTTCGGGTTAGCGGACCCGTGTAGTCGATACTCGGGTCCGAGCCGAACCCGATCCCGAAGTGGGACAACAGTCCAAACGTTGGCTTGTGTCCGACGATTCCGGAGAAAGCCGCCGGAATACGGATCGACCCGCCCTGGTCACCGCCGAAGGAGATGTCCACCTGACCGGAGGACACAGCGGCAGCGGAGCCCGAAGACGATCCGCCGGTCACGTGATCGTGGTTGTGGGGATTCAGTGGACGGCCGTAGTCGCCGATGCCGCCGCCGGTGCCGAAGCCCCCGCTCAGCCCGTTCATGACGTTCTTCCCGACGATCGTGCCACCCGCCTGCAACACACGGGTGACGACGGTCGCGTCGAAGTCGGGGATGAAGCCTTCCAGGGCGAAGGAGCCGAAGCTCATGGGTATACCCGCCACGGCGACGTGGTCCTTGTAGCTGACGGTCTTGCCTGCAAGCAAACCATCGGATTCCCCATCGATGCGGCACTTCCACATCCAGGCGTTCAGCGGATCTTCTTCTAAGCTCGGCCGGTACCCAGGCTCACGGGTGGCCGAAACCATTGGGGGCTTGGGCTCTTCCAACCGCGCCTGCACGAAGGTGTCCAACTCGGCCATCTGTTCCAACAGGTACTTTCGGTACTTATCGGCCTCATCGGGGCCTAAGTGGATTCCCAGCTCTTTGGCCACGGCCACCACTTCATCGACGTCTGGTACTGCGTACATGAGGCTCCTCCCTTTCTTGTTGGTCCTCAGACCGATTCAATATCTGTGAACGCCGGATTAGTTGGGACGGCGGTTCTGCTCAGTTGACCGTCAAGCCGGTACCCATTTGGGTCAAGGTCTCGCTGCCGGTGGGCGTGACCACCACGGTATCCCCGAAAGCCATGGCCAGGTGACGGTCCCAGTCAAGCAAGATCATATGCATGAATATAACCATGTTGGGTTCCACTACCACGGGATTGCCGGCATAGATCATCGGCCAGTCCATCCACGTCGGAGGATACAGGGCACCCAGGCTGTATCCGCAGGCGTTCAGCTTGTGCCCACCAAACCTCGCGCCTTCCAACGCCTTCGCATGGGCGTCAAAGATGTCCCCGAAGGTTGCCCCCGGCCGGCATGCTTCCTTACACGCCTCTAACGCTTCTACAACTGCCGAATGCATACTCAGGTGGCGCGGGTCGGGTTTACCGGTGAGGATCGTGCGCATCAAGCACGAGTGGTAATGGCGGTAGGTTCCCCCGAACTCCAATTGGAGCTGGTCGTTGTTCCCAAGGTCGGCGTAACCGGTAAAATTGCGGACATTCAACGCCTGGGCTCCTGATCCGATGATAAACCGGGAAGCCGGATAATCGCCGCCGCCGCGAAAGATTGCGCTCTCCATGGCGGCTAGTATCTCCTGTTCGGGTCTCCCCGGAGTCGCCAAGTTATGAGCCTCCACCAGTGCTTCATCGGCCAGTGCCGCCGCCCGGCGCACGTAGTCCAGCTCGGCTGGGCTCTTGATTATCCTCATCTGACTAACCAGAGTCGACGCGTCCTCGTGGGTGCAAAAACCATCCAGGCCGGCTCTGACAAACTCCCATCGCCGCCCCGTAAGACACCAAGCTTCCAATTCCACACCCAGATGTTTCCCTCGGCACTCTTGCTCCTCCAGGATCTGGCGAAGGTCCAATCCGGGATTGCTGTCGGCATGGTCAACCCAGATGCGAACATCTTTAATCACCGAAGTCAGCTGGGCCTGGTGTAAATCCGCCGAGCGGGTCAGAAGGATCAGAGTGCCGCCGGCGCTCATGTAGAGACATTGGAACTGGGAATAACCGGTCGTGTCATAACCGGTCAGGTAGTACATGCTTTCCTGGCGAAAGATGAGCAAGGCGTCCAGGCCACGTGACTGCATCTCCGAGGCAACCTTGTTTCGGCGATCCGCCAGTTCATCTTCGGTGAAGTGCAGAGGCAAGGTCCCCTCCTCTTAGTCACTCGGCGGCTGTCAAGGGAAGGTTAAGTTCAACGTCCCGTTATGTCAATTTCCAATCGCTCGTGCAAATGCCCCATACAGGAAGTAGGACAACTTGTATAATGCACCCTGGCACGATCTGGTACTCTGCTGCCTGTTTGAGGTGTCCCATGGCTACGATTAATTCGGTGCTCGGCCCCATGGATACTGCTGATCTTGGCTTCACTCTTCCCCACGAGCATCTGATCGACTCTTCCGCCGGAGTCAACGCCACCTATGGCGAGCTGGTCGACCGGCCTTGGGCCCTGGAAACAGCCGTGAAAGACCTGACCCGGGCCCACATCGAAGGCGTCGACACCATCGTCGAGGTGTCCCCGTTGGATCTGGGACGGGAAGTGTCGCTGATGAAGGAAGTATCCGAACGGAGCGGCGTACAGTTCATCTGCTGCACCGGCTGTTGGCTGGACATTCCCCGCAGTTTCTGGGGTAGGACCCCCGAGTTCATCGCGGCGCTGTGGACACGGGAGATCGAGTCCGGCATCGACGGCACCGGGATCAAAGCTGGAATCATCAAGGTAGCCACCAGCGACCCCATTTCCGAGAACGAAGAGTTGATGCTTCGATCGGCGGCTAAAACCCACCTGCGCACTGGTGTGCCCATTACGACTCACACCCCGGCCCAGTCCCGGATTGGTGAGGAACAAGTGAGGATCTTAAAAGAGGAGGGGGTGGATCCCCACCAGATCTACATCGGCCACATCAACAACACCCCGGACAAAGAGTATCACCGGGAATTGGCCAGGCTGGGCGTGTGGCTGGGCTGGGATATAAACAACCCATTTGGCCGTCCTCACCTACCTTCCTGGGAAAAGATGACCGACTACTTGAAAGAGCTTTTGGACGAGGGGCTCGGAAGCAACCTGATGCTATCCCACGACTGGAACGTGGTGATCACCAGATTGGCGTCTCCGGGATTTCCCAGCCGGGAGGAGAATCCGGACGGATACCTGTGGCTGACCCGGAAGGTGATTCCCAGGCTCAAGGACTCAGACGTCGAGCAGGCAGTCATCGACGGAATGATGAAAGGGAATCCTAGGGCATACTTTGAAGGGACGAAACCTGGGAATTGATCCTCTGGTACCAGCGACTGTCAAAATACGGGAGAGGAGCCGACCCTGATGCTGACAACCGAAGAGAACGAATTCTTGTGCCGCGTAGGCCAGGGCACGCCGATGGGCAATTTCGTCAGGCGATTTTGGACTCCCATATTGTTAGCCAGTGAATTGCCGGAGCCAGACTGCGCCCCGATGCGCTCCAGGATTTTTGGCGAAGACCTAGTTGCCTTCCGGAACAGCGATGGAGTTATCGGCCTTGTCGACCAGTTCTGTCCCCATCGGAGGGCCAGCCTCTTCTTCGGACGAAATGAGGAGCGCGGCCTGCGCTGCGTCTATCATGGCTGGAAGTTTGACGTGGAAGGGCAATGTGTGGACATGCCTTCAGAGCCGGCGGACAGCAATTTCAAGGACAAGATGCAGATTACCGCCTACCCAACCCGGGAGGCGGGAGGCATGGTTTGGGCCTACTTGGGTCCCAAGGAGCTGATGCCGCCCATGCCCGGCTTGGAGTACACCGAATTGCCGGACAGCCAGGTCTATCCCACCAAGATCCGCTACGAATCCAACTTTGTGCAGGTCATAGAAGGGGAGATAGACACCGTCCACGTCGCCTTCCTGCACAGCCGCCTGGCCGACTTGGAGAACTCCGCCACCGCCACCACCCTGGCCGGCCGCTATACCGCTCGGGACCGGGCAGCCCGGTTCCACATCCAGGACACCGATGGCGGAATCCTGATAGGAGCCGAACGGCATGCGGAAGAAGACAGCTATTACTGGCGGATCTCCCGGTGGCTCTTTCCTTTCTTCACCATGATTCCCAGGGAACCCATGGGCCCGGTGTCCGGAGGAGCGTTGGTGCCCATCGACGATGAGAACTGCTGGTTCTTCAGGATCAAGTGGAATCCCTACAAGGCATTGACCCCGGCGGAGCGTGCGGTTAACGATTTTTCCAGCAATATTTTGCCAGACGGTAGCTGGCTCAACCAGGCCAACAAGTCTAACGACTACCTCATAGACCGGGAGGCACAGCGGACGAACAATTATACCGGCATCCCAGACGGGCGCGCCCAGGACGCGGCAATGACCGACGGGATGGGCGCCATCGTGGACCGGAACCACGAGCACCTGGGCAGTACCGATCAGGCGATAATTCGCATGCGCCGCCGTCTTATTCAGGCAGCGCGGGAGCTGGAGGAGGGGGTCGAACCCTACGCCGCCAACCACCCTGAATGCTACAAAGTACGTTCGGGTGGCGCCCTTTTACCTCGCGACGTCTTTTTCACCGACGACCCCGCCGTGTGGGACGACATCACGGTGAAGTGACCGGCGCCTGCGCACTCGCACTCAAAGCCTGCTAAGAGAGAAGGAGAAGCCACATGAAGGAATTCTTGGAGTATGCCGAAAGCCATACTGAGGAGATCTTGGGAACTCTACGTCATATGGTGGAGATGGAATCCTTTACATCGGACAAGGCGGCGACCGATCTGCTAGGCGGCTTTATCAAAGGGCGGTTCGAGGAATTAGGAGCCCAAGTGCGGATGGTGCCTCAGGACGAAGTAGGTGACCATCTGGTAGTGGACATTGGAGAGGGAGGTGAGCAGACCCTGATCCTCTGCCATATGGACACCGTCTGGCCCACTGGCACGATCCAAGAGCGTCCATTTCGTGTGGAAGGCGGTTCAGCCTATGGTCCGGGGATATTAGACATGAAGGCCGGAATCGCGATCGCGATGCACGCTCTGGAAACGCTGCGGGCCCACAACGAGCCCCTTCAGCAGCGGGTGAGAATAATAATCAACTCCGACGAAGAGGTAGGGAGCACCACTTCCCGGCAACTGATCGAAGAAGAGGCCCAAAAAAGCGCCCAAGTGTTTTGTCTTGAGCCCGGTGCCGGAACCGAAGGGGCGTTGAAGACGGGCCGAAAAGGTGTCGGCATGTTTCAGGTGAAGGTCACCGGCCGGGCGGCCCACGCCGGAAACGAGCCGGAAAAGGGTATCAGCGCCGTTGAGGAAATGGCTCACCAGATCTTGCGTTTGCACAGCCTGACCGACTTCGCCAGGGGCACCACGGTCAACGTTGGTGTAGTCCAAGGGGGGTCGGTGAGGAATCAGATAGCCCCATTTGCCGAAGCGCTGGTTGACTTGCGGGTAACGACCATGCAGGAGGCGGAACGGGTGGAAAGCGAAATCCTTAACAGTACGCCGGTGCTATCGGGAGCCGGGGTCGAAGTCATCGGCGGATTGAACCGGCCTCCCATGGAAAGGACCGAGACCACCGCTCTGTTGCTTAATTCCATCCGCCGGTTCGCCGACCCTCTGGGGATAGAACTGACCGAAGCCCAGGTGGGCGGAGGCTCCGATGCCCAGTTCGCCGCAGCGTTGGGCGTGCCGGTGCTGGACGGGTTGGGAGGAGTCGGTGAAGGGCCTCATGCCGATCACGAATACATCGTCGTGGCCGAGTTGCCCCGGCGAGTGGCGTTGCTGGCTTCCATATTGGCCGGTAAATAGCGGCCTGGGCAGGTCCCAACCGCTTCCCCATCCCCTGGTTTCGTAGTACCGTGGTTCCCTAGTACGTGGTCCATTAGTATCGGAGGTACGGTATGACTCAGGGGGCAAATCCTGCTAACGGCAACGGCATGGCTCTGCAAGGGTTGAAGATTCTGGACACCAGCCAGCTCTTCGCCGGGGCCATGCCGGCAACACTCATGGGGGACTTTGGCGCCGAGGTGATCAAAGTCGAGCATCCCAAGAATGGCGACGGGCTCCGCACCATGGGCTCGTTCAAAGATGGGATACCGCTCTCCTGGAAATTCCACTCACGCAACAAGAAATGCATCACGCTGAACCTGGGCAATCCCCAGGGCGCCGAGATCTTGAAACGCCTGGTCCAGGACACCGACATCCTGATCGAGGGTTTTCGCCCCGGCACGATGGAGCGTTGGGGGCTTGGGTATGAGGAGCTGAAGGCGGTCAATCCACGCCTGATAATGGTTAGGATCAGCGGCTTCGGCCAGACCGGCCCTTACAAGAACCGGCCGGGGTTCGGCACTTTGGCCGAGGCAATGAGCGGCTTCGCTCACGTCACCGGGCAGCCGGACGGACCTCCCACGCTGCCACCCCTTGCCCTGGCCGACGGCATCGCCGGCTTGTTCGGCGTGTTCAGCGCCATGTTCGCTGTTTACTACCGCGACGTTGTAGGCACCGGGATCGGCCAGGAGATCGACGTCTCTTTGTACGAGCCGATGTCGTTTGTCCTAGGCGCGCAACCGATAGCCTATGACCAACTTGGCTTGGTCCAGAATCGACGCGGCAACCGAAGCGGCGGCGGCGGGCCTCGTAACCTCTACATGTGCAGCGACGGCAACTGGGTTGCTCTATCCGCGTCCACGCCGTCCATCGCCCGGCGGGTCATGCAACTCGTCGGCGGGGACGAGTTGGCCGATGACCCCCGGTATGCCACCCCCGCGGCCCGGTCCCAACACGCCGACGAAGTCGATAGCTTGGTGGCGGACTGGATCAACAATTACCCTCGTGAGGTCGTGCTGGAGAAGTTTGAGGAGGCGGAAACTGCCATCGGCCCCGTATACGACACCTCCCAATTCATGGAGGACCCCCAGGTCAAAGCTCGCCAGTCCATCGTATCGGTGGACGACCCTGATCTGGGGACCGTGCGGATGCAAAACACCTTCCCACTAATGAGCGAGACACCGGGCAAGATCAACTTCACCGGTCCCACCGAGATGGGTTCGCATAATCGCGAGATATACATCGAGCAGCTGGGAATGTCCGAGGATGACGTACAACGGCTTAAAGAGGAAGGGATAATTTAGCGTCCGCCGGCAAGGACGCGCCCACCTAATCGGAAATGAGGTGAGACTAAGACCATGTTTAATTTTGTGCATCACGTACGGATCCTCGTTCACGACCCGGATGCCATGGTGGAGTACATCGAGAAGAATTTCGGCATGAAGCCGGACCGGCTCCAGGTATATGAGGACCGGGGATGAGCAACGCTATCTACAAAGTCGGTCCCACCAACTTCGAAGTCACGGAGCCTTTGGACCCCGACTCGGCCATGGGCCGGTACCTGGCTCAACAAGGGCCCGGTGTCTATCACCTGGCATGGGGTGTCGACGACGTCCAACAAGTTACCCAAGATCTGGCCGCCAAGGGCAACAAACTGAGCGGCAAGGATGGCGTCAGCCGGAGCGCCGATGGATATCTAACCGCGACCATCCTTCCGGAAAGCTCCCTAGGAATGCCGTTCCAACTGGCCGAGGGTTAACTTGGGTGGCAAAAAATCCCGCCTCCGGCCCGTTTATTCGTAATCTCCGCCATTAGGATCGAAAACGAATCCGGTTAAATAAGTCGTAACAGCCAATCCGGAAGGGGGTGTCCTCCATGTCCCGTGTCCGTGAACAGTTTCGCAGCGTGCTCGCCCGGCCCACTTGCACTCTGGCGGCCAACATCTTCGACCCTCTGTCAGCTAGTATCGCCCACATGTTGGAGTACGAGGTCTGCGTTTTGTCGGGGTCGGTGGGTAAGGTAGCGAACCTGGGCGTGCCCGACGGCGTCCTCTCCAACATGTCCGACGTGGTGGACCATTGCCGCCGCATCACCCGCATCGCCGACGTCAGTCTCATGGTAGACGCCGAAGACGGCTTCGGGAACGCGGTGAACGTGGCTCGAACCGTTCGAGAGATGGAAGCGGCCGGTGTATCGGGCATCGAGATCGAAGACAATTTCGTCCCCAAACAGTTCGGTGTGCAAAACCCGGGCCTGATTTCCAAAGAGGAGCAAGTTGGAAAGCTGCAAGCGGCGGTGGCGGCCCGCACCGACCCCACCACGGTTATCGTGGCTCGCAGCGCCGCCCTGGGTTTAACCTCTTTAGACGAGGCCTTGGACCGGATCCAGACTTATTCGCAAACCGGAGCGGAAGCGCTGATGTTGACCGGCTCCAGCAGCCGAAACCAGCTTGAGGCGGTCCACCGGGTGACGACCTTGCCCATATGCGTATTAAGTCCACCGGCGGATATTCGCAACGACCCAGCGTTTCTCGCCGCCACCGGAGTCAAGATCCTGATGTTAGGCAACCCCACGTTCGCCGTGGCAGTCAAGGCAATCGTCGATAGCTTGCGGCACTTGAAGGAAGGCGGATCGTTAGAGGAGCTTGGCGACCGGCTGGCCACGCCGGAACTACTTCGATCCGTCAACCGGACCGATGAGTTCTTGCAGTGGCAAGAGGAGTACCTGCGTCCCTGACAATGGTCGGCGCAAACTCCGTGTTGCGGTCTAGAGGTCCAGCCGGTATCCCAGCACAAGCACTTCGGGGCCGGCTTGAAAGTCGTATTCCGGGACCTGCACGAAGCCCATCCTCTCGTACATGCCACGGGCAATGCCCATCAGTTCGGTGGTATGCAGACCCAGCGCGGTGGCTGACAACAGGCGGGACCGGCGGAGACATTCGTCCATCAGCACGCGGCCAATGCCCATGCCCCTGGCATCGGGATGGACGGCCAGCAACCGGATGCCGGTCCAGCCGGCGGGCCACCCGCCCTGATCCGATGGGGATGTGTTGCGGTAGAAGGTGACGGCGCCCACCAACCGCCCAGAGTTCTCCGCCACGATAAGTTCCGACGTATCGAGGCGGCTACGCACGTCCATGATTTCACGGGAGTAACGCTCCCAAACTTCAGGAGAGAAATTAGCTTGGTACTCCTGATAGGCATCTCTTATGAGTAGCGACACCTGATCCAAGTCTTCAACTCCGGCGTCCCGTACGTTCGAGCGCTCTTCATTGGGCTGGGCCATATCTGTTCTCCATAGGCATCGATTCAAGCCTCGATAGCTTCGACGTAACCGGTGACACCGGCAAGTCCCCTCTTTCGTAAAAGGGGGATTTAGGGGAGGTTTCCCCCCACGACAGCACGACCCTCATGTAGTCCCCCCTTCGTAAGGGGGGACATAGCCGCCCCTCAGACCATGTCGGCGATGCCCTTAAGAACCGCTCCCACCGCGTAGGCTAACCCGGCAGCGACTCCCCCTATTCCCAAAATCTCTAGTCCAGCCCAATACCAGGGTTGCTCCACAAATAGGCTCTTGAGGGCGCCGATGGTAAAGAAAACCCCTCCGGCAAGACCCATACTCCAGAAAAAAGCGTTGGACAGACCGCCCGGAGCTATTGCCGCGTAGATAAAAGGCAACAAAGGCAGCAGCCCGGCGACCATAAATCCGGAATATGTAACCAAACCAGCCCGCCACGGCGACACTTCCGCCGCCGGGTAACCATGCTCCTCCCGCATCATTACCGATACCCAACGCTCGTCGTCGGAGGTGATGACCTCCACAACCCGCTCCAGGTCGTCCCCGCTAAAACCTTTTTTCGCGAAGATCTGGCGAATCTCCTCCCTCTCCTCCTCGGGCACGGTTCTGATCTGGTCTTGTTCCTCCCGCTGGATATGGGCCCGCTGCTGCTTCTCGGCCCGAGTGCCCAGGAAGTTGCTGATCCCCATGCTAAACCCGTCGGCGACCAAGTTAGCGACGCCCAGGATAATGAGCACTCCGGCGGGGAGGCCGGCCCCGGATACACCCGATGCCACCGCGAATGTCGTAACCGTCCCGTCGATGGCGCCGAAGATCAAGTCCCTAAGATCGCCGTGGGATGGCGCCGCCTCCAGCCTGGCCCGGATGGCCTCGCGAGAATCGGCGGTAGGTCTGTCCGATGGTTGAGTCACTTCCATCCCCCTTCTTGGCATGGAAAACTTTCTTATCACGCCGTGCTAGATGGCGGCTAGTTCGCTATGGGGATAGGTTGAAAGCCGGGCCGATAACCTCTTTGAAGGCTCGAAGCTCGTGCTCCGGCAAGCTGAAGCTCTCCGCCGGGTATAGATAGATATGGTCTACTCCCAGGTCCTCCAACTCTTTCATGCGCCGGGTGACCGAGTCCGGATCTCCTACCACGGCGGTCTTGCTGACCAGTGCTTCTTGAAGCTCATAAGGGACGACTTCGGCTATCTTCTCAGCCCCTTGCCAGTCCTCCATATGGTTGTTGTCGGGATAAAAGGTAAGCAGCTTAGCGGCCGCTTCCTGTAGGTTCGCCTTGATGGGCGCGATATCGTAGTCGATGCCCAGTTGCTCCAACCACTCCTGTCCGCTGGGTTTGGCCAGAGGAGTGACCAGACGGGGGCTCCAGGCCCGGACCGCCTCGCGGAGGGTGTCGCGGACGAGCCCCTCCATCTGTAAAACTTCGTGTACGTCGGACGCTTGACGCCCCGCCAAGGCCGCCCCTTCTCCCACCCATTTCCGCAGCGCTCCGATCTGCTCTCCGTTGGCCATGGCGGGATGGATGAGAACGCCGTCGCACAGTTCTCCGGCCAGCCTAGCGTTCAACGGCCCGCTGGCGGTGAGGAACACGGGCACCGGCTCACCGCCGCCGTGGAAAAGCCGGACGTGCTCCGCTCGGGTGGAGGTGCCGGTTTCGGAGCCGTACTTCTGCACCGAGTCGGTGGGCTGGTAAACATCCCACTCCCCAGCCATGAATGCTTTGATCTCAACGATGGCCTTCCTTATCTCGGCCAGACGGAGTCCGGACAGGCCGATCAGGAAGTTAGCCGAGCCTCCCCGGCCCAGCCACAACTCGAAGCGGCCCGGCCCCAATTCCTGAACCGTTTTCGCCACCGACGCGATAACCGAGGTGTGGCGCGGTCCCGGACAGGTGACCGCCGGGCGCACTCGTATACGCTCGCTGTTCTGCAACACCTGGGCCATCACCACATAGACGTCTCTAAGAAAGGTGTGGGAGTCGACGAAGCCCAACCCTGAGAAGCCCGCGTCTTCACAACGCCGGGCGAAATCCACGATCTCGGCGACGGGTTTGGATGAGGGGATCCGAAGGTCAACCTGCATCGGTCACACCCGCTGGTTTCCTGTGTGGCCGCTGTCCAACCCGAAGACGCGATGTCCGGCTACCGTCCCCGACGCCGCCAAGTCGACCCTGATCCTGAACAGCCTATCAAACCGTTCCTGTATAAATTTGCATCTAGTCATAGGAGCACATTACCCCGGAGAAGGGTGCTTGTCCACCGGCCATTACTACCCTGAGGGGCACATCGCCTCGCACCTCCTTGAAACGGCGCTTGTTCTTATGAAAGTCCTTTCCACATTCGTTAAATCCGACCGACGCCCAGTTATCATAATAATATATATCATGATAACTGGGGAGGGTTTGGCATGGTGGAATGCACAAAATGCCGAGGGCCTTTGCGGTACGACTGGCAATTTCCTGGGATGGTGTGCCAAATGTGTGGGGTTGTTTACTACCTACAGCCTAATTACGAGCTTCCCAAGGTTGGAGTTTGCACAGCTCCCCGCGGCGGCTGGCATCAATCCAGGGCCGCTTGAACCACCCTATGGCTATAGCGGATCCAACAGAATCGAGAAAAGGAGCAACGGACATGCAAACTGTGAAGGCATCCGAACGTTACAAAGCGATCCCGAAAGGAATTAAGCAAAACCGTTGGCTAGCTTTCCTCATCGCATTGGTAGCCATCGTGGCGTTAACCGCCTGCACCAGCGCCCTGTCCAGTGACAACAACGACTCAGGCCCGATCGTAACTTCCGGCAGCGGAGGCGGCCAAGGCGGCGCGGCGCAAGTTGACGTGGATTCTGCCGGCACGGAGCCTGGCCCACCCGCCGAAGCTCAGGGAAAAAGCGTAGAAGTCCTGAGCGCCGACGCGATCGTAGCGGCCCAAGAGGAAGTGATTAACCGGATCTATGAAACGGCTTTGCCCTCTGTCGTACAGATACGAGTGACCCACAAGATCGGGGAAGAATCCAGTTTCCCGGACGCACCCGGCGCGCCTGGGCGTCCGTTCGACTTCGACCGTTTCCGGGACATGCCTGGTGTTCCCGACGAATTCTTCCGGCGCGGCAGCGGCACAGGCTTCGTCTGGGACGAAGAAGGGCGCATCGTTACCAACCACCACGTGATCGACGGAGCCAGCCGGATTACCGTAATCTTCTCCGATCCATCCGAGATGGACGCCACGTTGCTAGGCAGCGACCCCGACTCTGACCTGGCAGTCCTGCAGATCGATGTTTCGGACGCCCCTACCCAGCCGGTGCCACTGGCCGACAGCGACGCCGTAAAAGTAGGCCAGATGGCGGCGGCCATCGGCAACCCATTCGGACAGGAGTTCACGATAACCACCGGCATCATCAGCGCGGTGGGGCGCACCATTCGCAGTGGAAACGGCGCGTTCTCCGTTCCCAAAGTTATCCAAACCGACGCGCCCAACAACCCGGGAAATTCAGGAGGCCCGTTACTTGACCGGAAAGGCCGGGTCGTCGGCGTGAACACTCAAATTATCAGCCGGAGCGGTTCCAGCGCAGGGGTCGGTTTCGCCGTGCCGATCAATGCGGCTAAGCGGGTGATTCCGGTGTTGATCAATGAAGTCTCCTATGAACACGCCTGGATGGGAATCAGCGGCTCGACATTGAGTCCCGACGTAGCCGGATTGATGGATTTACCCGAAGACACCAGGGGCATCTTGGTGATAGCCGCAAGCGAAGACGGCCCACCCGGGCAAGCTGACCTCCGAGGCAGCGACCGAACGGTCGAGTCCGAGGGGATAGACTATCCGGTCGGCGGTGATGTCATCGTGTCGATCAACGATTTCCCGACCAATGAGATGGACGAACTGATCTCTTACCTGATCGACAAGACCAGGCCGGGAGACGAGGTAACTCTTGATGTGGTACGAGACGGGGAAAGGCAAAGCATCAACGTAACTCTGGACACCCGTCCTATCTTGTAACAACCCCAGGGTTAAGCCGGCAAAGCCGGTTTAAACCCAAAATGGCCTCCGAGGTAGTTGGATGGCTTGGACTTGAACTACCAATTACCCGGAGGCCACAATCCCCCCGGCTCCACCAGTCATCGCCACCGCTGGGGTCTTAATCCTGAACTGAAAGCTTACCCGCCGAGTAGCCCCCATCCGCGTATATCACCTGTCCGCTGATGTAATCTGCTTTTGAAGAGGCCAGAAACGCCACAACTTGGGCGATATCCTTGGGACTGCCCGGCCGGGCCAGCGGGACTTCTTTCAGAAAAGCCCCCAGATATGTTTCGGACACGGGTTCTCGCAGGGGGTTGCCGGTGACCGTAAGGCCCGGCCCCACCGCGTTGGCGGTGATGCCGTATTGGCCCAACTCCTGAGCCAATACCCGGATGAACTGCAGGATGCCTGCCTTGGACGCGCAGTAGGCCCCCGCATTGATACGAGCGTTCTCGGCGGCGGTGGAAACTATGCTGACGATGCGCCCGCCCCGTCCCTGCTGCACCAACTCCTTGCCAACGGCTTGGGAGCACAGAAAATTCCCCCTCAGGTTCACCGCCAGGACGCGCTCCCACTCCTCCACCGCCATATCAAGTATGGCGCAACGCTGGCCGATGCCGGCGTTATTCACCAGGATGTCCACCCCGCCATAGGTTTCCACCACGCTCTTGACCATAGCCCCTACTTGAGCGGCGTCGGATACATCTACCGGAAATACCCTAGCCTTGAACCCTCGGGCTTCCAACCCCCGCGCGGTCTCCCGCCCCACGTCTTCCAGCAGGTCGGCGATGGCCACCGTCGCCCCGTTCTCCGCCAGCTCGTTGGTAATAGCCTCCCCAATACCCGACGCTCCCCCAGTAACAATAGCAACCTTTCCGTCAAATTCCATTTCTGTGCTCCTTGGTTAATAATTAGGGTTCATCGCGCCCGTATTCAGTGAGCCAACTGGCCTACAACGTGACGTTGGCCGTCGGGGCGGGGTTACGGTGTCACTCAGGGCTAGGATGCCACTCGGTAAATTCCGAAATCTGTCTGGTGGCTAGATATTTTTGGAACCCCATGTCGAATAGTGACTGGACCTGATAGGGTCGGACGAAGGCGCGTACGCCTTTGTTAAACCGCTCCAGCGTCTTAGTAGCACCTTCTCCCATATCCACCAAGTGAAGGAATGACTGTTTATCCGTTGGAACCAAGTCATCTAGAAGCATTAAGAGATCGTCGTCTAACCCGCTTGTGCCGATAATCAAGAATTTTCGGCAGTCCCGGAGAAATCCTTTGCAACCTGAATGTGAGTGGCAGGGCACACCGTAGCACTTGACCCCTTTCCTGCAAGGGGCGCAGTGATTACTGGATAAGAATAGTCGTGACTGCTAGGCATTCGATGAATCTTCGCATCAGTTACATCTCCGATGACCCAAATAGGAGAATCAGTCAAGCTAGACAATTTCAGCTCACCAACCGCGAATGCCCAGTCATTATCATAATGGGGCATCTGGACAAACCAATCAATGGAGCCATGGAGTTTCACTACTTTGGCCTGGCGTCCCGGAGAAATATAGTCATCAATCTCTTTGAATTGAAACTCTTTGGTTAGACTCGCCAAGCGGCCAAGAGCTATCTCCAGCAAGTCATCGTAATTTAGAACTAAGAAAAGCACTTCATGAGGTGTGGTCGTTAACAACTCAATAACCAATTGGATATAGCAACTGGGAATCGGTGCATACTGCCTGGAAGTATGGTAGATCAGATCACGCAGATATGGCGGAATTTGATTGAACTGCTTGGATATCCGAGGGTCGTCGTGGAAAGCCAGGTCTCTCAATGCCTCATCTATGGCGTGCCCGCCTTGAGCCGACACAGGCCCTAGATACTGCGAGAGGAATTCGGCGCCAGGGTATCTACTTAGGATTGGTGCATATTCGGGGTGTTTCCCAATGTCGAATAAGTCCGTCGCCAGTGGGGGCTGCCAAGGGATGTTGACATGGGCCGCGCCTTCATTCCAGACGTCGTGAGACGCTCCCGCCCCTATGATGACGCACGCTTTTGGCATTTTGTCAGGCATACCAGGTATGTGCCTCCGTTGCCACGCGGGCAGGCCTGCCTATGTGCTTCGGTGTGGACACTTGCGCCAGCTTGCAGCTAACGGTCATCCCGCCAGTTGCCCTTTGGCGAGTTGGTTGAGCGTTTTATCTTTTAACAAGTCAAAAGATAAAACGCCTACTTTGCTAAGTAACGTGTTCTTGGCTGTGCCCCATCGAGACTCGTCCCTGGCAGCGTCCAAAAACTCGTGGCCATCCCAGGTCAACGTCGTAGGATGCCAACATAGTGTGCCAAGTGATGTTTTATCAACGGCTTCGATGAGCCCGGCTTGATGAAGGAGTTTGACGTGATATGAAACCATTTCATCGTCTAACCCCTCAATGGTGACTGCAGAGTGTCGCCATTCATCGGATTCTTCTACGTCCAGCAGTATTTTTCTTACCAGGTCCATATCTCGCTTCACGGTAACCCTCCCATCACAAGGTGTATCAGATCCGCCTACATAATTGTGTGTCCATAACCCCATCAGTCACGGCAGTGACAAGGTGACAAATATTGCCGCAGGTTCCGTGCTAATCAGATTCCCCCTCTGACTTCTTACCCGGTATGGTGACCCACAAGACCCCCATGAGTATCGCCGTCGCGATCACCATGCTTATTGTGATCCACATAAGTTCTTCCAACATAATCGCTCCTCGCAAAATTGAAGTTCCCGACACCTCTTAAGGTGTGGGTTGTGCCGGTGCCCGGCGCTGGATGTCGTTCGTTGATTGGCACGCTACAACATACATTCACGCCAGTCAATTCGTATCAGACATATATTTTATGTTATCAACCGTGACACGCTGCAGTATCCTCAGTATCATACGATCCACGCCAACAACCTGGAGGGCTTCGGTCCTGCCGGACCATGTTTCTTCTGGTTGACGATCTACTCCGGGGTTGATTGAGCACTGGCCCCTGTCCGAGACCGGGTGGGTGGTCCGGGTCCTATCCAAGCCGGGAGATATCCAATGCGATATAGTAGGCATCTGGGCAACGGCCGGGCCGGCCAAGAATCTCGGCGAAGGAGCTAGACATGGCAACTATTGGGACGGGAAAGCACACATACGAATTGGTGGAAAACTGGGCGAAGTTGCCCGATGGCTGGGTCCTGGGTCAGACGGCCATCGTTACCGATTCCCAGGACCGGGTCTACTTATTCAACCGGAGCGAGCATCCCTTGATCGTCCTGGACCAGGATGGCAATTACCTGGATTCCTGGGGCGAGGGCGTGTTGACCGACGCCCACGGCATGTTCATCGACTCGGATGACAACCTATATCTGCCGGTGAAAAACAACCACGTTGTGCTGAAATACACCCGGGAAGGCAACCTGCTAATGACCTTGGGGGTGCGAGACCAGCCATCGGACACGGGCTGGTCGGGCAACTACAACGAACCCGCGGTGCGGGCTGCCGGGCCGTTCAACCGCCCCAGCGACGTCGCCCTTGACCCTCAAGGCGACCTGTACATCTCCGATGGTTACGGGAACTCCCGCGTGCACAAATTCTCGGCCGGTGGGGAGTTGCTGTTCTCCTGGGGAGAACCCGGCAAGACCGCTCCCGGAGAGTTTCACATTCCCCATGGCGTGTGGGTGCACACCGATGGACGCGTATTCGTGGCCGACCGCGAGAACAACCGGATACAGGTATTCACCGCGGACGGAACATTCATCGAGCAATGGACCGATTTTGCCCGTCCGTGCGACATTTACGTGGACGCCGACAACACCATGTACGTCGTCGAGCTAAACGCATTGGTCAGCATCGTTACCATGGAAGGCAAGTTGCTGACTCGCTGGGGTCCGCCTACCGAGGCGGAAGTAGGGACCGGCGCCCATGCCGTGTGGGTGGATTCCAAGGGCGACATGTACGTTAACCGGAACCTGGAAGGCCAGCGCCTGCTCAAATACTGCCGCGTTGGCTAGCACAACATCGAGTTAATCTCGATGGAGGCAAATCACCCCCATCCCAACCTTCATCCATAAAAGCGGAAGGAGCTTATTCTCGCCCCCTTTACGGGGGGAGTTAGAGAGGGGGTTCTGGTCCATGCACCAAAATCGTCTAGCGACATTGCTAGCCGCCATGGGCTTATACGATGGCAACATGTTCTGAGCCGGTTGCTGAGAAGCCCCACCGTGGCTATAATTCCGACTAACGCCGATACCATAGGCAATCAAGGAACAAAACCGAGTTTGGTTTATTCTCGCGGCCGCGAGCATATCAACTTCCACACAGGAGGAGAATCCATGGTTGATCAACTAGCCCGACCCAAAGACAAAGTCGAAGTGTTCTGGTTTTCCGAGCAGCCCTACGGGCACGTCGGGGACGAAGACTTGGAAAAGTATGACTCCGGCCGGCTGTTCTTTCCCAACACACACTTCGACCCTGAAAAGGCTCATGTGTTGTACAACCAGTACCATGAACAATACGTTCTGGCGGACGAGGTAGGCTTCGACGGGATCATGACCAACGAGCATCACGCCTCCTACTGGTGCATGAAGCCTGCGGTGAATCTGGATGCGGCGGTGATCGCCAAACTCACCTCCAAGGTGAAGATCGCCATCCTGGGCAACGTGATCGCCGTCAACGACCCCATCCGCATGGCCGAAGAGATCGCCATGCTCGATTGCTTCTCCGGCGGCAGGATCATCTCCGGCTTCGTCCGGGGGACCGCCGTGGAAACTCTTCAAGCTGGGCTCGACCCCACGGAGAATCGCTCCCGCTTCGAAGAAGCCCACGACCTGATCATAAAGTGCTGGACCGAGCCGGGACCCTTCCGTTTTGAGGGCAAGCATTACCAATACCGGGTGGTCAATCCGTGGGTGAAGCCCATGCAGCAGCCCCACCCGGACATATGGTTCCCAGGCACCGGTAGTCCCGAAAGCGTGGTCTGGGCCGCCAAACACCGCCATCCTTACATGAACCTGGGCGCCTTGGTGGACACAACCGAATGGCTGAAGCAGGTGTACATCGACACGGCCGAAGAAGAAGGATACCAGGCAGGCCCGGAGCACTTTGGATATCTGCTACGCTGTCTCGTTGCCGACACTGACGAAAAGGCCATCGAGATCGGCCGGGAGTTCATGTGGACCATCGAGCATCGCCAACGGGGACCTGTTGAGCACAACGACCCTCCAGGCTACCAGTCCAGGGCGGCCGTGCAGGTGAAGGCCCAGCGCCCCACCGGCAATGTTGCCGGTGCCGGCGGGTTGGGAGTCGGGCTAACCTACGAGCAACTACAAGGCGTGAACAATATCATCGTGGGAAGTCCGGAAACCGTTACCCGGAAGCTGTCCGAGATGATAGACAAGCTGAGTCCCGGATACTTGCATATCTACGGCAACGAGGGGGCGATGGACCACAAGGACGTAATGCGGTCCATCGAGTTGATGGGCAAGGAAGTCATCCCCGCCCTTCACGAGATTCAGTTGAAACCCTACGAGTCAAAGGGCAAAGCCGGCGAACTTGGTAGCCGGACGGGCACGGCCGGCTTAGCGCCCTAGTTCTTAGCCGCCTATCGCCAGGCGGCCTCAACACTGTCATCCGGGAGCGGGCCGTTAACGGCCCGCTCCCACTTTCTGCGTAACTTCTTTTAGGAACTTGGTGACGTGGGGTAGTACCGCTTCCGCGGCTCGGGATGCTTGGCCGTGGTTTAGGCCGGGGAATGACGCGAATCGGGCGTTGGGTATGAGCTGGGAGGCTTTTTTGGCCCCAGGGAAGAACCCGTCGGCTTCGCCGCAGTAAAGCAGGCAGGGAATGTTGAGCTGGGGCAGCAGATCCTCTACGCCATCGGTTCCTCTGGGCGCGGTGGTCGCCGCGATCAATGCTTCGGGGTCGTTCTCCAGCAACCGTTCCCGGCGTCCCGACTCCATTGGGCCTTCCTTCGCCTCGTCATCGGCCACGTAATGGGCAATTCCTTGCCGCAGCAACGAGATCCGGTCTTCGGGACGAACGTCAGTATTGGCAGTGTCCGCGCTGATTCCGCCGAGGATCAACGAGTGGAACCGGTCGAGAGCGTGCAACACGATGCCGAAGCCGATACGGCCTCCCATGGAATATCCCATGTAGTGGGCTTTGTCCACTCCTAGGTCGTCCATCACCGCCAGAACGTCGTTCACCCGCAGTTTCAGGTCGTAGTCCTTGGGGTCGTGGGGTTTGCCGCTGCGTCCGTGGCCCCGGGCGTCCACCATGATCAACCGGTAGTCCTTGGCCAGTTCTTCCACGAATCCGTAGGCGTACCAGTTTTGCAGGCTGCTGGTGAGGCCGTGCTGCAGCACTAACGGAGGGCCGTCCCCCTCGACGTGGTAGTGGATGCTTACACCTGCGCTATCTACGTATGGCATTTTCGTCCTCCTGTATTGACTTAGATAGGATTGTCCAACGGGGATTCAATCTCAAGACGTCAGACATCCGCCTCCGCAAGGCGTTTGATACCTTCAAGGTTCAGAAGCATGTTGCCCCGGTGTTGTTCCCGCCGGTTGGTGAGGATCTGCTGCGCCTGGTCGGGATTCGCCTCCATCGCTCTGCCCGTGGCTGACAGGCTAGGTCCGATGATTAGCCCCTGGCGCAACCGGGTGCCTGAGGGTATCTTTTCCAGCTCGAACCGCCATTGGGCGCTGGGCTGGTCGCGGTCATTCACGTTCCAGGCGAAAACCCGGGACGGCTCGCACGCGACAACGTATGATGTCGTTTCCCACACCCGGTTCGCGTCGGCCCGCTCGTTTCTGCCTCGAAATGACGCGCCTACGCTGGGGCCATCGCCATCGATCCAGTCGGCGCCTTGGAACTCATCGCTGAACCGGGCAGAAATGTTTATGTCGCTCGCCAACTCCCAGACACGCTCCGGCGAAGCGGCGATGTCGATCTCAACGGTAACTCCCGGAGCGGCCGCAATTAATGAGCTTACTTCGCCCGGATTTTCTTTAGTGTACCCCCACCGGTCGAACCAAACGATCTCCGAGGTATTCCGGCGCGACGCGGGCTTAAAGTCGGTGCCGATGGTCCAAGCGACGGGGAGCAGCACGACTTGGGTGACGCCGTCGGGAATCCCCAGTAGGTCCGCGAACTCCTTGGCCTTGCCTAGATGAAGGGTGGTCCAGGCCGAACCCAGGCCTCGCGCCCGCAGCGCCAGACAGAAACTCCAGGCAGCCTGAATCACTGAATCAAATAGTCCAGGCCGTCCACTGCCGTCATGAACACCCCAGATCGTGGCCAGAACCAACACCGGAACTTTTTCCAAATTCGCGGCTAGATGGGCCGCCGAATCCGCCACTCGTTCTTGAAGGTCCTCCGCCTTGCCCCGTTGTTGAGATCTATCGATCATCCGGCTGCCCCCAGCCGCCCGGTACAGTTCCGCGAGCCGGGACTTAGTCTCCTGATCCCTGATAACGAGCCAGCGGCGGCTGGATACGCCTGCCCCTGTCGGCGCCTGCTCCGCCAGCTCTATGCAGCGCAGCAGCAAGTCGTCCGGCACATCACGTTCCAAGTCAAGGCGAAGGCGAACCGCCCGCGTCGTGCTCAAGAGTTCATCGGTTTGTTCTATGTCAAATTCCATCAGTCTCCTCTTCGTGAAATAGGGCTGAAGGCCAGGGTTTATTCTAGTCTAGGTTTTCGCTTCATCCTTCGCCTGAGTGATTTAAGCCGGGCCGGTTACCTGGCGAAATGCTTGGTCGAGAATATCGGCCGCCAAGTCCATTTGGTCTTCGGTGGTGGTAAACGGGGGCACGAAACGGAACACCGATCCCCGCCGGCGCACGCTCAAGATAAGCCCATTCTCCAGGCAGATGCGACCGATTTCCTGTCCGGCCCGATAGGCTGGTTCTTTGGTTACTCTGTCCTCCACCAACTCGATGCCCTGGACCAACCCCCTACCCCGAATGTCACCAATCATGCTGTGCCGCCGGGCCAACTCTTCCAGGTGGGATCTCCAATAAGCGCCAATGTTCTTGGCCACATCCACCAGTACCTCTTCCAGAATGATGTCGATGCTGGCTATTGCGGCATTGCAGGGTAATGGATCGTTGGAGTGAGAGTGGCCTACCACCAGCCCCGTCTCCGCCACCCTCTCTTCGATCTCGTCGGTGGTCACGGCGGCGCTGATGGCTATGCCGCCGCCAAAGTGCTTGGATACCGTGAAAATGTCGGGCACCACTCCCTCTTGCTCGAAGGCCCACATCGTGCCCAGTTTGGCCAGGCCGGTCTGGGCCTCATCCACGATCAGTAGAGCACCCCGTTGCTCGCACTTCTTTTTCAACTCCCGCAGCCAGCCCTCGGGCAGGTCGATGACTCCACCGGCGCTGAACAGAGGCTCAGTGATCACCGCCGCCAATTGACCTGCAGCTTGGGCGTCAAGCAGTTCAAAACTTGAGTTCAAGCAGCTAAAGTCGCATGCCGAACGCTCCTGGCAAAAGGTACACCGGTACTTGTAAGGCGCGAAAATGGGGTAGTTGCCCGGTGCGTAAGGGCCGTACCCCTCGTGCCACCCGGAGAAAGTGACCGCACGGGTGGAGTCGTTCATACCGTGGAAGCTAACTGCGGGGCTAGCCACCTCGTAGCCGCCGGTGTAGCGCTTAGCGATGGCCATGGCCGCTTCGTTGGAGTCGCTTCCCGATGTTAGGAACATGCTTCGGTTCATCCCCGGCGGCGAGATCTCGGCCATGCGGCTGGCCAGGATAATCTCCCGGTCGTTGAACATGCTCATGTGGCTGTGGATCAGAGTGTCGGCGCTTTCCTGAAGGGCTTGGACGATGCGTGGGTGGTTATGCCCCAATGCGGCGCACATCTGGCCCGAGTTAAAATCCAAGTACTCTTTGCCGTTGACGTCCCGGACCACGGAGCCCCGGCCCC
>ENA-ORDI01000210-ORDI01000210.1-marine-metagenome-genome-assembly--contig:-NODE-210-length-41695-cov-4.566702_pt1 | contig 41695 bp, 43 predicted proteins | sample MGYA00248628_ERZ508525 | MGnify/ENA primary metagenome ERZ508525 (study PRJEB26195, sample SAMN05422138) | marine metagenome | isolation source: East of Porto Seguro, South Atlantic Ocean | place... | reverse complement strand
ATTACGCGGACATGATCGCCGAGAAGGGCATATTCGTTGACCCGACACTGGCGCTAAGTCGCCTGAACCAACTTCGCGGACGAACTCGACCAAGACGGGCCGGAGCCGCCATGCGAGACCCGGTGCGCCGATTCGAAATTCTACGGGATATGTGGGATCGGGGCGTGAAATTCGTGACCGGCATGGACTCGGGCATGACCAATGCCCACTTCAACGACTTCGCGTACATTCCCGAAGTGATGGTCGACGAGCTTCACATCACTCCGATGGAGGCAATCGTATCTGCAACACAAGTCTCGGCGGACTGCCTCGGCCTGCTCGATGAGATCGGGACGCTTGAAGAAGGCAAGGCCGCCGACGTTCTGATCATCAACGGCAACCCGGCTGAGGACATCAAAGCGCTTCACAGCGTGAACACTATCGTTAAACAGGGCGAACTGATAAAGCAGAAAAATGAGCTGCTGATTTAGTCCGGCTTCCGACCCTCAGGAGGTCCAATTCCATTGCAACCAATCGACGGTAGACAGGCTGCGCTCTCAAAACTCCGAATTTGCGACTTCACCGGTCAACTAGCAGGCGCAGGAGCCACCAAGATTATGGCGATGTTCGGAGCCCAAGTCATCCGAATCGAGGACCGTCTCACCGAGGGCGGATGGGACATATTTCGAGGCAACGGTCCCTGGATTGACGACCGTCGAGGCGTAAGCCTGGGCGGCGCCTTCAACAACCACAACGTCGAAAAGCTGGGCGTCACCTTGGACATGAGGAAGCCTGACGCGAAAGGTGTCCTTGAAGAATTGATCTCGGTCAGTGACGTGGTTACCGAAAATTTCAGCGCCGGAGTGTTGGATCGCTGGGGGTTTTCATACGAAGAGATGAGGGCCATCAAGCCAGACATAATCTACGTGTCTAACAGCGGATTCGGGCACGAGGGACCTTACGGAAACTTCAAAACCTGGGGTCCTATCGTCCAGGCTGTCTCTGGCCTAACATTTCAATCTGGACTGCCCGACATGCCGTCTGCCGGTTGGGGTTTTTCGTTCATGGACCACACCGGCGCGTACTTGATGGCCATTGCAATTTTGATGGCGGTGTTCCATAGGAACCAGTCCGGTGTGGGACAGTGGGTGGATATGTCGTGCAGTGACGGCGCGGCCACTCTGAATGGGCCAGCGATGCTGGATTACACGGTCAACAATCGTGCATTGAGGCGCCCCGGGCAACCGAACAGCAACCGAAGCGACTTTCCGAGGATGGCCCCTCACGGCATATACGAGTGCGCCGGCGACGATCAATGGGTCGCAATTGCTGTGCGCGACGAATCCGAATGGTTGACTCTGTGCGAGATCATGGCAATGACCAACGCTGAAAAGCAATATCCGACCTTGTCGAGCCGCATGGGTCACCAGGACGCCATCGACGCCGAAATTACTCAATGGACTAGAAGCAGAACTCCGACCGAAGTCATGAACGCCGTGCAATCAAAAGGCGTCCCATCCGCCGCTGTCCAACATCCCGAGGATCGCATGGAACACGACCCTAACACCGAAGCGTGGGGCTTGTTCCCGACCGTCAAACACCAACTCATTGGGGAGGTGCGAGTGGACGGAATGCCCATGAAATTCTCAGAAACTCCCGCCAAAATTCAAAACGGCGCCCCGATTCTCGGACAGCACAATCGTCAGATATTCAGCGAAGTGCTGGGAATAGATAAGGACACCCTAGAAGCGTTTTTGGAGCAAGGGGTTATCTGATGGAATCGCGCGGAGACTCCAGTGTTTTACAGGGCGTTCGAGTTCTGGAAATAGGAGGCGAACTCGGCGCGTGGTGCGGCAAGCTCATAGCCGATATGGGTGCGACGGTCATTAAGATTGAGCCTCCTGAGGGTGATCCGACTCGCGCATATGAACCATTTTACGAAGATCAACCCGATCCCAACAAGAGCCTGTACTTCTGGCACTACAACACGAGCAAGAGAAGCGTGACGCTCGACCTGTTGTCTGATCGAGGCCGTGATTTGTTCTTGAACATGGTCGAATCCGCAGACGTGATTATCGACAGCCTCCCAGCCGGTTGTCTGAGTAGCCTTAGCTTGGGATACGAACAGATCAAGACGCTATCACCTGCCATCGTGATGGCGCAAATCACGCCATTCGGTCAAGAAGGGCCGTTCAGAGATTACGCCAGCGCCGATCTTACAGCCCTAGCATTTGGCGGGCCGGTTTGGAACTGCGGTTACGACGATCATAGCATCCCGCCCATTCGAGGTGGCGGAAATCAAGGCTATCACACCGTTTGTCACTACGCCGCAATCGGCATAATGACCGCCCTAGTGTATCGGCAGTTTACCGGAGTCGGCCAACACATCGACGTGAACATGCACGCCGCCCTCAACGTGACCACGGAAGGGGCTACCTACAATTGGCTGGTTGCCGGCGACACCGTGCAGCGCCAGACCGGACGCCACGCCTCAGTCACTCCGACTGCGCCATCACAGATATTGTGTCGGGACGGTCGATACCTGAACGTCGGCTTTCCAGCGCGCACAGAAGAGCAGTGGTTTCACCTTCTGGCATGGCTAGACGAAGAGGGCTTGGTTGAAAGCCTGGGCGAGTACCTGGACCCTCCAAACTGGGCGGCGATGCGAGCCGGAGACCCCAATGCCCGCGAACAGCAGCGAAGAGTTGCCGAGGCAATGCAAGCCCTGGCTATGAAGACCGACTCATACGACCTGTTCAGCAGGGCGCAGGGCTTGGGTTTCCAATGGGGCATCATCTACTCGCCAGAAGATGTCCTGAACGACCCGCACTTCCAAGCGCGCGGCTTCCCTACCGATGTCGAACATCCTGAATTGGACGCCAGTTTTGTTTACCCTGGCGCGCCGTACAAACTGCCCGCCTCGCCCTGGGCTATCCAGGGCCGCGCTCCCCTGCTGGGAGAACACAACGAGCAGGTATATCTCGAAGAACTCGGAATTGAGGCTGGGGAGTACGAGAGCTTGAAGTCACGCGGTGTAATCTGACCAACTCTCACGAGCTTACCGATGCGACCAGTCACTTGAATCCCCTGACGATGGAGACAAGCCCAGAACATCGCCACCTGTGTTCACGCCAAGGCCCAACACCATCCGGTTGGCATAAGCGAAGTAACTCACAACTTGATTCACTTCTAAAATCTCACCGTCATCGAAGCCCGCTGATCGCAAGTCGACAATGGCAGACTCGTCGACGTCTGATGCTTGGATCGTAAGTCGTTTCGCATATCGGAGTCCCGCCGACTCTTTGGAATCGAAGACCGAGTCAAACTCAGAAGCCTTCAGCGCACGGAAAACCGAGTCGGAGCGAGGGTCATCATCCAACAGGCGCTTCATCCCCTCGAAGTGATGCCGAACGCAATATTCGCATTTGTTGATGAGACTGACGTACACGCCCAGACATTCCAGATACCATTTCGGCAGTGTGTTGGCCGTGTGGTGCAACACATTCTTGTAGAGCGCAAGATGCCCTTCCATGCTATGAGGGCGAAGACTGTGGGCCAGCATGATGTTGTCCACATTGTCATCCGGCCCTTTGATGCGGTTGTACAGAGACTTCAACCAACCGGTCGCGTTCTCATATGAAATGGTCGTGATCCAGGTCATAATCGAAAATCCTCCCCTACGACGCCTTCCAGTATCCAAAAAATCAGGCCGAGTGAAGTGCATCCAATCGGCGTTTTGAAGGAGATACCGAGCGTTAGGGAATGTCGGCGTCCAGTTTTGCCATTCTTTGGACAGATTCCAGCCTACGTGGTCGCCATGGAGATGAGTCAAGAACACCGTGTCGATATCTTGGGCTTCGATGCCATTATGCTTGAGGTCGTCCATCAACTCGGCCGGACCCGGAGTCGCTTCTGGGATAGTGGGCCAAAGCGTCGGCCACATAGAATACTGGCCCACGCCAGTGTCCACCAGGACCGTTCGGTCGCCTGGCCGGATTACGAACGAACCCAGATTTATCATGAACCCGCTGGAGCCAAACGCTTCCGGGAAGCGGTCACGATACGGGTCCCAGACGTTAACCGAAGTCTCAGAAAATAGCATGTTCATGGGCAAGGGCACAACGCCGTCAGAAACTGAGGTTATGTTTATGTTCCCAATATCCAGACGGTGTCCCGTCTCAGATGTGGTCATCAATGCCCCACTTTCTGCTTCAATAATGCTGATATTCAGGCCAGTGGCAGGTCGACCCAGGCTCTTTGTTTCACGGATAGCTCCACGGCATTTATCACTTCCTGAACCCACGCTCCATCTTCAAAATCACCTTGGTTTGTTTCACTACCGCTGGTTATTTCGTCGATGAAATCTTTGATCAGGTTCGCGTAAAACAGACTGCGCCACGACTCGCCTGGATGGCCCCCGTGAGGATAGAAAAGCTGAGGAATCTCGATTTGCTGAAACTCGACGGAATCAGGCTTGGCGATCTTGATAGTTTCCGCCACGCCGAACTCCTCGACCATGCGGCAGATGATTGCTCCCTTCTCACCGTAAATTCGAGCCTCGATTCCTGGATAGTTGCCGACGGTCACGAAGCTTGTTTGAATCGAGCTCATGACATCGTTGGTGTGTTCTCCCATGAACATATCGCCGTCGTCGATGTTCATCCTCAGTATCTCGGCGCTGCCTCGGATTGGTCGGTGAGTGATGAAGTTTCGCATCATCCCGACCACACGACCGTAGTCCGCGCCCACCCACCAGTGGCCGATGTCGATAATCGGGGCGCCGTACTCGAGCAATGAGGCTGTCTGGATGACTGATTGATCTTGCTGAGGCTGGACCTGCCGGAGAGGAACGTTCGGGTCAAGCCATTGGGAATTTTGCTCGAATCCGTTGAATATGAATGGCCGCCCGATAAATCCATCATCGATCAACGATTTGGCATATTGCGCCCCTGGGGTGTATCGAAACGTGAACCCAAGCTTTGTCTTCAACCCCTTTTGCCTGGCTTCACCGGCCACGCGCCGGGTCTGCGTGAAATCGAAGGCCACAGGCTTTTCGCACAGAACATGCTTTCCCGCCTCAATTGCCGCAGACGCCAATTCAAGATGGGTGCTAGAAGGGGTCACGATGTCGATGACGTCGATGTCGGTTCGGCTGATCACTGACTGCCAGTCACCGCTCCACTCCGATACACCGTGCTTTGACGCCATTAGCTGCGCTCGCGTTTTGTCGACATCGCAAACAACGACTACCTCACACCGAGGGTCTCGGTTCCAACCCGGGATATGCGCGGAGTCAGCCCAGGCTCCAGCTCCCAGAATTCCGACCCGAATCTTACCTTCAGCGTGCATCTATGATCCTAATTATCTTGATCAAGTGTAAGCAATTCGATCAATTGGCAGAGTTTATCAACAGAATAATCCGTGGTCAACGGATTCTAGGCCGATTCCAGTCAACCTTGTGGCTGAGCCACATCCAGTGCAACTTTCCATCCCAGCAAGCATAAACCTCAGCGTCAGGGAGATCCTGCCAATCTATTCAGACAGCCGCTGCTCCGTCTCTACTGGTGGATCGAGGTAATGCCACCGCACCATAAATATGTTACAGCATGCCGACGAAATACCGACGGGGCATAAACTCGGTTTCCAGGAGGAACTGTGGCCGAAAAACCGTTCAAAACGGCTCTGAAAACGTAACCTTTGGTTAGTCCGTGAGCAGCGGCTACGTCATCGACTGACGCCCCATCCACTAACGAGATAATGTAGCTGTCTGGGATGGAATCGCCTGCCCTGACCGTGACCACTGGCTGATGTGGCAGCAATCGACCTCAAAACCGCCATTACTGCGATCAATAGTGGCAACGGTATTCGGCGAATTAAAATGTGATTCTCCTGTGGGTTCGCACTCTGATGGCCTTTTGATGAAGTCTATAAATGAGGCCATTTTGAGGTTAATTCATGAGCCTTAACGAATCCATTACCTTTGGGCGTGATTTGTGTTTGGATTCGGTCTACGTCAACCCACAATGTATGGTTGAATCGAGTAACCTGCAAGCAAGTGAGTTCTATTGTTGAACAAGCCGCTCATGAGCGTCTACCTACGTTCGGTGACTACGTCGGTCTCAGTTTCATGGACAGCATTGTTCCAAAGACAGCCTGGTTTGAGTTTCGAAATACGGTCCAATCCGTCAGGATAATAAAAACAACGTCGCATCTGCGCCCACGACAGCGAACCGTTGACTCCCGAATCGCGACTGGCCCGTTTCGCGCATCAACCTGTCGGACTGTAATTCATTGCCTGGTCGACGAAATCGATACCTACCATTTCGCTCCATGCTGATTGCAATTGTCTGGTGATCGGACCCGGAGTTTCATTTCCCACGGCGCGATTGTCGATGCGACTTGCAGGCAGAATACAGTAGGTCGTGTTGGTCAGGAACACTTCGTCGGCGGTGTAAGCGTCATAAGGCTGGAGGTCTTCTTCGACTGTCGGAATACCGAGTTGAGCGGCCATCTGAAATATCGCCCTTCGTGTGTCACCCTGGAGAACGCTTCGGTCACCTGGCATTCGCAACACCCCATCGGTGACGATATAAAAATTCCCGGCGATATGCTCCGCTATGTTGCCATCGGCATCGAGAACCACAGGGTACGCGTCCGGGTCAATATCAGCGGCTTCGAGACTCGCGAGAACGAAGTTCATCCGGCTATAGTGTTTCACTTTGGGGTCCAGTGATTCCACAGTGTAGGCACGAGTTCGCGGTATGACAACATGAATGCCGTCCCTATAAAGAGGAGCCAACGCCGCCAGATCAATGTGCTGGGGCATGATACACACCGTTGGATTCGTCGCCTGAGTCACGGTGGCTCCCTTGCCGCGGGTCACGAACTGGGTAATTGAGATGTCCCCTCCAGGATGCAGGTTGTCGCGGTTGCGGTCGACAACCTCGTTGGTGAGAGTCTCAAGCTGGTCAATGTCAAGCCCCGGTTCCAAGCGGGTGAATTTCAGTGAACGTTCAAACCGTTGAAGATGCTCACGAAGTCGATAGAGCTTGCCTCCGAAGGTGCGCTGGAGATCGTACACAACGTCGCTGGTGCGGAAACCCCTGTCAGTAGCGTGGATCAGGCACTGGCTTTCGGGAACGAACTCTCCATTGAAGTACGCGATCAACTCTGACATGTTTTGCTCCATATGCCTGACGATTCTTACCCGTTACGATTTGCGACCCACCGAGGCTGATCGCAAATCTGTCCGAGGAACTCCATCATAGTGTGGGCAGCCAAATAAGACGTTATTCCTGTCCCCACGTCTAGTTGAGGATTCACCTCAACAAGATCGAACCCAACGATCTTCGTGTGCTTCGCCAGCGCCGCCAGGGAGTCTCGAAGCTCGGCATAGGTCATGCCGTTGGGTTCAGCCGAAACGCACCCGGGAACCAACGGAAGGTCAAGCACGTCGATGTCGATGCTGACGTAACAATCAGCGTCCGGCGGGACCAGCGCAGCAACGCTATCGGGCCCCATTTCTCCGAACTCCCGCATTCCGATGACTCGGTTGCCGTCGTTGATAGAATCGTCCACCCAGTCCTTGTTGTTACGCACGCTGCGAATCCCAACTTGCGTCAAACTCTCGACATGATCCATGTGATAGATATGTCGGAACGCGTGGGTGTTGGTGTACTCGAATCCGTGAACGAACGGCGAATAGTCGATGTGAGCATCAAAGTGGACAACATGAAGCGGCTCGCTATATGCTCGGACGACCGGGAACGTGACTGCGTGGTCCCCGCCTATGACGACCGGCATCGCGCCCTTGTCCAAAACCATTCGAGTCAGGTTTGTGATGTTCTCGAAAGTGCCCTCGACGTTGGTGATTAGAACATCGGCATCGCCGACGTCAACGATGCGGTTATTAGCCAGTTCATATTCGAGAAAAACTTTGTTGGCATCGTGGTCGAAATAGCCCGAATTGCCGAAGCGAAGCGAGTGTTCTCGTATCGACCGAGACCCGAAACGCGAACCGGGCATGAAGGGCGAGCCTTCATCTGTCGGCGCGCCCATCACTGCAATGTCAGCATCCAGCGTATCCAAATCGTGACACACTGGCGCCCTGAGAAAAGAAACAAGGCCTGCGAACCCGTATGTCGGTTTGCCCCAATTTGTGGGGTGATTTTGTCCCGATTGTGTCATGTGGCGCTTCCTTCACTCATAATCTGACAAGACTCACAACTTCATCTTGGCTATGATCTCGCCGTTTTCAACCTCGCCAGTCGGCTCGAATCCGAATCTCTGATAGAACCCTTCCCGGCCGCCCTCACCACCGTGGTAGCTGACGTAAAGCTCCTCAGCGTTGGGACGAGTTCGCACATGATTGATCAGAAGGTCCATCGCTTGTCTGCCGAAATTTGATCGCTGGTATCGAGCGCCAATCATGAACCTCAAGAGAAAGTAATCGGCCTTCTTTATTATATCCGATATCATGACGAACCCCACCGGTGTATATACGGCATATATGGCCCCGGAACCAGGCATCCTCAGCGAAGTGTGCCTCGGCGATTAACTGGTCGTTCGTCGCCATCAGATGCTCCTGATCGGGTCCAACCTTTAAGGCCATGATCTGTGTGACAGTATCTTGTGAAATCTCGCGGAGCGTTACATCTGAGGCCATTGTGACTCCGTCATGAGACCTTGATTCAGAAAAGATTCTTTTTTAGACAGCGCCTGATTATTCAAACTTAAAATCCTAATCGGAATGTCTCAAAAATTGCACGTATGCAGCGCCGATTCGTAGTATATACTTTTTGCATGGCATCGTTATTACAGGCCCAGAATCTAACAAAAGCGTACGGTGAAACCCTCGCCTTGAACTCGGTGAATTTCTCAGTTGAAAAAGGTGTCACTGGACTACTGGGGCCAAACGGCGCAGGCAAAAGCACCGCAATTAAGCTGTTCCTCGGGTTGTTGACTCCGACAAACGGCTCCGCCGAAGTCATGGGCGAAAAGCCCTATGAAACCATCGAAATCAGGAGTCATCTCGGCTACATGCCCGAACACGACTGTCTGCCCACCGCGGTCACAGCCTCGGAGTTCTTGACACACATGGCGCAGGTTTCGGGGCTGCCCCCGGTCTTCGCTAGAACCCGCGCGGCGGACATTCTGCGGCACGTAGGTTTGGACGAAGAGCGCTACCGATCCATCGGCGAGTACTCCACCGGCATGAAGCAGCGCGTCAAGCTGGCGCAGGCGCTAGTCCACGACCCCGTTATCGTTCTGCTGGACGAGCCGACTGCCGGCCTTGATCCTGCTGGACGAGAGGAAATGCTGGCTCTTGTGCGTCGCACTGGCCAAGATTTCGGTATCAGCATTATGCTCTCGACTCACCTGATGGGCGATGTTGAATCCACCTGTGACCGCATCATCGTCCTGGAAGGCGGGTCCGTGGTGGAATCCGGGGACGTGTCCGGTTTCACTCAAGAGACGGAAACAGTCTTCATCGACGTCGACGACCATCTGGAAGAGCTTATCGCAGCCCTCAAATCCAAGGGGCTGCAACCGACAATGGATGGCGTGTCGGTGGCGATACCGGACGCGGGCGACGCTGAGTACGATATGATTCGGGACGCGCTGGTTGAGGCCGGATCCCGGCTTCGACGCCTAGGACCCCGCAGGCACAGGCTTACCGAAATATTCAACAACGATAGTTCATGACAGCTCCAGAGGGACAGATATTCGATCTGGGGTACCAGAACTACGACGGGCCGCGCGAAGGTCGTATGCGCGCTCGCAAAGCTTTGTTCGTCAACGGCGTTCGAACATCTTTCGGAATCGGCAGAGGCGCCCTATCGAAAATTCTGCCCATTCTGTTTTTTACGGCTGTGTTGGCGCCTGCGGTTATTCTGGCTCTAGTCGCAGCTACCATCGACCAATTTGGAGTAAGTCCGTCGCCTGAAATACCCGGCCCTGCGGACTATTACCAGATTGTTTCGGTCATCCTCTTCTTGTTCTCCGCAATTATTGCTCCAGAGTTGCTTTGTTCGGATCGTCGAAATGGTGTCCTGAGCCTGTACCTCGTCAGGCCGCTGACTTCGACCGATTACGTCGTTGGGCGCTGGTTAGCATTTTTCGTCGTGTCTCTGGTGTTCATCTACGCAGGCCAAATCGTGCTACAGATCGGGTTGATCCTCGGCGCGCCTGAACCGCTTGAGTACCTCAAAGGCAACTGGCTGGACATCCCGCGATTCCTGGCCGCCGGTGTTGTAATCGCACTGATCACGACCACGATCCCTCTCGCGGTGGCGTCGTTCACCAATCGTCGAGCTTACGCGTCCGCGTTCGTGATAGGCTTGTTCATTCTCTCATCAGCGGTCGGTGAAATACTCATTGAGTGTCCCGATCAACATGAAGGCCCTGGGTTCCAACAAGGCCCGTGCGAACCTCTGACGCGGGATTTTGCAAAGTATGCGGGTCTGAGCGCCGTGGGTCGAGTGCCGATTCACGTCAGTGACATGATTTTCGACAAGGACAATGAGTCCAAGCTATCGGTAGAGGTTGCCAAGCTCAATGACAGCATCCCGATTCTCTGGTACGTGTTATTGACCGCGGTCCCGGGAGTCATACTCTGGCAGCGCTATCGGAGAATAGCATCATGACCACGCAGTCCAACGGCGTGATTGACGTCGCTGACGTGTCAAAGTGGTACGGGAGCGTCGTGGCGGTCAATGAAGTGAGTTTCCAGGTGAATCCAGGAATCACCGCTCTACTTGGTCCTAATGGCGCGGGCAAGACGACGATGCTCCACCTTATCGCGGGCCTCGCTAAATGTTCTGATGGTCAGATAACGACGCTTGGTGAACCCGTGCGAAACAACCCGTCGCTCTACCAACGCGTCGGTTTCATGCCGGAACACGAATCGGTTTACGGTTTTTACACCGGGAGGCAACTGGTCGAGTTTTCAGCGAAACTGTACGGCCTGAGCCCTCTGGGCGAAGCAGTGGATCGAGCCATCCAAATCGTGGGCATGGAGGATGCTCAAAACCGGACGATGGACGGATACTCCCGCGGCATGCGCCAACGAATGAGACTTGCGGCAGCAATCGTTCACGACCCCCAAGTCATGATTCTTGACGAACCCCTCAACGGCACCGACCCGCGCCAGCGCATTGAGTTTCAGGAGGTGATGGAACGATTGGCCTCCCAAGGTCGGACAATACTGATATCGTCCCATATCCTCGAAGAGGTCGAGACGATGGCCGGCAGAATCTTGTTGATGGTGTCGGGCAAACTGGCGGCGTCGGGCGACTTTCGCGCAATCCGGGCAAAATTGGACGAGCAAGCCTATCAGGTGCGTATCGTCGTGGACGAACCCCGCAGGATGGCGTCCGCCATCGTCGCCCTGGACGATGTGGACTCGGTGAGCTTTGACGACGACGGATCCATCGTCGTCCTAAGCCGCAAGGTCGCGACGATTCAGACAACGCTCCCCAGGATGGCTCAGGAGAATGGCATTCGTCTGACTCGGATGGAACCCATAGATGAGTCCCTAGAGAGCCTGTTCGAATACATCGTGGAACGATAGATGTTGACTCTACTTCGTCTCTCGATGAGACAACTCGGAGGCAAGAGGCGCGTCGCGTTAATTTTACTGTTGAGTATATTGCCGATAGCCCTTGCGGTCGTTGTGTCCATTGCAGAAGGCGAAGACGAGTCGTTTGACTCTGACTTCATCAACATTTTATTGGACGGCTTGATGGTCGGCGGCATATTGCCAATTGTAACGATGGCGGTGGCGACCGCCGCTTTCGGAAACGAACTTGAAGACCAGACCCTGAGCTACATCGTTCTGAAGCCGATACCACGATGGCATATCGCGCTGCCGAAACTTTTAGCGTCCATCATTATTGCCGGGCCTTTGATAATCGCCAGCGGAGCAATCGCAGCTTGGATTGGAATGGGCGCCGATCCAAGGATTTCAGCCGCTGTGGGGTTAGCCCTGTTCGTTGGCGTGACGACCTACTCCTCAATTTTCTCATGGGCAGGTCTCATGACTACTCGCGCGTTGGCTTTCGCGATCGTCTATGTATTTTTATGGGAGGGGTTGATCAGCTCCTTCATCAACGGCGTGGACTACTTAAGCGTCCGAGGGTACACCCTTGCGATAATGCACGGCATAGACAAGGACGGTTTGGGAGAGTTGAGCGAACGTGTTATCGAGTTCCCTGCGGCAGTTGGCGGAGCCGTGGCGGTGTCAGTCGTATTCTTCTACCTGACAGTCCGGCGATTGCGTAACATGGACGTTCCCTAATTCAATTCGGAAATTGACGCCCCCAACACCAAGGAGCCGCTAATATGACCAAATCCTCCCCTGCGCCCAGTGAAAAATGGGCGGACATCGGCGATCTGCGCATGCGATACCTGGACTGGGGAGGTGACGGCGCTCCGGTTCTCGCGCTCCACGGGTTGGCGTCGTGCGCCCATTGGTACGATCTCGTTGCGCCGGAGTTGTCCGAGAAGTTCAGGATTATCGCCCCCGACCAGCGGGGACACGGACAGACCACACAGGCTCCAACCGGCTACGACTGGCAAACTCTGGCGTCCGATGTTGCAGGCCTGATGTCTCACCTCGGCATAAACGAATACCCCGTTCTGGGGCATTCTTGGGGTGGGAACGTAGCGATAAATTTGGCCGCAAATTACCCAGACCGAGTTTCAGCATTGGTGATGATCGACGGTGGATTTTTCGGGGCCAGGTTACGTAACACCACAACCTGGGAAGAGTTTCAACGACGCCGTCCCCGCGATGTGTCAGGAACCCGTCAACAATTTTTGGAACGTATCAAGGGCCAACTTAGCATCTGTTGGAACGAGGACATCGAAAGAATCGTTCAGACAATGGTTTGGGAAGATGACCAGGGCCAGATGAATGACATCTTGGCCCCTGAAAACCACGACCAGGTGATGCACGCGATGTGGCACGATCCAGCATCTGATACGTGGTCCCGCATCTCAAGCCCCACGCTGATCGTGGCGGCCGGGCCAACGCCCGACCGCATAGGAAGCGAGTTCGCACTGCGTAAGCAGGAGATGGTCAAATTGGCGTCTCAGGAGATCAAGAACAGCCAGGTTCACTGGGTTCCTGAAACCATACACGACATTGGCTTCCACAAACCTGTGGAACTTGCCGACACCATCTCAGATTTTTGTCGAACGGGTAATCGGGAATTCTAAACGAAACGCTCTCTGTCTATCCTCGTTTAGTCCTCTAACGGCACCGATGCGGTGATACGCGGCACGTTCCCCACAACTCGGGTCGTGTGGCCTCTGCCTGACATGTCCTCTGCTAGTGTGACATGTCCGGGGCCAAACCGATATACGGTCCCGTCGCCCAGACCTATCTCACCTTCGCCTTGAATCGTGATGACGTACTGGCGACGCGGCGCGTGATGCCAGTCTGAAAAATGCCCAGGCTCGGACTGCCTGAATACGATACCCGTGACTGAATGCAATTCGGTCAGATTGGGATGAGATTCCAGGTCCATCTCCTCAATGTGAGACTCGCCATCATCTCCGCTGTAAATTCTCATGAATCCCATTGATTCCTCCTCGGCTATGCCGCAACTTGGATATTCAATGATCGTTCCGCCAACGGGTCAATCGATTTAATCCGGACAGTAGGGTCACGACTTTCTCAAGATGCCCGTCAAACCAATCCACGTCGATGATTGAAATGGCAGCACCGGCTCACACCCGCCTTGGATCAGTCTTCCAGCGGCACCCACGCGACGATGCGCGTCACGTCGCCGGTCACACGGGTTGTATGTCCTCTGCCGGTGAGGTCCTCCGCCAACGTGACGTGCCCGGGCCCGAACCGATATATCGTGCCATCTCCCAGGCCAATCTCGCCCTCGCCTTGAAGTGTAATAACGTATTGACGCTGTGGAGCATGGTGCCAGTCAACAAAATTTCCCGGTTCAGACTGTCGAAATACAACGCCTTTTGCAGCATGGAGTTCGGCCAGGCTTGGGTGTGATTCCAGATCCATCTCTTCGATGTGAGACTCTCCGTCATCTCCGCTATAAATTCTCATGAATCCCATGTAACTCTCCTCGGCATAGTCACGCCTATCAACAGTGGTCGGTTAGTCAGCCAGCGCGACCGTCATATATCTCCAAGGCTCTGGGCCAGGAACGGTCGTGGTATGGCCTTCCCCGGTCAGGTCTTCGGCAAGAAACACGTCACCCGGTCCGAACGTCAATGTGCCGTCTCTGAGGCCAACATTCACAGCGCCGGACAATGTAACCACATACTGGCGACGCGGGGCGTTATGCCAATCATCGTTTCTTTCAGAGGTGGAGACCCGGAACATGGTCGCCTTAGCTGGCGCATCTTCGTCGAGAACAGGCATGGAAACCTGATCCCATTCCTCGAAATGGGATCTGCCATCATCGCCGGTATAAAGCCTTCCGATCACCATGTTCCGTTCTCCTTGCGATGTTTGTCAGAGATCAACCGGTCGGAGCGTATTTGCCAGTTGCCTGACCGACCGGGCCGTCGAATCCGGCCTCCTGCCGCTCCAGTCGAGTTGTCCGGGGCCACGTCCGGCCCAGATCATCCTGAATCGAGATGTGGAGCGTGTCCAAACCTTCGACCTCAAGCTCAACGGTGTCTCCACCCTGCAATGCGCTCAGTCCTCTGTGATTTGTTCCTGTTGCCAGTATGTCTCCCGGCTCAAGCGTGTGAATGGAACTCACCCATGCGATGGACTTGGCGATGTTATGGGCCATGTCGTCGGTGTTGAAGTTCTGCTTCAACTTACCGTTCACTCGTAGCTGGATTTGAAGTTTCATCGGATCGGCAATCTCGTCTGCCGTCGTGATCCAAGGGCCGATCGGAGCAAAAGTTTCGCGGGCCTTCATTTGGTAGAAAGCTGGAACGCCTCGCGCCGAGCCGTCGATGAAGTTCAGGTAGCCGAAGATGTGGTCGTAAGCTTCATCCTCGCTGATATTGGATGCGCGTTTTCCGATCACAACTGCCAATTCTGCTTCGCCCTCGAATATGCTTGCGGCCATATCGGGCAGAACCATCGTGCCGCCCTCCCCGATAATAGAGTTTGGAGACTTCAGGAACGCGTTTATCGGCGCCGGAGCGTCTCTGGTCCCGTCCTCCATGTAATTAACCGCCATAGCTACGGTGTTGTAGGGAGTCGGCAGCGCAACTTGGAGGGTCACGCTACTAAGAGCGACTCCGCCCGCCTGAGCGGCCTGCTCGATTCCACTTTTGAGATTGTCCCAGTCCGCGATCACATGATTGATGAGGTCTCCAGGTGAAGTGTTTGGAACGCTTGCGACCGCGGCAGATACGTCCACAATCGAGTCGCCTTTTACGACCCCAAGCTTGTAATCATCGAAAAACGTCAGCTTCATTTACTGCTCCTCTTCTCAGTATGTCTAGCTCGAAATCAACGAGCCAGTCCGGTCTGTCTTCGGCGAAGCCGCCACGCGAACGCTTCAATCACCGCGCCGAACAGCGCCACAGTTCCCCATGCGGACAGGCTTGGGACAGAGATTCCATCCTGAATCGTTGTCGTGATGGTCGCAGTGTTGTTGGAAACGTCACCGTCGGGAGAGGTCGATGTCGCGCTGGCCGTGTTGGTTAAGACCGTTCCAGCTGAAGCGGATAAGACAGTAACCTGAATAACGCCAGTCGCCATCTCGGTTGCTGCCAGGTCGCCCAGCGCGCATGATACCACCCCACCGGCCTCTGCGCACCCGTTGGCTGTCTCGATGTAACTAACTCCTGAGGGCAGATTGTCGGTCAGCACGACACTGGTGGAGGTTGACGGCCCATCATTTCGCACCGTGATGGTGTACGACAGGTTGCTTCCTAGTGTCACAGGATGGCTGTTCTCGGCTTTGGTAACTTCCAAGTCGGCCAACGGGTTGACCGTCGTTACCACCGAATCCGAATTATTGCTGGTCACAAGGTCTGTTCCGTTGGCCGAGACAGCTGCGGTGTTGGTGACAGCCCCAGCGTGGAGCGTCGTGATCGAAACGGTAGCAGTCGCCGAGCTTCCAGAAGCCAGGTTCCCCAAGCTGCACACAACCGTCGTCGTGCCTATGCAATTTCCCTGGGCCACAGAGGCTGAAATCAGGCTTGCGCCCTCAGGCAGCGAGTCGGTTAGAGTAACTTCAGCTGCGTTTCCGGGGCCATTGTTGGTCACTCCGATCGTGTACATGATGCTCTCGCCGTGATTGACCGGGTCGGCGTCATCGTTCTTGGTGATCGCCATGTCCGCGACGCCCTGAATCACAGCTGTGGCTGTCGCGGCGTTGTTCGACGGAATCATGTCGACAGCGGACGAGGGCGCGCTGGCGACGTTGGTCAATGTCCCAGACCCGCTCGCCGTCACTTTCAATGTAATCTGAACCACAGATGATCCGTTCGACCCAATATCTCCAAGATTGCAAACTACGGCCGCCAAACCCGTGTTGTTTACGCAGGCGCTAGATGCTGATACGAAACTGGTTTGAGAAGGCAATGGGTCAGTAACTACCACGTCTGTGGAAGACGATGAGCCGTTATTAGTGACGGTGATGGTGTATGTGACATTGCTACCCGCACCCACCGGATCAACGTTGTTCGACTTGGTAATCGACAGATCGGCCACCTGGTCAACCTGACCCGCATTCACGAGAGCGCACTTCGAGAATTCCGAAGTGTTGTTGTTCGGATCAATCGCCTTCGAAGCGATGTAATACCCGGCGGGCACGCTGGCCGACGACGTCGTGATGAAACTTATCTCGCCGTCCGACGCAGTCGTCACGTCCATGTCGCCGATGTAGGTCTTGCCTTCGCCCCAGCCAGTGCTGTTGCACGTCGAATTTGAGAAGAATTCTAACCGGAACTAAGTGCCGGTCGCGCTCTCTAATATCCGAGTGATCAACACCGTGTCGGTAACCGAATTCCCACTCACAATACTACTGATTGTCGCGCCTGATAATACCGGGAAGTTTTGCGAACCATTAGTTCAGCCATGTCGGTTACTGGCTTCAGTGCATAGCATCCCGGTTTTTGATGAACGCCCCCCAACCCTCTTCAGTCAACAATCTTAAACGTCGCTGAGAAACTTCATCGTCTCGGGTGCTGTTGAGGATTTCCTCGATCTCTGGAACATCCCGATAGGCCATCGCCTCGCGAAATCCCGCCAGAACATAAGCGCGGTTGACCAAAAGTTTATTAAGGAGAACGGTTCGTTGAGGCAGGGAGGCCAATTTTTTCGCCATCGCTTCGGCTTCGGACATCAGGTCGTCTCCAGACACGACCTTGTTGACCAGGCCCATTCTTTGTGCTTCATGAGCGTCGATCTGGTCGCCGAGCAATAGCAATTCCTTGGCGTTTTTCAACCCGACTAAAAATGGGGTGATCAACACCGGCGGCCCGAATCCATGCCTTATTTGAATTTCTCCAAACCGGGCATCATCCGACGCAATCGTGAAATCGCAAACACCCGCCAATTCGCATCCCTGCCCAACCGCATGGCCTCTCACTGCGGCTATCACTGGCTTGGCGAAGTCAAATATTCTCATCTGGACATCCAAGCCGCTGGGCGCGGGTTCGTCGTCTGGATACAGCGACGAGTACAGATCTCCGCCAGCGCAAAATGCTCTGCCGGCGCCTGTAAGGATCACGGCCTTAACATCGCCGTCGGATTCCGCTTTGTCCAGCGCACTGTCCAACAGACGAAGAAGGTTCTTGTTTATTGCATTTAGAACGACTGGCCGGTTGAGAGTAATGATTGCGTAACCGTCTCGTGGTTCGTACAAAACATCACCAGGGCCAGGAGGGGGGATCTCGATGCCGTCGGGCGTCCTTTTGATCTCAGTCATGTTCGTCCTTCTGTTAAAAATGTCGCGATTTTCAGGACGCATTGTACACTAGGGGCAGAACTGCAGATCGAAAGTCAGTCTCAACCAGGCCGGCGCCAGACCATCAAGTCACATTTGATAACCCAACTTCCAGTTGGCGCCATATCGATTGGCGGCGAACGGCAAACTTCTGGCGGTTTGCCGTTCGATAAATTTGAGGGGAAAAGGCCCCTCAATTCCCCTTCGCGGAGGAGCCTGAGCGCAAACGAAGGGATGAGGGGCCGTAGGGGAAAGGGGGTCGCTGTGGTTGCAGCCTCCTGCCATCTAATGTCCCACATATGCGTCCCAAATAGGTTTATTATCCATGTGGAAAACATTTGGAAAGTATGTGGGAGGCTCCAAACAAGTCCCAAAATCAACCGCCAATATCAAGTTGACATCGTTCAATTTCCATCCGTCTCAACCTAACATAGCCCCGATTGATACACTCGAAATACTTTTTTGCCGGGAGGTTCCCTAGATGAGCGACCTACAGATTCGAGATGTCCGAGTAATCCTGACAGAACCTGACAACATTAGGCTGGTAATCGTGAAAATCGAAACCACCGAGCCAGAGCTATATGGTATCGGGTGCGCGACATTCACCCAACGTCCGACGGCGGTGGTCTCGGCTGTCAACGATTACCTCAGACCGTTTCTCATCGGCAAGAACCCGGCGGATATTGAAGACATCTGGCAATCCTCTTATGTCTCGTCGTACTGGCGCAATGGGCCGGTTTTGAACAACGCGCTCAGCGGAGTCGACCAGGCGTTGTGGGACATCAAGGGCAAGCTAGCTAATATGCCTGTGTATGACCTGTTCGGAGGCAAAGCTAGGGATGCCGCCGCCGTGTATGTCCACTCCACAGGAGACGACCTTCAAGAGGTCGAGGACAGAGCCAGAGCGTTCATCGATCAGGGCTTCCATTACATTAGAGTCCAGGTCGCCACGCCGGGGTACGCCACCTATGGTTCCAGAGGCGCAGTCGCTGACGATTCGTTGCAAACCGGCCCACGTGTGATCACGGATCGGGTCACGAAATTTGACTCGAACACAATTTACGCGCATCCGGGCGGCATTTTCGAACCTCGGCCTTACATAAAGTCAGCCTTGGGACTGTTCGAGCACATTCGAGCGACTATCGGCTGGGACATCGAGATTCTGCACGATGTCCACGAACGCATCCCGCCAATCATGGGAGTCGATCTCGCCAAAGAAGTCGAACAGTACAAACTGTTCTTTCTGGAAGACCTGTTCGCCCCGGAAGATAACGACTACTTCCGCATGGTGCGCCAGCAAACCAGCACCCCGATAGCGATGGGCGAACTCTACAACAGTCCTCATGAGATAATCCCGATGGTCAAGGATAGGCTTCTCGATTTCATGCGAGTCCATATCTCGCAGATTGGCGGCCTGACGCCTGCCCGGAAACTGGCCGCGCTGTGCGAAGCCTTCAACGTCCGCACCGCCTGGCACGGCCCGGGCGACACATCGCCGGTCGGTCATGCCGCCAACTTGATGCTAGACTTGAACACCATCAACTTCGGAATCCAAGAATACGCCATATTCCAAGAGCGCACTCAGGAAGTATTCCCTGGATGCCCAGAGGTCAGGGGCGGCTACATGTGGCCGAACGGAAAGCCCGGCCTCGGCATCGACGTTGATGAAGAATTGGCCGCAAAATATCCATTCAAGGAGCGAGCTTTCGGAGGAGCGTGGGACACGGTGCGTAGGGCAGATGGAGGCGTCGTCAGACCTTAGCGCCCCATCGGCGGCAGAGGTCGCTCGTCTCTAAGAAGCTCAAGAAATGCCTTCTGGATGGCAGGCATACGAGTGTCGTCGCGATAGAATACGGTCAGCGGACGTTCACATTTCCAATTTCGGACGGTCATAATTTTGATGAACCCTGCCACCACATCAGGACCGACTGAGAATCTCGACACCAGCCCGAGGCCAAGCCCTGCGGCGACCGCCCTCTTGACAGCTTCGTTGCTTCCCAATTCCATAACGACATTGACATCCACGCCATGAGACCTGAGATGTTCTTGTCCTGCTTCGCGAGTCGCCGATCCCGGCTCTCGCATGATGAACCTCTGGTCCGCAAGCTCGGAAAGCCGAGGGGATGCAATGCCACCGAAGGCGTGATCGGGGGAACAGATCATCACGATTTCATCATTTACATAGGTGAAAGACACCAGTCCTTTTATGTCAACGGCCGCTCCTACCATTCCCATATCCAGTTCGCGATTCAGGATGCGCTCCACGACGGATCGAGTGTTGGAGATGGACAGCGACACGTCAACACCAGGAAATCTCTTCTGAAATATGCCCATTACCCACGGCAGGATATACTCTCCCGGCGTGGTGGACGAACCGATAGTCAGCCTGCCAGTGCGAAGTCCCTGAATGTCCTGGACCGACGCCTGCATCTCGTCTGCCAAGGCGAATATTCGTCTGGTGTACCCGTAAACCGATTCGCCGGTTTCAGTAAGCTGAATGCCTCGTCGCATCCTGTGAAGCAAAGTGGTCCCCATGTTGCGCTCAAGCTCCCGCACCTGAATCGAGACTGCGGGTTGGCTAATCTGCAACTCTTCAGCCGCCTTCGTGAAACTGCCAAGCCTTGCGACCGTGTGAAATATACGCAATTGGTGGAAGTTGGTCGATGCCATAATGGACAGACTATACTCTCTGAATATTCTATTGGCGAACATTATACGAATGTTGGCAAACGAAGTCATCCACTAGGTTCGCCCACACGATTCAGGTCTGCATGGCTATTGAGTCAGTCAAAGTTTATAATTGGCTCAATTCTTGAGGACCAGGTGTTATCAAGGCGAGAGGAAGACGAATGGCGAACAAGATTGATTTTAACTGCGATATGGGCGAGAGCTTCGGAATGTACAAGATGGGCCTCGATGAGGAGGTAATCAAGCACATAACCTCGGCGAATATCGCCTGTGGATTCCACGCTGGCGACCCCAACTGGATGCGGACAACCGTGAAACTGGCCGAAGAGCATGGCGTGGCCATTGGCGCTCACCCCGGCTTCCCAGACCTCAGCGGATTCGGTCGGCGGACAATGAACGCCAGCGCCTTGGAAGTCAAAAACGACGTGATATACCAAATGGGAGCGCTCCAGGCGTTCACCGGCGCCAAGAGACTCCAGCATGTAAAACCGCATGGGGCCATGTACAACATGGCTGTGGATGACCAAGACTTGGCAACGGCTATCTGCGAGGCCCTGCTAGAAGTTGACTCCGATATCGTCCTCCTGGCATTGGCCGGCTCTCAATGGATCAGCATCGCCGAAGACCTGGGATTGCGCGTAGGTCGCGAAATCTTCGCGGATCGCGCCCTTAACACGGATGGCACTCTGGTTTCGCGCTCCAAAGAAGGTTCTGTGATCCACGACATTCAAGAAGTGGTCGACCGAAGTCTCCGCATGGTGACAGAAGGCAAAGCGGTCGCAATCAGCGGAGAAGTGATCGACGTCGAAGCGGACAGCCTGTGCCTACATGGCGACACTCCTGGCGCAGTGGATATGGCCCAGGCGCTTAAGCAGGCCCTGGTAGCAGAGGATGTTGAGGTTACGCCTCTCGGTGAATTGGTCTAAATCCTTGTCATACGAAACTCCGAGATTTCTATTCGCTGGAGACGCGGCATTAGTGGTGGAATTTGGCGACACGATTGACCCTGAGACTAACCGTGAGGTCCACAATCTCGCAGGTCGCCTAGACAGCCTTCAGATTCCCGGCCTGGTGGAGATTATTCCCACGTACCGGTCTCTGCTGGTCTCATTTGATCCGATGTTGGCGACCTTCCAGGAGATCAGAGAGACTATCGAAGCAGCGACTGACCAATCAGATACGAGCGCCAGTTCTAACGCCCGTGTGGTCTTGATTCCCACGTTATACGCGGGCGAATACGGTCCGGACATCGAATTTGTGGCCCAGAACTCAGGATTGACCGCCGACGAAGTGATCGCCATCCACTCAGGCACAGACTACCTGGTCTACACGATGGGCTTCGCTCCGGGATTTCCATATCTGGGAGGCCTTGATGAAAGGCTGGCGACTCCACGGCTTGAATCTCCTAGAGTAGAGATTCCTGCTGGTTCCGTCGGAATCGCAGAGGGCCAGACCGGAATTTATCCTATCGCAAGCCCAGGAGGATGGCGACTCATTGGTCGCGCTCCCTTGAATCTGTTCGATCCATATGCTGATCCGCCGACTGTCCTCGACGCCGGAGACTACGTGAGATTTGTGCCAATAGAATCTGAATCTGAGTACCTGGAGACCCGTCGTCAGGTTGAATCCGGCGAATTTCAGGTGGTCACGGAAACCAAACGATGAGCATCGAAACACTGGAGATCGTCTCGCCTGGAATGTTGACAAGCGTGCAGGATTTGGGGCGTCGAGGATACCAGCGGTTCGGCATCCCTACCTCTGGCGCAATGGACGCCCCTGCCCTACGAGTCGCGAATATCCTGGTCGGCAATCGAGAGGGCGCCGCAGGATTGGAAGCGACGGTCATGGGGCCAACAATCCGGTTCTTGGCCGACACAACAATCGCGCTGACGGGCGCTGACCTTGGAGCGTCGCTGGATGGCGTCTCCGTGCCGGTGTGGCAGTCTGTTCACGTACCTGCCGGCGGCTCACTGAGTTTTCAAGGGCCAAACGACGGCATTCGAGGGTACATCGCCGTGGCCGGAGGCATCGATGTTCCCGTGCTGATGGGCAGTCGCTCTACTTATCTCAAAGGCGCGTTCGGGGGTTACGAAGGTCGGGCTCTCGCAGAAGGTGACGTTCTCAAAACACTGCCGTCCCGGATAGCCCCCGGCTCTACCATAGAAAACCTGCCGTTCGAATTAACGCCAGCCAATTACGGCCACAATCATCTACTTAGAGTTGTGTTTGGACCACAAGATGACGCGTTTCTTCCAGAGGCAATTGAGACCCTCACTGCATCAGAGTACGACATCGGCGCCCAGTCCGACCGCATGGGCTACCGCCTTGAAGGTCCAGCGCTGAAGCACACAACCGGAGCCGACATAATATCCGACGCCACCACGCTAGGTTCCGTCCAGGTGCCAGGCGACGGCAACCCCATAGTTCTATTGGCAGACAGAGGCACGACTGGGGGTTACACAAAGATCGCCACAGTGATCGGCCCAGACCTAAGCTTTTTGGCTCAGGCAATGCCCGGAGACAAAGTGCGGTTCAGCCCAGTGTCGTTCGACGAAGCCCGATCAATATTGTTGGAGCAGGAGAGTTTCATTTCCGATATCAAAAAGGCCGTCGGGCTGGACAACTCCGGCCTGTTCACACTCGCAGCCGACGGGGACGTACATGAAGTCACTACTGACGAGAACGAACGGATCACAGGAGTCCCGGCTGAGATTCGCGAAACGAAAACTGTCAGCGCAACAGCGGCGGGTTTCGATTTCGAGATAGAAGTCAGATACAGATAACCAACCGACCGGCCATAATAATGACCGGCAAGGAGAGAAAAATGTCCAAACAGATCGCAATTATGGGCGTAGGAGCCGCCGGGAGCTACATCGGGGCGCATCTGACCCGCGAAGGATACGACGTCACGCTCATAGATATGTGGGGCAAACACGTCGATGCCATGCAAGCCAATGGCCTGCATGTAACCGACGCGTTGGGAGAGTTCACCATTCCTGTGAAGGCAATCCATCTCGCTGACGCAATGCAACTGAACCAGCAGTTCGACATCGCGTTCCTTGCCGTCAAAAGCTACGACACTGAGTGGGCGGCCCATTTCTTGAAGCGTTTCGTGAAGAAAGGCGGTGTGGTCGTTGACTCCCAGAACTGCATGAACGACCGCCTCGTGGCGTCGATAGTGGGGCACGATCGGGTTGTTGGTTGCATCATGTCCAGCATTACTGTCGCTCTGTGGGAGCCGGGCAAGGTCAACCGGGGTGGTGTCCACGGACGCGACCGCGGTTACGACGTCTTCCGAGTCGGCGAGCTTCACGGCAGGATCACGCCTCGCGTTGAGGAAATCGTCGAGATGATGAGTTGTGTCGACGCCTCCAAGGCCACGACTAACCTTTGGGGCGAGCGATGGTCGAAACTGACCACCAACGCTTCCGGCAACCCTGTCGGCGCCATGATGGGTGAGGGCGGGCAGACGATCGCGGCGAACCCTGACGCCCGCCGGATTCAGATTAACATTTGCAAAGAGTCCTGCCAGGTCGCGCTGGCGCAGAACTACGTGGTCGAGAATATCCGAGGCATTACCGCCGAAACTTTTTCCAGAGCCGATGACGGCGAGGTTTACGAGGAACTTGATTCCAAGTTCATGCCTACCGGCGGCAGCGGGCCGGACTGGAAGTCCTCAATGGGTCAGGACGTGACGAAAGGGCGACACACCGAGGTCGAGTTCATGAACGGCTATATATCCCAGCAGGGCCGCGTCGCTGGGGTGCCAACGCCCATCAACGACGCCATCGTTCAAGTAGTTTCTGAGATTGATGCTGGCACAAGAACTCCCGGCCCCGAAAACGTCGAGCTAGTTCTTGAACTTGCAGCCATGCGCTGAGACATTCAAGCTTGGCCCAGCCAGAGTATTTCGGCTCTCCTCGGAGCGGGGAATCTATCGTGTTCCGTGCGCAAGATTCCCCGGGTTCCCAACAGATTCCTGGGGATCAGATCGTAGACAATCCAGCCGATTGTGGTGATTATGTCCTCAGTGTTTGACCTCCTGCATCGACTGGCCGACTGGACCGAAGGCCTGGCTGACAGCGATTGGGCTGTGGCCCTGTTGTCTCTGATCGCGGTCAGCGAGTCAGTGGTATTTCCGATCCCGCCAGACCCGCTTCTAATCGCTATCGGTCTGGCCGATCCAGGCTCAGCCATATGGCTCGCGCTGCTCGTGACACTCGGTTCGGTAATCGGCGCGGTTATGGGCCATTGGATTGGACGCAAGATCGGCAGACCGCTGCTTCACAGGCTGGTTTCCGAGAACAAGACAGTACGTGTCGAAGCATTGTTCAACAAATACGGGGCTTGGGCAATTCTGGTGGCGGCATTCACTCCGATCCCCTTCAAAGTGTTCACAATTCTGGCAGGAGTGATGAACCTCGAAATGAGACCGTTCATCATCGCTTCGATCATCGGCAGAGGCGCTCGTTTCCTCACCATAGGCGTCTTGATATTCGTCTTTGGCGAATCCATCCAATCCTTCATCGACGACAACTTCGAGATACTGACGATCGCCTCAGGCGGGGGCTTCATCGCAATCGTGATCGCGTACCTCGTATTCACTCGCATGCAAAGCGCTCGCCACAACCCCAATTGACCGAAAACACCCTCGATGTTTTTGGCGATCCAGCACGTACTGCTCAAGGGCAGTGACCGAACTATCCGGCGGCTATCGCCCTAGATTGCCTATCCATGCAGCCATACATTGATTTGATGTAAACTGTGGACGAATTGTGGTCGTTCCGTGCTAAGATCACGCCTACATGCAATTCAATTCTCGCATCAGAATGGCGAGACCAGATACGCGAAAAATAAACGAGACTGGAGGAAAAATGACAAACTCACTGGTAGATAAAGTAGCAATCGTCACCGGCGCTGGCCGGGGCATCGGCAGGGGTATTGCGATACTCATGGCCGAAGAGGGCGCGAAGGTCGTGGTCAACGACCTGGGAGGAGCGGTCGACGGGGATGGCAATTCGAACTCTCCCGCCGACGATGTAGTCGCCGAGATCGCAGCCGCCGGAGGAACAGCCATCGCCAATTATGACTCCGTTTCCTCAATGGCAGGCGGAGAGAACATCGTTCAGACAGCGCTGGATAACTACGGCAAGCTGGACATTGTTGTCACGCCCGCGGGAATCCTGCGAGACCGCATGATTTTCAACATGACAGAGCAAGAGTGGGACGACGTGATTGACGTCCACCTAAAAGGCACTTTCACTGTCGTCAAACACGCATCCATCTTGTTTCGCCAGCAGCGAAGCGGCAGGATTATCACCTTCAGTTCCGAATCAGGACTGTTCGGGAACTCCGGACAAGGAAACTACGCCGCTGCCAAATCCGGCATTGCTGGCTTCACCAAAGTCGTCGCCAAAGACCTCGGGCGTTACGGCGTCACAGCAAACTCCATCGCTCCCAGGGCCAACACCCGCATGATCGGCACTATTCCCGACACCGCCCGTCAGATGCGCGACGCGCGAGGCGACCGAGAAGAAGCCCCTCAACAGACTAGAATTAACGAAGCAGATGACGTTGCTCCATTCGTTTGCTACCTAGCAAGCGATGCCGCTGAAAACGTCAATGGACAGACCTTCATGGTTTACGGCGGGAACATTACTCTGCTGTCGCAACCTCGAAGGATTCGCACCATTTTCAAAGACGGCCAGTGGACATTAGACGAAATAGGCACAATGGTTCCCGAAAACATCACTCAAGGCTTGAAGAACCCATCCCCTCCTCAGCCGCCACGACAGTAACGCTACACAACCGACACTACTCAACAATACAAACGAATCCAGGAGACCAAACTCATGGGAGACCTGTTAAAAGATAAAGTAGGAATCGTGACTGGTTCCGGTAGAGGCATTGGACGAGGCGTCGCCATGCTAATGGCCGCTGAAGGCGCAAAAATGGTCGTGAACGACCTGGGCGGCGCGGTAGATGGTTCCGGCAATTCCAGTTCGCCAGCGGACGATGTTGTTGACGAAATCAAAGCGGCCGGCGGCGACGCCGTCGCCAATTATGACTCCGTTTCCTCAATGGAAGGCGGAGAGAATATCGTCAAAACCGCCATAGATAATTTCGGAAAGCTTGACATCGTCGTGACCCCAGCCGGCATCCTCCGGGACCGCATGGTGTTCAATATGACCGAACAGGAATGGGACGACGTCATCGCCGTTCATCTCAAGGGCACATTCACCGTGACCAAATTCGCCTGTATCCTGTTCCGGCAGCAGCGCAGCGGGAACATCATCACGTTCTCGTCAACGTCAGGGCTATATGGCAACTCAGGGCAGGCGAACTACGGTGCAGCCAAGGACGGCATCGCCGGTTACACACGAGCTATCGCCCGAGATATGGGTCGCTACGGCGTTCGAGTGAACTCCATCTCGCCGGGAGCCAACTCTCGCATGACCGCCACCGTCCCACAGTCCGCGCGAGACATCCGTGCCTCCAGCGGTATTTCTGGCGCGGCGCGTCAGCAACCAAAGCTCGAACTCAGACGCGAGCCTGAAGACATCGCTCCGTTCGTTACTTGGTTGGCTTCCGACAAGGCCGATGGTGTAAACGGGCAGGTGTTCCATGTCACAGGCGGCGAGGCGTCGCTGATGAATAACCCAGAGGTAGCCCGGACCATCACCACACAGGGCCGATGGTCTGTTGACGAGATTGGCGCCATGTTCCCCGGAACACTGGGGCTTGATCTCGTGAATCCTGCCCCCCGTCAGGCGCCCCGCGAGTAACGCACACTTTCGATGGGCATCCCGGCGCTTGTGGGATGCCCATCCGATTTCCGCGCCACTCCATATCTCCAGGATCGGAGGCTGTCATGGACATTCAATTCACAGAAGAAGAAGTAGCCTTTCGCGAGGAAATTCAACAGTTCTTAAGAGACGAGCTTCCCGACGACTGGGACCCTTTGAACCAGGGCAGCCCCCACTCGCCTGAGCAGTTGCCCTTCACGAAAGCCATGGCAGACAAGCTGGCAGACAAAGGCTGGCTGACGCTCGCCTGGCCCGAGGAATACGGTGGGCAGGCCCGCTCCATCATGGAACAAACTGTCTATCGCGAAGAGATGACCTACTGGGGCGTCCCCGGAACAGATCTCGGCACAGGCGCGATAGGCTGGGTCGGCCCAGTGCTCATGATCTCAGGCACCGAGGAACAAAAATACGAACACCTGCCCCCTATCGCCAACGCCGAGCGATACTGGTGCACTCTGTACTCAGAGCCTGGCTCCGGGTCCGATTTGGCTTCGCTTCAGACTTCGGCAGTTCGAGACGGCGACGACTACATCATCAATGGACAGAAAATATGGACCAGTTCTGGTCACATCGCCGACTGGGGCTGGCTGGCCGCGCGGACCGACCCTGACGCACCCAAACACCGGGGAATCAGTCTCTTTATGCTGGATATGAAATCGCAGGGCGTCACAGTTAGGCCAATCGTCAACATGGCAGGAAGCCATGAATTTAACGAGGTATATTTTGACAACGTGCGCGTCCCTAAGGGGAATCTGGTAGGCGAGGAAAACCGGGGCTGGTACACGCTGGCTGTTGCCTTGGACTTCGAGCGGTCTGGCGTTGGATACTCCGCCAGCGCGAGACGCACGCTGGAAACGCTGGTCAAATACGCGAAGGAAACTGAACGCAACGGCAAGCCTTTGTCAGAAGACCCAATCGTCCGGCACAAACTTGCCGAACGGAAGATCGAGATTGAAGTGTCCCGATGGTTGTCCTACCAGGTGGCTTGGATGCAAAGCCAGGACATGGTGCCCAATGCAGAAGCATCGATGTCTAAGCTCTTTGGCACCGAGCTTACCCAGAAGGTTGCCAGCACCGGTATGGACATTCTCGGAATGACCGGCCAGCTATCCAAGGGGTCAAAATGGGCGCCCTTGCAAGGATACATACAACGCCTTTCTCTGAGTTCGGTGTCCTCCACAATCGCGGCAGGCACTTCCGAGATACAAAGGGACATCATCGCCCGACGAGGCCTTGGCCTGCCCAGATCGTAGATAATGCCGTAGCCTCAGCGGCCGCTTAATAATTCGCGCTAACCCTGTTCGCCCCGCATTTCAGGAGTTCTTACAATTGCCAGGCCGTCCAAACATTGTGTTCATGCTGCCTGACCAGCTTCGACCCGATTTCCTGAGTTGTTACGGGGCGGACTTTATTGACACACCCAACATTGACTGGATCGCGAATAACGGGACCAGATACGACCGAGCCTATTCCGCATCGCCCGTATGCGTTCCGGCGCGCACCGCCCTACTCACTGGAATGAATGCGATCCGAAACGGCGTCGCGGACAACCTCCATGCTGTGCGGGGTGACTACAACGAAGTCGGAATCCAGACGTGGCCCCAAATTCTTGCAAACGCTGGATACTACACTTCAGCCGTTGGAAAGATGCACTTCTACCCGTGGGACGCCCGCCACGGATTTCAATACAGGGTGATCGCCGAAGACAAGCGATGGCTGCAAGTGCGTGACGACTATTACCACTACCTGAAAGAGCATGGTCTCCGGAAACTCCACGGCAACGAACATGAAGGTTACTTCGAGAACCGAGGCGCAATCATCAACCGTCTTCCCTGGGAGCATAATGTGGACAGGTTTGTGGGACGGGAAGCATGCCGATTCATTGAGAATTACGGCGGCGACGGCCCATTTGCCATGATGGTCGGCTTTCCAGGACCGCACTGCCCCTATGACCCGGCCTCCGATTTCCCAGAGAACTTCAAACCCGAGGACATGCCAGAGGCGGTCCCCGAGGTTGTAGGAGACACGCCCAAGCTACGCCAACAAAACATAGACGGCAACAAACGCCACTGGAACGGCGTTGACTACACCGAGTTTAATGACTCTCACAAACAGAAGATTCGCGCCCACTACGCTGGCCTGGTTAAGCACATTGACCACGAAGTTGGGGCCATCATCGACGCGCTTCGGCAACAGGGTTTGCTGGACAATACCGTGATCATATTTTCCACCGACCACGCAGATTATCTAGGCGACCACAACCTGATCGGAAAAGCGTCATTCTACGAGAGCGCGTGGAAAATCCCTTTGCTGGCGAGAATATCCGGATCGGTGCCAGGCCAGGTTTGCAACGACTTGGTGGAACTTCGGGACGTAACCGCGACGATGTTGTCAACGGCGGGAGTAGACATCCCGAAGCACATGGACTCTCGTCCCCTGCCTGGACTAGGATTGATGGGGGATTCTCCCCGAGAGCGAATAATCGGCATGTTAACCGACGGCTGGTGCAACTTCGACGGAGAGTGGAAGCTGGCGAAGTATGCCACCGGCGAGTCGGTCCTTTTTAACCTTATCGACGACCCCGACGAACAACGGAATCTTGCGCCAGACCCGGACTATTCAGAATTGTATCGACGTCTGGACATCGAGTTGACTCAGGAGTTAATGGAGTCATATCGATTCGCAATGCACGACCGCCTAGCGCAGGCAGGTGACATGTCTCAAGACCAGGGATTCGGGCGCGAAGGCTGGAGTCGACCGTGGCCAGCCCCTGTGGATTTTGCCGATTCAGGCTCCTGACATCGTGGCGTGATTTTCTAACTCTGAGCTACGAATTTCGCAATAGGCGTCGCCGATGCCCCCTATATACGCCGACGGACAATGCTGTCATGATAATCAACAGGCTAGGCAGCGTCGCAGAAGGCAGATCAACAAGCGCCTGAGATTCTGGGAATTTGGTCGGTCCTGACAACACGGTCACGGTATTGCGCAACTCATCTGATAGGCTGATGTCCGACACGTTTACGGTTACGATGGTTACGACCGCCGACTGATTCTCCCCCATATCTCCTAATTCGCAGGTCACAACGTTTTCGCCTTCATTGCATGTCCCTTGAGTGGATACTACGGAGACAAACCCCACGACGTCAGGCAATTGTCAGGCGCCATTCGCCACCTGCCGTTGAATGTCAACCGTCAACGCCTGAACCATGCCTAGAATGTTTAACCATTTGAGGGTATCCTTCCCAAGGGTTGATCGGCGGACAATTTATTGTTTGCAGGTCACGGGCTCCTGATTTCAGCGTTGACATGATGCAGCATAGGAGAATTTTCAATCGAGCAGTCAATGACCGCCGCAGTCGTGATCTTCGGAATCGTGTACCTTTTCATCGCGTTGAGCAAAATACCCAACGCCGTGATTGCGATCATCGGAGCCGTGACGCTCCTCTTGCTTCAAATTGTGACCGAGGAGGAGGTTTTTCACCACATCGATCTGGAGGTAATATTCCTTCTTGCGGCAATGATGTCGCTAGCGAACGTCGCCGGCCGAACCGGAGCCTTCGACTGGGCGGCGATCAAGAGCGCTCAACTGGTCAGGGGCGACGGCTTCCTCCTTCTTGTGTTGCTTGCGATTCTGACCGCGGTTGCCTCCGCGTTTCTCGACAACGTCACGGTTGTTGTGCTGGCCGTGCCAATCACACTGTCGCTGTGCAAAACTCTGAAACTGGATCCGATACCCTTCCTGCTGTCGCAGGTATTCGCGTCCAACATTGGCGGGGCCGCAACCATCGTTGGCGACCCGCCCAATATTATTATCGCAAGCGCGGCAGACATCGGCTTCGTGGAGTTCATGGCGCACATCACGATACCCGCCCTACTCTCAATGTTGGCTCTAATCGGACTCCTATTCATCTGGTTTCGCAACAAAGTCTCCACGGACGTCGACAGCCGCCAGTCCGTCATGGAGCAACGCCCTGACGAACTGATAACTGACCGAGGTTTGCTGATAAAGACCGGAGCAGTTTTGGGGCTGACGGTGCTCGGATTCCTTTTCCAAGACGTCCTGAAAGTCAGCCCGGCGATCATAGCGATGTCGGGAGCGGGACTGCTGTTCGTTGTGACCCAAGTGGATCCTCACGATGTTTTGTCGCATGTTGAGTGGGACACCCTGACGTTCTTCGTGGGGCTGTTCATTCTCGTCGGGGGGTTGGTCGAGACCGGTGTGATTGATCGCGCCCAGGAATGGATGGTCGACATTTCAGGTGGCGACGAGCGCAATCTGGCGTTCATCATGGTGTGGTTCGGAGGCACGGCCTCTGCCATCGTTGACAACATCCCGTTCACCGCCACAATGGTTGAGATCGTAGCCAAGATCGTTGATGAGAACCCGTCCGAGCAAACCTCGCCACTCTGGTGGGCGCTGGTGATGGGTGCAGACTTCGGTGGGAATGCCACGATGGTCGGCGCATCCGCGAATGTGTTAGTCGTTTCGATGGCTCGTGCACGCGGTTATCCCATCAGCTTTATCGGGTTCATGAAGTACGGGATACCTATTTCTGTGGTGTCGATGCTCATTTCGACAGGCTACATCTGGATTCGATATTATTGATCCCATCTCAGAAATGTTGACACCGAATCTCGCCGATACTACATTGGTTGCCAACCTGCGCAAATATTTCATTCTTAGGAGTCGTTATGTTTTTCGAATTACGAGAGTACCGTACTCAACCCGGAGAGCGGGAAAACTGGGTCAAATTTATGGAAGAGCAAATTATCCCCTTCCAGGTTTCTAAGGGCATGGTCATCGTTGCCAGCTTTGTGGGGCAAGAAGAGGATGACCTGTACATCTGGGTCCGCCGCTTTGAGAGCGAAGCGCAACGAGAGAAGCTATACGAAGCGGTCTATGAGAGTGACACTTGGAAGAATGACATCGGACCCAAAATTCCCGCGATGATGGTCCGAGACAAAATCGTCGTTCGACGAATCGAAGCCACTCCCCACTCAGTATTGCAGTAAACTCAAACAACTAAACCAGGGGAGTGAAAATCCCGAGACCAGACTTGCTGTTCGTGAACTGTCGGGTGTTGACGATGGACGATCAACACCCGGTCGCCGAATCTGTCGCAATCACGGGCGACCGCATCACCTGGGTCGGCTCAGACCGTGATTCGGAGGGGTTGGTCTCAGGGGCAAATCGCGTCATCAATGGCTTGGGCCGGACCCTCATTCCCGGTTTTCACGACGCCCACATCCACTTTCTGGCATACGCTGCCAGTTTCCAGGCTGTCGATTGCAGACCGTCCTCTGTCTCGTCGATACTGGACATCAAGAACTCGATCGAGGACCGCGCCCAATCCACAAGGTCAGGCCAGTGGATTCACGCTGTCGGATACAGCGAATTCGATCTTCTCGAAGGCCGCCACCCCACACGATGGGAACTCGATCAGGCCGCGCCAGACAATCCCGTTCGATTGATCCACCGGTCCGGACACGCATGCGTTCTAAACAGTCGCGCTCTGGATGTGGTGGGGATCACAAATTCGACGCCCGAACCTCCCGGGTCGACCATTCTCCGTGATTTGAAAACCGGCGCTCCCAACGGCATGCTTCTGGAGATGGACGATTTTTTGGAAGGCAAAATTCCACCGGCCACTCGCCAGGAGTTGGCCTCCAACGTTGCAGAGGCGAGTCAGGTTTTGGCCTCGCTGGGGATTACCGCGTTACAGGACGCCACGCCATCGAACTCCATCTCGCGTTGGGAGACATTTGGAGCGCTGAATTCCAGCGGCGCATTGTCCCAGCGTGTGACATTCATGATCGGAGGGGAATCAACTACTGAGTTTCTCCGATCTGGAGTTGGACGAGACTCCAAAGACATGAACCTCAGAGTCGGCGCCGCGAAATTAATGGTGACAAAAACCGCGGGCAGTCTGTTTCCCGACGTGACAGCAATCCACGAGACAGTCAAAAAACTGGACAACAAAGGCTTTCAGGTGGCGATCCACGCGGTAGAATCTGAAGCTGTTTCAGCTGGAGCAGAGGCGATTGCTTTGACTAGAACATCAGGCTCACAGCTTCGCCATAGACTTGAACACTGCTCCGAAATGCCACCTGTCACACTTGAACAAGTTGTCGCATCTGGGGCAGTCGTGGTCACACAGCCTGGCTTCGTCTACGCCAGCGGACGGCGGTACCTGGCAGAGACCGCCGCTGCCAACCACCCGTGGTTATATCGGATAGGCGGATTGAGGAAAGCGGGAACCAGGTTGGCCTTTGGCTCCGACGCTCCAGTGATCGACCCGAATCCGATGCTCGGAATATACAGCGCCGTGAGCAGGAAGTCGCAGGATGGCAACGTTGTGGCGTTAGATGAATCCATCTGCTTGAACGATGCTCTGGAAGCGTACACGCTAGGTTCGGCGTTTGCAGGCCGAATGGAATCAGATTTGGGAGCAATCAAGCCGGGACTGCTAGCGGATATGGTTTTGCTCGACCGTGACGTCACGACAATTGAGCAAGCAGAACTCACTGAAATTCAGGTGAATAATACTGTGATCGGCGGGTCGATGGCATGGGACATCGAGGATCAATAAATCCTGGTCTGGCTCAATTTCGCCTAGTGATGACGTAGTTCAAAAGCTCTTCGAGCGAGTCGCGAGACGGGTTCCTGGGAAGCGACAGCAACGCTTCACGAGAGACGCTGCACCGCTCTTCCGCAACCGCGAACGCTGCATCGATTACAACAGGTTGCTGAACCATGTCAACTGCCGTGGACAGCATGTCTCGGTCGTCCCGATCTACGAAGAACTTCGGTATCGGATTGTCATTAGGGTACATTTGCATTGCGATGAGCGCAGGCAGAGTCAGGATGCCGTGGGCCAGGTCGCTGCCTATCGGCTTGCCGACCTCTTCGGGCGTGCCTTCAAAATCCAAAATATCATCCACAATCTGAAAGGCCATGCCAAGTTCCCGGCTGTACTCTTTAAGAGCGTCAGATTGATCGACGGGCGCGCCACTCAGAATGGCGCCGGTCTCGCCGGCGGTTGTGAACAGCGAGGCTGTCTTGTCATAAATTCTCTGATAGTAACTCTCCATCGTTTGATTCGGATTGAATGAATCGGCCAGCTCCCTCAACTCTCCGCTGGAAAGCTCCATGATGGTCTCTGAGAACCTTTTGATAACGCCGATGTGCTCAGTGTCGCAGACAAATGTGGCAGAAGAGGCAAATATATAGTCTCCGACAAGAACCGCGATGTTGCGTCCCCACAGGTTGCTTATGGTGGCTTTGCCACGACGAAAATCAGAGTCATCGACGGTGTCGTCGTGAATAAGAGTCGCTACATGAAGCAGCTCAACGGCGCTCGCCATTATTTCCACTTTCGAGCTGTCATGAGGGTGAAAATTGGACGCCAATAGAGTGATCGCAGGCCGAACGCGCTTGCCCGAGGACTCGTAAACGTGTCCCAATAACTCGGAAAGCAGAGGGAATTTTACCCTGACGAGACTCTTGAGTCTCTCCTCAACGCGCGCCAGTTGTTCGACAACTGGCGCGTAGATTTCTGTGGTTTGCAATTGGCTGGTTTCGCGCGACTCACTTGCCGAGGCGCGCGGTCTCCTCTTCGATTATGGAATCGTCCAGCTTGGTGAACAACGGCTGAGGCACGGGCAAAGCGGAGCCGGGTTTAATGGCATTTTGAGACCAGACCCAACCTTCATCCTGGACCGTGCCTTCAAGTCCAAGCATTGTTTGCAGTTTCTCTGAACTGAACGGCAGGAACGGATCGAATATCGTCTTCAGACAGTTGATTACCGTCATCCCAACCCAGAGCGTCGTGGCTGCGTCCTCAATGTCCCCTTTAACGGCTTTCCACGGAGCCTTGGCGTCCAGGTATCGGTTGGCAGCCTGGGCCAGGAACATCGCGGATTGGAGCGCGGCTCTGAAGTGGCACTCTCTCAAGTTCTGTTCTGTTTCATCGAATCGCTGTTGCGCTTCCGACAGCAATTCTTTCGCGGTGTCGTCCAGTTCTCCGGGCTGGGGAACTTTGCCGTCGAAATTGCGTCCGACCATGCTCAGAACACGGTGGACCAGATTGCCATATGTCGCCACGAGCTCGTTGTTGTTCCGACGCAAGAAATCGGCCCATGAGAAGTCGGAGTCGCTGGTCTCCGGCATGTTGGCGGCAAGCGCGTATCTAATAGGATCAGGATCGTACCGATCGAGAAATTCGGGAATCCACACCGCCCAGTTACGGCTGGTAGACACCTTCTGCCCTTCCAGATTTACGTAATCGTTAGCAGGCAAATCGTAAGGCAGATTCAGCCCGCCATAACCCATCAGCATCGCGGGCCAGATCACGGTGTGGAATGGGATATTATCCTTGCCCATGAAGTAGTACGATTTAGAATCTCCCTGCCAGAAATCCTTCCACCGGTCGGGTTCGCCGATGTTTTTGGCCCACTCGATAGTCGCAGACAGGTATCCGATAACCGCCTCAAACCAAACGTATATGCGCTTGGCCTCGTAGCCCTCCACCGGCACCGGAACGCCCCAACTCAGGTCCCGTGTTATGGCGCGGTCGTGCAGTCCGCCTTCTAGATATCCGATCGTAAAATTCTTGACGTTGGGTTTGAAATGGTCTTGCTGGCGGACCCATTCTAAAAGTCGATCCTCGAAGGCGCTGAGCTTCATGAAGAAGTGTTCGGTGTCTTTGATTACCGGCGGATTATGGCAAATCCGACACACCATATCGATCAAGTCTTCCGGGTCGAGCAATTTGCTGCAGTTGTCGCACTGGTCTCCGCGCGCGCCCTCGAAACCGCAATTGGGACAAGTGCCTAACACGAACCTGTCTGGCAGGAATCGGTTATCGGTTTCGCAATAAGGCTGCTGCATCGTGTCTTTGTAAATATATCCCTGCTCGAGCAGCCGCAAGAACATATCTTGAGAGACTTTTGCATGGTTATCCGTGTGAGTCGTGGTGAACAGGTCGAAGGTGATGCCGAGACGCTTCCAATCGTCCAGAAATTCAGTCTGATACTCGCTGTACACATCCTCTGGAGTCACGCCACGCTCGTCGGCCGCAATCGTCACGGGCGTCCCGTGTGCGTCACTTCCTGACACCATAACCACATCGTTTCCCTTGAGCCTGTGGTATCGGGCAAATATGTCGGCTGGCAGGTAAACAGCCGCTGCGCCGCCGACATGAATGGGGCCGTTGGCATAAGGCCAGGCCACGGCGACAAGAATGCATTCTGACATATTTTCTCGGGTCTCCGACGAGGGGATTTTCGGTAGTTAATGTTAGCATACCGATGGGCGCGTTTGGGGTTGTGTCCGAGGCAAACGGCTACACCGGCGGGTGGTAGTCTGACTCCTTTGTTAGCTCGACCCAGATTCGATACAATTCGCGACGGCCCAAGCCTGTTGCCTCAGATGTCTGGGCCACCGCGTCGCGGGCGCTGACGCGCTGGCGGTGCAGCTCTTCAAGCAACAGGCGCGGGTCTGCTTTGGGCGCGTTCTCGTCATCGGAAGTGGTTCCGCTGATTATGAGCGTAAACTCGCCTCTGGGATTTTCGAAGTGTACCAACGCCTCGGAGATCGGGCCTCGATAGGTCTCTTCGTAGAGCTTTGTAAGTTCGCGACACACTGCAATCTCTCGGTCGCCTAGAACCGCCTGCGCGTCCTTGAGAGCCGATTTCAGGCGATGGGGAGTCTCGAATGCCACAAGCGCACGGCGTTCCGAGATCATTGACTCCAAAAGTCGCTGGCGTTCTCCCGACTTGCGGGGCAGGAATCCCAGAAAGACGAATCCCTCCATCGCAATCCCAGATACAGCAATTGCGGTCGTCAGCGCCGACGCCCCCGGAATCCCAATCACATCATGGCCTTTAGACGCCGCTGCCATGACCAATTCCTGGCCTGGGTCGTTGACGCCCGGAGTCCCCGCGTCGCTGACCAGCGCGATGTCGATGTCCTCAAGCCTGACCAACAGACCTGGAATCTTCGCCAGCTTATTGTGTTCGTGGTAGCTGGTTAATGGCGTGTCGATATCATATCGCGTCAGCAGTCGACGAGTGACGCGGGTGTCCTCCGCCGCAATGAGGCCGACCTCTCCCAGCACTCTCAGGGCGCGCACAGTGATGTCTTCCAGGTTACCTATGGGGGTTGAGACGATATACAACGTAGGCATCGACAGCCATTATACAGCTTGAAAAATTTCTGTTGACACTCCTGAACCGCTCCCATACAATCCCGTTGTTCCACCGGCGCCCGTCCAACGAAATCAGTTCCTGAAGTCACACAGATGCCAGTATCAGTCGACAACTCTCAGATCATTTATGACGCGCTGAAAAGCGTGGGCGTCGAATTGATGTCCGCCCTTCCTGAGACATGGCTCGTCCATCTGGTGCGGATGGGTGAAGACGACCCGGACATGAAGTTGGTGCGGCTGAACAAAGAGGAAGAGGGAGTCGGCGTGTCAGCCGGGGCGCATTTCGCTGGCGCCAAGTCGGTCATGCTTATGCAGAACCACGGATTCCTCGCGTCGGTGAATGGCATCGTATCGCTTGCCCAACTCTATCGGATTCCGCTGTTGATGCTGATAAGTTACCGAGGACATATGGGTGAGCGCGACCCGTGGCAGACCGAAGGCGGGCTGTCCACCGAGCCGATTCTTCAAAGCATGGGCATCCCGTATCACCTGCTATCTGACCCGGCAAAAGTCGAGAAGGAAATCCGAGAGGCCCAGACTCTTGCTGAAAGCTCTATGAGACCCGTCGCGTTGCTCCTGACCCGCGATCTGATGTGGGAGGATTAAAAGTTGAAACGCGCGGACGCATTGGAAGCGATTTACGACGACCTGAAAAACAAGCTCGTCGTCACCAACATGGGCGCGGTGGCCGTGGAGCTTTACAACCTGGGGCACCAGCCTGGATTTTTCTACATGGAACACTCTATGGGTTTGGCATCGTCCGCAGGCCTGGGATTGGCGCTTTGCCTCCCTGGCAGGAAGATTGTCGTTCTGGACGGCGACGCTTCCGTGCTGATGAACCTGGGAACGCTGAGCACTATGGCTCGTTACAGTCCCCACAACTTGACCCATGTCATATTCGACAACGAAAGCCTGCTTTCCGTGGGCGGCTTCCCTTCTGCAACCTCCACCGGAACAGACCTGGCGCTGGTTGCCAAGGGCGCAGGCGTGAAGAACACCGGACTGTATTCTGACATCGAGGGATTCCAGGGGGCATATGACGAAGCCGCCAACAGAGATGAGTTATCAGTGCTGGTGGCGAAGGTCAAGGCTGTGGGGCCAACATCTTTCGCAATGGACATTGGCCTGTTGGAGAACCGATTCGAGTTCGCCCGACACATCAAAGATTTGAGGTCTGAATGATGCAAGAGCTTTTGAATTCGTTAATCTCTGGCGTTCAGGGGGGCGGTCTTCAGGTGATCGACCTCACCCAACTGCTCAACGAAGACACGCCAATTCTTGAGCTACCCCCGCAGTGGGGGCAGACGATCAAGTACAAGTCACACGAGATTTCCAAATACGACGACCGAGGCCCGTTCTGGTATTGGAACAATTTCGAGACCGGCGAGCACACAGGCACCCATCTGGACTCGCCCTCTCACTGGGCGTCTGGCGCCGACAAAGGCACCGTCGATGAGATTCCCGTCTCCGGCCTGATTGGACCAGCCGTGGTAATCGACATGGTAACCGAGTGCGACGTCAATCCCGATGCTCTTTTGGAACCTCGGCACCTCCAGGACTGGGAGGCCCGCAACGGACAAATCCCCAAAGGCGCTTGGGTGCTGCAGGGCACCGGATGGGCCAGTCGATTCTCCGACGCCGACGCTTACAAGAACACCGACGCCGAAGGCATGTCTCACGTTCCCGGCATTTCAAAGGAAGCCGCCGAGTTCCTGACTCAGGAACGCGACATCCTGGGAGTAGGCGTCGAGACAGTCGGCACCGACGCCGGCATGGCTGGGACGTTCGACCCTCCGTTCCCTAACCACAACATCATGCACGGCTCCGGCAACATGGGCCTAACCAGCTTGACCAATCTTGATCAACTCCCTGAGAGCGGCGCAATCGTCATCGCTCTACCACTCAAAATCGAAGGTGGCTCCGGTTCTCCGGTCCGAGTCATCGCTATCGTGGCAGGTTAATTGTCCGACATGCCTGAACTGGATGGCGCGTTCGTCGTCGATCCGACTAAATTCGACAACATCACTATTGTGGGCTCGGGCGCGTACTCGCGCACGACAATCGATCGAAGCGTTGGATGCCAAAACCTTGTTCAGCGGGTCATTACAATGCGCCAGGGCGGTGAGATCGCGCTTCACAACGACGATGCCGAAGAGGTTTTGTTCGTCGTCAGTGGCAGAGGCGACGCGACCATCGAAAATCGCGGACATGCCCTCCTTGTGGACACCGGCATGTTGATTACGCCCGGCCAAACCTGCGACGTGGTTAATTCGGGGCGGGATGAACTCGTCCTCGTGTCTATCGTGTCTCCCCAGCCGGGCCACGCGCCTGTGTCTCAAGCTGACGCATTCTTGCGATCCGATAACAAGATCACAGTCCACGAGGGCGAGGAGAAGTCGATACCTGCCGGAGGCGACAGGCATTTCAAACTGATGATCGACCCGCGTTACGGATGCAGGAATCTCACCCAGTTCATGGGGATCATCGAAAAAAGCCAGGCGCCATTCCATACCCACACCTACGAAGAAGTAATCTACGTCCTGTCAGGCGAAGGCATCGTCCACGTTGGGAACGAGTCCCGCGACATCAAAGCCGGGACCTGCGTGTATTTGTCGCCAGGAACTCCTCACTGTCTGGAGAACCCGGGAATAGAACCACTCAGGCTTCTGGGCGTGTTCTGCCCTGCCGGAGACCCTGGCTCTCACGAAGACCAACAGGGTTGACTGCATTCATTGCCCGGTTAATTCTGTGAGCGCATCGACAAATATGTCGATGTCCTCCGGAGTGTTGTAGAAATACGGCGACGCCCGGAGCGCGCCTGGCCTGAAATCCACGATTATGTCACGCTCCGCTAATTTGTCCACCACAGGGCCGGGATCGTCTAATTCGATCATCGTGATGCTGGCGTGATGCTCGTCATCTGGCGGGACTCGAAGATCAAACCCGCGCTCCTTCAGAGACGAAACCAGTCTCGATGTGAGTTCCGATGTCCGCTGGCGGATGGCATCGGCTCCCAACTCGTTCACGATGCGCAAACCTTCCGCTCCCGCGTACATGGCCGAGACAGATGGAGTGCCGGTCTCGAAACGAGCAGCGTTGTCTTTGTACACCATCTCATGAGGATTGAATTGGAACTGGTCGCGATGGCCGAACCATCCGGTGATCGTCGGCTCAAGCTCAGGTATGAGGTCACGGCGCACGTACATATACGTGATGCCCGGCCCTCCCAGCAACCACTTAAGACCGCCGGACACCAACACGTCAGCCCCGACTTCCTGGACATCTATAGGGACCTGTCCCGTAGCCTGGTAATCATCCACGAAGGTTATCGCTCCCGCATTATGAGCCGCATCGCATATCGTCGAGATGTCCTGGATGTACCCGCTCGTGAAATAGACTCTGCTGGTGGCGACCAAACGGGTGCGCTCGGAAATCGCTTGCTCGAACTGCTCCGGGCTCACCATAACCCGGTCGTCGGAGCGAACGACCGTGGTTTCGACGCCGAACCTTGCTTTCGCATGAAATCCATGGGCGACCGTCGGAAAGTCCAATTCGCCGGTGACAAGCTGATCGCCTTCCTGGAGGTCGATGCTGGAGGTAATAGCCGCCAGAGTTGCTGATATGCTGGGCATGATGGCTATCTCGTCAGCGCTGGCGTTGATGAGTCGAGCGAACTGCTCTCGCAGGTCTTCCATTTCCGCGAGCCACTCAACGTACCATGCCGCCGCGCCCTTCTCCTCCCACAGGTCCATATACTTGTTCAGAGCGTCCCGCGACCGCCGTGACAGAAGACCTAGAGAGCAACTGTTGAGATAAATCTTCTTTTGAAGCGTCGGAAACTGCGCGCGCGCCGAGTCCCAATCCGGTGTAGTCATGAACCTGTCCTCATTCAAAGTGTGCGGCAATTGTATGCCCAGAGCGCAAGCTGTCAAGGGCATTCTCGCCGGACAGATTGCCTATGGGTTGGAGTTGGAGTAAAATTCGGCTTTGACTAGTCCGAACCACTTGCATGTTCCAAATTCAAACAGCCCTGCAGGAAGGTAACCAATGGTTGACATCGTTGACATAGAATCCGTATTCGACAACGCCTTCACCAACAAATTCGGGTTCCCCA
>ENA-ORDI01000209-ORDI01000209.1-marine-metagenome-genome-assembly--contig:-NODE-209-length-41823-cov-5.035716_pt1 | contig 41823 bp, 39 predicted proteins | sample MGYA00248628_ERZ508525 | MGnify/ENA primary metagenome ERZ508525 (study PRJEB26195, sample SAMN05422138) | marine metagenome | isolation source: East of Porto Seguro, South Atlantic Ocean | place... | reverse complement strand
AAAAGTGACTCTTTTATTAAAGATACTCTTTCCTCACCAGAAAAAAAATATTTTTTAGTACTATCATCAGATACGGCAACAATTAATTTTTTTACAATTTTATCCACGGTTGAAAAGAATGGCTGGCCAAATGGTGTCTTTAAAATTAAAATACCGAAAAACAGTTGTAATCCCAATCCCCACGCAATCAAGCGCTTATCTACCAGCTTGCGATTATTAGACATTGCAAAAGCAATGCCGAGCAAAACAATAATACCAATAATTCCAGTGAATTGTGTTATTTCCAATATTTCTGACTTTGTTATTTTGATTATTAGGATGGGTATACTACAAATGAATAGGATGTTAAGAAAAGACATTAAATTCAATGATAATTTGGCCAAAAAATAGAAGTGGTTTCACACGTTGCTGATAGGTACGATTATCTTTTTTAGTCTCTTGGAAAGGTTGGGTGCGATTGTTCTTTCTGGATAAATTAATAACGCACCCACCTGTTCTCATTATGCAATGGTAGTGTTAGATGAATGGGGTTTTTTAGAGGACTATCATTGGGTTTGAAAAGATTAAGCTGGTGTCATCAATAAGGAAATAGTGGATATGATCCTATTCCAAAGAAAGATAAATGAAATGAAAAAAATAATTTTAGATTGCGATCCGGGTCAAGATGATGCGGTAGCCTTAGCCTTAGCCATGGCAGCAACCAATGAAATTGAATTATTGGGCGTGACCACCGTAGCAGGGAATGTACCTTTGAATTTGACACAGAGAAATGCCCGCATCATGTGTGAAATGTGTCATCGTACTGATGTAAAAGTGTATGCCGGTGCTGAAAAACCATTAGAACATGAATTAGTAACAGCCGAACATGTGCATGGTAAAAGCGGACTTGATGGAATAGAGATTTATGAGCCATCTCACCCACTTGAAGAGAAGCATGCGGTTGATTTTATCATTGAAACATGCTTAGCAATGGAAGATAATTCTTTAATTCTAGTCCCAACGGGACCCTTAACCAATATTGGATTGGCTATCGAGCGTGAACCTGCCATTCTTCCAAAAATAGAAGAAATAGTATTAATGGGTGGTGCCCTAAAGGAGGGTGGTAATATTACACCATCAGCAGAATTCAATATTTATGTGGATCCAGAAGCGGCTCAAATCGTTTTACGGTGTGAACGTCCAATCGTCATGATGAGTCTGGATGTAACTCACCAAGTATTGACGACTGGAAAAAGAGTGGAGGCGATTCGAAATTTGGATTCATCCGTGGGAGTACAAATTGCTTCTTTAATTGAATTCTTTGAACGATATGATGAAGAAAAATATCATTTAGATGGAGCTCCGCTTCATGATCCTTGTACAGTTGCGTATTTATTAAAGCCTGAATTATTTAAATTAAAAAATGTGAATGTTGAAATTGAAACAGGAGGGAGCTATACCCGGGGAGCAACCGTTGTTGACTATTGGGATGTAACGGATCGTAAGCCTAATGTTCAGTGGGCGTACCATGTTGATGCTGATGGTTTTTTTACATTGTTAAACGAATATATTTCAAAAATATAAAGTTATTTTTTGCCTTTAAAAAAAGCCCTTCTAAATTCAGAAGGGCTTTTTCTAACCAACCAAGGAGGAATGGAATCAGTTACGCAAAGGTTTCCCTTTCTTAAGCATAAAACTGATTCGATCTTGGGTAAGCTTTTCACCAGATAAGGATACAAAGGCTTCTCTTTCAATATCTAGAATATATTGTTCATCAACTGTTTTGGTTAAGCCTGCTTTATCTCCACCGGTCATGACGTAGGCCAGTTTTTCTCCAATCTTCAAATCGTGCTCGGAGATTTTGCCCTGCATCTTAAATCCTTTTAATGCCATAGACATGGCGGTTCGCCCGCCGGCACCGGGGAGTTTTAAATCATCTCGATAAACAGGCGGTTCATAACCATCAGCCAACTCAATCGCTTTATCTTTAGCTGTTTGAATTAAATAATCCCGATTCAGAACAACCGTGTCATCTTTTTTAAGGTATCCAAGATGTTTTGCTTCGTCTGCGCTTGTGGCTACTTTTGCAAAGCCAACTGTTTCAAATGTTTTCTGGATCTTTTGAAATGCTCCCATGCGACCCGTCCCGCCATCCATGGCATTCAGGATCATACGGAGATTTCCTCCACCACCAGGAATGAGTCCAACACCAACTTCCACAAGTCCCATGTATGTCTCAGCTGCCACAACACGATGGGCAGCAGGTTGGACAAGTTCTACACCGCCACCCAGTGCTAACTGAAATGGCGCTGCAACAACAGGACCTTTGGAGAATCTAATTCTTTGGGTAGTATCCTGAAGTATTTTTATGGCCATATTCAACTCATCCCACATTTGGTGTTGACACAATTTCAAAATGAGATTCAAATTGGCGCCGGCACAGAAATTCGCGCCTTGATGTCCTAGCACCATCGCTTTATAATCACCCGTTTCAATGAGATCCAAAGCAACATTAATCATTTCAATATAAGATCCGTCGATAGGATTCAGCGTCGGTTGCAAAATAGAATGGAATTCAACATTCAAGATGCCATCGCCAAGATCATTCACGCTGGCACTTAAATCACGTTTAAGCGTTTTATCACCTGTTTTATAAATGGCTAGATTTAACACTTTTGGATTGGGTTTAATGGTGACGGGATGTTTTCCAACAGGACACCAATATGTCCGTTCACCATTTTTAGTAGTGTAAAAAGTATCGCGACCCGATTCTAACATATCCAAAACCCACGATGGTACTTTCTTTCCTTCGGTTTTCATACGATCTACGGATTTTTGAACCCCAATTGCATCCCAACTTTCGAAGGGTCCCTTTTCCCAGCCAAACCCCCATTTCATGGCGTTATCAATATTCACAATGTCATCAGAGATTTCGGGAATTCTATTGGCACTGTAGATCAATGTTTTGGCAGTAATCTCCCAAAAATACTTGCTGCCACGGTCATCGCCGTAACAAAGGGCTTTTAATTTATCGTCTAATTTTTGTCTATCTTTTGCAATCCTAAAACAATCAAACCGAACCTTTTCCATAGGTGAGTATTCACCCGTTTTAAAATCAACCGAGTAAATGGATTTATTTTCATTCTTTTTATAAAAACCTGCTTTTGTTTTTTGTCCTAATCGCCCCGAATCAACAAGTTCATTTAAAATATCAGGAATTTTGAACATGTTCCGCTCTTCATCATCTAACACTTTTTCATAGGTCGTTTTCGATACATGTCTCATTGTATCTAATCCTACAACATCAGAAGTACGAAAGGTGGCACTTTTGGGCCGTCCAGAAATCGGTCCAGTCAATTTATCCACTTCTTCAACGGTAAAACTTTGGTCTATAGCAAGATTCATGGTAACCATCATTCCATACACTCCGATTCTATTTCCAATAAAGTTGGGTGTATCTTTTGCGTGAACGATTCCTTTCCCCAGTACTGATTCACCAAAATCAATCATGGTATTGTAAGTTTCGTCGGAAGTTTGTTCTCCGCGAACCAATTCCAAGAGTTGCATATATCTCGGCGGATTAAAAAAGTGGGTAATCATAAATCGCTTTTTCACGTCATCCGGAAGAGAATCTGTAAGATCGGATAGGGGAATTCCAGATGTATTGGATGTAAGGATTGCAGTGTTCGTTATATGGGGAAGAAGGTTTTTATAAACCTGCTCTTTAATATCCAATCGTTCCACCACAGCTTCCAAAATCCAATCTACTTCGGTAATTTTTTCAATATCATTATCATAAGTACAGGGCGTGACTAATCCAGCATTCTTGGGTTTGTAGAGTGGAGCAGGTTTTAAAGATGTGAGTGCTTCAATTCCTTTGTTTGCCAATTCATCATTAATGTCAAACAGGAATGATGGAATGCCAGCATTGGCAAGATGGCCTGCAATTTGTGCGCCCATCACTCCGGCACCGAGAACAGCAACTTTTTCAATTTTATGAGACATAATTTTCCTATCGTTCTATGATGGTTGCGATGCCTTGCCCGGATCCAATGCACATGGTAGCGAGTCCGATTTTTGCATCCTGCTGTTCCATTACATTCAAAAGTGTGGTAATGATCCGTGCGCCGGAGCATCCCAATGGATGGCCCAAAGCAATAGCACCGCCATTCAGATTAACTTTTGATTTATCCCATCCGCCGTTCTCAATCACATAAAGAGATTGTGCAGAGAATGCTTCATTGAGTTCAATCACATCAATATCGTCTAATGATAATCCGGTTTTTTCTAAAACCTTTTTTGTAGCAGGAATTGGGCCAATACCCATTCTTTTCCAATCCACACCAGCAACGGATCGACCTTTAATTGTAGCTCGAATCTTAAGTCCGTTTGCTTCTGCAAATTCGCGACTTGTAATTAATACAGCAGCAGCACCAATGGAGATCGGGCTTGATGTGGCAGGGGTGATGGTTCCATTTTCCAGAAAAGCAGGATTCAAACTTTGGATCTTTTCCATATTTGGTTCCCTGGGACCTTCGTCTTTTTCTACAGTGACCTCACCATAAACATCGATCGGTACCACTTCATTATCGAATCGCCCATTTGCCCATGCATCCAAAGCTTTGTTATGGGATTCCACTGCAAATCCTTCTTGAGCATCTCTTGAAATATTTCCTTCTTCAGCCAAAGTTTCTGCTGTTTCGCCCATGCCAATGTAATATTCCTGTTCAGCTAATTCCGGGTGAAAATCAGGATTGAATCCGCCCATGGGGACGGAGAACATATCTTCAACACCGGCAGCGATGCCAACTTCAATATCTCCCGATTCAATTTTTGTACTAATTTGATGAACCGCATCCATGGAAGAGCCACAGAATCGATTTACTACAGAACCGCCGGTTGTTTCCGGGATATTAGCAAGAATGGCAACTCCTTTTGCCATGAGCATTCCTTGGGGACCTTCCGGGAAGGCACATCCCAAAACAAGATCTTCAATTTTTTTGGGTGAAACATTTTCATTTCGCGCTAACAATCCCTTCACCACCTGGGCGGTGAGATCGTCGGGTCGGATTCCAACAAGATTCCCATTTTTTATGCCAATGGGTGAACGAACAGCATCAATAATAACAGATTCAGACATAACTAATCCTTATGATCTATTTTCGCGATGATATAAAAAGTCATTCAGATCGAAATCTTCTAAATGAATGAGTGACAATTTTCGACCCTGTCTTTTTTGCTTAGTTAAACATGAGACGATCTTTTTTAGTAAATATGTTTTCATAATCATTTTTTTATCCTACGTTATTTGCCATCCCGATTTTCAGGGCGACGATAAACATGTTTTGTTCTTTTCCTTCATGAAACTTAGTGATCTTCATTTCGGCATCGCTCAATACAGGCGTGGCTAATGAATTATTCCTTTTAGAATGGGTAATCTTTTTTCGTGTACATAAAGTCAGCCAAAGATTGTTTGAAAGAAATTGTATCTGTATTGAGAGTCATCCGGGACTCTAATTTTAGTATTGTGTCTTGAAAGCCTGAAGGTATTACTTCCTTGAAAATCTTGTTCAAACAGATGTTTGATAAGGTTTTTACTTCTAGTAAAGATTCAGCCGTAAAGATTCGAGCAATGACAGAACTCATCGTTGAAATCCCATTGGATGATTGGGATTGTCTCGACCGGGAAATCACAGAACCAGCTGTGTAAATGAATGTAAAAATGTCCGCCAATGCTTCACTTAATTGTTGTTCGTGTTTCAGATCCTGCCCGTATTCGCACAATGCTTCCTGGAAGACCAGGGACGCCAATCGTTTGGCGGATTCCAGTGCGAATTTTTCAGACTGAAATTGATCTTCCGCAATGTCGGCGGATTCTGTTGCTAAGAATTCATCCACACCTTTCAAATAATCCCGAAGAGAAATTTCTTCCATAAGCACTTTTTTCATCATGTAGCCGGTCACAATGGCGCGATTAATCTCGTTAGTGCCTTCCCAGATGCGGTTGATCCGATCATCCCGGTAAGCTCGGGCCAGTGGGTATTCTTCTGTAAATCCATATCCGCCATGAATCTGGAGACTTTCATCCACAACCAGGTCTGATGTTTCACTACCAAACACTTTTGCCATGGATGCTTCAACGGCGAACTTTTCCGTGGCTTCACCCGTTTTTTTGTAATAATCCGGATCGGATTTGTCCAACTTATCAATGGCATTCTGTATGAGTCCAATTGTTCTGTAAAGCATGGAATCTGCTGCATAAATACGAACCGTCATATCGGCGATCTTGCCTTTGATGGCGTCAAAATAGGCAATGGGTTGTCCAAATTGCCGGCGATCCAGGGCATATTCAATGGAATGCTCTATACCTAATTTCGATCCGCCTATACATGCAGCAGCTAGTTTATAACGGCCCACATTTAAAGCATTGAATGCAATGGCAGCACCCTTTCCAACTTTGAAGAGTAAGTTTTCTACCGGGACCTTTACGTTTGTAAATTTTAAAGGTGTGGTGGAAGATCCCTTCATACCCATTTTCTTTTCTTCGGCGCCAACCTCAAACCCTTCCGTATCCCGATCCACAATAAATCCGGAAAATTTGTCACCATCCACTTTGGCAAGGACCGTAAATACATCGGCCCAACTGCCGTTACTTATAAATTGTTTATCGCCGTTTATTATGTAATGTTTACCATCTTCGGACAGAACAGCGGAGGACTTGCCGGAAAGGGCATCGGAACCGGCGGAAGGTTCAGTAAGGGCGTAAGCAGCAACCCATTCACCGGTCATGAGTTTGGGGAGATATTTTTGTTTTTGCTCGGGTGTTCCGAAGAAAACGATGCCCATACTTCCGATTCCGGTTTGAACCGAGAAAGTACAGGAAAAGGATGGAGAGCCGCCCCGAGCCATGCCTTCTGTGACGATACAGGATGTAATTTTATCCAAATCAGTCCCGCCATATTCTTCAGGCGCGTCCACTCCAATGAGTCCCAATTCGCCCATTTCCCGGAGTAATTTCAGACTTAAATCCTTGTCTAATTTATCAATAGCCTCAACATTGGGAAGAATGCGATCTTTCGCAAATTCCTGAATCATTGCATCTATATCCTGATGGTCTTCTGTAAATGTTTCTCGGCAAAATACTTTTGTATTGGCCACAGGTGAAATGAGCCATTGGCCACCTGATTTAATTTTGAGATCGATTGTATCTGTCATAATGTTGTCCTATTGTTTTTTCACACCGGCAAGAATGAAATCTGAAATGGTATGGATATATTCGTGTGCTTCCACGCCGGAATTATCAAAAAGAGTAAACCAGTTGATCCCCTCAATATTGATCAAGATGGAAAGGGCAGTGATCCGTGGATTTACATTTTTGAACTCTCCCGAATCAACACCGGCTTGAATGATATTTACAATGTATTCCAGGAAGTTGGAATACACCTTTTGGAGTTTTTCATTGAAGTCACCATCCCGGCCACTCAGGGACCAAAACTCCACGAGGATCTTAAACGCCGATGGATCTTTTTCATATTGATCCAAAAAATAGTCGAATAATCCTTTTAACTGTTCCGAAGCAGAGTGGTGGTGTTCCAGGTTATCAATAAAACCTGCATTGTATTGCTTAACCCAATGATCTACCAAGGCGAGATAAACTTCCTTTTTGGATTTGTAATACCAATAGATGGCGCCTTTGGAAAGTTTGGATATCTGAACGATATCATCCATACGGCTATTGTCGTATCCGTTGTTCACGATGACGGTCAAGGCCGCATTTAAAATCTGGTCTTTTCTGATATCTTGTTTTTCTTGGTTCATATATATACCGACTGGTCGGTTTATATTACAACATTGGTAAACCCTGATGCAATTTATTTTTTTATAAATATTTAAATATGGAGAGGTATGTGGGAGAAAAATTCCTAAAATGGAGTTGACATCACCTTTTTTCATCCTGTAACTTTTATTGAGATTAAGTCTCAATTACAATAACATTCATTAATTATTACAATTATTAAAAGGGAAAAAATGAAACGTAATTTAATTATGGCTTTGGCAGCTGTAAGTATAATCTTTACGCAGGATGATTTCTTTGAGCCCGGATATACGGTCGGCGGATATGGCGAACTGCACTACAATCGTGCCCAATCCGGGGATGATGCGGACACAACCAAGTTGGATTTTCATCGCTTTATTATTTATTTTGGCTATTCTTTTTCTGAAGAGTGGTCTTTTAAATCAGAAGTAGAATTAGAACATAATTTTGTTGCTGATGGCAAGGGTGAGTTAGAACTGGAACAGGCTTTTGTGAATTATCATACAGATAAATTTGGTTTCCAGGCCGGCGTTATTTTGCCATCCGTGGGGCTTATCAATGAATACCATGAACCACCCTTATTCTTGAGCGTAGAGCGTCCGGAATACAGTAAATATGTCATTCCAACAACCTGGTTTGGGAATGGTGCTGCCGTATATGGATCCATTGCAGGTGTCAACTGGCGCTTCGCTCTCCTTGAAGACATGGATGGTGACGCCATTGGAAAAGGAATTCGCAGCGGTCGGGGCAAAGGGTATAAAACCACCGCCTATGATATGGTGAAAAATATGAGTGTGAATTATACCGGGATTTCAGGTCTTCGTGTGGGCGGATCTTTTACTATGCATAACGCACCTACATCTGCTTATTTTATTACGGATACCGAAGGGAATTCAATTGTTAATGACGCTGATTCAGCCAGTGTCGGTTTTTCATTGATGGAATTTCATTCAAAATATAATGCTAATAATTTGTATGCTGTTTTAGAATATGGCTTAATTTCATACGAAAACAATCCGCTTGATTATACATCCAGTGGTGGCTATTACTTGGACCTTGGTTACAATGTGGCCGATATGGTTGGATTTGAAGGAAAATTGATGCCTTGGTTCCGCTATTCTGATTATAATCGCGGGAATGATGATACAGGACAGCATTATACAATTCAGCGCTTTGGTTTGACTTACTGGCCTATCTCAAATATTGCTTTCAAATTTGATTATGGAACTCATAAAAAAGAATCTGACTTTGAAGCCAAAACCCAAATTAATCTGGGTGTTGGGTATAATTTCTAACATGTGATATTGAGGCCCCTATTCTGTACGATTCCAAATCCCAAGATAATCCAATCCTGCACCATAAGTACGGTCGGAGTCTCAAATCTTTTCTCGTTCTGGCGGTCATGATATCCTCCTTGATCGCCGGCTTGCGAGAAGAAACAGAATCCTTGATCTATAATCATTATGGGGATTCAGTTTTTGTTTTATTCCATAAGATAATTTTACCGCCAAATGTAAAATCAAATGCAGAAAAAAATGTTCAACTCCGTTTTATGAAAAATCGAATTTATTTTTGGGAAATTACACAACAAGATTCTCTCATTGGATTGGTGGTTTTAGATAATGTAAAAGGTAAGTCCCAGCCCATTACATTTGTTGTCTTTTTTGATCCAAACGGAAAGGTGCTAAAGTCGCACATTGTAAAATATCGTGAACCCATTGGTGGAGAAGTCTCAAACCAATATTGGTTAAAGCAGTTTTTTGGGAAATCATGGGAATCAGACTATCAAGTTGGGACAGATATTGACGGAATCAGTGGTGCCACTATCTCTGTAAATGCCGTGACTCGGGGGATTCACCGCAGTACATTTGTTGTCGATTATTTATTAAAACAGAAAAATGAATAACAACCTACCCAGATTATTTGAATTACCCGAAAAGGTCCGATATTTCTTGTCAGCATTCTTGATGGTGATGACCATCGGTGTCACAGTGGGCTTGGTTTATGTAAATCAAACGACAGGGTTGTCGGGCAAAGGAACCACTGAACATTATGCCGGTTCGGCGTTGGAAGATGACATGGACATCCCGGAGAAATACCCCAAAGAAATAGAAGGAATGTTACTCACGACGCATACACATTTGATATCTTTCTCATTCATCTTCTTTTTTCTGGGCGCACTTTTCTATATGAACTCCATCCTTACAGGCGGGTGGAAAACATTTATCATGATAGAACCATTTGTTTCTGTACTTGGCACATTTGGATCGATTTGGGGCATCCGTTATTTATCACCTTCATTCAGTATGGCTACGATGGTTTTTGGTATTTTGACTTACCTAACATTTTATTTAATGGTTGCGGTCTGCATCTACGATCTTCTCCTAAAGAAAGACTGACCATTCATCTCATTCTCCGTCTGTAAATCAGCAGAAAGAATTAATTAAAAAAGCAAAAGAATTATTGGGTGAATCCTTATGCCGTTTTAATTTTCGACTCATCGTTCGAATATTAAACTATCATTTCAATTATGTCAGTTTCTCAAAGACAACTCGAAGAAAGACAAATGCGCCAGGAGCGTATTCTCACCGGTGCCTTGGAAGTATTCAAATCCAAGGGACTGGAAGGTGCAACCATGGACGAGATCGCTACTGAATCCGGTTTCGGTAAAGCCACACTCTATTATTATTTCCATTCCAAGGAAGAGGTGTTTGCTGCGATCCTGGAAAACGGTTGGAAAGATTTATGGGCAAGCTTGGAACCTGTGATTGCCGGAGATGAAGGTCCACGAAAAACTTTTATAAATGTGCTATTAAAAATCGCTGAAAATGCGAGGAATCGCCCTGGGCTTTTCGAATTCTTATTTAATGCGCCTAAAGTGATCACATTTGAAGAACAGCCATGGAAAAGATATCAGAATAGAATGTATGGCACCATCCAAGGACTGTTGGAAGACGGAATAAAAGCAAGCGAATTCCCAAATATTAATCCACAACTTTTGTTTAAAGCCATGGGCGGACTTTTTATGGGACTCGTGCTAATGGGTGACCGAAAAGAACCGGTGTCTGAAAAAGATGTAGAAGATTTGTTGAACCAATTGATCACGAATCCAGCACAAAAATAATGTTCTCTCGACTTTTTTTATTTTATTCATTCATCCTGACAATTTCCGTTGGGGAGACCATATCCGGCACTGTAAAAAACGATGCCAATGGAAAATCGATTCCCAACGCAAATATTTATATTGTGGAAACAAAACAGGGAACAGTCACTGATCCATACGGCTTTTTTGAAATAGATCTGCCAAGCGGCTCCTACACAATCCAGATTACAAATATTGGTTTTAAAACCTATTCCGCAGAAATCACAGTTACAGATCAACCGGTAAAACTGAATGTGGAATTGGAATCCACCATCCTTGAATTTAGTGAAATTTCTGTAGAAGGATTATTTACCACTCGCCTTGGCTATGAGTCTGTAGATGTTTTGTCCGGTGATCAGATCAAATCTATGGAAAAAGAATCGTTGTCCGACGTTTTACGAATGTTGCCTGGTGTGGATGTTCAATTCGCCCACGCCAACGGACGCAACGTAAATTTATCTATCCGGGGCTCTTCGGATTATAAACCCGGCGGTTACAATAACCGGGTGCTTCTCCTCCTTGATGGATTCCCAATACAAATTCCCAACAGTGGGGCCCCGGACTGGAATTCATTGCCACTAGAAAGTATTCAGCGAATCGAAGTGGATAATAGTCCAGCCTCTGCTCAATATGGACATAATTCCATGGGCGGTGTCATTAACCTGATCACGGATTATAATGGTGAAGATCAGTCCACGAAGATAAAACTGGGTGGCGGCACATTTACAACCGCCCAAACATCTTTAACTCATCATGTTCAAAAAGGGAATTGGACGTTGGGTGTGAATGGTATGGCGAGAACATCCGCAGGGCATCGTTTTAATGCCGATGATCAAACTAACCGGATCCGCTCTTATTTAAAATATGCTGATCAAAAAGGGCGGACCTATCGGTTAAGTCATATTTTGTCTTATTCGGACAATGGACATCCAGGTTTTGCTAGCACGCCGTCGTATCGTCGTTCGGAACGGACATCTCATTACCTTCAGGGACATGGTTTTTATCCCATCGGTGCAGGTGTTTCCATGTCGCATTCCCTTTTCCTGAACAAGTTTGATACGCGCTATTATGATAAAGACGGCGTTCCTTACGAAAAGATAGTAGGTGAGCGATTGTATGATGATATAACCGTGGGGCTCAGGTCAGAAATGTTGATCACACGATGGGAACGGTGGATCGTTATGGCGGGATCTGATTTGGATTGGAGCCGGTCGAAAGTCACTGTTTTTAATCCGATCTATGAGTCGCCAAGTCAATTCTCATTAGGTTCCTTCATTCAATCAAAATATTCCATTGGTAATGGTTGGAGCATGGGATCAGGACTTCGATACGATATCCGGAAGGTGGATCCCAGCAATAATTACGCCAAGCGGGAATACACAAACTGGTCGCCGAAAATTAATCTCATGTACACCATGAAGGGGCAGCGGGCTTTTACATTGGCTTACAGTGAAGGTTTCCGTGCGCCATCCTTATCGGAATTATACCTGAAGCACACCAGCAGTTATGGACTCACCCAGCAGGGAAACCCGAAAGTTTTACCGGAACGGGTTCGTGCTGTGGAACTCTCCTATGATCATCCCCATTCGGAATCCTTGTATTGGAGCATTGCCATATTTGTGAATCAATATGAAAATATGATCGACTTTGTTTACAGCCTGCCCATCAAGGCCGTGAATCGGGAAGGCGTCACAGGAAAAGGTTTAGAATATCAGTTCAACTGGACACCGACAAAATCTTTTTCATTTTCCGGTCAATTTGAATATTTGGATATGAAAGACCATGGCGGTGATCCTATCTTGTATCGTTCCAAACATAAAGGACAAATCTCTATTTCTCTGAAATCCGATTTGGCAGACCTTCGCTTTTCAACCCGCATCTGGAGTGACCAACAATACGACGATTTCTTGAGCCACGATTATGTGGTGGTGGGAGACAAGATCATTTTCCCTTTAGAGACGCTGCCCGCACAAGCCATCCCTGAAATGATTGTAAGTAAACAGATCAAATCTTACAAAGTATCTTTTAAAATTTCGAATCTTCTCGATACAAAATACGCGTTGATTCAAGACTACCCCATGCCCGGACGAACCTGGCATATGACTTTAACCAAATCCTTATAACAAGAAGGACCTACAATGAAACTCATGAAAAACCTGCTTATTTTATCGCTCGCTACCGTAATGTTTATTGCAACAGCGTGCGAAGATGAAAAAGCCGAAACACCCCCAGAAAGTGCAACTATTTCTGGAACAATCACTTTTTCCGGCGATTGGCCAACCACAGGAACTGTTTACCTTTCTGTGCAAAATACATGGTATCCTGTTGATGCGCCTTATGCAACAACGACCATTTCAGAATATGATATAACCGCTAATGCTTATGCTTATTCTTTCACTGAAGTGGCATTTGGTACCTACGCTGCTATTTCAGTTTCTTGGTTAGATCCAGAGGATACGAATCCGGCAACCAACCAGCACATTAAAGGTGTTTACGGTGGAACGGCAGCTGCTTATTTTGCGGATGCGGACAGCATTACTGTCTCGGAAGATATTTATGAATTAACTGGTTTGGATTTTTCAGCCGCATTTTAGCCTGTTCCTAATTTGCCACGAAGGTCACTAAATATCACGAATGGGAAAAATTATCTCTTTCTTATTTTGTGCTTTTTGTGACGAATAACGAATCATTATGAGTCCCCACACCGCCCAAATTAAAACAAGCAAAACGGCCAGGATTTCTTGGTTGGTAGCAGGATGCATTTCTGTTTGTATTGGATTCATCGGAATCATTGTTCCCGGTTTACCCACTACCGTTTTTATGCTGATTGCAGCTGCTTGTTTTTACAGGTCATCCCAACGATTCTATGACTGGGTAATTTCACATAAACTATTTGGGCATCACGTAAAAAATTACCGTGAAGGGAAAGGAATGCCGAAACGGGCCAAAGTTGTGGCATTCCTTTTCATGTGGGGATTTGTTCTCTTCGCGGTGGCGTTTGGTATTCCAGATCATCTTCTCTGGGCCAAGATTCTTGCATCTCTCGCCGCTACAACCGGCACAGGCTATATCGCTACCCTTCCGACTCTTTAATTTATTTTAAACACGGAATACAAAAAGAACTCCAAGTCGTTTTACTCTTTGTGAACTCTGTGCCCTTTGTGTTTGAACAAATCTACTGGTTCAATCGACCAAGACGACGATACTTTTCTTTATATTTTTCCCAAAGGTTTTTTTGTCGGTCGGTCAAATCTACTTCCCGTCCCTGGATGTAGGCTTTCATGGGATTAGTAGTCTGGATCAGTGGATGTGCATCCGCGATAAAGAAGGTGGCATCTTTACCGGGTTCTAACGAACCGACACGTTCATCAATTCCGAGAATTTCCGCAGCTGATAAGGTTATAGCGCGTATGGCTTCACTTTTTGGGAGTCCCCAAGCTGCAGCACGCATTGCTTCGTTAGGCAATGTTCTCACATGTCCATCAAAAGGATAACCGGGATCAGTTGAGATACAAAACCTTACGCCTGCTTCATGGAGCATAGCCGGGACTTTATAGGGTGTATGGATAGGTTCATACCGGCGCCATGGTGTGGTTTGCACACTCAAGAGAATCACAGGAATATTATGTTTCACCAGCAATTCGGGGTTTCGCCATGCGTCCCGCGCGCCAACAATGACAATATTGAAATCATGTTTATTAGCCCATTTTACTACCGCTTCTATCTGGCGAATATCATTGGCACGAACATGGATTGGCTCCTTATGAATAATAAATGGAATCATTGATTCCAGCCGAAGATCGGATTGCTGTTTCTGTTCCGCTTTCCGTTCTCTTACGGTCCTGCGCTGATGGTAAGCTTGTACATCTCGCACGAGTCGATCGATTTCCCGGACGGCTTTATTGTATTCGTCCCGTTGATCTTTTTCTTTCTTTTTGGCATCTTTCCGGAAATTGAAACGCATATTGGGCCAGTTCAGGTTCAATGCTGAAGGATGTTTCAGTGTGGCATCTTCCCAGGTCCAGCCATCCAGCATCATGACAGATGATTGACCTGAAATGCGTCCGGATGCAGGCGCAGAGTTCACGATCAATATTCCGTTGGAGCGAGTCACCGGAATCAAGTCTGAATCCGGATTATAACTCACATTCGCCCGCACATTTGGATTGATCTCACCGATCTCGGAATGATCATTGGTTTGTTTTACAAGACCAATTTCCGTTAAACCGATACGTGTATATCCGGCAATGTAACCGGGGACCACATGCATTCCATAAATGTCATAAACATCCGTTTCAGGGGATGGTTGGATCTGCTCGTCGATGGTAATGATCTTGCCATTGGCAAACAGGAGATCGTAGCCTTCAAGAATATCACCGGAAACAGTATGAAGCGTACCGCCTTTCAGCAATATCGGACGCTTCTGGTCGGTGCCGGGAATTTGGTCATTGGCAAATATAAAGGAAATGAATAGGAGTGATAAAATATGTCTCATTATTGCACCTCCCATCCCAGTAGATCTTTATCGCCGATCTCACAATTGTGTCCATGATGCGGTGTGTCACCATTGGGTTTCATTTCCTTTCCATCGGGTTTGGATGATGATGCCAGAATCTTTTGGATCAAATCCTGTCGGACTTTCGTGTCCCGTTCTTCCAATTGTGCATTTTCGTCCATGGAAAAATAGCGTTTTCCTTCGATCCATGTTTCCTGCACATGGGAATAAATAGAGAGTGGCGGTCCGTCCCATATTACAAAATCTGCATCTTTACCTTCTTCTAAAGAGCCGACCCAATTGTCGATTCGCAACTGTATCGCTGGATTAATGGTAACGAATTTCAACGCATCTTCTTCTTCAAGTCCGCCATATTTTACTGCTTTCACCGCTTCCGTATTCATTCGTCGAGCTAATTCATCATCATCAGAATTAAAAGAAACGAGAACACCATTTTTCGCCATGAGAGTTCCATTATAAGGAATGGCGTCAATCACTTCATACTTATATTGCCACCAGTCAGAAAAGGTAGAAGCGCCAGCGCCGTGTTCAGCGATCCGTTCTGCCACTTTGTATCCTTCAAGCACATGTTGGAAGGTGGCAATGGTGAATCCAAAATCTTCAGCGATTCGGGTCAGCATTAAAATCTCATCTTGTCGGTATGAGTGACAATGAAGGAGCCGTGTCTCTTCTAAAATTTCTGCCAATGCTTCCAATTCAAGATCTATTCTTGGTGGCACTTTTTTCCGCTGGGCTTTGGAGTTGCGATTATAGGTTTTATGTCGATGGCGATAGTCTTGCGCCGCGCGAAATGCATCTCGAATCACCTGTTCTACACCCATCCGGGTTTGCGGATAACGGGTCCCGGGCCAATTCGCCTGTTTTACATTCTCACCCAAAGCAAACTTGATTCCTTGTGGTGCTTTCTTGTACAAAAGTTCTTCCGGTCCGGATCCCCAGCGAAGTTTAATGACAGCATTTTGTCCACCGATGGGATTAGCAGATCCATGGAGCACATTGGCTGTAGTGAGTCCGCCGCCCAACTGGCGATACACATTAATATCATCGGCATAAAGCACATCACGAATTCGAACCTCCGCCGTTACGGCTTGGGCACCTTCATTGATTGAAGATGCAGCGGAGTGACTGTGGCAATCGATGAGTCCCGGGGTTACATATTTTCCGGTGCCATCAATCACAAGGGCGCTGCCTTGGGGGACTGTAATATCCGGCGCGACCTTATCTATTTTCCCATCCACAAACAAGATGTCCCAATCTTCCAGGATTCCTTTAGGTCCACAAGTCCAGATCGTGGCGTTATCCACCAACACCGCATTCGGCGCGATTAACGCACTTGATAATCCATAAGCACCTTCGGGAAAGAAGAGTGGCGCATCGCTGGCTACTTCCGGCTCCCGTGGTTTTGGTTCTTTCTTTTTAATCCGTTTCGCACTGAAAGGATAATTCTCGCCAGATCCATCATGAGCCAAACCGGAAATATCGTCCTTGACGATCTCCCCATTAAAGGCAAGTGCACCTTTGAATCCGAGAGACTTCCCATCAATGGTAAAACTGATGGATGTTTCATAAATATCTATGTCCCGGAGTTTGATCTTTTTTTCGCCTATCGTGATGGTGCCAATCAGTTTCCCGCCGAAAGATGGTTTCCCTTTTGCGCCATTAGCACCCTTCTTCGCTTTTTGCGTGGAAAATTCTAAGTCATATTCCTTGTTATGAATTGTCAGGGTCCATTTCCCCGCTAGAGTCACTTTGTGGCGCGGCGCCATGTAATGTTCTTCACCGGCGAGCCAGAGAGAAATGATTCGTGATTTGGGATCAAAATAATCACCGTCCGTCACCACAAGATTTGCCATATATCCGTACTGGATCTTTCCCAGTGTTTTACCTACACCCATGGCTTCTGCAGGGAAAGTGGTAAGTGCGGCCAGGGCCACGTCTTGGGGTAAACCTCGATCAATGATCTTTTGGAGATTGGATCGAAAATCAGTTTTCTTTTTCAATGGACTGGAAGAAAAGCAGAATTGTATCCCCGCATCATAAACCTTTTTGATATTGTCCGGTGCCATGTCCCAATGCTTCAATTGCTCTGTGGAATACTGCAGCGCGATGTATGGATCCGTTACTTTTGGCTTGGCAGGGAATTCCAGCGGAAAAATGAGAAAAGGGTTTTTTACTGCGATCTCTTCCAATCGGCGATATTCATATCCACTGCTCAAGATCCAGGGATTCAGGTTGAATTCATGGGCGATATTCAAAGCACGAAGTGCACCATGTTCTTCCTGAGTCATGAAGAGCATGGGACGATGATTTGCCCGAAATATTTCCAATGCCGCCAAGCCGGGATTCAATGGGATCGGCTCATTCTCATCTGGATATTTTTCAACAATGGCTGTGGATTTTCCGAACCATTCCGCATCATAGAGTGATTGGCGAATAAAAGCGATGATTCCCAACAGTGAGTGGGGATAAGGCTCACCCCATCCACCGGTCTTAAATGTCATGACTTGTGCCACATCCTTTGAAACGGACACATTCTCTTTATTTAAGACCACCAGATCCGACTTTCCTTTGAAGATGCCTTTTTCCGGCACCACATGGGCCGCGGTGATCCCTATAGATCGGAGCGCCTTCAGGTCCTTGTCCTTGATCTTCAGGTCATCCTTGGCGCGATATTCAGAACGCATCCTGTTGTTCCAGTGGTCATCGGGACTTTTAACCTTTTCATCTTTTTTAACTTCCAGCCAGCCATCAATGAATCCCGCATACACATTGGCACCTTCCAGGTCAATCTCGTAGGCATCGCGGGGAATTTGAATATAGCGGCCGACCTTTTCGATCTTACCATGGCGAATAACAATGGTTCCATCCTTGATGAATTCTCCGGGTTCCGTGTGGATCATGGCATGGGTCAGCGCCCACACGCGCGGTGTATTGGAATGAATATCTTTCACCGGTTCGGTTTGTGAAACCGCGAAAGAAAAAGTAAAAAGAAAGATGAACAGTTTTTTCATTAAAAATTTGGTCCTTTCAGTTGGTACTTCTCAATAAAATCTGTGACATATTTATAGGTGTCTTCAACATCATCAGAAATGTGAAACAATTTAAGGTCTTTTGGTGAAATGGTACCCGCTTCAACGAGGTAATCCCAATTGACCACATTTCCCCAAAACTCTTTTCCGTACAAAACGATGGGCAAGCGCTTTTTGATCTTTTGGGTCTGGATCAATGTCAGGCATTCCATGAGTTCATCTAGGGTGCCAAACCCACCGGGCCAAACAATCAGCGCTTTTGCCAAGTACAGAAACCAAAATTTACGCATAAAAAAGTAATGAAATTTCATATCGAGATCATCTGTGATCCATTCATTTCCGGATGATTCAAAGGGCAGAGAAATGGTGAGTCCAACATTGATCCCACCTGCTTCTGCAGCACCGCGGTTGGATGCTTCCATGATGCCGGAACCGCCGCCAGAACAAATAATGTATCTACGTTTGGTTCCCTTAAGTCCTTTGCTCCATGTGGTGAATTTGCCGGCCAGTATTCGGGCATCTTCGTAATACCGACTCATTTTCAAATCAGACTTTAACCGCTTAATTGTTTGCTCATCCGCTTTCTTGGGTGCATTGTCCAAAGCGGTTTGAGCATCTTCTCGGGATAGGGTCCGGGCGGAGCCGAAAAACACAATGGTATCCGCGATCTTTTTTCGCTGAAGCCGTTGAAGCGGCCCGTAATATTCTGATAAAATTCGAACGGATCGACCTTGGGGACTTCCTAAAAAGCCAGGGTTATAATAGAAGCGTTCCTTATCAACAATTTTAGACATTCATTTTATTCCTTTAAAAATCAGACACGGAAAGTAATCCATTTTCCATTCGAAGAAAAGATAGGATTGTATTAGAAAAGCATACAAATAATTCCTAATTCCAAAGGGAATTGATGGGATATCAAAGAAGGTGAATACTCTATTATTCATCGCAGTAGAAACTCGAAATATTGATTCTTGCCAACCTTAAAGACCTTGTATTTGTTTATTGTTTGACCGAATTCAATCTTGGTATTTTCCACGGATGGACAATCGCCTATTATTGATTGGATTATTTCTTTTTTCCTGTGGCTCGCCGCCACCCATACCGGTTATGATGCCCCCCACAAAAAAGTCCCACCCAGAGTTGGTTCAGGAAACGCTCTTTTCTCGTGGGTATATGTCCGGGTATGAGATCTGGGAATTTCTGCGGGATAATCCATCTGAGAATGATGTGATTGATACGTTTGGGCTTCCGGATTCAGTGTGGTTAGACGATGTTGAATCAACGAAATTCCTTTATTATTTTATTTCTGAAATGCAGGATTACAACACCATCGAGATCAGTACAAAAACCGACAGTGTTTCCGGATTTGAATGGGATTAAACTATGTCAGATAAAAAACTGCTTAATTACGCCGATTATTTAAAACTGGAGACTATTCTGAACAGCCAGGATTTGAAAAGTGCAGAAGGGGGTACACCCGCTCACGACGAAATGCTTTTTATCATTATACACCAAGTCTATGAACTCTGGTTTAAACAGGTGCTTCATGAATTGGATTCTGTCTTGGATGTGTTCGGTCAGGATTCCGTGGATGAGTCGAATGTGAGTCTTGCTGTCTCCAGATTGGATCGGATCATTGAAATTCAAAAAGTATTGATTGATCAAATTCGTATTCTGGAAACTATGACTGCCATGGATTTCCTGGAATTTCGAGATGATTTATTTCCGTCATCCGGGTTCCAGAGTGCACAGTTTAGGGTGCTTGAAAATAAATTGGGTCTCCAGCCCAACGAAAGAATTAATTATGGAAATCAGGATTATAAAAATCCATTATTGGAATCTGGAAAGCAAGTTGTAAAAAAAGCTGAAAGCGAAAAATCTTTATTTGATCTACTGGAAACGTGGTTAGAGAGAACTCCATTTCTGTCTTTTGAAGGGTTCAATTTCTGGGAACGATACAGCGATGCAGTTCGATCCATGCTCCAGAAAGAAGATGAAACCATAAAAAATAATCCGAACCATTCAGTTGAAGAGATCGAGTATCATCTAAAAGAGCATGATAGAGCAGTTGATTCTTTCGAAGCTATGATTAATCCTGATAAACATAATGAATTAATTGAGAAAAAGAAAAAAAGATTATCTCATAAAGCCACCCAAGCGGCTCTTCTTATTTTTCTGTATCGGGATGAACCCATTCTTCATTCGCCATATAATTTGTTATCTCGACTCATGGATGTGGATGAACTTTTCACAACTTGGCGTCAACGCCATGCTTTAATGGTACGTCGAATGATTGGTGCAAAGATTGGAACCGGTGGATCTTCCGGACATGCCTATTTACAAAAAACGGCCGACCGACATAAAGTATTTGGTGAACTAGCTGACCTTTCCACGTTTTTTATTCCAAGATCAGCGCTACCGGAATTGCCGAAAAATATTAAGAGGAATCTTGGGTATTTTTTTAATAGGTAACTTGAAACTTGAAACTTGGAGGTGGAATTATCATGAAAAAAATAACAGATTTAGATGTATCAAGTTTCACACTCGTACAAACTCTATGATTAGAATTAAACAATGAATTTATCCTTTAACGACAAACACGCCATCATTTGCGGGAGTACGGATGGCATCGGAAAAGCATCAGCACTTCTCATGGCGGAACGCGGTGCTTCAGTAACGTTGGTTGCACGGAACCAAGAAAAGTTAGACCAAACATTATCAGAACTTTCAACGAATCACGGACAAGTCCATTTTTCATTGTGTGCTGATTTTGATAATCCGAATCAATTAAAAGAGAAAATTACGGGCTACATGAAAGTCATTGTAGGTCAAGCGAATATATTGGTGAATAATTCCGGTGGTCCCCACGGCGGCGCGCTCATTGATGCGGAAGAAGATGAATTTCGCCTTGCATTTGAAAGGCTGTTGATCTGTAACCAGATCATGGCCAAAGCAGTGGTTCCGGGCATGAAAGAATTGGGCGAGGGACGAATCATTAATATCATTTCTACATCGGTTCGTCAGGTGATTCCGGGATTGGGTGTGTCCAATACAATCCGCGGTGCCGTAGCCCAATGGGCGAAAACGCTGGCCTTGGAATTAGGCGAATTCGGGATCACGGTGAATAATGTTCTCCCGGGATATACGAATACTGCGCGACTCCAATCTCTCGCAGAATCTAAAGCAAAGTCCATGGGCGTTACGCCGGAAGAAATAAATGAAGCGTGGAAAAATAATACATCCTTGCGACGGCTGGGAGAGCCAGAGGAAATCGCCAGCGCTGTAGCATTTTTAGCGAGCGCTGCAGCCAGTTATATTAATGGCCATGATATTTCCGTGGATGGCGGACGATTTGGTGCTTGATGGAAAAACGGATCGAATTCGAGCAAATAACATCTCTTGATCCGGACTGGGTTCGCGAACAGATTGATCATTTTATGGAAGAGGATATTCCTGATGGCGATGCAACCACACAGGCTACAATCACTGAATCTGCTCCCGTCATTTCGAATATGCTTGCTGCGGAACCATTCGTTTTTTGTGGAGAATCCATTATACCTTATTGTTTCCCGGAACCCTGTTTAGTGGATGTGAAAAAAAAAGATGGTGAATGGGTGCAGTCTGGAAATACTTTGGCAATCATTACGGGTCCTGCGGGTCCAATTCTCACTTATGAGCGTGTTACCCTGAATTTGATTCAGCGCTTGTGTGGCATCAGTACGGAAACGAAAAAATATTGTGACTTGGATCTGCCTGATCATTTCAAGGTCATGGACACGCGAAAAACAACGCCGGGACTCCGAAAATTTGAAAAATATGCAGTGTCTATGGGTGGCGGTTGGAATCATCGGCTGGATCTGACTTCCGGGATATTAATTAAAGACAATCATCTCCAAGCCGCAGGAAGTGTCAAAGCAGCCATAGAGCAATCCCGTGACCAAAACAGTAATAATCTACCAATTGAATTGGAAGTGGATACTTTGGATCAACTCCGGGAAGGATTGGAAATGAATGTGGACGGATTTCTCCTGGATAATATGAGTCCTGAAACTGTGAAAAAAGCTGTTGGAATTATCAGAAGTGTGTCAAATGGAGAATCGATATTTGTGGAAGCCAGTGGTGGAATAAACTATGGTTCATTGGAATCTTACGCATGGACGGGCATTGACGGCGTTTCTATGAGCGCCATTACGGCGCAAGCATCTGCGGTAGATATCAAACTGGAATTTGAATAGTGGAAAAACTCTATAATTTTATCAACGGCGAATTTGTCCCGCCAAATTCCAATCAGTATTTAGATGTTTATGAACCTGCAACAGGTCAAGTGTATGCCCAAGTTTCAGATTCGAATTCGGATGATGTTGAACAAGCTTATCAGTCTGCCCAATCTGCTTTTAAGAATTGGTCAGGATTATCTGTAAAAGATAGAGCAAACTATTTATATAAAATCGCAGATGGCATCGAATCTCGATTGGATGAATTAGCTGAATATGAATCTCGGGATACAGGGAAGCCAATTTCCCTGGCAATGTCCGTTGATATTCCACGAGCCGTATCCAATTTTCGGTTCTTCGCGGATTATGGCCAATCGTTCAATTTTGAACAGGAACTGACAAGTGAAGTTTCTTTTAATAAAATTAATCGTTCACCTATGGGCGTGGTGGGGTGTATTTCACCCTGGAATCTGCCCCTTTATTTATTTTCATGGAAAATTGCCCCTGCACTTATTGCCGGAAATACAGTGATAGCAAAACCGTCAGAAATCACACCTTATACTGCATTTAAATTGGGTGAAATTTGCAAGGATGCTGGATTGCCTCCCGGCGTGCTCAATATTATTCATGGACAAGGGAACACAGCCGGGGATGCGTTGGTGAGTCACCCCAAAATAAAAGCTATTTCATTTACAGGGGGAACCGCCACAGGGAAATTAATCTCGAATAAAACAGCATCATCCTTTAAAAAACTGTCTTTGGAAATGGGTGGTAAAAATCCTGCCGTTATTTTCGCTGATTGCGATTATATGAAAATGCTCGATACGGTTGTTCGATCCTCCTTTTCAAATCAAGGGCAGATTTGTTTATGCAGCTCACGGATTCTAATAGAAGAATCCATTTTCGAAAAATTCATAAAAGATTTTGTACAACGCGTTTCAGAATTGAAAGTGGGGGATCCATCAATAAAAGAAACTCAATTAGGGGCACTAACTTCCAAAGGTCATTTTGAAAAAGTGTTAGATTATATCTCAATTGCAAAACAAGAGGGTGGAAAAGTTTTGACCGGCGGTAACGCCATAAAAATAAGTGGGAGATGTGGAACCGGCTGGTTTGTAGAACCGACAATCATCGCAGGTTTGGGTAATTCTTGTCGAACCAATCAAGAAGAGATTTTTGGTCCTTTGGTAACATTACAATCCTTTCAATCTGAAAATGAAGCAATACAACTTGCCAACAAAACAGAGTATGGTTTATCGGCAACTATCTGGACCGAAGATAATGAAAAAGCAAACCGCGTTTCAGTTCAAATTGATGCCGGTGTAATTTGGGTAAATTGCTGGCTGGTCCGGGATCTTCGCACACCTTTTGGCGGAATGAAACAATCCGGGCTGGGACGAGAAGGGGGCGAAGAAGCGCTCCGGTTTTTCACCGAACCCAAAAATATATGTACATTAGTATGACACCAAAATATAGCAAACACATTTTTATATGCATTAATGAACGGGATGAGAATAGTCCCAAAGGCGATTGCACGCGCTGTGGAGGAAAGGACATCCGCATGAAATTCGTGCAATTGATTAATCAACACGGCTTAAAAGGAAAAATCCGCGCCAACAAAAGCGGCTGTCTCGATGCCTGCGAATTGGGTGCATCCGTTGTAATTTATCCGGATAATATTTGGTACACGAGAGTCAGTGTAAATGATGTGGATGAAATATTTGAAACATCCATTCTCAATAATGGTGTAGTAGAACGGTTGGTCGCCACAAAAAATACTTGGGAAGAATTGCAAGCAATCAGGGAATCAAATCAATGAGTGAAAAAATTCAAACGGATAAAGCGCCGGAACCGGTTGGGATGTATCCCCATGCTCGTCGTGTGGAGAATTTGTTATTTTTGTCTGGGGTCGGACCTAGAAAACCCGGTACAAAAGTAATTCCCGGAGTCATGGTGGATGGACAAGGAAATGCGGTAGGACATGACATTGAAACCCAATGCCATTCTGTTTTTGAGAATGTCCGCATCATTTTGGAAGCTTCCGGCAGCAGTTGGGGTAATCTTGTGGATGTGACCGTTTTTCTCACAAACATGCAGAGGGATTTTGATACTTACAATCGGATCTATGCCGAGTACTTCAAGGAAAACCAGCCCTGCCGAACGACGGTTGAAATAAAATCGTTGCCCACACCCATCGCCATTGAACTCAAATGCATTGCCACGATTGATTAGGTGGGAAAAATGTTAATTAATTTCGTATTTATTTTTTTCAGTTTCATGGGTTATTTAGCTGGTCAAGATGTAGAATATTTACAATCTGAAGAATTTAAGCAAATAAATATGCCTTTTTCTGAAGCTGTTAGAGTAGGCAACCTATTATTTTTATCAGGACAGATTGGGGATGTGTATACGGATATTCCAGGTCAATCAAAACTAGCTGAAGGAGGGATAAGGCCGGAAACGAGGCAAACAATGGAAAATATTAAATCTGTATTAGAAAGGTATGGATTATCGTTAGAAAATGTAGTGAAGTGTACATGTATGTTAGCTGATATAAAGGAGTGGGGAGAAATGAATGAAGAATACATAAAATACTTTCCAATAAATAAACCAGCGAGAAGCGCTTTTGCAGGAACAGGTCTTGCGATGGGAGCTAGGGTATAAATTGAATGTATTGCGACAATTATTAAGGAGTAAAGTATGCCCATAACTCCACCGATTAATTTCAATAATTGGATCGAGGAACATCGACATCTCTTAAAACCACCTGTAGGTAATCGTGTTGTTTATGATGAAGGTGATTTTATGATTATGGTGGTGGGTGGACCTAATTCCCGGAAGGATTATCATGTAGATACGGTGGAAGAATTCTTTTATCAACTGGAAGGGGACATGCTGTTAAAAATAATGGAAGATGGTAAAAGAGTAAATATACCAATCAAAGAAGGTGAAATTTTTTTACTCCCGAAAAATGTACCTCATTCCCCCCAGCGATTTAAAAATACGGTGGGACTTGTGGTGGAATACCAACGGGAAGAAGGTGCGTTGGATGCGTTTCAGTGGTATTGTGACGAGTGCAATGAAATGCTCCATAAAGTGACACTGGATCTTGAAAATATCGTCACCCAGCTCCCACCCTTATTTGATGCTTATTGGAACAGCATGGATGCAAGAACCTGTGAATCCTGTGGAGCCATCCAGCAAAAACCTTGATAAAGTGTAAAGGTGCTTAAGTGCTCATGTGTTAATGGCTTGAACACTTGAATACGATAACACAAAAACACTTTTTAAAATAATGAAGATCGATATTCACACCCATATCCTCCCTGAAAATTGGCCCAATTTAAAAAAAGAATTTGGTTATGGCGGCTGGGTTTCTATGGATCATCGAGATCCAGGTAGTGCCAAAATGCTCAAGGATGATGAATTTTTTCGTACCGTGGAAGCCAACTGCTGGGATCCAAATATCAGGATGAAGGAATGTGATAATCATGGCGTTGATGTACAGGTTTTATCCACGGTGCCTATCATGTTCAGTTATTGGGCGGAGCCAAACGATACACTGGTGCTTTCAAAGATATTGAATGACCACATTGCTAAAATCATTGATCAATTCCCAAATCGATTTCTTGGATTAGGTACGATCCCCATGCAGAATCCAGAGATCGCTGTCTGGGAATTGGAACGATGTGTGAAGGACATTAATCTTTCTGGAGTCCAGATCGGTTCAAATATTAATGGAAAAAATTTAAATGACGATTCTCTTTTTCCAGTTTTTGAAGCGGCCGCTGATCTCGGTACTGCTATTTTTATCCATCCTTGGGATATTATGGGAAAGAATGAGATGGAAAAATATTGGCTCCCTTGGCTGGTGGGTATGCCGGCAGAAACAAGTCGTGCCATTTGCTCCATGATCTTTGGCGGTGTGTTTGAAAGGCTTCCGAATCTTCGTGTTGCATTTGCACATGGTGGTGGATGTTTCCCTGCTACGGTTGGACGCGTACAGCATGGATTCGATGTTCGTCCGGACCTTTGTGCCGTTGACAACAAGGTTGATCCATTGGATTATCTCGGAAAATTCTGGGTGGATTCCTTGGTTCACGATGCAGATGCATTGGATTTTCTTATTAAAAAAGTTGGAGAAAGTAAGATTGCGCTGGGAACAGATTATCCATTTCCACTGGGTGAATTGGAACCGGGGAAACTCATTGAATCATCCAATTATTCCAATGAAACAAAAGATAAGTTCCTTTTCGAAAATGCGTTTGATTGGCTAGGACTCCCATACGATTATTTTAAATGAAATTCGAGAATACTAGATTATTTGCGGAACAATTGGATCAAAATGATCCATTGATATCCTACCGTGAGAAATTCCATTATCCAATAAATGAAAACGGAAATGAAGTCCTTTATTTATGCGGTAATTCTTTGGGACTCCAACCAAAATCGGTCAGATTCTTCGTAGAAAAGGAATTAGCAGTTTGGGAAAAGGAAGGTGTTTTGGGACAGCATGGCCGATGGGAAAAATATCATGAAAGATTGATTGATTCATCGGCTCGACTTGTTGGTGCAAACCCCTCCGAAGTAGTGGTCATGAATGCGCTTACAGTGAATCTCCATTTTTTACTCATTTCCTTTTACCAACCTACGAGTACGCGAAATAAAATCATGATTGAAAAAGGCGCCTTTCCCTCCGATCAATATGCCGTGGAATCCCAGATCAAACTTCATGGATTGGACCCAAAAAAATGCTTGATTGAACTTACACCAAAAGAGGGTGAAAAAACGCTCCAGACTGAGAACATTCTACAAGCCATTGAAGATAATTCCGGTGAGTTGGCCACCATTTTGTTGGGCGGTGTTAACTACTATACCGGACAAGCATTCGATATGAAAACCCTCACAGAAGCGGGGCAAAAAGTTGGCGCCTTTGTAGGATTTGATTTGGCGCATGCTGCTGGGAATCTCGTTTTGGAACTCCACGATTGGAATGTGGATTTTTCAGCTTGGTGCACCTATAAATATTTATGCGCGGGACCAGGCGCCCCTTCCGGGATTTTTATCCATGAAAACCACCATGATTGGAACGGGCAAAGGCTTGCTGGATGGTGGGGACAAAATAAACAAACCCGATTTGAAATGGGACCGAACTTTGATCCGATTCAAACTGCAGAAGGATGGCAAATCAGTAATTCCCCGGTAATCGGCATGGCGCCCCTATTGGCATCCATGGAAATATTTGAAGAAGTAGGAATGCCAGCTATTCGAAAAAAAATTGATAGATTAACAGGCTTTTTAGACTTTCTAATTACAGAAAATTTGCCACAAGTTTCTATCATTACACCAAAGGATCGTGGTTGCCAATTATCCTTGGTTTTTCCGGGTGGACGTTCTGTTTTTGATTCTTTATCTAAAAATGGCGTAATCTGCGATTGGCGTGAACCGGATGTGATCCGCATTGCACCGCACCCATTATTTAATACTTTTTCTGAAATTTTTCAATTCATAGAAATATTAAAAAAATCACAATAACGCAAAGACGCAAAGTTTCAAGCTTAAAAAGATAGCACATTTTCATAAATACAAAATTGATTCCATAATTAAAATCCTGAATATGAAAAATTACTTATTTTTTTCTTAGCGTCTTTGCACCCTTGCATTCAATACCAATGAATAAAGAAAAAATCACATTGATAGGTGCCGGACTCGCAGGTCCACTCATGGCAACATATTTGGCAAAACGGGGTTATTCTGTTGATATTTATGAACGCCGACCCGATATGCGAAAAGAGAAACAAACTGCCGGACGTTCTATCAATCTTGCCCTGTCTGTCCGGGGAATCAACGCACTCAAGGAAGTGGGGATTTACGACCAAATCAATCCCATCACCATCCCCATGAAAGGACGAATGATCCATGATTTGAACGGCAATATGCATCTCCAGGCGTATGGACAAAAAGAAGATGAAGTGATCTACTCGGTTTCCCGTGCCCAATTGAATATGGATCTCATGACGCTTGCGGAAGAGACTGGAAAGGTAGAGATTCATTTCGAAAATAAATTGGAGTTCGCGGATCTGGACAATAATGAATTGGGCTTTTGGGATAAAAAAGTTTCCTTTAATAAAGTGATCGGATGTGATGGCTCGTCATCTGCCTTACGTAAAGCTATCCTAAAAAAATCCAATGCTGATTATGTAAAAAAACCGTTGGGACATGGGTATAAAGAATTGATGATTCCGCCATCTGATTCAGGTGATTTTCAAATCGAAACTCACGCGCTTCACATTTGGCCCCGGGGTGAATTCATGCTGATTGCGCTACCGAATATGGATCGATCTTTCACCTGTACTTTGTTTTTTCCCATGACAGGTCAGACCAGTTTTGAGACGGTCCAAAATAAAAATGAAATTATCGGTCTTTTTCAAACCGAATTCCCGGATGTTTTGAATATGATGCCATCATTGGTGGAAGATTTTCAAACCAATCCAACTGGGAATTTGGCTACTATTTATTGTGATCCTTGGCATGTGGAAGACAAAGCAGTTTTGCTTGGCGATGCCGCACACGCAGTGGTTCCTTTCTTTGGTCAGGGTATGAATGCATCATTTCAGGACTGTTCCGTTTTAAATAATCTTATTGGGGATAACGAGGGTAATTGGGAGAATATATACGCAGAATTTTCATCCTCTCATGTGGTCAATGGTCACGCCATTGCCGATATGGCTATCGAGAATTATATCGAAATGCGGGATTCAGTGAATAACCCAAATTTTAAAAAAAGACGGCAATTGGAATTAGAATTGGAGAAGAAATATCCCGGTAGGTTTATCCCGAGATATTCAATGGTATCGTTCCATCAAATTCCCTATGCCGAAGTTTACACTCGCGGAGAAATTCAATTTGAATTAATGAATAAATTCATGGCCGGCAAAATCACAGATTCCGATCTACACACAACTATTTTAAACGAATTACAACCCGTCAAATGAAAATAAATATACCCCGTATGCTGAGCCTGTCGAAGCATAATCCCTTAATACTAATCTTTATCCTATGTCTATTTGCTTCTTGCGAAAAAGACTCATCAAAAATCCATGATGAAGCTTTTGTCGTTGATACACATAACGATGTTTTACTGCGATCTTTAATGGGTCGCGATATTTTGACCGATCTCCCTGAAAGTCATTCCGATTTACCAAAATTTAAAAAAGGAGGTATGGACTTACAGGTATTTGCAATTTGGGTTTCGCCCAACGAGTTTGGTGAGGGTGACTATTACAATCGTGCCAATAAAATGATTACCCAGTTGGAATTCCTATGCTCCCGCGTGCCAAATCAATGGGCAATTCCTTTTGATTACCAGGACATTATTTATAATGACCAAAAAGGAATATTATCTTGTATGATTGGTGTGGAAGGTGGACATGCCATTGAGAATGATTTGGGGAAGTTGGATGCCTTGTATGATCGTGGTATGCGTTATTTGGGCATCACTTGGAATAATTCCACTAATTGGGCAACATCAGCGAAAGATGAAACACAGAAAGGAGATTCCTTGTTATTTATTGGTCTAACAAATTTTGGGAAAAAAGTTATAAACCGTTGCAACAAATTAGGAATTATGGTAGATGTTTCTCATTCCGGCGAACAAACTTTTTTTGATATTATTGAAACAACAACAAAACCCATCATAGCATCTCATTCATCAGTTTATAATATTTGTCCACATTTTCGGAATCTGAAAGATAATCAACTCATGGCCATAAAAGAAAATGGCGGTGTTGTGTTTGTGAATTTTTATCCAGGATATATTGATTCAACATTTGAAGCTAAAGCGGCAAGCGTAAAAGAATCTTTTAAATCACAATTGGATTCTCTTGCAAAATTACACGATCCGGATGGGGATGAATATTGGTATAAGGAGAGCCAGATCATGAACGCAGACCTGATAAAAGTGGTTCCCGATGTGGATGCAGTGATTGACCATATCGATTACATCGCAAAACTAATTGGTGTGGATCACGTAGGCATTGGCGCTGATTGGGATGGTGTAGAAATTCTTCCCAGTGGTATCGAAGATATAACAAAAATGCCCATCATTACCAAAAAATTGTTGGATCGTGGATATTCAGAACGGAATGTGAAGAAGATCCTTGGCGGAAATTTTAAACGTGTTTTTAAGGCGGTAACCGGATGATTTCCAAAGTTGTTTACAAAGGCGATTTGAGAACCGAAGCCACCCATTTGCGATCCGGACAAATCATCATTACCGATGCGCCGGTTGATAACCAAGGTAAAGGTGAAGCATTTTCCCCTACGGATCTCGTTGCCACAGCCTTGGCATCCTGTATGCTGACCATCATGGGCATTGTTGCAAAACGGGATGGCATTAAGATGGAGGGTACCACAGCCGAAGTGGAAAAAATCATGGCATCCGATCCACGGCGGATCAGGGAGATTAGGCTCAAGATAAATTTTGGTTTTCCAATCGCAGATAAAGATCAGGCAAAATTGGAACGGGCAGCTCATACCTGTCCCGTAAGCGGCAGCCTCCATAAAGACTTGAATGAAATAGTGGAGTTCATATATCCAAATTCCTAATCCTAACTCCTAATCCTCATTCCTAATCCTAACCCCTAATCTTTTTTATAAATTCCCCCCTTTAAAATGTCCCAAAATTTCAAATTAGCGCCCTCAATTTTATCTGCAGATTTCTCTGATTTGCAATCTGTCCTCCAAATATGCAATGAGGGCGGCGCCCATTGGATCCACGTGGATGTGATGGATAATCAGTTTGTTCCTAACCTTACGATTGGACCACCCGTTGTAAAATCGCTTCGCCCTAAAACACAGAAATTCATGGATGTGCACATGATGGTGATCGATCCAGAAAAACTGGTGGAATCCTTTGCGAAAGCAGGCGCAGACAATATCACTTTTCATATTGAAGCTACAGATGATCCAAACAGCATTATTGATTTAATCAAATCTTGTGGATGTAAAGTCGGTGTGTCACTCAAACCAAAAACGCCTTTATCTGATATTTACGATATTATTGATAAAGTGGATATGGTACTCATTATGAGTGTAGAGCCTGGTTTTGGCGGGCAAGGTTATCTTCCAAGTTCCAATGATCGAATTTCAGAATTAAAACAGTATTTAACAGACAATGATCACAATCATGTTTTGATCGAGGTGGATGGAGGCATCAAACTCCATAATGCAAAAGAAGTGATAGACGCAGGGGCGGATATTCTTGTTGCAGGATCGGAAGTATTCAAAGCGGATGACCCTGTCCAAACTATTAAAGATTTTTATTCATTGGCTGGCAAATAAAATTATATAAAAGAAATTCGCAAGTCTTCGCGACCTTAGTGGCAATAAAAAATGAAAACATATCAAGATTTAGAAACTTTCTCTAATTGGACTCCCGAAGAACGGGATCTTTTTTCCATATCGGTTATCAAGGGATTGGTCATGGATGCCACCCGCAAGGCAAACAGCGGCCATCCCGGCGGCCCTATGTCTTGCGTGGATTTTGCCTACATTCTTTATAAAGAATATTTAAACTTTGATTCGCAAGACCCGAACTGGTTTAACAGGGACAGGTTTATTTTATCCGGCGGACATATGTCCATGCTTCTCTATTCCCTTTTATTTTTTAATGGTTGGCTAAACATGGATGACTTGAGGAATTTCCGTCAACTCCACAGCCGAACTCCGGGCCATCCTGAAGTGGAAATTCCCGGCGTTGAATGCACCACAGGACCGTTGGGGCAGGGATTCGGAATGGGCGTCGGTATGACCCTAGCGGAATCTTATCTCCGGCATACAATTGAAAATATTTCGGAGGACGCCCAAGGTTTAGTGGATCACTTTACCTATGTATTGGCCAGTGATGGGGATCTGCAGGAACCGGTTTCTTTGGGAGCTGCCTCCCTAGCGGGACACTTGGAATTATCCAGGTTAATTGTTTTTTATGATGCCAATGAAGCCCAGATATCAGGCCACACCAACCGCTCCGATTCCACCAATTATGCATCGGTTTTTGAAGGATTCAACTGGCATGTCCAGGAAATTAATGGGCACGACCATGACGCCCTACGTGATGCCATCGAAAAGGCCCAGGTCATGGAAAAACCCAGCATCATTATTGGCAATACTATCATGGCCCATGGAACAGCAACCCGGGAAGGCGACCACAATACCCACGGCGCACCACTGCCCCAGGATGAGATCGATGCAACCAAAGAGAAACTTGGTCTTGCCCCCGAACCGTTTTATTTTCCGGAAGAAGTTAAAGATCATTTCCAATCCCGTTTTGAAATCCTCCATACAACCGTTGCTGATTGGAAATCCCACCTTTCAAACTGTCGGAAAAATTCAGACCTTGATTCTTTTTGGTCTATGGCTGTTGAAGATAAGCTTCCAGAAATATCCTATCCCGAATTTGAAGCAGGTGAATCTTTAGCCACCCGAAAAGCCTTTGGTGCAACATTGGATCAATTTGCAAAAGCATTACCACACATGGTGGGTGGATCAGCAGACCTAGAACCATCGAATTATACCGGTAATTTTTCTAATACATATTCCGATTTTCAAAAGGATAACAAAACCGGACGGAATATTGCGTTTGGTGTACGGGAATTCCCCATGGCAGCCATGATGAATGGCATGTCACTCCATGGTGGCGTGATCCCTTTTGGAGGAACCTTTTTGGTATTTGCTGATTATGAGCGTCCGGCGCTTCGGTTGGCTGCGATTCAACATGCCAGAGTCATTCACGAATTCACTCATGATTCATTCTGGGTGGGGGAGGATGGACCAACCCATCAACCCATTGAACATGCCATGGCATTACGAGCAATTCCCAATTTCAATGTATTTCGTCCCGGTGATGCAAAGGAGACAGCCATTTGCTATAAACTAGCGTTGGAAAATCGAAATACACCTTCAGCACTTTTATTGACTCGCCAAGGATTGCCCGTATCCCACATGGATTATTCTGCTATTGAAGAAGGTGTCAGAAAAGGTGCCTACATCGCGAAAGATTGTGATAGCTTTCCCGAGATCATTTTCGTCGCAACAGGATCTGAAGTTTCGTTAGCCCTTGAAACAGCGCAGCGAATGAATGATAAAAAATGCAGGATCATCAGTATGCCTTGTATGGAATTATTTGAATCTCAACCAGACGAATATAAAAATGAATTGATCCCATCACGCGGTTGTCTGAAGGTGACCTTGGAAGCAGGCATCACCCTGGCTTGGGCAAAATATGCAGGACCCAATGGACTCTCCATTGGAATTGATCATTTCGGAGCATCCGCACCGGGGAAAGATTTAGCGCAAGAATTTGGCTTTACAGCAGATCAAGTGGAAAATAAAATTAGAAAACATTTAGAAAACCTTTTGTAGCCAAAGAATGCACAAAAAGCGAGAAATGCTTTTGTGACTTTTGTGCCTCTTGTGGCTGGGAGAAATAGTGAAAATACATATCGCAACTGACCACGCAGGATTAGAACTCAAAAACATCATTCGGGATTATTTGATCAATAAAGGACACGATGTGACCGATCACGGCGCTCATAAATACGACGCATTGGATGATTATCCTGATTTTATTTTCCCCTGTGCTCATGCCGTAGCTGCTGATCCGGAAAGCAGAGGAATCATTTTAGGTGGTTCCGGTCAAGGTGAAGCTATGGCAGCGAATAGAGTAAAAGGTTGCCGCGCTGCTGTATTTTATAATGGTCCCGCTGAAATAGTGAAACTTTCTCGAGAACACAACAACGCAAATATCTTGTCTTTGGGTACTCGTTTTATATCAGAAGACAAAATCTATGATGTGATTGAACTATGGTTGGAAGAACCCTTTGAAGGTGGCAGGCACATTCGTCGCATTGAGAAACTGGATAATTAAATAGTAAAAATCTCCTGCATTTTTTACATTATAATAAAATAGCCCCCTGAAATCAGGAGGCTATTTAAGATATTCTAAAAATATCAATAAGAGAGAATTAAAATTAATTCATTCTCTCAAATGAGTCAGAAAGACTACTTTGGTGTTACATTAATAGCAATAGGACCTCTTTCGCTTGTCCCAGCTTCATAATCAACAGCTTGTCCATCTTTCAGTGTTTTGAATCCTTCCATGATAATATTGCTCATGTGAACGAATAGATCTTTTCCACCGTCTTCGGGGGAAATGAATCCAAATCCTTTAGCATCGTTGAACCATTTAACGGTTCCTGTTTTTATTTCACTCATTATTTTACCTTTGATTTTTGAGTTTATAAGATTGTTAATTCCCCTAACCCTCAGTTGAAAAGACTACACCACAAAAAATTAGAAGGGTGTTCAAGAGGGTACTACAAATAATACTTCACTCAATAAATCAATTTCCTCCAGAAAAAGGGGTGCGAAATATAACAATAATGATGATATATAATGCATTTTATTTAATGGATGTTATTTGATTGAAATCATCCATCGTATTCATATTGAATAGAGATTTTTCTGGGTCATCCATTTCCACGTATTTTGTCAGAATCGAGTCCAGAAACCCTTTCAAACTGAATTCTCCTTTTTCTACTCTTGATTCCAATGCCATGAAAAACCGAGTATGATAAAATGCGCAAAGCGGATGGGCTTGATCTCCAGTCATAGGAACAATTGCATCAAGTTCGGTTTTATTTACATTCCATAATTCAAGGATGGTATTAGAATCAATTAAGGGTAAATCGCAGGAAAGAAGCAGAATCCAATCCGTCTTTGCGTTTTTTAACGCTGTGTAAAGTCCATTAATGGGTGCATTGATTTCCAATTCATCCTTGATGAAGGGATAGGAAATTGAGTCTGGTTTTTTCTTCCCTATCACATATCGGTTTCCAATACCATCACAGGCATCCCAGATTCGGTCAAGAATAGTTTGCCCATTGATGGTGGTTTGCCATTTAAGAGATCCAAAACGTTTACTTTCTCCACCGATCAAAATATATGCTGTTGCAGGAATTTTTGTGGGCTTATTCATATGAAGTTTTCGTTAATATTTCCCTGCCCAAATATACGAGAAACGCCAACTAAATGAATTACGGATTTGTCATAGATAACAGAAAGTGTATCGGCTGCCATGCCTGCACCGTGGCTTGCAAAAGCGAATTTGATGTTCCTATCGGTGTAAACCGCACCCATGTGAAATATATCGAAAAAGGTGAATTCCCCAACAATACCCGGGAATTTTCGGTTCATCGTTGTAACCATTGTGCCGATGCGCCCTGTGTAGAAATATGTCCGACAACTGCACTTTATACGCGAACGGATGGTATTGTTGATTTTGATAATGACCGCTGTATCGGATGTAAATCCTGCATGCAGGCCTGCCCCTACGATGCGCTTTACATTGATCCCGATACAAACACGGCCGCGAAATGTAATTATTGTGCGCACCGCATTGATGGCGGCTACGAGCCGGCCTGTGTGATTGTTTGTCCCGTGGAAGCCATTATTTCCGGAGATTTGGATGATCCGGAATCCAACATTGCTTTACTAGTGGCGAATGAAGAAACCACGGTCCGCAAACCGGAAAAAATGACCGATCCCAATTTATATTATGTGAATGGGACCCATGAAATGCTGGATCCCAACGCAACTTCTGTCGATGGGAAATATGTTTGGTCCGAACAAGCTGCCGGTGTGGGGCACTACGCCAAATATGCCAATCAGCGGGTGGCCGAATCGGATACGCAAAATTTAATGATCCAACTGGCAATGGAAAATTCCGCCAGAACTGGTAAGCCCATTGATAAACGAGCCATCGATAATGTGGCCCAAGAAATCCAACAAAATGTGGACGCAAAGGAAGCGCGCCGGGTCTATGATTCCCCAAGTAAAGGTGTCCTTTGGGGCTGGGAAGTACCAGCCTATGTGTGGACAAAAGCCATTGCCACGGGTACTTTTCTCATGATGGCCGTCTGGCATTTTTTCAATGGCGGATTGGAATCATCATCCGAAATGGCTGGACTCATGACAACACTTGTATTTATGGGATTTACCGGTGCATTGCTGGTTAAAGATATTGACCGCCCGGATCGATTCCTGTATGTATTACTCCGCCCCCAATGGAAATCATGGCTGGTTCGGGGTGCTTATATTATTACCGTATTTGGTGGATTGGTTTCCCTGAAATTGTTGGATAACTATTACCAACTGGGACACGACTGGTTATGGATTCCGGGAACACTTTTCGCAGGATTAGGAGCTGTGTATACTGCATTTTTATTTAACCAAGCCCGAGCCCGTGATTTATGGCAAACGCCCATTCAATCTGCTATTCATATGTTGGTTCATGCAATAATGGCTGGATCAGTGGTCCTGATGATTATTGCACCAGAATCGATTGAATGGATGGCCAATATTTTGCTTTGGGGAATCGGTGCCAATATAGTCATTATGGCGAAAGAAATTTTAATGCCACATGATACGCCCGACACCAAGAAAGCGATTCATCTCATGACAAAAGGATATTATTCTAAATATTTTTGGTTTGGCGCCACTTATGGGAATTTAGGGTCCGCTGTTATTTTAGTCACATTGTCTGGAAGTTGGGCACTGTTCGCTGGTGTTATGGCATTAATTGGCATCTATTTAACAGAATTTGTACGCATTCGTGTACCGCAAATGATACCTTTGAGTTAATTATGAAACGTAGTTGGATAGAAACATTTTCAGAATCATTAGGGTTAATCCCTAAAATTTCAGATCGTCCGGATTGGTCGGAAGAATTTGCTATGGAAGGCCCACGGAAACTTTATAAATATCCCGACCCCAGTGAATGGGATGATTTTACAGAATTGGATGCTTTGGCTTGGCCAGAAAAAAAGGAACGACATTATTCAATCGTTCCTACCACGTGCTTCAATTGTGAATCGGCTTGTGGATTATTAGCGTATATCGATAAAGATTCAAACGAAGTTCGGAAATTTGAAGGGAATCCCCACCATCCAGGCAGTCGCGGACGGAATTGTGCCAAAGGTCCAGCTACCATTAATCAAATCAACGATACGGAACGCATTTTATATCCACTGAAACGAGTGGGCAAACGGGGTGAAGGAAAGTGGGAGCGAATCACTTGGGATCAGGCCTTGGATGAAATTTCAGAAAATATTGCTACATCCTTGCGTAAAAGTAAAGAAAAAGTGGTATATCATGTGGGGCGTCCGGGGCACGAAGGCTATGCAGAACGGGTTCTAAAAGCCTGGGGTGTGGATGGTCATAATTCACACACGAATATTTGTTCCGCCGGCGCCCGAACCGGCTACGCACTTTGGCATAAATACGACCGACCGAGCCCGGACCACACCAATGCAGAAGTGATTCTACTGGCTTCGTCACATTTGGAAACGGGACATTATTTTAATCCCCATGCTCAACGCATTATGGAAGGCATGATGAAAGGCGCCAAACTCATAGTTATCGATCCGCGCCTGTCCAATACGGCGTCTATGGCGGATGAATGGATGCCCACCTATCCCGGCAGTGAATCGGCAGTTTTTATGGCCATGGCAAAAATCATTTTAGATGAAGGAATGTTTGACCGTCATTATATGGAAAACTGGGTGAACTGGGATGACTATCTCAAGAATTTGCACCCGGATGATCCCATTGAGTTTGATCAATTTATCAAACGCTTGAGCGAAGAATGGGCGGAATACACACCGGAATATGCAGCGAAAGAAGCCCAAATTGATGCGGATCAAATTGTCCGAGTGGCACGCATGATTGGGAAGGCGGGCAGTAAATTATCGACCCATGTTTGGCGTGGCGCATCCATTGGAAATCTTGGCGGATGGCAAGTGTCAAGGACACTGCATTTATTAAACGTTTTGACTGGCTCGGTTGGAACAGAAGGGGGCACATCCCCCAGTGCATGGAACAAATTTCACCCGGAATTTTTTGATAAACCCCCCGGGCCCGATGCTTGGAATGAATTGGCCTGGCCTAAAGAATACACCTTGAACCATTATGAAATGAGTCAGATTTTACCCCATTTAATCAAGGATGGGCGCGGTTCCATGGATGTGTATTTTACCCGTGTTTTTAACCCGGTTTGGACTTATCCCGATGGATTTTCCTGGATTGAAATGTTGTCTGATACAGAAAAAGTTGGGTGCCATATTGCATTAACACCCACTTGGAATGAGACGGCCTTTTTCGCTGATTATGTTTTGCCTATGGGACACGCATCGGAACGGCATGACATTAATTCTTACGAAACACAATCTGGCGTTTGGATTGCATTCCGTCAACCGGTTTTGCGAGAAAAGGCCCGCCGCGATGGAAAGGATGTGGAATTCACCTACGAAGTGAATCCAGGTGAAGTGTGGGAAGAAGACGAATTTTGGATTGAACTTTCGTGGCGGATTGACAAAGACGACGATCTTGGCATTCGGAAACATTTTATGAGTCCTTATCGGGACGGTGAAAAAATTAATGTTGATGAATATTATCAATATATTTTCGAGCATACAAATGGCTTACCGGAAACAGCCGAAAAAGAAGGACTTTCTCCATTAGAATATATGCGGAAGTTTGGGGCTTATATGGTTGATCCAGAAGTGTATGTGAAAAATGAAGATGCTGTTTCTGATGATTCTATGAATGGTGCCACGTTTAAAGAAAATGGCCAAATTGAAAAAGACGGGAATATTGTGGGTATCCAAGTGGATGGAAAGAATTTTAGCGGGTTTCCAACGCCGTCTAAACGGCAGGAAATTTATTCCCAAACCATGGTGGATTTTGGCTACCCTGAACACGCTACACCGGGATATAGGATTAAAAGTCATGTACATCCTGATGAAATGGACACGATTAAAAATGATTGTGTCTTATTGCCGAATTTCAGATTACCGACGCATATTCACTCCCGATCCGCTAATGCAAAATGGCTCACAGAAATTGCCCATAAAAATCCCATCTGGATCCATACCAAAGATGCAAAACGCCTTGGCGTGGATAATGGTGATTTGCTCAAAATCACCACAGAGATTGGTTGGTTCGTGGACAAAGTTTGGGTGACGGAAGCCATCAAACCCGGCGTGGTTGCCTGCTCCCATCATATTGGAAGATGGCGTCGTCAGCAGGATGCAGGAAATCGTCTTATGACAAATACGGTTGACATACGGAATATGGGCGATGGAAAATGGAAGATGGAAACAGTGAGCGGAGTCGAACCGTGGGAATCAAAAGATCCGGATACCAACCGTATTTGGTGGCGAGATGGGGGTGTCCATCAGAATATCACTCATGCGGTGAATCCAGATCCAATTTCCGGTGCACACTGTTGGTTACAGAAAGTGAGTATTTCTAAACCAAATCCTGATGAGAAATATGGCGATGTTTTTGTGGATACGAATAAATCATTTGAACATTTTAAAAAGTGGAATGGATATGCCAAAGAACGGGAAACACACCCGGATGGATTACGGAGACCCTTATGGATGGGGCGCCCTTTGACACCACAGAAAAAGAATTTCTATGTTGAATAAATAATTATTGATTTTTTAAATTGCTAGATCAATCAAAAAATGATTACCTTGGCGCATCCTTTTTCATAGGGTAACGCTAAATTCCACATGCCAATTAAACCAGCTTTTTTTGGAGCGATAATTGGCAATACAGTTAAAAAAAGAATATTACATCGACCTTCCTCAGCAAAAGATTTGGGAAGCCATTCAAACCCCTGAAGTCATTGCAGAGATCCTTCCCAATTGTAAATCCCTCGAACCCACAGGCGATAATGAATTCATCGCTAATATTGAAGTAAAACTTGGCCCCATTAAAAGCAACTTTAAATCCACACTTTCAATCATCGATAAAAACCCTCCCAACGGATATTCATTTCTTGTTTCCGGTGTTGGAACCAAAGGATATTTGAACGGAAAAGGGTCAATCCAACTCCAGGAAAATGGCGATGGAACATCCCTGAATTTTACAGCAGAAGGTAATGTAGCCGGTATTATTGCCCGTGTGGGACAAAGATTAATTGAAGCAACCGGGAAAAAACTGATGGATCAGGGTTTTGAGAATTTCAAGAAAAGAATTATGAGTACCCAGGCAGCTTGACATGTCCAGGGCATTCAATAGTTAATAAAAAATAAAAAGGAGTTAAGAATGGCGCACAACATTAAGATGACTGTAAATGGTCAGACGCGTAGTGGAACAGTGGAGGCACGTATGTTGCTTGTTGATTTCCTTCGAGACCATTTAGGATTAACTGGCACCAATATTGGCTGTGATACAAGCCAGTGCGGCTCCTGCACCATCATGATGGATGGTTGTGCGGTAAAATCCTGCACTGCACTGGCTGTCCAGGCGGATGGGAGTGATATTACTACCATTGAAGGACTGGCAACCAATGGTGACCTGCATCCTCTGCAGCAGGCTTTTTGGGATGAGCACGGACTGCAGTGTGGTTATTGTACTCCAGGAATGATTATGACCGGTGTCGGTTTACTAGATCAAAACCCAGAACCGACAGAGTCAGAGATTCGTCATTGCCTTGAAGGGAATATTTGTCGATGTACGGGGTACCAGAATATTGTGAAAGCTGTTCAATCAGCTTCGCAGGCAATGAAAGGAGGATCATAATGGGGAAACATATTGGAAAGAGTGTAAAAAGAGTTGAAGACCCTCGGTTTATTCAGGGTCAAGGGAAATATGTAGCCAATTTAAAACTTGCAGATATGGTTCACGTTGCTATTCTTAGAAGCCCACATGCCCATGCGAATATTAAAAGCATAGATACGGAAGCAGCCAAAGCAATGGACGGTGTGATCGACGTTTTTGTAGGTCAGGATCTCATTGATGGTGGAGTAGGAAAAATGCCCGTCATTTGGCAAGTGCCTGATAACAAGATCCCGGATCGCTGGCCGTTGACCCCGGATAAGGTGCGTCATGTTGGTGATAGTGTTGCTGCCGTGGTTGCTGAAGATCCCTATATTGCTGCCGATGCACTGGACCTAATCGAAGTGGACTATGAAGTGCTAAAAGCCACCATAGGGGCTAAGGCAACCACCGAAAATGGGAAACCACTTGTTCACGATGAAATCGAAAATAATATCAGC
>ENA-ORDI01000207-ORDI01000207.1-marine-metagenome-genome-assembly--contig:-NODE-207-length-41835-cov-6.522295_pt1 | contig 41835 bp, 35 predicted proteins | sample MGYA00248628_ERZ508525 | MGnify/ENA primary metagenome ERZ508525 (study PRJEB26195, sample SAMN05422138) | marine metagenome | isolation source: East of Porto Seguro, South Atlantic Ocean | place... | reverse complement strand
GTAAAAGTCCGTGCAGAAAATCTCCCCCTCGTACTTCCACCCAAAGACGGAGCTTTTCTCAAAGATCGTTTCCGTGTCGCTTTATTTGGGTCGGATGCAGTCCGTTAATCGATATCTCAAAACTTAGAAGTTCCTCTCCCTGGAGAGAGGTAAAAAAGATCAAATGGAGGGCTAAGGCCCCACTCGGCACCCTCGCAGGTTCCGGAACATTGGGTTTGTTGATCCCTCCTTCTATTATTTTGATTGTTTATGGTGTTGCCATAGAGGAACCCATCGCACGGCTTTTCGTAGCTGGTGTATTCCCTGGCATTTTACTGGTTTTTCTGTTCATGGGCTATATTGTCTTCTGGTCTCTGTTCAACAAAGACCGAATGCCCCCCGCAGAGCCACGTACACCAATGTGGCAACGGATAAAGGGCACTCGCAGTTTGTTGCCGATCTTATTTCTAATTGGCGGCATTATTGGATCCATCTACGCCGGCTGGGCTTCTCCTACTGACGCGGCGGCGGTCGGCGTGGTACTGTCCCTGGTGCTTTCCTGGTACAATGGGAGCTTGAATCGACGAAGCTTTTTGGCAGCTTTGATGGGGGCAACCCGGACCTCCTGCATGATTGCCTTTATTCTGGCTGGCGCCGCATTCTTGACTGTAGCCATGGGTTTTACCGGTATTCCACGGGTCTTGGCTCAGTGGGTCGGCTCATTGGGATTGAGTCCTAATATGCTGCTTGTTACCCTGACCATATTTTTCGTAGTCCTTGGTTGTTTTCTTGAAGGCATATCGATTGTGGTCTTGACCACAGCGGTGATCCAACCTATCATAGAACAAGCGGGGATCGACCGGATCTGGTTCGGTATCTTCATTGTCATCGTTGTCGAGATGGCGCAAATCACCCCGCCGGTGGGATTTAATCTATTCGTAATACAAGGTTTGACCGGTTATAATATACAGTATGTGGCGCGTGCCACCTTGCCATTCTTTATCCTGTTATTGGCCGCTGTTATAATTATTTCGGTTTTTCCGGAAATCGTTACCTACCTACCCGAACAGATGTCGAGGCGCTGAAGCTAAAATCGTCGCAAGCGAATATAAGGGCTCATTTCAATTCAATGAACGGGTAAGTTAATTTCTGCGTAAACTTCTCTTTATATCCCGTTAATTTACTGATTAATTTTATGACAGCACCTTCCTTCCGTTTTTCCATTGACCGCGGTGGTACCTTCACTGATGTTTACGCGGAAGTTCCGGGCGAGCCAGAATTCCGGGTGGTAAAATTACTTTCCGAAGATCCGCAGAATTATCCGGACGCTCCACGCGAAGGTATCCGCCGAATTCTTGAATCAGTAACTGGTGAAACTTTTCCAAAAGAAAGTTTTAATGCCGAAAAAATTGAGTGGATTCGGATGGGTACAACTGTCGCCACCAACGCTCTTCTGGAACGTAAAGGCGCGAAAACTGCGCTGGTTACAACTAAAGGTTTTCGGGATTTACTGCAAATTGGAAATCAAAGCCGAGCAAAAATTTTTGATCTGAAAATTCAGAAACTGGATTTGCTTTATGAAGAAGTAATTGAGGTTAATGAGCGTGTCCGGATTTTTAAGAATTCAGGGAATTCTAAGCTAGATTCCGGCTTAGAGATTGTTGAAGGCACAACCGGAGAGAAATTTGCTGTTTTGGCAAAACCGGATTTGGCGGTTGTACGCCAAGAACTGGAAGCAGTTTTTGAAAAAGGCATCCGCGCGGTGGCCGTGGTTTTTTTACATGCTTACGCATTTCCGGAACATGAACGGCAAATAGGAGTGATTGCAAGTGAAATCGGTTTTGAGCAAATTTCACTTTCGCATGAAGTTATGCCGATGGTCAAAATGGTGGCGCGTGGCGATACTACCACCGTTGACGCATATCTCACACCGCACATCCGGAATTATCTGGAAAGCTTCCGTTCCGGATTTTCTGATAATTTGGAAAAAACACAGTTGCTTTTTATGCAGTCCGACGGAGGTTTGACCGATTCCGGAAACTTCAAGGGCAGCAATGCCATTTTGTCCGGACCGGCCGGAGGCGTCGTAGGTTATGCCATGACCACAGATTTGGGACAACCGGTCATTGGCTTTGACATGGGCGGCACCTCGACGGACGTTTCGCGTTACGGTGACGATTACGAATTGGTGCATGAAACCGAAACCGCCGGAGTGCGTATCCAAGCACCGCAAATGCACATCAAAACGGTTGCGGCCGGAGGAGGATCAAGACTGTTTTTTCGCAACGGACTTTTCGAAGTTGGTCCGGAATCTGCGGGTGCGCATCCGGGACCGGTCTGTTACCGGAAGGACGGATATTTGGCGGTCACTGACGCCAACTTGGTTTTGGGGCGTTTGCATCCGGAATATTTTCCTAAAATATTTGGTACAAACGAAAACGAAGCTCTCGACCTTGAAGCATCCAGAAAGTCTTTTGAAAAAATTACTGCAGAAATTAATGTATATTCCAGAGAGCGAGACCTTCCGGAATTGTCGAAGGAAGAAGTCGCCCTCGGATTTTTGCGGGTCGCAAACGAAGTCATGGTGCGTCCCATTCGTGAAATTTCGGTCATGCGTGGCTTCGACATCAAGGAACACGTACTGGCCTGTTTCGGCGGCGCGGGTGGACAGCACGCTTGCAGCATTGCCAGAGAGTTAGGACTCTCCAAAATTTTCATCCACCGTTTTTCCGGCATTCTTTCTGCTTACGGAATGGGGCTCGCCGACATTGTGGTAGAAAAACAAGAACCAGCGGCGTTGGTGCTAACTGAAGACAAAAAGGACAACGGGCTTAAAAATCTCTTAATAAATCTCGAAAATTTAGCCGCTGATGCAAAAACAGAATTGCTTGCTCAAGGCTACAAAACTGAACAAATTGAAATAAAGCGCTATCTTAATTTGCGTTATCAGGGCACCGACACAGCATTGATGATTCCGGAAGCGGATTCAGTTTCAAATTATGACACAGGAATTGCGAATTGTGAGTTAGGCATTTCAGAATCAAGTCCGGAATTGCAGAAAAACGCAAAGAAGTTTCCGGATTATGTCAGCACTTTTCGGGAAACTTACCGACGTGAATTTGGTTTCGAATTGACAGGACGTGAAATTATTGTGGACGATTTACGTGTGCGTGCGGTTGCAAAATCTCCTGGATTACAAAAATTTACTCTTGCGAAAAAAGACGGGACTCCGGAAGCAGTAGACCAAACTAAATGTTATTTCATGTCCGAAAGTTCTGGTTCCGGAAGTTGGCAGCAAACACCGATTTACCGCCTGGAAAATTTGGGTGCCGGACAACACTTACAAGGTCCTGCGATTGTGATGCAGAATACTTCAACGATTCTTGTGGAACCCGGATGCACGGCTGAAATTACGGAATACGGCGATGTGGTTTTGAACGTCGAAACCAAAACATTCAGAGAAATCGGCACTCAAGCAGATCCGGTTCAGGTGTCCATTTTCGGCAACCTTTTTATGTCGATTGCCGAGCAAATGGGCCGCACTCTGCAACGCACCGCAATTTCCACAAACATCAAAGAACGTCACGATTTTTCCTGCGCCATTTTTGATGAATCTGGAGGTTTGGTGGCCAACGCACCTCATCAGCCGGTGCATCTTGGAGCAATGAGCGAGGCCGTCAGGCAGCAAGTCAAACTGCAAGGAAAAATGCTAAAAGTTGGCGATGTTTTGCTGACCAACCATCCGATTGCCGGAGGAAGTCATCTTCCGGATATCACCATCGTTACGCCCGTATGGAAAGACGGAAAAGCGATTTTTTACATTGCAAGCCGCGGTCATCATGCGGATATTGGTGGAATTTCTCCAGGCTCGATGCCGCCGTTTTCACGTGAATTGAAAGAAGAAGGTGCGTGCATTAAGACTTTCAAACTTGTTGAAAACGGAATTTTCAATGAAGCAGGAATTACCGAACTGCTTCTGGCTCCCGGAAAAATAAAGCGAAATCCGGGAGAACCAGCGATCAGCGGAACCCGTTTACTTTCAGATAATCTTTCCGATCTCAAAGCACAAGTCGCGGCCAATCAACGCGGCATCGATTTGTTGTTGGAAATGGTTGAACATTATTCACTGGAAGTGGTTCAGGCCTACATGCACCATATCCAAACCAACGCTGAAGAAGCAGTGAGGAATATGCTCAAAGCGCTTTCCAAACGCGAAGGACTCACCGAAGTGGACACAGTAGAAGCGAACGATTTTCTGGATGACGGCAGCGAAATTGTTTTGCGGCTCACCATTGACCGTCGCGACGGTAGCGCGATTTTTGATTTTTCCGGAACAGGACCCGAACTCTGGGGCAACCTGAATGCGCCACGGGCGGTAACTCATTCTGCGATTTTGTACAGTTTACGTTGTTTAATTGATCAGGAAATTCCGCTCAATCAAGGTTGTCTCAATCCGATTCAAGTCATAATCGAGGACGGATCTTTGCTGGCACCATCTGAAAACGCAGCAGTTGTTGGCGGCAATGTGCTCACTTCACAGCGTATCACGGATGTAATTCTCAAGGCATTTCGGGCGTGCGCCGCTTCACAGGGTTGCATGAACAACTTCACTTTCGGAAACGAAAATTTCGGCTATTACGAAACCATGGGCGGCGGCGCGGGCGCAGGTCCGGATTGGCACGGACAGTCCGGAGTTCACACGCACATGACCAATACCCGAATCACCGATCCTGAAATTCTGGAACGGCGTTATCCGGTGATGTTATGCGAATTTTCCATCCGTAAAAACTCAGGTGGTTCCGGAAAATTTAAAGGCGGCGATGGACTCGTACGCGAAATTGAATTTCTTGAACCGCTCAATGCCGCCATACTTTCCGAACGCAGAGTGCACCGGCCTTACGGACTAAATGGCGGAGAATCCGGAAAATGCGGGCGCAATCTGTTTTTCCGTAAAGACGGATCGACGCTCTTTCTGGGAGGGAAAAATGAAATCCGTGCGGAAGCCGGTGAAAGAATCCGCATCGAAACTCCGGGCGGTGGTGGTTATGGAAAAGTCGATTCCTGATCAGCTGATTTGGAGTTCCAGTAACGGTGCATATTGCTGTCCGGAATACATGTCGGTTTCGCCGAGATCACCCTGAATTCGGGGACGTGGAAAAGAAAACTTGATGGCACGGGCTGCAGGGATTTCAACAAAAATTAAGGAATCTTGCGGAATCTTATACGTTCCGGAAATCCACTCCTTAGTCAATACTTTTGCGGAAACGACTCGCTCAAAATCCACGTCATTCTCAAAGACAATATCAAAGGTGATCCAGAACGGACCCGCATTTTTTGAACGGATCAACTGTGCCAGCTTTCCAAGTGAAACGGAATTTCTCATCCTGCCTGCTCTTCCGCAAAACGAAACGCAGATAAAGGAGTTTCCGGAATTAACACATGATTCAGCGTAAAACGATAGCTTGGACCACGGTCAATTTCTGGTGGTGAAAAAGGAAACGCAATCCCGCTGATAAAACCTTTCCATTCCGGAATCGGCCAGTGCGAAGCGGCATGAGTTACAAATCTGGCAACGTCATTGGCCAATGTTTGATCTGGCGCGGTAATGGTGAACAAGAGTCCAATTTCGTGAGGCATTTCTTGCGGGAGCGGTTCTAGATCGCCCATCACTGCGTTTCTTCCGTATTGCGAAATGTCCAACCGTACTTCCTGACCAAAAGTTTTTCCGGTCAATTCTTGAAGACGTTCTTCAAAAAAAACTTTCATTTCCGCAAGCCACGAATCGATGCGGGCCAGAATGTATGGATCACGCACTCCGCCGATGGCAACGGTTTGGAATCCTGATAAAGCCGCACCTTCCAGTTTTAGCGTGTATCGTTCCGGACGAAATACTGACCCTTCTACACGTGTCTTGCGTTCTGAAAGCGCATGATAGTTGGCGTTTTGTGTGTCGAGTGTTCCGGAAGGTTCGCGAATCAGAAACGGATCGGCGTTTTCATACAGTGTGTGTGAAGCTAAACTGAGCGGTGTGCAGGATGCGTCAAGCGCCAAAGGTTCAACGCTGAATCCGTTATCATCAATTTCCGCAAAAACTCCATCCGCACGTGTAATACTTGAACAAATCGCACCGCATTCAATCGTCTTCGCACAATGCCAGACCGGTCCTGGACGGAAACCACGCATCAACGGAAGTGCAGAAAAAAGTGCTGTGTCGGAAGCACGTCCGCAGAGAATAACATCACATTGTTTTTCCAACAAATGCACAATCGGCTCATGTCCCATCATGGCCACAATGTGAGAGCAATTCAGGATTGTCTGCTCATTTATCTCCGGTGCTCCGGGAAGTGGATCGATTTTTCCGGACTTGAAAGCGTCTGCAATTAAGTCAGGATTTTGTTCAGCATAGATTCGACCAAGTTTGAATTTCAAACCTTCTTCCTTGGCGATTTCGAGAGTCATTTTACGCATCCAATCCACAGCAGAATCGACTCCGGATGTTCCGCAGGAACCGATTATCAGCGGCACTTTCAGTCTGTCACGCGCTAAAAGTAAACGTCTTAAGTCCTGTAAAATAGCACGGCGTGACATTTTCGGCGTTCCGGAACCAAGATAGAACGGGCCGGAATCGGTTGAGCCGGCGTCACAGGCAATAACATCCGGTTTGAGTGCAATTCCGCGTTCCAGGGATTCATCGAGAAAACCCATGCCCAATGCACCAGTTGGGCTGATTAAGGAAATGCGTGGATCAGTCATGACTTGTACTACTTACGTTTGTTTGTCAACCAATCCCTGATGAGTGGAACAAGAATGAAAATGGCTGCTGAAATAATTAGTGTCAGAGTCATCGGCCTTTCCCAGATAAATTGGATTCCATTTGCGTTTCGCATTGCCCTTCCGAGATTGTCTTCAAACATTTGTCCAAGTACAAAACCGATCAGCAGCGGAGGTAAAGGGTAATCCGCAAATCTAAAGATAATCGCAAGTACACCGAATCCCAAAAGCAGAAGAAGTTCTGTGGCGTTGTTTTGACCAATGTATGCTCCGGCCATGGCGAAAAAAAGTACGAATGGAATCAAGAAACTACGCGGTATTAACAACAATCTTGCGATGTATGGTACAAGTGGAAGATTGAGAAGCAGCAGTATGACATTACCAAAGTACATGGACATGATAATCGACCAGAAAACCTCGGGTCGATCCTGCATCAGTTGTGGTCCAGGTTGCAGATTCAGGGCAATGAAAGCTCCCAAAAGTACGGCGGTCGTACCTGAACCAGGAATCCCTAAAGTCAGCAACGGAACGAAGGAACCTGTGCTGGCCGCATTATTTGCGGTTTCCGGAGCCGCTAAACCTTTGATTGAACCTTTACCGAATTCCTTACGTTCTTCTGGACTGGCAAGGTTGCGCTCCACTGCATATCCTAAAAATGAAGCAATCGTCGCACCTGTTCCCGGCATGACACCGATCAGAAATCCCTGAACAGATTGTCGTGCGATTACAGGCATAATAGCCTTGGCTTCTTTGAGGTTTATGCGGAGATTTGAAATTTCCTGAGATTTATTTGAACTACTTTTTTTGCCACGAATTTTGTCAATTGCGAGGAAGAATGCTTCCGGCACAGCAAAAAGTCCCATTGCTAAAGTTACAAAGTTAATTCCACTTTGTAAATCCATGATTCCCAAAGTAAATCGCGGTGCATGGAAAAGTGATGATTCTCCAACTGTGGCCAGCATCAGCCCGAGCAAGGTCATCATCAATGCTTTGAGAACTTTACCTTTACCAGCAAATGCAGAAATCGCAGACAAGCCAACCAGCACCAGAGCAAAGTATTCCGCAGACCAAAACAAAATTGCGAAGTTGGCCAGTGCCGGTGCAAAAAACATTAGTAAAATTACACCGATTGTTCCACCAGAAAAAGAAGAAATTGCCGCAATTGTTAATGCTTTTCCAGCTTGTCCTTTCTGCGCCATTGGATAACCGTCAAATGCCGTTGCTACGACCGCGGCCTCTCCTGGTGCATTGATCAGGATGGATGAAGTGGAACCGCCGAAAATGGCACCATAATAAACTCCTGCCAGCAAAATTAGAGTTGTCGAGGGATCACCGATTTGCAGGCTCACCGGAATCATAATGGCCACCACTGACATTGGGCCGAGTCCAGGCAGCATTCCAATGATTGTACCAATAAAACAGCCAAGTGCCGCAAAGAACATGTTCTGCAGTGTAAAGGCTGTTTCAAGCCCCAGAAGCATTCCATCAAACATTGGAATTTCCTCCGCCTATTTTCTTTGCTCGAGGCAATGAACAATATTTTTTTGAAGTACTATTCAGCGGATTCATCGTAAAACTCATTTTAATAAAACCATCCCGGCCATGGTCGCAGGAAAATGGTCAGAACTTCATGGACCAGATACCAAACCAAAATGCTGGCTGTAAATGAAATTGAGATCAGTAAAGTGTAACGCCGCTCACCAAGTAAAATTCCACCTAAGATGAGAAAGGTTGAGGTACAAAACAGGAATCCTAAACTACGCAGAAAAAGTGCATAAAAAGTCGCCAGCACCAAAAGCGCTATTCCCTGAAACCAGTTATAATTTTGCGGATTTTTGAGATATTCTCCATCCGCACGATTGACAGTTCCATCACCTTCAGTTTCATTCTCCGGAGACTGCTTCTTGATCAACAGGAAGAGTGAACAAATGATACCACCAACTGCAAGTGCAAGTGGCATGGTGTTCGGTCTTACCGACAGGAAAAGTTCAAAAGGGAGGAGATGGTAAGTATAGGCAAGGTAGGCATAACCGCTGGAAAAAGCCAGCAGTGCTAAAGCCACTGCACGGTTCAAATCAAGCATGGTAAATATGGGCTACAGATTCATAATTCCGGGAAGCAGAAAAAACTTCCCGGAAAAAACGAAAGTAAGACGGCTTATAGGAATCCGAGCTCACGCATCAGGTTACCAATAACTTTTTCCTGTTCTGTGAGAAAAACCATGAACTTGTCTCCAGGATTATAAATGTTAACCCAACCATTGCGGGCACGTACTTTTTCCCACTCAGGTGTTTTGTACATTTTCCCCAGAACCTCGATGTAGGCTTTCCGCATATTACTTGGTAGATCCGGAGCAGCAAAAAATCCTCTCCAGTTGACAAATGTCACATTGTATCCCTGCTCAATTAAGGTTGGAGCGTTCGGTGCGGCATCTACGCGTTTCTCTGAAGTTACAGCAATGATTCGGACTTTGCCGGAATTTGCCATACTCACTGCTTCGGAAAATCCTGTGGAAAGCGCATCAACTTCTCCGGAAAGAAGTCCGGCCATTGCCTTGCCTCCGCCATCAAAAGGAATGTACTTTACTTTTGTCGGATCTGCACCGGCAGCTTTGAAGGCCATTGCAGGAACCAGATGGTCCATACTTCCAGGCACAGAACCACCGCCAATGGCAACTTTTTCCGGATTCTTTTTGTAAGCAGTAACCAGGTCTTTGAAGTTCTTGTAAGAACTATTGGCCGGTACTACTAGCGCCGCATAATCACCGATGGTTCCGGCAATTAAGGTCAGATCCCGAAAATTCTGCGGGAACACCTTCGTCAATGAACGTATGACAATTGGTGTTGAATTTACCATCAGCGTACCGTGATTACTCATGGAATTTTCTATCATGTAGCCGATGGCTTTTCCGCCTCCGCCGCCGGACATATTTTCAAATGTGGCCGAATCAATCAGACCTGCCTTAGTCAGGGCTTCTCCGGTACCACGTGCTGTACCGTCCCAACCTCCACCGGCGCCGCCGGGGATTAGAAAGTGAATTTTTTTTATTTCAACCGCAGAGAGACTTCCTGCGGCAATTGTTACCGAGGCAAGCGCTATTGCAAAAAACTTTGCTAGTTTTTTCATGATATTTTCCTGATAAATGTTAATAATTATTGAAACCGACTCGTGTCCGGATTATTAACCGGAAAACAAAAACCGTGTTCAAAATGATCCACTTCTGGCCTTATGTAAAGGCTCGAAGTGGAATTATTCGTAGTTAAAGACATCTTTAGACTATGAGCCGCAATGAGTCTGTATTGATTTAACTGTGATGAATTTCAATGGGCTACTCCACTACCATTGCCGCAGTGGTGAGAAAAACGACCCATCTCCAATTTTGGCCTTCCCAGCAATTCGCAGATATTAAATGGAAATCTACAAGAGTGCATTTACGAAATACAAATGCTAAACTAACAACAAGACACTGTCAAGATTATGCAGATAAATAGTGTTCTTTTTGTTTGCTTCATTTTGTTCATTTTGTTCACGAGCAGTATTGCGTAATTTAAATGGAAGACAATTTACAAGAGCGGAGATTTTAAAATGTTATGATTTCTCAGTTGTAATTACAAATGTATTAACTTGTTGATAATACAACCAAAAGGAGTATAAATGGCAGATTTATTTGAAAATCCAATGGGTTTGGACGGCTTTGAATTTGTGGAATTCGCCTCTCCGGAACGTGGCATTCTGGAACCCGTATTCGAGCTTTTGGGCTTTTCGCACGTTGCGAATCATAAATCAAAAGATGTAGCCCTTTTTCGACAAGGCCAGATTAACTTTATCATCAATTATGAAAAGAACAGTCCTGCATATTTTTTTGCGGAAGAGCACGGACCATCTGCGTGCGGAATGGCTTTTCGGGTAAAAAACTCTCAAACCGCGTACGCCCGCGCCCTTGAATTAGGTGCGCAACCGATTGAGATTCCGGTTGGTCCAATGGAATTACGCCTGCCCGCCATCAAAGGAATTGGCGGCGCTCCACTTTATTTGATTGACCGTTATGAAGACGGTTCTTCAATTTATGACATTGATTTCATTTTTTTTGAAGGTGTAGATTTACATCCCGCAGGTTGCGACTTTAAAACGATTGACCACCTTACACATAATGTTTACCGTGGCCGTTTGGATTACTGGGCAAACTTTTATGAGCGACTTTTTAATTTTCGTCAGATACGCTTTTTTGATATTAAAGGCAAGCATACGGGACTTTTTTCAAAAGCCATGACTGCACCAGACGGGCTCATCCGTATTCCTCTGAATGAAGAAGCATCTCAAGGCTCAGGACAAATTGAAGAGTATTTGATGGCCTACAATGGTGAAGGAATTCAACATATTGCTTTGGCAACGGATGATCTTCTTGACAGTTGGGACAAGCTAAAAGCAAGGGGACTCAAGTTTATGAAAGCTCCACCGGAGACTTATTATAAAATGCTGGAAGAGCGTTTGCCTGGACACGGTGAACCTCTGGATGAACTGCAGCCGCGTGGAATTTTATTGGATGGTTCTACAGGAAACGGCGCACCGCGTTTGTTGTTGCAAATTTTTTCTGAGACTATGATCGGTCCCGTATTTTTTGAATTCATTCAACGCAAGAAAGACGACGGTTTTGGTGAAGGTAACTTCAAGGCATTATTTGAATCAATTGAGCGTGACCAAATAGAACGCGGTGTAATTTAAAAAAAGAGAACTAAGGAGGATTAGATGAAAATAAAACGCATTCACCACGTCGCCTACCGCTGCAATAATGCCAAGGAAACGGTTGAGTTTTATCAGCGAGTCTTGGGCATGGATTTTCAGTTGGCAATTGCAGAAGACCAAGTGCCTTCCACAAAAGAGCCTGATCCTTATATGCACGTTTTCATGGATGCGGGCAATGGCAATGTACTGGCATTTTTTGAAGTACCAAACTCTCCGCCAATGCAGAAAGACCCAAATACTCCTGATTGGGTACAGCATATAGCTTTTGAAGTTGAAGACATGCAATCCTTGTTGTCGGCCAAAACTCATATTGAAGCAGAAGGTTTGGACGTGCTAGGGCCGGTGGACCATACCATCTTCAAATCAATATATTTCTTTGATCCCAACGGACACAGGCTGGAACTTGCCACAAATACCGCAAAATCCGGAATGTTGGAAAATCTGCATGAAGTTGCTCCGGCAATGATTGAAGAGTGGAATCAGACTAAAAAAGCTCCCAATCACGCCGCATGGTTGCACGACGGCTCATTCAACGCTGGTGAAATCAAAAAATAAGGAAAAATAAATGAAACTTGCATCACTCAAAAGTGGACGAGATGGCCGTTTAGTGGTTGTCAACAAAACCATGAAACGCTATACAACAGTTACTGAAATCGCACCAACTTTGCAGGCAGCTCTGGACAACTGGTCCACTTGCGAACCGCGTTTGCGTGAAATATCTCATGCACTTGAAGAAAATAAAACTGCAGCTGAAATTTTTGATCCCTCGCTCTGCGCCTCTCCTTTACCGAGGGCCTTTCATTGGGTTGACGGCAGTGCTTATGTCAATCATGTGGAATTGGTACGCAAGGCACGCAATGCGGAAATTCCGGAAAGTTTTTGGGTTGATCCGTTAGTTTATCAAGGAGGATCGGACACATTTTTGGCTCCACAGGAAGACATTTTAATTGCGGATGAAGCTTGGGGAATTGATTTTGAAGCTGAAGTTGCGGTGATTGTGGACGATGTTCCGATGGGAATTTCGGAAGAAGAAGCTGGCCTGCACATTCAATTATTGATGCTCGTAAATGATGTTTCCCTGCGTAATTTGATTCCGGGAGAATTGGCAAAAGGATTCGGATTTTATCAATCAAAACCTTCAAGCGCTTTTTCTCAGGTGGCCGTAACTCCGGATGCTCTCGGAGATGCATGGTCTGGAGGAAAACTACATTTGCCCTTGCGAGTCACGCTCAACGACAAGTTGATTGGAGAACCGAATGCAGGAATCGACATGACTTTCAATTTTCCAAGATTGATTGCTCATGTAGCCAAGAGTCGTCCCTTATGCGCGGGAACCATCATCGGTTCCGGAACGGTTTCAAATGTCGATCGTTCCAGCGGTTCTTGCTGCCTTGCAGAAGTCAGAATGCTCGAAATCATTGCCGATGGAAAACCGAAAACCGAATTTATGAAATTCGGCGATTGCGTCAAAATTGAAATGCGTGATTCACAAGGGGAAACAATATTTGGAGAAATCAAGCAAGAAGTAAAACCCTATCGCAGCTAATTCCTTTAGATTTACAGAGTTCAAAACATGTTAAAATTATATGGTTATTATCGTTCCTCTGCCGCCTTTCGTGTGCGGATTGCCCTGGAACTCAAAGCACTGAATTGGGAATCTGTTCCTGTTAATTTGCGTTTAGGAGAGCAAAAACAAGAAAGCTTTCAGCAAAACAATCCACAAGGTTTGGTACCGGTGCTTGAGTCGAGTGGTCAATTTTTAGCACAATCGCTGGCGATCATAGAATACCTTGAAGAACTGCATCCGGATCCTCAACTTTTGCCTTCCAGTATAACGGAGCGGGCGGAGGTACGTGCAACGGCTCACCAAATCGCAATGGAGATTCACCCCTTAAATAATTTGCGTGTACTAAAGTATTTGGAAAATGAGCTGGGTTTGGACGAAGAAAAGAAAACGAATTGGTATCAGCACTGGATTGCGGAAGGTTTTAGCTCCTTAGAAAAAACTCTGAAAAATTCCGGTTCTGAAGGACAATTTTGTTTTGGTGATATGCCAAGTCTGGCCGATGTTTGCCTGATTCCACAAGTCTACAACGGTCTGCGTTTTAAGTGTGATCTTTCCGCTTATCCTCTCATTCAATCCATTTGGGATCACTGCATGAAACTGGAACCATTTAAACGCGCGGCTCCGGAAAATCAGCTTGATGCCACAAGTGGATAGTTTAGCGTCTAGTGTATTTTTTTATGATTATTTCATGTGACTCCAGACTGCGAGTTGAGCGGAGTCGAAACCGGTAAATGAGATTATTTTCACTTCGACTCCGCTCAAGGAACAATAGTTACAGTATGAGCGTGAAGCTGTTCTAGTTTTCATTTGCCCGCACCACACTCGATAAAATGCAGCTTTTGAGTTTGCGCCATTGCAACCCAAAATCATTATGAAGCTCTCTTACCCAGTTATTTCACTACCGAAATTTTTCCTTCCACGCACTCTGCATTTGCGGATGTTGATGCTGATGACGCTCTTGCTGGGCGGACTGGTTAGTATTACATGGCTGCTAGTTTCCGTGCTGGTTAGCTCAATTCTGGAAGAATACATTGGACGCAATGCCTTGAATGTCTCAAAGGCAGTTTCGCTGACAGCAGTAGTAAAGCAAGGCTTATTGAACCAAAAATCAACTGAAATTCAGAATTATGCTGAATCTGTACGAAAATCAACGGGCGCGCGCTTTGTGGTGGTTGGAGATCACGAAGGTAAACGTTACAGTCATCCTGTTCCGGAACGGATTGGCAAGTACATGGTTGGCGGTGATAACGCACGTGCCTTGGAAGGCGGAGAGGCATATATTTCAAAAGCGGTGGGCACACTAGGCCCATCGATGCGTGGGAAGGTTCCTGTATTTGGTGATTCCGGCAAGGTGATTGGAGTGGTGTCTGTCGGGTATTTACAGGAAACTGTACAGGAGGTTACGGAGGGCTATTTACAGCGAATTCTACTTTGGGTTTTAGGTCTTTTTTTATTGGGCGGTCTTGGCACATGGCTAATCGCAAGGGACGTGAAATTGTCTATCTTTGGTTTGGAACCGGCTGAAATAGCCAGATTGTTCAGGGAACGCAACGCGATCCTGGATTCGATCCGTGAAGGAGTTGTGGCGATCAACGATGAAGGTCTTGTAACCATGCTCGATCATGAGGCCGCCAAGATTTTAGGTATTCCACCTGAGTCCGGAATCGGTACTCCGATAAAGTCAATTTTGCCGCAAACAAAAATGCTGGAAGTATTGAAAAGCGGAGAAGAACAATTTGATCAGGAAATGATGATTGGTGATATTGAAGTTGTGGTTAACCGTGTACCAATCTGGCAGAATGAAAGAGTCACAGGTGTAGTATCCAGTTTCCGGCGTAAACAGGAAATTGACAGGTTGGCTCAGGAACTGACGCAAATTCAGGAATACTCAGAAGTGCTGAGAACGCAAACCCACGAATATTCCAACAAACTGCATACATTGGCGGGTCTGATTCAACTCGGCTCACACAAGGAAGCACTTGATTTGATCGGTCGTGAGACTTCCGGATATCAGGAGTTGCTTGGCACATTGGCGGAGACAGTTCCGGAACCGTTATTGTCTGCTATTATTCTCGGAAAATATAACCGTGCTCAAGAATTGCGGATAAATTTTCAACTTGATCCGGAAAGCAGAATGATCGATATTCCGGAAAACATCAACCGTGAAAAAATTGTTACCATCCTCGGTAATCTGCTGGAAAATGCCATTGAAGCCGCTCAGGAAAATTCTTCCGGAAAACGTTTGGTGCAACTTTCAATGACAGATTTCGGCAACGATCTCATTTTCGAAGTGGAAGACTCCGGTTCCGGAATAGAATATGAATCGATTGATTTATCTCTGCAACACGGCTTTACTACCAAGTCTGGCGCAGGACGCGGAATTGGACTTTCACTGGTACAAGAAAATTTGAAATATCTTGGAGGTCATTTGACAGTAGTTCGGAGTTCAATCGGAGGAATGCGCTTCACAATATATATTCCAAAACACCCTATTTCAGCGGGAGGTGCAGGATGAACCTGCGTGTTTTGATTATTGACGATGATGTGCGGATTGCGGAAATTCACCAACGTTACGTTGAAAAAACAGAAGGTTTTGAAGTTGTTGGAATTGCCAACACACTTGAAGACGCACAAATGCAACTTGATATACTTGAACCGGATTTGTTATTGCTGGATATTTTTTTTCCGGAAGGAAACGGATTGGAATTTCTCAAACAGACTCGGCTGCAAGGAAAACAGGTTGATGTCATTCCAATTACTGCCGCAAAAGAAGTTCATTTGTTTAATGAAGCTTTGCACGGGGGAGTTTTTGATTACATCCTTAAGCCAGTTGTTTTGTCACGTTTTCAAACCACTTTACAACGCTACCGTCAAACCAAAAACCAACTGTCTAATATTGATCAACTGGATCAGTTAGAAGTAGATAGAGCACTGCATGCCGGAAGCAGTAGTGACTTTCATGAGTCACAAGAATTGCCAAAAGGAATTGATGGACTCACTTTAGAAAAGGTGAAACAGGTTTTCGCTTCCGGGAAAGATTCCAGCTTAACTTCTGAAGAAGTGGCTTCAAACATAGGAGCAAGTCGGACAACTGTGCGGCGTTATCTCGAATTTTTAGTCTCACAAAATATACTTGATGTGGATGTAAGTTATGGAGGAGTTGGGCGTCCTGAACGTCGTTACTTCCTGCGGCGAGTACATTGAAACTGAAATTGATGAGACATTATGGAAAGAATAGTTAAGTATAGTACATTTGCATTATGAACAAGAGTTCGCTCAAATTGAAAAATGTTGCTGAAAATTTAACAGAAAACATAAATTAAGATACTTTTTATGTCTAACCCATTATTTGATACTTTGTTTGGAAAACATGCCGGACAATCTACTCCATTCCTGCATTTGGAAAATGGAAAAACGATAAACCATGATTCATTTATCTTTATGGCAGGAAGGTATGCGAACGCTCTTACACAAATGGGACTTTCAGTCGGCGATCGGGTGGCAGTTCAAACCGACAAATCACCTGAAGCACTGGCGATCTATGCGGCGTGCGTTCAATCCGGAATGGTTTATCTACCATTAAATCCCGCATATACGCCGCAAGAAGTTTTATATTTTGTTGAAAACAGCGGTGCAAAATTATTTATCTGTCGGGGTGTAAAAGAGCAGGAACTCATTCCTGTTGCCGAGAAAACAGGAGCATTACTGGAAACGCTGAATGCAGACGGTACTGGGACATTTGCTGAACTCGCTCAGAAAATGTCGGATTCTTTCAACACTGTTGAACGCGAAGGAGAAGATTTGGTAGCGCTCCTGTACACATCCGGAACAACGGGGCGTTCCAAGGGTGCGATGCTGAGTCAGCACAATCTTCTTTCCAATGCCCAGACATTAGTTGATCTATGGCAATTTTCTGCCGAAGATGTTTTGCTCCATGCACTGCCCATTTTTCACACACATGGATTATTTGTGGCTACCAACGTGACACTTTTAGCAGGTGGTTCGATGATCTTCATTCCAAAATTTGATTTAGATTCTATGATCAAAAACATTTCTAACGCAACTACGATGATGGGAGTACCTACTTTTTATACAAGGTTGCTGAATGATCCTAGATTTAGCAAAGATATAACACAGCATATTCGACTTTTTGTTTCCGGCAGCGCACCTCTTTTGGCAGAGACACATGTTCAATTTGAGGAACGGACAGGCCACCGTATTCTGGAACGTTATGGAATGACGGAGACAAACATGAATACATCCAATCCATATCTGGGTGAACGACGTGCAGGAACAGTCGGCTTCCCTTTGCCGGGTGTCGAAATTAGGATTACAGATTCGAAAACCGGGGTGGTTCTGGCAGACGGCGAAATTGGTGAGCTTGAAGTACGTGGTGCAAATGTGTTTAAAGGATACTGGCAAATGCCGGAAAAAACTGCGGAGGAACTGCGCGAAGATGGTTTTTTTATTACTGGGGATTTAGGGAAGATTGATAGTGACGGCTATGTACACATTGCGGGTCGTAACAAAGACGTAATTATTTCAGGAGGATACAATATCTATCCGAAAGAAGTTGAACTTTTACTTGATGAGCAATCCGGAGTCATGGAAAGTGCGGTGATTGGTGTTGCTCACACAGACTTGGGAGAAGCGGTTGTAGGAATTTTGGTTCCAGAAAAAGGTGCTGCTCCTGATTTTGATGAGATATTCAAAAATATCAGCAAATCTTTTGCAAAGTACAAACAACCTCGGAAATTGATTGTAATACCGGAACTTCCTAGAAACACGATGGGAAAAGTGCAGAAAAATTTACTTAGGAAAAAATATAAAGACGTCTTCTTGGCACATGCTTGCTAAAATTTTTGCCAAATTAGATGAGTTTGAAAAAGAATTTTGGGCAACTAATTTCCGGTTCCTAAGCAAAATTTTCTAAAAATTGGTATTTGTGTTTTTCAAGTTTTAACAACACATCTGTGTGTAGCAAAAAATACAATAACGGTTAAAAATTTAGCAATGTTTAACTCTGTTATTTTTGTACAAAATGAAACAAACTCACCTGCCTAAGATTTAATTGCAGGTTAAATTTCCAGAACATTTCCATAAAATAGTTGACATTCATGAAAATTTGATTGATAATTCATGGTGTTCTAAGAAAAAAATGGACATGGTTCTTGATGAATTAAGAACTTGAAAAAAAATGATTAAATTTAAGCAGCACATGGGAGTAACAATATTTTGGTGCCGCTAACGGAAGATTTTCAAAAAAGAGAGCGAAATGGAATTTGGTGAACAAATGACTCAGTGGCGCGAGAAGTCTGGGTTGACTCGCAAAGAATTTGCCCGAAAACTCAGTGTTTCGCTGACTGCTGTAAAAAATTGGGAAACTGGACACTCAACTCCCAAACTTACGAAATACAGTGAAATTGCAAATGTATTGGCGATTGACGTACGTGAGATGGGGTTGGATAATGACCTTGATCTTGACAGGATCGGTGATCGTATAAAATATGCCCGTTTGCTGAGAGGCATGTCGATTGAAGCATTTGCCTATGAACATGGATTTGCAATTCAAACTGTAAAAAGTTGGGAATCGCATGCAGCAGAAGTCACGGAAGCCTCTTTGGAGCGCATTTCACGTGCGTTGAAAATTCCAACTCCATTCTTTGAAATGAAGAATGATCCTCATAAGGAATTAGCCGACCTCAAATAATCAAAGGGTTTCCGCATTTTAGTAAACCCTGCGATTTAAATTTGTGTCCTATTTACCGCCGCTTTAATTACTTCATTATTGCCATCTTGTTTCAAGGCGAGTTTGTAGTGTTTTCTCGCTTGTGAAATTTCCCCTCCAGCCTCATAAGCTAAACCCAGGTTGTACTCGTCTGCCGCAGTACGCTCATTCATACCTTGAATAAAAGCAATTGCCTCCTGATAAGCATTTCCTCTGATAAGTGTTACCGCAACGCTGTTTCCATCTTCTACAAGTAATTCCGCTGTTTCATGATAGGGGCTGATTTGTTTGACGTATTTCCGCGCAACCTGTCTTCCAAGTGTAATTTTTAAATCCAAGGAAGTTTGTGGAACATGAGCATTTTGTCTCAGGTTGAATCCTCTTGCAAAATATTCTGTTGGGTTTGTAAATGACAAACCTGCACGGTCAATTCTTGACAAAAAGGACTCAGAAAGAGTCTCATTTTGCTGATAATTTTTTAAAACGGCATTTTTAATTTGTATCGCCAAATGAGAAGTTTCGGGAGCGCCTCCCCATTTCCGGACAAAGAAAGTCCGAAAGTTTTGTGGAGGTATGACATTTTCCCCATCACTTTTCCGTAACAAAGAAAATTCAACTTCAAGTGCGGCTATTTGTTCCACATAAGGAGTTGCAATCAGAAAACCTGCTCCGGATGCTTCGGCTCCCATTGAAACCGCACTTGCCAGCAAAGATTGTTCAAGGGTGGCGCCTTTGTTTTTTATGTTTGTAAAATATGGAAGATTTTCCTCGGATTCAAAAATCTGCTCAACATATTTCACTTTTCCATGTAGAACAGCTACTTTTCCCGGATCCGGAAGCACACCGCTAAATCCTGTTTCCTCGCCCGTTGTATTGATCAATTGATACGGCGATTGCAGAGAAAGTTCATGTACAAGAGCAGCCCGGACCAAATCGGCGATTAAGATTGGTACTGACTTTTTAGCAGTGAACTTAGAGATGGTTGGTTTTAATAAGTTTTTTGAAGTCCACAAACTCGAGTTTGATCCGGATTCGACTGCGCTTGGTAATTTGATTTGTCCGGATACAATTTCAAAATTTCCAATTTCAATATAGTTAATATTCTCAACTTGTTGTACGGGAGGACGTTCAATTTGAAAACTGACTTTAGGGGCGCACGCATTGAAAAAAGTAGCGCAAAGGCAGAAAAATACTAAAGCTCTAAAATGAGCAGCAGTATCACTTTTCCGCTTTTCAGGGTTTAACATAATTTTCAAGAGAATTAGTTTCATAACATAAATAGTGCAAATGTAGATTTTTCCGGAACCATACTAACGTGATTCAAGCTGTCTCTGAAGTTGCGGGTGTTCACGACGTAGTCTTTCTATGCGTCCGAGTCCCTGCGCAAAAAGCAAATTTTCCGGATCGGACTGCCAGGCTTCTCGGTAAGTTGTAAGTGCGAGTCCATAATCCCCAACTGCTTCAAAGCAAAGTCCCAAGTTATAAAGATCATCAGGATCAGGATTATCGGCAGTCGCAAGTTGTAATTGTTCAATTGCTAAATCGAATGCACCTGCTTCAATTAAAATTTTAGCATTTTCAAAGTTTCCATCTGCAATAGAATAGCTGACAGTTTTTTCTGTTACGGCGACTCTACGGACAAATCCGCTCGCAATTGAAAGCGCCAAGTCCGCGATTATTTGCTCAAATGACGGTAGAACATCCTCGGAAGTTTCAATGGTGTCGGTCTTGGAAGGTTTCGATGATGCCAAAATAGAGCTAAAACTAGCAGCAATTTGCTGAAAACTTTCTACGGTTCTTCCTCCAATTTTCTGTGAGTAGGTTCGAGTTTCAAAAGTAGTCGCCACAACTTCCGTCGGCAGTAAACGAGTCATTTTTATTTCAAGTCCCAATGTACCATGAGTTGATTTGTAGGGCCACCAAACAACTTGATCGACTGTTAAGTTCAGTCCGTAACTGCTTCTGGAACGAGGCCGAAAATACTCTAAACCTTCTTTGCTTAAGTCAACTCCATCTGTACGTTCAATTTCCAGCCAGAGCTTTCCGCTGATCACCGCGTCAACATTTTGAGTTTTATAACCGCGTACTGAAACTAATTGTTGCAGGGCCGCATCGTTTTCCAGCTTTTCAAATTCATCTGTAAAAACTACTTTGAAGTATGGAGTTGCGGTTAACAGATTTATTACTCTTGCTCTTACTGAACGGCTAATCGATTTTTGTTGCTCCTCATTCAGTAAAACAGGGTGAGTTTTCCAGATGCCGTTCCGTTCAGTTTTATATTTCAGCAAAATCTGGCCAATCTCAAATCCGCCTACTGCGACATTTTTGATATCCTTAGTATTTATTTCCGCAGGTGAGAGTACAGTAAGTGTGGCTTTTGCGCAGCTCGTCAACATAAATGCGACGAAAAATAAAATAAATAAAGTTTGATTAAAGATATAGTTATTCATAAATTTGATGGGCTTATTTACTTTTGAGTTTGTTTGGCTAATGTTTTTGTTTCAGCAAGATAACGTCGTGTCCGTCCAACACCTTGCGCGTAAAGTTTTATGCCGGGACTTTTCTCAAGTGCGGTAATATAAAATCTGCGGGCATCTTCGTAATCTTCCCGACTGACTGCGCTCGCTTCATAGGCCAAACCTAAATTATACCAATCTTCCGCTTCGCGTTCTCCTTGCGGAATTGCTTCAATCAAATTCAGAGCTTGTTTGGATTTCCCCTCTTTGAGCAAATTCCCCGCTTCTGCTTTCCCTCCTTCGGCAACTTCTGCCGTAACCATTACCTTGTACGGCGAAATAGTACGGATGAATGAATCAAGAGTTTGCTTCACCAAAAGCCGAATTATCTGCCGTTTTTCTTTCGGTGGAAGGTCGTATATTTCCGGGATTGGCAAAGCCTTTGGTCCATAAAAAATCTGTTTGGGATTACTGCGTGAGGCCAAGGCAACTTGGCGAAAAGGAATCGGAAAAATGGGAATTCTGGTGATGCTGATCAGACTGCCCAAAGTAAGCGAAATCAAGTGGCTTTCTTTGATGTTACGGTAAGAATCCTTTTCCGTAATGCTTCGGCCAAAACTGGCTGAATCGGAGCGTATTGCAAATGTTTCTCTGCTCAGGCCAATCACGGTAAAACTAAAATTTGTCTGGGCGAAAAGCGAAAGATTTTTGTAATTATAAATCCGGACGACTTGGTTTTTAGGTGGAATAACTTCATTTAAACCTGCCATCGCAAATGCGGTTGAAAACGCCAGTTCAGCCACATTACTGGCAAATGCACCCTTCCGGCAAACATAACCTCTCCAATTATCCAAAGTAATCGCATCATCAGAAATTGAGGCCGCAGCCGCTGAAGACAATCTCCCACCGATTCCTCCCGTGCAAGTTGCAAGGTCAGTAAATTGTCCACGGTCAACTTCACCTCCACTGATGACCTCACCCTGAATTATGGCAACAGTTTCTTTTTCGGAATCAATTTGGCTCTCGTTAAAAGTCTTTACTACACTAACTTCGAAGCGTCCAAAACGATTGAGTTCCTTGGCGAGTTCTTGAAGTACTTGAGATTTAATACCAAGTTTGTCGTTTGATTCATCCACCAAATCTGCGCGAATAAAAACTTTTTTTACCTCACTCGGAATGGAAATTCTGGAAGGACGCTGTACTTCAAATTGAGAAAGTGTCAGTGTGCTACAGGCTGAGATGAGCACTGATGCACAAAGCCAAAAAAGAAGCCTGACAAATTTATTGTTTGTTGAAAAAATTATTTTCATGTTTGCATTCAACTTTCTAAAAGTTTGGGTAGTTCACAGCGAACACAACCTTGATGAAAGTTACGGCAAAAATCATGTTGAATTTGAATCAAACCTTGCCGATTTCCAAAAGTGTCCAGCTTTAGTTTAGGCGATTTTGGCAATTCTGAAAACCATAATCGTTTTTCCATGAAACGTATTTTGTTGTTTGATGCTTCTGCAGGCAAAATCATGAATAAGCGATAAAGCAATTTTTCCAGTTCAGGCTCCTTTTCGTGACGCGCAAATGCCAGAAAAAATGGCAAAACCGCATTTGCCCAAAGAATTATTTGACGGCCCTTTCCCACAAGTTGCGTGGAATGTGAAGGCTTCGATTTTCCCAAAACAAGATGTTGTTGCCAAACTTCCCATTCCGGAGTTGAAAATAGCTGCTCTGTTTCAAACAGAGCTTGCCGCCGTAATTTTTTTTCATCCGCAAAGTCATTCAAATTCTGTAACAATAGTAACCAGCGTTTGAGTAAACCATCATTTGCAACACGGTATAAATGGTGGAACATACCAAGCAGTCTCCGCTCAGGAGAATTTTGTGGACGGGACGCTTGTGAAATTTTCCCGGAAACTTTTGGATGTTCCGGAAGTTCCTGCCAGGCGGCCTTCCATTGTAAAAATTCATGGCGAACTGTGGGATCAGAAATTGTCAGTTTTTTGGTAAACAGACCACAGGCGCCAAACCAGCGTGAAAGCACAAGTGTCCGTGTTGTACGCTGGGGTTGTCGAAACAAGGGACGAAGTTTCCGAAATTGATATTGTTTTGCCAATTCCTCAAACACCTGGGAAAACGCTGAATAACCGAGTGATTTGAACAGCAACTGAAAAAGCAATTCCTCCGGATTCTGTTCTTCCCAGCGGTTCAGCAGCACTTGCGTTTTTTCTTGAATACGCTGTTCCGCGGCATGACCGATCACTCTTTTGAGCGTTTCTGCGCCATGCTCAACTGCCGCTACTCCGCAACGTCCCGGGAGTTCTTCGAATAGCTTCAAGTTTGCTCGGGCGTCCATTTCAGAGGTCGAGGGTTCTTTACTCAAAAAAGGAGCAAGTTCCAGTTCCGGAACATTTCGGCCATCTTCTCGTTCAATTTTACGCTGACCATGGTGGTAAAGGACGACGTGTAAAACCACCGAATTATAATCCGGATTTTTTTCATGTTGATGCGCAAACCATCCGGAAGAATCGACATGAATTTCCACCGCACCGAGAAGTGACTGCTCCCCAATTTGCAAGCGTGCTTCCAGAAAATCCGGTCCGCTTCCGGAATTATGCCAACCTGTAAACTCTATTTTTACTGCTTGTCCAGAAACCGTTTTCAGATTTTCCTGCGTAAAATCTTGTTCGGCCCAAATTTGTTGAATTGCCATTTCCGGAATGGAGAGCTTGTTTTTCATCAACGGTTAATTGACAAGATGAGAAAAAATACGTAAAATCTAAACTTAAATAATAAACCAGAAAGTAAAAAGATACAATAAAGTCAACTATGCCGACTCAATCCATTACTCCTGATGCTTCCGGATATTTCGGAGAATACGGAGGTAAGTTCATTCCGGAAATATTATACACCACATTTGACGAATTAATTGCTGCATTTTATAAGGCAAAGGCTGACCCCGAATTTTGGCAAAGTTATGTGGATGTGATGCAAAATTACTCGTGTCGTCCAACACCGATTACGCCGCTGGAAAATTTTGCAAAATCACTTGGTGGAAAGTTTCAGATTTTTTGCAAACGCGAAGATTTGAACCATACCGGTGCGCACAAAGCAAACAATTGTATGGGACAGGGTTTGCTCGTGCAGCGCATGGGTAAAAAACGTGTAATCGCGGAAACCGGAGCCGGACAACACGGCGTGGCAACCGCTACAATGGCTGCCAGAATGGGACTGGAATGCACGGTTTACATGGGCTCAGTTGATGTGGAACGACAACGACCGAATGTTTTTTGGATGGAACAACTTGGGGCGACTGTGATTTCTGTGACTGAAGGTGCGGCCACACTAAAAGATGCAATCAATGCCGCCATGCGGGACTGGGCGGAAAGTATGGAAACCACACATTATGTTTTGGGAACAACTTGCGGACCGCATCCTTTTCCTGAAATGGTGGCTTGGTTTCAGTCCATTATTGGACAGGAATCACGCGAGCAAATGCTTAAAAAAAATGGGAGACTTCCAGACAGAATCTATGCCTGTGTCGGAGGCGGCTCAAACGCAAGTGGTATTTTTCTGCCGTTTCTGGATGATAAAGCAGTGGAACTGATCGGTGTTGAAGCAGGAGGACGCGGTCTTGAATCCGGAGAACATGCTGCCCGTTTTTATGGAGGAACGGTCGGTGTCGCTCAAGGATACAAAACGTATTTTTTCCAGGACGATGAAGGTCAAATGCTGCACACGCATTCGATTGCGGCCGGATTGGACTACATTGGAGTTAGTCCTATTCTGAGTCATCTTCACGATCAAAAACGCATCCGTTTTACCGCTGCCACAGATGACGCGGTTATTTCTGCCACAAAACAACTCATTCGTACCGAAGGCATCATTCCGGCTTTGGAGAGCGGACATGCCTTTGCAGCGGTGATTGAAGAAGCACCGAGCATTCCGGATGGCACACAAGTTTTGATTAACCTTTCCGGTCGAGGAGACAAAGATATTTTCAATATTGCCGAAGCCATCGGTGACAAAAAATGGCAGGAGTTTTTGAAAGCAAAGGCAATGAGCCAATGAAAATAATTCTGTTTCATAATTTCAAATTTATAAGTAAATGAACCTGACAAAATATTTAAAAAACCGACTTGATCCACTTTACGGAGAAACAGAGCATCCGGAAACTAAACGCAAAATTCTGCTGATGACCCATGTTGTGGTGGGTTATCCATCTTTGGAAGCAAACTGGAAAATGCTGGAGGCGATGGGTGAGGCGGATGTGGATTTGGTAGAATTGCAAATGCCTTTCAGCGAACCAAGCGCGGATGGGCCGCTTTTTGTTAAAGCAAATCAAGAGGCTCTTCGGAACGGCATACGCTGGAAAGATTATTTTGATTTGATGCAGCGCACCAGCAGCAAATTTGATTTTCCGGTGCTGATGATGGGTTACTTCAATACAACATTTGCTATGGGATATGAAAACTATTGTGCGAATATCCGGAAAAACGGCGGAGAAGGTTTTATCATTCCGGATTTGCCCTTGGAAGAATACGGCGATTTGTGGCTGCACAGCCAGAATCAGAAACTTGATTCGATCATGCTTTGTACTCCAACTAACACAGAGGAGCGTTTGCGGAAAATCTGTGCGCGTGGCAGCGGTTTTATTTATTGTGTTGCTAGAAAAGGAGTTACCGGAAAAAACACGGATTTGGGCCAAAGCGCGGAGAACTTTTTACAGCAATGTCGGCAATACACTGATTTACCTCTGGCTTTGGGATTTGGTTTGTCTGAACCGGATGATTTGCGGAAATTGCATGGAAAAGCGGATATTGCTATCGTTGGTTCTGCTTTGCTGAAAACCTGGGAAGCCGAAGGTGAGAACGGTTATCGCAAACACTTGATGTCACTGGCGGCAGCCAGAGAATGAATTGCAACTCAATGTCTGTACTTTTAGTGACGCCAAAATCAAAGCCCACGAAAATGATGGACCACAAATTATTCCCAATTACTTGGCCGGTAAAATTGGCGTAATTGTTAATTTCCACCTCAAATAAACCCATGTCCGTTCCGCAAGTAGAAACTCCGATGATGCGCCAGTTCAACGCCATCAAACGGGAACATCCGGATAAACTCCTGTTTTACCGGATGGGTGATTTTTACGAAATGTTTGGAGATGACGCGATTGTGGGAGCCAAAGTATTACAAATTGCCCTTACTTCACGTGACAAAAAAAAATCATTGCCGATGTGTGGTGTGCCTTATAGAGCCTATGAACAATACTTAAACAAGCTGACGGCGGCAGGTTACAAGGTGGCCATTTGTGAGCAAATGGAAGATCCTGCCAAAGCACAAGGTCTGGTTAAACGAGATGTTGTCAGGGTTGTTACTCCCGGAACTACAGTTTCTCCTCAATTGATTGATCCGTCCCGTAATCATTATTTATTGGCAATCAATGTGGTTTTACGATCCCAATGTTTAGGTATTGCCTTCGCTGATCTTTCCACTGGCGAATTTGAAGTAGCAGAGTTTAATTTAAATGAAACTCACCGTTTCTACGATTTTCTTGCCCAACTCACTCCCCAAGAAATTCTTTTGACACAAAGCCGTTCTGAAGCAGAATCTCTGTTTCTGGAGGAACTTGTGCAGCGTATGACACAACTACTTGACAAGGAAAATATTTCTGATTCGAGGTCAGCCGTCTCTCCGGAAAAGGAGGCAGGTTTTACTGATGGACAGGTCTTTCCATCAACGGGGTTATTTAATTTTATAGATCCTTATCATTTTGATCCGGAGGCAGCCAAACGTAATTTGAAAGCACATTTTGAAACTCTTAATCTTTCCGGATTTGGTGTAGATGATTTGCCGCATGGAATTTCTGCTGCCGGTGCGTTACTGCGTTTTTTGGAGGAAACTCAAAAATGCGACTTGAGCCATTTTACAGCATTGCGACGGCATGCTTTTGAAAAAACAATGCTTCTTGATGAGGCAACTGTAGCAAATCTTGAATTGTTTGAAAGTCAGTCTGGAGTTAGAAAACACACGCTTTATCATATACTTAATCAGACACAGACACCAATGGGCGCTCGACTTTTCAGGCAGTGGTTGCGTCAACCCTTACTTGAAATTGAGGAAATTAATCAGCGTTTTGATTCTATCGATGAGTTCCGGGTTAATTTTATGCTCTGTGAGAAATTTCGTGAAAGTCTGAGTTCAATCCAGGATTTGCCGCGTATAATGGGGCGCATTACTTTACCTATGGCCGGAGTAAATGATCTTGTGGCTTTACGTGAATCATTGGAACCGGTGCAGAAACTGCCTTCATATTTGTCAGAATTGCAATCGCCATTGTTAAAAATAATTGCCGAAAATTTTGATCCACTGACCGATTTGTTAGCTTTGCTCCATCAACGTTTGCTGGAAACTCCTTCTTTTAAACTGAGGGAAGGTGGTTTTATCGCATCCGGAGTTTCAGCGGAACTGGATGAGTTGCGTGATATTTCCAGAAACTCTAAGCAATTTCTGAACGAAATGCTGCTGCGAGAACGTGAAAGGACTGGGATCAGCTCTTTAAAATTAAGTTACAACAAAGTTTTTGGCTACTACCTTGAAGTCAGCAATGTTCATAAAACTTCAGTTCCAGACGATTACATCCGCAAACAGACTTTAGTCAATGCGGAACGTTACATCACGGCCGATCTCAAAGAATTTGAGGAAAAAATTCTGACAGCAGAAGAGCGAATCGGTGAATTGGAATATGAGCTGTTTCAGCAGTTAAAAACAGAACTCAATTCACACATCAGACGTGTTCAGCAAACCGCGCAGGATATTGCCGTTGCGGATTCGTTGGCAGGATTGGCGTATGTTGCGGAACACCACCATTATGTCCGGCCAATTTTGCAGCCTCTGCAGGCTCCTAGAAAATTATTTTTGAAAGACAGTCGTCATCCTGTGATTGAACAAATTGATTTGGGCGAAGTGTTTGTGCCGAATGATTTGGATTTAGCAGAAACAAAATGCCGCATCATGTTGATCACAGGCCCAAACATGGCAGGAAAATCAACTTACATGAGACAAGTTGCGCTGAACGTCTTGATGGCACAATGCGGAAGTTTTGTGCCTGCATCGAGTGCGGAATTATCCGTTGTTGACCGCATTTTTACGCGTGTTGGCGCATCAGATAATCTGACACTCGGCCAAAGTACATTTATGCTGGAAATGAACGAAGCAGCCGCTATCTTAAACAATGCGACTGACCGAAGTTTGATTATACTTGATGAAATTGGGCGTGGAACGAGTACTTTTGACGGCATCAGCATTGCCTGGGCAATTGTAGAACATTTACAAAAATTGAGTGCACTGACGCTTTGTGCCACACATTACCATGAATTGACTGCGCTCTCGCAAGAATTGGATGCGGTTGAAAATTTCAGCGTACGTGTTGAAGAAGAAGGTGAGCAAATAGTTTTTTTGCGTAAAATTGTTTCTGGAGAGGCTGATAAAAGTTATGGAGTACAAGTGGCAAGACTGGCTGGACTCCCAAAAAGTGTGGTCAAACGTGCGCTTGTTGTGATGGAACAATTGGAAGAGACGTCAATGGTCCACCATTTGCCTATACCTATAGATAAGACAGAAAAAAAAGATGATTTTATAGCTGAAGTAGGTGACAATTCGAGCAGTTTATGGAATGCGTCCGTTGATTCAAATCCTCAATTGTCCTTGTTTCCGGAAGAATCTCTCTATCTGGATGAGTTACGTAAACTGAATTTGAATGACATGACACCTTTACAGGCTCTTAATTATTTGCATGAATTTACTGATAAACTGCGAAACTGAGCAAAGAAACAGTAAGTTATAAATCTTAAATTAAATCCTAATTAAAAAAATGCGAATTGCTGTTTACCCTACAAGTGCAAATCCTCCGACTTATGGACATGCAGATATTTTGGTGAGAACATCTAAACAGTTTGATCATGTTTTTTGGTCAGCTGCGATGAATGCCGAAAAGCATTATATGTTTGCCGAAGAAGTCCGCGTACAGATGATGAATGAATATGTGCAGCACTTTAATTTGAAAAATGTCACAGTTGAAGCTTTCAGAGGCTCAACTATTCGCTACGTGCAGGATCGAAAAGCGCAGGTAATTGTAAAAGGCTTACGGAGTTTAGAGGATTTTCAGGGTGAGTTTCAACAGGCAGTGGGAAACAAAGGTATTGATTCAGAAATTGAAACATTCTGCTTATTTGGGAAACCGGATCTTTTTGCAATCAGTTCAACTCTTGTTCGTGAATTAGCATTTATGGGCGAGTCGATAGAAGCTTATGTTTTACCTTCAGTGGCAAAAATTGTGATTGAGGCCATCAAGAAAAACCAAAGTTAAAAACTGAAAAATTATTATTTTATGACATTATTCAAGCTACGTCTGGATTATCTGCTATTTGGCGGATTAAGTTTTGCCTTGCTGTTGTCAATGCTGACCGCTGATTTTCAGGATCCGACGTTTTTTAATCAGTTATATCCTTCTGCAGGAATCCAAAACTGGACCGGCTTGATTGGAGCGTTAATTGGAGGTTCCTTGCTGGAAATTTTCGGACCGTCAACTTTGCTGCTTCCGTGGCTTCTTCTCCGCACAGCTCTGCACCAACCTCGTAAAATTTCTGTCTTGGCCGGAATTTATTATGCGTATGTTCTCGTTTTTCTGCTTTCAATATTTCATGAAATCGCACTTCAGTCCGGTCTTATTCAATCGGTTGACTTAGGTATTTTCTGGCAAACTGGATATGCCGGCAAGTTGGCAGTAAAATGGCTGGAGCAATCGTTCAATCTCGCATTAAGTTTGTCTGCTTTAGCTGCCATGTTTATTTTTTCGATATTTCGGATGTATCAGTTACTTTCACCACTGCCTTTTTTGGCAGCGGTATTGACTGGCGCACAAAACTTTCTCAACATGTTAGTCTACAAAATAAGTCCTCCGCCCATTACAGAAAATCTTCAGGCCGCACAATTGCCTAACTTTAAGTGACAGGTCCGTTTAGTGGAAAACACTTTTGTTTTGTACTCTGTAAGCGTAAGAAAAATCTAAACCGCCAGGACTATTTGCTCTTCCAGACCTTGATTATTTCACGGAAGCAAGTCATTCTGAATCCATAACTCTGAGTCTGTCCTAGTTCTGTGTACAGTCAGAAATTTTTGTAACTATTGAAGAACAAGAAAAAATGGAGATTAAGATATTTTACTGTGTGGTTTGAAACTACGAGCCCAGCGCGGTCAGTTTGGCTGCGGAATTAAAAAAATCATTTGAAGTGGAATCCGAACTTATTTCTGGTGAAAGGGGGGACTTTGAAGTGGTTGTTGATGGGAAAAAAGTATTTTCCAAGAAAAAACTGGCAAGGTTTCCGGAGCCTGGAGAAATGACAAAGATTATCCGGAATTGATTGTATCAATTGATACACAACTAGAACTAAACACCGCAAACGGTAAAGAACCCAAGTCCTCACAAAATCAAGTGGTTTGACATCAATCTGTCAAACCATAGTATTTTTGGAGTATTTTTTCACCAGTGGAAAAAGGCAGGTTGGTTAATCCTGAAAAATAGTTCCTTTTGCTTATGCGGAAAAATCTCAGAAATCGGCTTTTAGAGCCGCACGGATTTCACGCTTGAGATCTTTGTTGCGCTGTTTTGCTGCGGCTTCACGCTTCAGACGTTTTGCTAAAGATGGCTTGCAGTGATATTTTCGTTTCTTAATTTCTTTAAAAAGTCCCTCTCTAATCAAGGTGCGTTTTAGTTGCATCATTGATCTGCCGACGTTTCCGTCGCGAACTTCTACTTTAATTGGCATGTACTACCTGTTTATGTTAAAAAAATATTAATTTGAACGTATCAAAACCACTTATTATGAATTACAAATCAGACAAAGGCAAACTATTTTATGGTGTTTTTTCTGTTTTTTCATCAGGCGCAGGAAGCGCAGCCCTTTTTTTCAACTCAAGTAATTCCATGTCCATATCAGTAGAATCATGTTCCAACTCTTCAAATTTACTTTCCAAACTATCTTTACCAGATTCTAAGCTGATTTCCTGATAAGCCTCTGCTCTGGCCTGAATATTTTCTACCTTTTCTTCCATTCTCTCAATTGTTTCCATTGTACCGGAAGTGTCACCCAGCCCTTCAATGGTTTGATATATTTTTTCTTGGGCTTCTGCCTGTTTTTGTTTTGCGGTTAAGATACCTTTCTTACGTTTAATCTCATCAATTTTATCTTCGAGAGTCTGGTAACTCTTCCGGAGGGCATCCGCATTATTTTTATGCATTACCAGTTGTTTATCAAAATCTGCCGCACGTTTAAGATATTCATTTTTCCGTGTCAGGGCTTCTTTTGCCAAATCATCTTTTTCATTTTGCACAGCCAGGACGGCCTTTTGTTCCCATTTTTCTGCTTCTTTATGTTCTTTTTCTGTTTCGCGTTCCAGACCTTTTTGTAAAGCTAACGCTTCTGTCATTTGCTGTTTTGCTTTCCGTTTTTGGGTTTCCAAATCAGCAAGCATTTGTTGAAGCATTTTTGCAGGATCTTCTGCTTTGTCCAGCATGTCATTGGCGTTTGAGCGAAAAAGATTGAAAAGCCTTAAGATGATGCCCATATTTTTTGATAAATGAAGGTTTTAGAAAAGTTGTTTACGTTTGTTTGATGGCAGTATATTAAGTGCTTCCCGATACTTTGCGACTGTTCTGCGCGCGACTTTTATCCCACTTTGCCTTTCAAGAATATCCGCAATTTGTAAATCAGTGTACGGTGATTTCAAATTTTCTTTTTGCACCATTTGCTGAATCATGTCTTTTATCCGTTTTGAAGAAACAGCCTCTCCTCTACCTTGATCAATACCGCTGGTAAAGAAGTATTTTAATTCAAATATTCCTTGAGGTGTATGCACATATTTGTTGGTGGTAATTCGACTCACTGTTGATTCATGCACTTCAATATCTTCAGCAACATCCTTTAGTACAAGAGGTCGCAAAAAATGAATTCCATGCTGAAAGAATTTTTTTTGAAAACGCAGAATGCTTTTTGTCACTCGGTAAATAGTTTTTTGTCTTTGTTCAATACTTTTTAGCAACCATTGACCTGCTTTTACTTTTTCTAATATATAATCTTTTGTGAGGCTCCCATCGTCTTCCATGGTGTTACTCAAATCTTTATAATAATTGCTGATTCGCAAACGAGGCATGCCCGCAGAGTTTAGCGCGACTTTATATTCGCCATCTTTTTGATAAATATAAACATCAGGAATTATGTAATGATGTGAAGGATTTGCGATGAATTCTCTGCCCGGTTTTGGCTCAAGTGACATGATCAAACGATATGATTCGATCACTTGTTCAATATCTTGTTTTTGTCTGCGTGCAATTTTTTTGAGATCCTTCGATTCGAGCAGTGCCATATCCTGTTTGACAATGCGCGAGCACAAAGATTCGCGTTCACCCAAAATATCCATCTGAATTAAAAGGCATTCCTGTAGACTTCTGGCACCGACTCCATTTGGATTGAATTTTTGTATAATTCCCAATACATGTTCTACGAAAGCGCAAGCCACGGTTGAAACTTCAGGTTTTTTTGCCTCTTCTTCCGGAATTTCTTCGTATTCTTCTAATTCGGAAAGATCATCTTTTAAATTTTTTCTCTTATGAGTTGTTTTTCCTGACTGAAACCGCAGGTCTAATAAATCCGGATCAATTTCAGGCAACTCCGGAAGTTCACCGCTTTTGTTTGTTGTGATGATTTGATTATACAAATCCTGTTGTGATTCCATCAACTCACGTATACTTGTAACGAGAAATCCATCATCATCTATATTGCCGATCAGATACGCCCCTGTTTTATATTCAAGAGGAGTCAGTTCTTGCATGTCTAACTGCCAAACCAGGTGATCTGCCAACGATTCTGTTTGTGCGGCCGTAGCCTCGATTGAAGGACTTTCTTCATCATCAGAAGCAATGTTATACCGACGTTCCTGGTAACCTCCAAACTGTTCTACCTGTTCAATATACTGCTGCCAGTCAATTTCATCCTGATCCTTATTTTCATGTTCATTTTCACGTGCAGTTTCGAAATCTTCCGTATCGGAAACTACTTCCGGACTTTCCGCAGTTTCTGCTGTTTCAGGAGAATCTTCTGATTTGTTGGGAAAGGTGTCCATGTCAATACCTCCTTCAAGAACTGGATTTTCGATGAGAGTTTGTTCAATTAACTCTTCCAGTTCTGCTCGTGACAATTGCAATAGTTTGATAGCTTGTTGCAGCTGTGGTGTCATGATCAGCTGCTGGCTCATCTTCATTTGCATTTTCATCTGCATTGCCATGAATCCTCGCTATCCTAACTTACACGTTTGTGAAATTATTTTCAAAAGATACTTTTATGGATGGTACTAAATTACCTGCTAATAGTTTCGCTCTATGTTGGTGTAAAAGTCAAACCTACATCGTGAAAGAGGTTCCGAGGTACACTTTCCGAGCCTGATCATTTTCAACCAATTCTTCAGGAGTTCCTCCTATCAACAATTCACCTTCGTTCATAATATAGCCGTAATCAATAATTCCGAATGTTTCTCTTACATTATGATCTGTAATTAAGACACCGATGTTGCGTTGTGCAAGTTGCTGAACGATCGTTTGAATATCTGCAACAGCAATTGGATCAACACCGGCAAAAGGTTCATCCAGCAACATGATCGCTGGTTCAAGCACCAATGCACGAGCAATTTCCGCACGCCGACTTTCACCTCCGGAAAGAGCGTATCCTTTTATATTTCGTACATGTTGTATTCCCAGCTCATGTAGCAATGAGTCTAGACGTTCCTGTTTTTCAGTACGACTTAGCGGAAGCATTTCCAAAACGGCGTTCAGGTTTTCCTCAACAGTGAGTTTCCGGAAAATGGAACGTTCCTGAGAAAGATATCCGAGTCCTGCTTTTGCGCGCTGGTGCATAGGATAACGGGTAATGTCCTGTCCGTCTAAATGAATTGTTCCCTCGTCCGGACGCTGCACACCAACTATCATATAAAATGTAGTGGTTTTTCCTGCGCCGTTTGGACCGAGCAGACCAACAACCTGACCTTGAGCAACTTCAAGTGAAATACCTTTAACCGCATGTCTGCCCTGATAAGATTTTTTCAGATTAGTGGCCTCTAATTTCCTTGCACTCAAACTATGTCCTCGGGTAACTCTGAATTGACAAAAATTGAAATTATTTGTATAATGTCTTCTGTTTTAGATAATTTTGATTGTAGCAGAAAGAGAACAATATGCCAATCTATGAATACCTCTGTAAAAGTTGTGGGTATGATTTTGAAGAAGTACAAAAATTCAGCGACCCTTCGCTGGAAGAATGTCCTGATTGTGGAAAAAACAGCGCTGAACGCCAAGTTTCTATGAGTTCATTCCACCTAAAAGGTGGCGGTTGGTACAAAGATGGATATGCAAACAAAAATGCTCAATCTGAAAAATCAGAAAAATCTTCAGAAGAAAAAAGTTCCAGTAAAGATAAAGGAACGTCCACCTCAGAAAAGTCTTCTACTGTTGAAAAGTCGAAAACCACAGAAAAGAAAGAATCATCTTCAAATAAAACTTCTAAAACTTCGAGCAAAGAAAAAGCCGCATAAATCCAAGCTCTTCTGCTTACTTTCAATGTAATCCTACTCATGCGATTGTTTTTCAGACATACTTTAATTTTAGTCTGGAAAGATGTTCTGATCGATTTACGGCGCAAGGATAACTTGCTGTCCATGTTATTGTTTGCAATTTTGACCTTGCTGGTTTTTCAATTTGCGCTAGGTGAAGAACCTAAAATGTTTTTGATGGCACTTCCAGGAGTAATCTGGATTGTGTTTCTGCTGAGTGGAGTGCTTGGACTGGGAAAGTCTTACGTGCAGGAAATGGAAACAGGTTGCATGGGAGGCTTGTTAACGGCTCCGGTGGATCGTAGTGTTTTGTTTTTAGGAAAAATGCTGGCCAACACTTTGTTTCTTCTGTTCAGTCAGCTTCTGTTTATTCCGTTATGCCTCTTTCTGTTTGAAATTGAGGTCAGAAACTGGCTGGAATTGTTTCTGGTTTTACTTCTTGGTACAGTTGGATTTAGTTCATTAGGAACCTTGCTGACAGCAATGACTGCTACAGTACGTGGCAAAGAAATGCTGTTGCCAATTCTGATATTCCCACTGATGATTCCAAGCCTTCTTTGCGTAGTACGTCTCACGGAGTTCCTTTTTTTTGGATCCCATCCTGAAGAAATCTGGTCTTGGTGGAAATTGTTGTTGGGTTTCGACGTTGTTCTCTTTACTCTGTCTCTTTTGGGGTTTGAGTTTGTTGTTGAAGAATAACAATTTCCTGATAAAATCTCTTGCAATATTTCACTTTCCAGCTAGAATAAAGAGCCTTAATTACTGGTTGTTTTGGGGCGTAGCCAAGTGGTAAGGCATCGGGTTTTGATCCCGTGATTCGAAGGTTCGATCCCTTCCGCCCCAGCCAGTCATTCCAGCATTTAGCATCCACTTTCATCTCCTTCAGTCCATCCTGCAAAGGGAATATCTCTCCCGAAAAATGACTGAAATTTCAAGACTCAAATTCATTCAATGGCGCCCTATTGGTGTATGTGATACTGGTGCGGGAAAAGAACGTAAGGCCAAGATGTTTGCGAGGCACGATCTGGCCTGTGTGACGGATCCAGAAGTCAAACGTGAAAACTGGCGTCAACAACCCAAAGTTATGGAACTGATTCAGCGATACGCAAGCGAAGTGGCTGAGCTTTCAACTTTGACAAATGGAATGCAGTCGCCAGAAATCGCGGAAATTAAATTGGTTGGCGCAGTTCTCGGTCACGATCAAACACCAAACCTGAATCAGGAATCTGAGGAAGGAAGAGTGCAGTTTTTTCAGGTCAGTTTCCGAGACGGAAAAACGAAAAAAACTTCAACCAAAAAATGGAAAAAATGGTTGAAATGGATTCTACTTGCAATTGGTGCTATGATAGGAGCAATGTTGATAATATTGATTATAAACCGAGTAGCACTGTTCACTTTAAAAAAAACACAGCAGTCCGCTGAAGCTTGTAGTTCAAACAGACAGACAATAGCATATACTGAAGAATTACGAGAAATAAGAAAATCTGTACGGGATGAGTTAGATCGTCTTCCGGCATGGTTAACTTTCAAGGAGGCTCGTGTGCATTGTGCGGGAGGCAGGATGGGTCTTGATCAGCAGGAGCAACGTTTACTAAAGTGTTTGTTGACAGTTCGAAACCGTACTAAAAATATGTCTTCAAATGTACAACCTAATCTAAACCAAATAGAAGCTTGTGCCAGAACGCTTTGTCTACAAAATTTTCAGCATTTAGCTTCATCATGTAAACGGTTATAAGCTTATTAAGTAGTTTAATGTTGATTTGAAAACGATCTAAGCTTAATTTTTTTGTGTGTGGTATTAGCTGAAAGCAAAATAAAAAACTTCTGCAAAAAATTTTAAAAAAGAAATTCTTAAGTTATTTGAAATACAAAAGACATGATTGACAAAAAGCACATTGGTTACGAATTCCTTCCCATCACAGTACCTGTTGAGGAGGGGCGATTAAAATTTATTGCAAAAGCACTTGGAGAAACCAGAGATATTTATACAGATCCGGATGCCGCAAAAGCAGCTGGACTTCCGGGATTACTGGCTCCACCAACCTTTCCGTTTATGTTGGAAATAGATGCGCTGGATTTGGTGAATTTCATGGCATTGCTAGGAGAGACTCTTGAAAAATTATTGCACGGAGAAGAAAATTTCAGCTACTACGCACCAATTTACGCCGGTGAGAAAATTACTGTCCGTAAAACAATTACTGATATAATTGATAAAAAAGAAGGTACTTTGCAATTCGTGATTTCTGACAACACTTTCACCAATCAAGATGGTAAAATTGTCGCAGAAACGCGCACCAATTATGTTTTTAGGCATAAATGAAACAAAACATGACTTTACCAACATTTGACTCAGTTAACGTGGGAGACGAAATTCCTTCACTGTCCACGCCTCCAATCTCGCGGCATACCCTGGCACTTTACTGCGGTGCTTCCGGGGACCATAATCCAATTCATGTGGATCTTGATTTTGCAAAATCATCTGGACTGGATGACGTGATCGCACACGGAATGCTCTCTGCGGGATATCTCGGCAGGATGCTCACCAATTGGGTTCCTCAATCTGCTCTCAGGAGCTGGAAAAACCGTTTCACTGCAATGACTCAGATTGGGGAAAGTGTTACTTGCACTGGAAAAATTGTGGAAAAATTTGAAAAAGATGGAGAAAATTTTGTCCGTCTTGAAATTCAGACGAATACGCCAGAGGCACAGACAATTGTTGCTGAGGTTGTGGTCGTATTAGCTTAAAATGTCCTCTCCGCTTTCAACGTTAAAAATTCTCGATTTTTCGAATTTACTGCCGGGGCCTTTTGCATCTATGATGCTGGCTGATTTAGGCGCAGAAATTTTACGGATAGAGTCACCAATACGTCCTGATTTAGTGAGAATGATGCGGCCAAAAATTAATGGTAGTTCTGCAACTCATGCTACACTAAATCGCTCTAAAAATTCATTAGCTTTAGACCTGAAACATCCTGGTGCTGTTAAAATTGTTCAACAATTGGTAGGTAAATATGATATTGTTTTGGAACAATTTCGTCCGGGAGTAATGAAGAGACTCGGGTTGGATTATGAGGAACTCCGCAGACACAATCCTGCGCTAATTTTTTGTTCTCTCACTGGCTACGGGCAAACCGGACCTTACCGGAACCGTGCCGGACACGATCTCAATTATCTCGCCTTATCAGGAGTCAGCAATTACAGTCGTCGAAAAAATGAATCTCCTGTGCCATTGGGTATACAGGTCGCGGATGTTGCGGGAGGCTCATATCATGTGGTTATGGGTATTTTGGCCGCAGTGGTTCATCGACGGCAAACTGGAGAGGGACAGGCCATTGATATCAGCATGTCAGATGCAATGTTCAGCATGAATGTTTTTGAAGGCGCAAACTGGTTGGCTGGCGCTCCGGAAGCTCAACCGGAATCGACTTGGCTCAATGGTGGAACTTTTTACGATTATTATCAAACAAAGGATGGACGCTGGATTTCAGTAAGTAGTTTGGAACCTCAATTTTTTACGGCTTTGCTAAGCGCAATGGAACTTCCGGAAACTTTGCTGCAAACGTCATTGGATGATCCGGAAGCACAAAAGGGATTAAAAAATATACTCCGGAAAAGGTTTTTGGAACGTTCCTGGACAGAATGGGAAACTGCTTTTGCTGACACTGATACGTGTGTTGAATTGGTTTTGGAATTTACGGAAGCAATGGAACATCAGCAGTTTAAGGCCAGAGAAATGATTGCGGATGTTCCTGCATCAGATGGATCATCTCAAAAACAAATCGCATCGCCTTTTAAGTTTTCTGTATGCAAAGCGGAATATCGTCACGTTGGCGTAGAGCTTGGTGAGCAAACGGATATGGTCTTGAAAGAACTCGGATATACTACTCAACAAATCGAAAAACTTAAAAATGATGGTGCCTGTGCAGACAATAAAAATCATTAATTGTGGTACAAATGCGTAAAAAGTCTGAGTTGACTTCTGTCACCGGAAAGTTGAATTTGCGCTACATTTTTGGAATGAAGCTGCGTAACTTTAGACAGGAAAAAAGTTATGGACTGAAGGAACTTGCGGCACTTACAGGATTATCCGCGTCTTATATAAATGAAATTGAAAAAGGTAAGAAATACCCAAAAGCAGAAAAAATAATGATGCTGGCGGATGGATTAGGTGTGGATTACGATGATTTAGTTTCAATCAGCATGACCGGCCGACTGGGTCAAATATCAGAATTATTTTTTTCTTCTTCAGTTCTGGGTTCGTTTCCTTTTCAGCTTTTTGGGATCACATTTGAAAATGTGATGGAACTTTTCACAGCGTCACCCAAGAAAGCCGCAGCTCTGATCAGCACTTTAATGGAAATTTCGAGAGCGTATGATATGAATGTTGAGCAGTTCTTTTTGGCGTCTTTGCGGGCCTATCAGGAAATGCACAACAATTATTTTGAGGAGTTTGAAGAATTGGCGGAGCAGTTTGCCATTAAGCAGAAATGGACACGATTTCCTCCACCAACTCGAAAAGAATTGATAGAGACTCTCCGTCAACTTCACGGAATTGAAGCAAGAGTTGTCGATTTCTCAAAATATCCTGAATTATCGGGGCAACGTTTTATTTTCTTGCCGGGAAAGCCTTCACAATTATTGTTAAATGATCAGCTTGCTCCATCACAGCATGTTTACTCAATGGCCTTACAAATTGGCTATTCCGAGTTAAAAATCCGCAAGCGTCTCAGAACTTCTCCCTGGAAAAAATTCGACAGCTTTGAACAGGTAATGGACAATTTTAAAGCATCTTATTTTGCGGGTGCCTTGATGATAAATCGTTTTCAGGCTGAGGAAGAAGTTAAAGAAATATTTCAGTCTGAAACGTGGGATGGTGACGCTGTTTTAGAATTGCTGAAACGCCATGAAGTTACTCCGGAAACATTTCTACACCGTCTCAGTCAGATTCTTCCCGGACTTTTCAAAATCACAGAATTACATTATTTACGTTTTGAAAATGTGGTTGGAAAAAATGAAATTCAACTAACCAAGGAATTGAACATGCCAAGAACTTTGGTGCCGAGCGGTGTACGCTTGAATGAGCATTATTGTCGGCGTTGGTTACCGGTGTCGCTACTCAAAGATTTAGAAGCAGAACAGCGAAAGGACAAGCCTCAAAAAATACTAATTCGTATTCAGAGAGCACATTTTATGGAGAGTGGAGATGAAGTTCTCTTTATTTCTATAGGACGCGCACTGCGATTAAGCACGAAAAAGAACCGCTGTGTCTCACTCGGATTGAGGATTGATAAAGCTTTGAAAGGAAAAGTTAAATTTTTAAATGATCCTCAAATTCCAGTTATGGAAGTTAATCAAACTTGTGAGCGTTGTCCTTTGGATGACAGTCAATGTTCTGTCAGAACTGCACCGCATAGTGTTTATTCGAGGGAAAATAAAGAGGAACTTTTGAATCAAAGACTGGAACAACTGGTCACCGATTATCGGGGCAAAGTTCTGAAAATTTGAGACAGCTCAAAGCGGATAATAGTAATTCAGATAAATCGTGTGTAATTGACTTTGTTTTAAAAAAGGACTGGAAGCGGAAGCTGTGAGGAAAGGGAGTTGTTGTCCTACAGAAAAACGATAATAGATCAATAAATTAGAGGTGACGAAATATGAAACTCCGGTTTCTATTCCAAGTGCGATTTCATCCTTATAGGAGTCATTACTTTCAGTGCCGGCAAAACGAGTTTTGGTAAATTGCAAACCTGCGCCATAGTGCAAATAAAAGTCACGGTTGAATTTCGGATATTGGCTATACCAGAAATTATTTTGAATAACTTCCAGTTTTTGGCCGGTTTCACCTTGGTAAGTAAAAGAATTTGAATGCTCAACAATCGAGATTTGCCGTTCATATTCTACAACTTCCTCATCCCAAAAATAACCCAAATTAAAACCGATTCCGTTTGCAGTACCATCTGAATCCGAAATAATCACAGCATCCGCAACTTCAAGCTTCACCTTTCGGAACCCAACACCAAAATAGAATCCTAGCCATTGTGCGGAAGTTCCGGAGACAAAAAAATCTGGCTCCTGAGTTGCCGTCCGTGCTTCTAAACTGCGCACTTCCATTTCGCTAAGTTCTGCCGAATCCGCTTCTTGCGCAAATATTATACCTGTAAAAACAATAAAGTAGGAAAATATCAGCAAGAGTAAAATTCGCTTGTGTGCAGCCGAATTCTTTTCGTTTATGGAAGTTTTTAGGTAATTGTTGTTTTTCATATCTCTAATCTAAATCCGGCAAAATTTGTTCTGGAATCGAAATGCCGCCCAGGTTAATGTAAGCATAGAGAGTCCGGTCTATATATTCTTGTTCTCGTCCGCTGCTGGATAATGTTTGGCCGACATTTTCTGTCAGAGCAAGCCGGATATTCCAACAGTCAGGACGGTAATCCAAAGTGAAAGCACTGGAACTCAGACGCCGCCGAAAGGTATAACTGTCTGCATCTAAATTCACTGTTCCGGAAAATCCAAAAGCGAGTTCGTCACTTGCTTCAAAGCTGTTGCTGAAACCAAATGTGTTAGCAGCCGCAATATCATTTCCAAATGGTGTTTGATAAGCATCTTCGTTGTTCCTAAAATTTACTGACGCTTTGTTGTGTGTACTCAAACCAACACTTACTCCTGCAGAATATTCCACCACTTGGCGTTTCTGATGGTGATAACGATTGAACAGGTTGATTGAAAACGCTTTTCCGGGAGTGAAGTTCAAAATAGTCCGTAGTGGTAACAATGGTTGCCCAGACTCAGTCTCATTTCCTTTAACATCAGGACCGATTGGCTCAAAATACGGATCCTTTTTTAAGACATCATAATGCTGAACAAAGTTCAAACTTGCCAGGGTCGAACTTTTTCCTTCACGAGTTTGACCACGTGTCTGACTATTCAGCAGAGGAATTACA
>ENA-ORDI01000205-ORDI01000205.1-marine-metagenome-genome-assembly--contig:-NODE-205-length-42016-cov-3.891390_pt1 | contig 42016 bp, 44 predicted proteins | sample MGYA00248628_ERZ508525 | MGnify/ENA primary metagenome ERZ508525 (study PRJEB26195, sample SAMN05422138) | marine metagenome | isolation source: East of Porto Seguro, South Atlantic Ocean | place... | reverse complement strand
TAACGTCAACTACAGCAACATAATATTTTTTAGATATTGAAAAAGAACCATCACTGGCCACGACAGTAAAAATTAAAGTGTTGTTAGCATCAATATCAGTGGGTGATTCATAGTTTGGAGCTGATTTAAAGGTTACATCGCCAGTAGCTGAATTAATCTGTAGAAGGTTCTCATCTTCTGCTTCGGAAGAATCTTGGAGTGAATAAACTAATGTATCGCTTTCAGGGTCTGAGGCTACTATTTGTTTAACAGCTGTCGAATTTTCATTAACCTGAAAGTATGCTGACGAGTCAGTTATTAAAGAAGGAGCTTCATTTACATTAGTTACATTAATGGAAATTGAATGACTTGAAGAAATTCCTGCACCAGTTGCAGTAATAGTTAAAGAATAAGAGTTATCAGTATTCAAATCTGAAGGGTTTTCATAATCAGGAGTTGCTACAAAAACTAAATACTCATTAGAAATACTGAACTTATCTGAATCAGTACCGCTTAGCGAAAAGGATAATTTAGCAGTTGAATTGTTTAAAGTAGCGTCGATTAAGGTCGCCCCATTAGTATTTTCATCTACAGTTGCAGAAGAACTCATTCCCCAAGAAATTGAAATAGTAGCAGTGGCAGCAGGAGCAGGTGGGCTGTCATCGCTTCCTCCTCCTCCACATCCCCAAAGAACAAGAAATGGAAGTATTAATATTAGCTGTTTCATATTTAGGTTAACCCCCTTAAAAAGGATATATTTATTCTCTTTTATACTACTTTTATTCTTTATGTAAAGGACATAATTTAATATTAAAATTAGTGATATAAGGAGAGCAATATAGTCAGTCTAGATAAAAAATTTGAAAGAGAAAGGTAGGCTTTACTACCCTCAATTATCAACACTAATAATTATAACCAATGCTTTAATGCTATTTGTTTTAAAACTATAGATAGATTTGAAATAGAGAAATGAGATTTAGACGAACTAACTTTAGACCTGGTTAATTTTATATCAGATATTCATGACAAATATAATATTGATTTACTAAGCAATGATTCCATTGATATTTAAAATAGACTTAATAAAAAACAGAAAAGTTTGTTCGCAATGGACAAGACAGCTTTGAAGTACTTATTTATAAACTTCTTGCAGTAAGACATAAAGAAATAAAGCAAAGGGACTTTAAGAAGAAAGAAAGTGGGGACGATAGTTAATCATCCCCAACTAACTTAGTAATTAACCTAGAAGTTTACTTTTACTAGTAAGCTCTATTTTTCTAGGCTTCTTTTCGTCAGGGATAATTCTTTCTACCCCTACATAAAGCATCCCGTTTGATAGGGCAGCTCCTTTAACTACCATATCGTCAGAAAGAACAAACTTCTTTATAAAATCTCTAGCTGCCAGACCTTGATGAAGAAGCCCATCACTGGATTCTTTTGGCCTATTACCTATGATTGTTAAAGTTTCTTCTGCTAATTCAATATCTATATCTTTTTCTTCGAAACCAGCAATTGCTAGCTCAATAGTATATTGGTCTTCAGATACCTTTCTTATATTGTAAGGAGGATAGTTAGCTTCCTTAGCTCTAGAACTAGCAAGTAGTTCCAAAGTATCGAAAGTTCTATCGAACCCTACTGCAAATGGAGAAATATCTCTCCAAAGTGAATCAAAAGTTGTATTTAACATTTTTTACTCCTTATTTAAGCAAGTTATTATTTAATTTACGTAGGCCCCTAAGGCACCTACACTATATATATTGAGGTTTTTATTAATTTATCAAGGGAACTATTATGAAAGATATTTTTTCAATTAAAGGTAAAGTTGCCTTAGTAACCGGAGGATCTAGAGGTATTGGAGAAATGATTGCTGCAGGTTTCTTAGCCAGTGGGGCCAAAGTATATATAAGTTCCAGGAAGGCAGAAATTTGTGACGCAACGGCTAAAAGATTGGCAAAAGAGTTTGAAGGCGAATGCATATCCATTCCAACAGATTTAGCTAATATAAATGGAATAGAATTTTTGGCCAATGAGGTTACAAAAAAAGAATCAAAGTTAGATATATTAATTAATAATGCAGGAGCTTCTTGGGGAGCGCCAATTGATGAATACCCAGAAATGGGCTGGGATAAGGTTATGGACACTAATGTTAAAGGGGTGTTCTTCTTGACACAAAAATTATTACCGGCTTTACGCAAAGCAGCAAGTACCCAAAACCCTTCTCGCGTGGTTAATATTGGCTCTATTGATGGAATTAAAACAGGTGGATTCGATGCTTTTGCTTACGGCCCATCAAAAGCGGCATTACATCACTTAACTAGAGTTCTTGCTGCTTCTTTAATAAAAGAAAATATTATTGTTAATGCAATAGCGCCGGGTCCATTCCCAACTTGGATGTTAAGCACTGGTGTAGGTTTCGGCGGAAAAACTGATGTTGATTGGGGAGTTGTTGGCGAGCAAAATCCGAGAGGCAGAGTAGGTAATATGGAAGATATAGCAGGTTTAGCTATTTTTCTATGTTCAAGAGCTAGTGCTTACACGGTGGGGCAAACAATCACCTGTGACGGCGGTGCAGTAGCCAGTTCTTAATAGCAATTTTTATATCTAATGAGTAGAAAGAAAACTATTTCTATTTTAGGAGGCACTGGTGATTTGGGTACCGGTTTGGCTTTAAGGTTTATAAAAGCTGGATACAAGGTTGTGGTGGGGTCTAGAACTTTAAAAAAAGCAGAAAAGGCCTCTAAAAGGCTTGGAGATCATTCTGTTGGAATGGTTAATAAGGACGCAGCTACAGCTGCGGACATTATTATTCTAACTGTTCCTTTCGCCCATCAAAAAAGCATAGTTAAAGAATGTAAAAAGCAATTAAAGGGAAAGTTATTTATTGATACGACTGTCCCTTTAAAACCCCCAAGGGTAGCAACAGTACAATTACCGAGCGAAGGTTCAGCTGCTCAAATCTCACAAAATATTTTAGGAAAACGAGTAAGGGTAGTTTCAGCTTTTCAGAATGTTTCAGCTGAATTATTAAAAAGTAAACAAGACATAGATTGTGACGTTTTAGTTTGTGGGGATAAAAAATCAGCTAGAAAGGAAGTAATAAATCTAATTAATTCAATTGGCTTGAAAGGATGGCATGCAGGGAGGTTAGGTAATTCTGCTGCAGTGGAAGCAATGACCTCAGTGCTTATAAGCATTAATAAACACCACTCTATTTCCCACTCTGGAATTAAGATAACTGGATTAAAAGACTGAAAATTGAACAACCTAGAACTCATTGCTCTAGAAGGCATACCCCTAGTAGAACCAGGAGATGATATTGCAGATATTATCTTTTCTTCATTAGAAAAACATCAGTTTAAATTAAGAGATGGCGATGTTTTTGTTATTGCCCAAAAAATTATTTCTAAGTCTGAAAATAGATATGCCTATTTAAACCAAATAAATCCAACTTCAGAAGCCTTACGTCTTTCTAAAGAAACGAACAAAGATCCTAAGTTAGTGCAATTGATTTTAAATGAATCTACGAAAGTGGTAAGAAACAGAAAAGGGGTTATTGTAGTTGAACATAAATTAGGGTTTGTTCATGCAAATGCTGGTATAGATAAGTCAAATATTAAATCAGAAAAAGAGAACCCAAGAGTTCTTTTGCTGCCTAAAGATCCAGATTTAAGCGCCTTGAAGATAAAAGAAAAAATGATGGAAAAGACTAATCTTAAAATTGGAATCATCATTAATGACAGTTCGGGAAGGGCTTGGAGGAACGGTATAGTAGGTATTGCTATCGGATCAAGCGGAGTGGATGTTCTCTTAGATCTTAGAGGTCATAAAGATCTTTATGGCAATAGTTTAGAAGTAACTGAAGTAGGAAAAGCAGACGAAATTGCTTCTGCTGCATCTTTGTTAATGGGCCAAGCGAATGAGGCTTTTCCTGTAGTTCTGGTAAGAGGGCTTGCTGTAAGTGATGACAAAAGAGATGCAAAAGCGCTTTTGAGAGATCCCTCAGAAGATCTTTTTAGATGACAAATGAAAAGTGGAATATTAGCAATTTGTGGAGGTATTGGTGGAGCTAAATTAGCTTTCGGATTGTCTAAAGTACTTCCACCAGAAGAACTAGTGTATTTAGTTAACACGGGAGATGACTTTACTTATTTGAATTTTCAAATTTCACCTGATTTGGATACTCTCATGTATACACTTGCTGAAGTTAATGATCCTGAAAGAGGATGGGGATTAAAGAATGAAACATGGAAAAATCTGAAAGCTTTAAAAGAATATGGAGTTGATACTTGGTTTCAATTAGGAGATAAAGATCTAGCGACCCACATTCGAAGAACTCAACTGCTGGATGAAGGGAAAAAATTATCTGAAGTTACAAAGTTATTATGTACTTCCCTAGGGGTAAAACACTTAATAATACCCATGTCTGAATCTCCGGTTAGGACCATAGTAACTACTGATAAAGGAAAATTAGCTTTTCAAGAATATTTCGTTAAATTTCAATGTAAACCTAAAGTTAAAAAAATTAGTTACATTGGAAGCAACAAAGCTGAGATTCCTAAAGTGCTCAAAAAACTTATTGATGAAAACAGATTTTCGGGAGTTATTATTTGTCCCTCAAATCCCTACTTAAGTATAGATCCTATCTTATCTATACCAGAGCTAAATCTTTTTTTATCTGAAAGGAATATGCCGGTTCTTGCAGTTTCTCCAATTATTAATAATGCTTCCATAAAAGGCCCAACCTCAAAAATTATGAAAGAGATGAATATAGAGCCTTCAGTGAAATCGATAGCTGATCATTATTCAGGCTTGACAGACATATTAATGGTGGACTACAAAGACAAAGAGAATATTCCTCGCCTTGATTCTGTTTCTTTTGTATTTGATTCAATTTATATGGAAACATCAAGTCAAAAAATTAACCTAGCAACTAAGTGTTTAGAAGCTCTAGAAGGAAAGTATTCATAATGATCTCTATTTGGGCCATTACACCAATGAAATCTTTTAAAAGGCCTAAAAGTAGGTTGGGAGATGCTCTTTCGTTAAGGCAGAGAAGGATTCTGGTCAAACACATGTTAAGTAAAGTGTTGTTAAGCCAAAAGAAAAGTAACTTATTCAAAGAGCATTTAGTAGTTACTGAAGATGAAGAAGTCATAAACTTTGTAAAAAAAATAGGGTTTCAAGGATTTTTACAAAAAAAGGCTGGTTTAAATCAAGGCATTACTGAAGCAACTAATAAAGCAATTAAAGGAGGAGCTACCAGCGTTTTAATTATCCATGGCGATATTCCAAGAACTAGTTCATCTATCCTTAAATCTGTAGTTAAAAAACATAAAAAATTAGTAGCTGAGTACAAAAAGGGAATAACCATCTCACCTGACACAGCAGGAGAGGGCACAAACTGCATGATATGCACCCCTCCAAATATCATAAAATTTAAGTACGGACCAGGCAGCTGTTTAGCTCACTTGGAATCTGCACATAGAGAAAACTTACAAATTAGACTTTATCGTTCAAAGAAGTTGGGGTTTGATGTAGATAGGGATTCAGATCTGACTAAATTAATACAAAAAAGTGGTTACAGAAGAGCTATAGACTATATAGAATCTATTGAATATGACTGAAGCTAAACTAGGTTCGGGAGAACAAGGAAACATTTTCTATAAATCTTCAAATCCATTTGAATTTTTTCATATTATTAATGAAGTTAATTCCCCCGAGCAGGACATGTTCGGCACCTTAATTTTTCCAGACAAAAAGAAAGAGCTTTATCCTCTGGTAATTTGTATCCATGGAAGCTTAGGATGGAGAGGGCATCATCATGAACATATTGTTAATTTTTTGGAATCAGGAATGGCCGTTTTTAGGGTCCACAGCTTTGATGCAAGACAAGTTAGTTCAATTGTTGAAGATCAAATGCAAGTAACCTTAGCTTCAATTATCACAGATTGTTTCTGTGCTTTAAAGTTATTACAGACCCATCCAGAGATAGATAAGAAAAATATTTCAATTGCAGGATGGAGTCTGGGAGGAAGTACAGCTCTTTACTCTGCTTGGGAACCTTTAGCTGAAAAATTGGCTCCAAGCGGTGAAAGATTTTCAGCTCATTTAGCCTTTTATCCTGGAGCGTATATCTGGCCAGAAGAAATGAGATGGAGTGAAGCACCAATTCTTAGTTTAATCGGAAAAATAGATGACTACACGCCACCCATCCTTATAGAAAAATTATCCTCTGCGATTAATGATAATTTGGGAAATAGCCAAGTTATTTATTACGAAGATAGTCATCACTCCTTTGATTCAATTGAACCCCTTATGTTCGAACCAAACGCAATTACTTGTGGCACTAGGCATTCTCAAATTGATAAAAAAGGGAACCTCTACTTTCAGAATGATGAAGGAATTAAATATCTACTTAATGAACCTGAAGATCGAGCCAATATGTTTAAGGCATCATCTGGCATCAAAGGAGGCCACTTGGGTGGCAATTGGATAAGCAGGAAGCAATCTATGAAGGATTCTGTAGATTTTCTACAAAATAATTTAATCTAAAATTGGGTAAAGTGAGATTGTACAGAATCTTAAATCGTTAAATTAGGAGAACAAAAATAATGCTTTATGGTCATTGTGATGAAAAATTTGAAGAAGCCAGAGAAATTTTTGGTAAAAGCATTTCATCTGGTTTTGAACTGGGTGCAGCAATTGCAATTGAAATTGAAGGAGAGATGGTTTTAGATTTATGGGGAGGAATAGATAACGTATCTACCGAATCAAAATGGAAAGAAGACACTATTGTTAATGTCTTTTCTACAACCAAAGGTGTAGCAGCAATATGCTTACTTCAATTAGTCGAGCAGGGTTTGGTAGATTTAGATGCCCCCGTAGTTAAATACTGGCCTGAATTTGGGAAAAATGGGAAGAGGGAAATACCCGTTAGATATTTATTTTGTCATAAGTCTGGTTTGAGTGGGGTTAGGAAGCCTCTGCCCAATGATGCTTGGTATAAATGGGATTTAATATGTGAAAGTTTAGCCGAACAAGAACCATGGTGGGAACCAGGTACTGCTCATGGCTATCACGCAATGACATACGGTTATTTGATTGGAGAAATGGTTAGACGAGTTTCAGGAATGTCCATTGGAGAATATTTTAGAAAAAATATAGGAGATCCCTTGGATTTAGATTTTTGGATTGGACTTCCAGAGAATGAATTTTCAAGAGTAACTGATCTTCATCCATCTCTTGCAACACCTTTACAAAAATTGTTAATGCCTTTGTTTAAAATAACTCCAAGAGGGATTCTACCGCCAATTATAAGAATGTTATTAGATTTTTCAGATCCAAAAACTATTTCTGGGGCAGCATTTAGTAATCCCGTACTAAGCATGGAAGAACCCTTTTATGTAAATACAGATGAATGGAGAAAAGCGGAAATACCTGCAGCTAATGGACACGGTAGTGCTAGATCTTTAGCGTATCTTTATGGTGTTTTAGCTAACGGAGGAAATAGAAACGGTACTCATGTTTTAGCTCCTGAAACTATCGAAAAGGCAAGGAAGACTGAATCAGACGGGAAAGACCTAGTACTTGGAGGGATTCACAGCAAATTTGGATTAGGGTTTATGTTAGGAACTGAACACATCAACATGGGTCCAGGTGCAGGTTCTTTTGGACATGGAGGGGCAGGGGGCTCTTTAGGTTTTGCAGATCCTGACAATAAAATATCTTTAGGGTTTGTGATGAATCAGATGCATCCCGGTATAACTGCTTGGAAAACTGCTACGGATGTAGCCGATTCAGTCTATTCAAAAATTTAAATAGAAAATTATGTTTGGCATGCCCATCTATCAATATGGAGATTCTTCTGTATTTGAGTTTAGTAACGAACTCACAGAACCAAGTGTTAATGCAAATGAAGTTCTTATTGAAATAAGGGCCACATCAGTTAACCCAATAGACCTAATGAAAAGAGAAGGTTACGGAAGGTCTATTTTTGAAAAACAAAGAAATCATTTATTCCCTTGGATTTTAGGGTGTGATGTATCTGGAATAGTTAAAAAAGTTGGATCAAAAGTAATTAAATTTAAAGAAGGAGATCAAGTATGGGGTAGCACCTCCAGCCCTAAAAAAGGAACTTATGCTGAATATACTCTCTTTAATCAAAATGAAATAGATCTTAAACCTGAAAACTTATCTTTCATAGAAGCTGCTTCGTTACCCTATGTAGCTTTGACAACTTGGGCAGCTCTAATAAGATGGGCGGCCTTAAGGCCTCAAGATCTAGAGGATAAAAAAGTTTTTGTTCAAGCTGGTTCAGGTGGAGTCGGAACTTTTGCCATACAACTATTAAGGCATTGGGGGGCAAAAGTTGCTACAACATGCAGTAAGGAGAATCATAATTTAGTTCAAGAACTAGGTGCTGAAATAACGATAGATTATAGAAAAGAAGAATTTAGTGATCTCCTAGAAGGTTATGACTTAGTTTTTGATTGTTTAGGAGATTTTGGAGGTGTTGATTCTGTAACTAAATGTTTAAATATTTTGAAAGCCAACGCAACTTCTCACTATATCTCTTTAAATCATGCTTTTATAAGAACCATCGATGAAAAAGGATTGTTACTTGGATTACCTGCAGCTTTAAAACTTAGATATCAAGTTAAGAAAAGTGCAAAACCCATTAATTTCCACTGGTCACTTTATAGACCTAGCTCTTCAGGATTAAGTGAACTAGGTAGAATGGTAAGAGCTGAAATCATTAAGCCTGTTATTGATTCTATTTATCCTTTAGAGAATATAAAAGAAGCACATGAAAAAATAGCCACTTCACATGCTAGAGGCAAGGTAGTAATAGAAGTAAAAAAAGAATGACCAAATTAAGTGTTAACGTTAATAAGATTGCTTGGTTGAGAAATGCTAGGGGAGGAAAAAACCCAAGCATCAGAGAATTTTCCAAGATTTGTATAGATAGTGGTTGTCACGGAATAACTGTGCATCCTCGGGATGACATGCGCCACATTAATCCAGATGATGTAAAGATCTTAAAAAATTTGACTATTCAGTCTGAAGTTGAATTTAATATTGAAGGAAATCCCTTCAGTGATAGGAAGGGAAAGTATCCTGGCTTCCTTAAGTTAATAAAAACTTACCAACCTGATCAATGTACTTTAGTACCTGATGAATCAAATCAACTTACCTCAGATCATGGATGGGACTTATTTAAAGACAACAGCCAATTAAGCAGAATAATTAAAAAAATAAGATCATATGGATCACGAGTAAGCTTATTCATTGATCCCGATGAAGATAGTATTTCGAAGGCTAAAGAAATAGGTGCAGATAGGATAGAGCTTTATACAGGACCTTATGCTGATGCAATAAATAGAAAAATAAAGATAGACGAAATATTAGAAACTTTTTCGAAAGCTGCAGAACATGCTCGTAATATAGGTTTGGGAGTAAACGCAGGTCACGACTTAAATTTATCTAATCTGAAACAATTTTTAGCTAAATGTGAAATAGATGAAGTCTCCATAGGACATGCACTTATATCCGACTCTCTTAGATATGGAATGGAAGAAACCATTGTCAAGTATCTTCAGGAATGTAAATAAGATAAAATTTGATTTATGGACATAGAAAAAGAAATACAAGAGCAAATAAAGTCAAATCCTATACTTTTGTATATGAAGGGATCACCCGATGCTCCTCAATGCGGATTTTCTTCAAGAGCGACTCAGTTGTTAATCTCTTGTGGCAAACCTTTTTCTTTTGTAGACATTCTTTCCAACTCTGAAATTAGAACTAATTTACCAAAAGTCTCTAATTGGCCTACTTTTCCACAACTTTTTATCGGAGGTGAGTTAGTAGGCGGAAGCGACATAATGGTGGAAATGCATGAAAAAGGTGAACTTCAAGAAATGATTGATTCTGTTGAAGAGGAATCTTAGCTTTTTCTTAATTTGACGCTATTAAACTAACCGTTAGATAAGTTTATAGTCTAAAACTCCTAGGAAAGAATAATAAAAAAATTGAATTCTAGTGTTCCACCTTGTGCCTCTAGCTAACCTTTCTTCTACTATTCAAGGTGAAAACTGGGCAGCAGTTCTATACATTAATAACATCTTTGATACAAGAGCAGTTATATAGGAGTATCAAGGTTACAGACCAGAAACTATATTTGCCAATAGGCCGAGGACTTTTGGCTTAAGACTAAAATATAAGCTTTAGGTTTTAAGATTATCGCTTAATTCTTTAATATAGCTAGGTCTTGTTCTACAACAGCCTCCTACGATGGTGGCCCCTTCTTTTATCCATTGTTTAACTTCGTTTAAATAAGCTCTTTCGTTTATTTTTACAGCTGAATCCCAGTGTCGTTCCTCAGCATACTTAGATTTTGAGCTGTTGATATCAACTGTAATATTTTCTGCGTTTGCGTATGCTCCTAATGGCACATCGGTAACTTCTTTAAGTACTTTAATGGAAGGGGCTACCAGGTTAGCCGCACAACAGTTTATTAAATAAGCATCTGGTTCTAACCCTTTAAGCTCAGCAAAAGCTTTCTCAACTGTTTCTCCACTTGGAAGGGTATTTACCTTATCTCCATGAAGAGTCCAGCTCAACCATACAGGCATATTTGTATTTAATGCAGCTCGCAGAGCACATTTCGCTTCTAGTGCACTTGCCATGGTTTCACAAATGATGATATCTACTTTATTTTTTAGGATGTTTGCAATTTCTGAATACTGTCTGTCCATTTCTTCTTCTGGAAGAATAAGATCTGCTCTATAGCTAGTTTGTAAAGGTGGCAGGGAGCCTAAGATCTTTACTCTTTCTTGTTTAGACTTTAATACAGCAGTTTGTGCTATCTCTGCAGATTTTATAGTTAGATTCTCTAGTTTTTTTTCTAAATTTTCTCTGGAGAGTATAGGTCTTGTAACAGCATAATTATTTATAGTTATGTAGTCACTACCAGCTTCAATATAGTCCAAATGTATTTCTTCTACTATTGAAGGAGCCTCCTTTAGAGCTAGTGCAGACCAAATAGATTTAGTATGAGAAGGAACCTCAACCCCTCTAAGTATTAACTCAGAACCCATACCTCCATCACCAATAATCAAATTTTTTATAATATTTCTATGAGATAATCTAATACAGTATTTGGGCTTTCCATCATCAAGCTATGTCCAGAATCAGCTATCTCTTTAACCAAAGGTTTATTGAATGACTTTATCAAATCATTAGCTTTAAAAGGAGGCGTAAGAAAGTCTTTTTTACCTAAAATTAAAAGAGTATTTGAGCTAATTTTTTTTGCACTTTCTAATCCAGATCCATATTCAGCACAAGCCTTTAGGTCTTGATAAATAACACCTTTATCAGATTTTTCTAATAATTTTTTTGTTGAACCAGTCATCCATATACCGGGATTAGTATTTCTACCTAACCTCCCTGGATTGCTGTACCCCATAAAGGTAAGAATATCTATTGCTTCAGGGTTATCATTTTTTGCGTATTCTAAAAGAGCATCAGAAACTTCCATTGGAAAAGCAGTGCCAACTAATACCAGATTGACAACTCTTTTTTGAGCAAGAGCTGCAGTTTCTAATGCTATTAAAGAACCCATGCTATGACCTACCACAGAAAATTCATTTATATTTAAGGTGTCTAGGTAATCTATTAACCATTCAGCCATAGCTGGAATTGTTTGCAATAACTTTCCTTTACTCCTGCCATGCCCAGGCAAATCTATTCCTAAAATGTTGCGTTTTTTTCTAAGGAAATATCTTATTGGAAGTGTCCAGACAGTATGATCCATACCTGTACCATGAATAAAAACTATTGGATGTTCAGTACTCTTTAGTCCTTCGGGTCCAGAAAAACAAAAGGTATTACTCATTGCGAGATTTTTTTAACAGCACGAAACCCTAATTCAAGATCATTAATAAGATCTATAGGATCCTCCAGTCCAATTGAGAGTCTAATGGTCCCTTCAGAAATACCTGCTTTTTTTAGAGAATCTTTACCCATTCTATGATGTGTGGTACTAGCCGGTTGTATTACTAAAGATTTAGCGTCTCCAACATTAGCTAAATGAGAAAATATACTTAAATTTTCTATAAAGGTTTTGCCAGCTTCTCTTCCGCCCTTAAGCTCAAAAGTGAAGACGGCTCCACAACCTTTGGTTAATAATTTTGAAGCCAATTTATGATCTGGATGACTAGTAAGAGTTGGATAGATAACTTTATCTACTAAAGCATGGTTACAAAGATAATCCACTATTTTTAAAGTTGTTTCTACATGACGATCCATCCTAAGACCTAAGGTCTCAACTCCTTGCAATACTAAAAATGCAGTATGTGGACTCATACAAGCACCAAAATCTCTTGCACCTTCTTTTCGAGCTCTAGAAATATAAGCTGCAGGACCAAATTCTTGAGTAAAAATCATATTATGGAAGCCTTCATAAGGTTCAGTTAGTTGTGGATATTTTCCAGATTTTTCCCAATCAAAATTACCGCTATCGACTAATAATCCTCCTATAACTACTCCATGCCCTGAAAGGAATTTAGTAGCTGAGTGAAAAATTAAATCAGCTCCCAAATCAAAAGGTCGCATTAAATGGGGGGTAGTGAACGTAGAATCAACAAGTAAAGGAATACCATTGTCATGGCTAATTGATGAAATAGTTTCAATATCCATTACATCTAGACCTGGATTTCCAAGTGTTTCCCCAAACACTAAGCGAGTATTCTCTTTAAAGCTTTTCTTAACCAGATCTATATTTCTAAAATCAATAAAAGTAGTATCTATGCCAAATCTGGGAAAGGTGTACTCGAGAAGATTATGACTGCCTCCATAAAGGCAATTCGAGGCAATAATATGAGAACCGCTATCCATGATCGTAGAAATTGCAAGATGCATTGCCGCTTGACCGCTGGAAGTCGATATTGCACCTATACCTCCTTCTAGAGCTGATATTCTTTCTTCTAAAACTGAATTTGTAGGGTTTGATATTCTGGAATAAACGTGTCCTGTTCTCTCAACATTAAAAATTCCTGCAGCTGTTTCTGAATTATCAAAGACAAAAGATGAAGTTTGATAAATTGGTGTAGCCCTTGCTCCAGTAGCCGGATCTGGTCTCTGACCTGCATGAAGAGATAAAGTATCAGGCTTTAATTCTTTAGGGTCTTTCATAATAATTTACTCTTATTTAATTAGTTTCCTTGGTAGTTATATCTTTAAATACTGAGATAGCCATTAAAGGATAAATAATAAGTAAAGGCAAAGAAGCAAGTATTATTAAATTAAGGGCTACTTGATGACTTGAGTAAATAATTAATGAAGCGGGTAGGATTCCCAAGACAATGGCCCAAAACAACCTCAGATATTTGCCTGGTTCGGTCTTTTTCGAAGAATTTTTTTGAACATGGTAGGCTATCACAAATGACATTGAGTCATAAGACGTTGTAATAAAGATTACTGTTATTGCGCAAAAGAGTAAAAGCATTAAAGTATCAAATGGCATTGTATGAACGACTGCTATAGCTGTATCTCCATGCGTACTATCAGTTACTTGTGATACAGCTAAAATTTCATTCACATCAAGACTCATAGAATAACCACCTAAAATCATATAAAAAAGCCAAGATCCAAGAGACCCAAATATAAGCATGCCTAAGATCATCTCTCTAAGGGTTCTTCCCTTTGAAATACGAGCTATAAACAAACCCACTAAAGGTCCGAAAGCCACCCACCAAGCCCAATAAAATACTGTCCAAGTATCTGCAAATTCTGATTGTTCTGTAATACCTAAGGTACTCATTTGGTAAAAGTGAGTGAACATAAAAATCAAACCTTCAAAAGAAGATTTTATAATTTCAAAAGTAGGCCCTAGAAATAAAACTATGATTAGAAAAATCCCTGCAAGAAGCATATTTATATCACTTAATCTTTTAATTCCATTAGTTAACCCCCTGTAAACGCTGTACCCAAAAAGACCCACACACAATCCTAAAACTCCTAAATCAACTAAAAAATTACCATCTAGATTGAATATATCTGAGAACCCTGTGCTCAACATGGGTATGTAGGAGCCAATGGTTCCTCCAGCTGCACCGATTGTTGCCACCACAAATACAAAATCCACTAATCTACCTATCAAAGAGTTTTCAACGTTATTGATGCCTAACCCTCTGAGGCTTGAACTTAAACGTAAAGTATTTAAGTTATATTTATAAAATGAAACAGAAAGAGCGATAGCAGGAATAGCATAAAGAGCCCAGGCACTTATTCCCCAGTGGAATAGTCCGTATGCCGTTGAAAGGGCATATGATTCTTTCGAATAAGGAATGATTCCAAATAGAGGCTCGTCCACGTAATAACCCCACTCAACACCTGACCAGTAAATAATCCCACCACCGATGCCCCCGCAAAAGAGCATGCCTATCCAACTAATAGTCGAGAACTCTGTTTCTGCTTCATTACCTCCAAGTTTGTAGTTACCTAATTTTGAGGCAGATAAAATAATCACAAAGAAAAAGCAAAGTGGGGTAAGAATCAAAAAAATTGGACCAAATACTGAAATGGCTGAGTTTTTATAATTCTGGATTAATATAGAAGTATTTTCTGCATCATAGAGGATAAAAAAAGCTATGCCGATTACTACTAATAAACTTGTTATAAAAGTTATGTAGTCAACATTTTTCTTACTAAAATTATTTAAAAATTCATCCATAACAGGAAGCATAACTGCCTCTAAGCTACAATGTAAATGTGATTAAAGAAAAAGATATTCAAGTTTCAGCGAAAGCGGCTTATAACAATGCTGCTTCATTATTAGATTCTGGTAACTATGAGTTAGCTGAAAAGCAACTTGCAGAAATTCTTCAGAATCACCCTAATGAACCAAATTCTCTTCGGTTAAGTGGAGTGTCATCAATAGTTCAGGGTAAGCCAGAAATTGCCTTAATACCACTTCAAAAGGCTATTAAGATAGCCCCTAGTTTTGCCCAAACCCATGAAGATCTAGCCACAGCTTGGTTTTTTTGCTTAATGCATTAGAAAAATCAGAGATTTGTTTAAAAACAGCAAGCTCAGAACAAGTACGACAACCAATAAACAAAGATAGCATCCAACTTTAGCAACACTACGAAGAATCTTTAAAAGAATTAAAGCTTGGTTTATTGCCCATAAAAGAAAGGTTTCTTATTCCCGACTAGCCTTTTATATGCTGATATTTAGTCGACATTAACACCTAGTTTTTTATGTAATTTGGTATTTGAAGTGGTGTAAGCAAAAGGAACTCTTTTACCAGGAAAGCACCTTTGGTAAGCATGTTGAACGGCTAAAGTTGTTTCATGGTAACCACAAAGTATTAAATCAAGTTTACCGGGGTAATCAGCAATATCTCCTACAGCAAAAATTCCTTCAACATTAGTCTGGTATTTTTCAGTATCTACGGAAACCTTTTTTCCTTTAAGATCTAGACCCCAATTTATTATTGGCCCGAGTTTTTTATTCAGCCCAAATAAGAAAAGAATCTCTTCACAATCAAGCGATTCAATTTCTTTTGTTTCAAAATGTTTTATAGAAACACCGGAGATGGTATCCGTACCAACAAGTTCTTCTATTACATAAGGTGTTTTCAATTCTACTTTTCCAGTTTCAACTAATTCTCTCATCTGGGATTCAGTGTTAGGTGCTCCTCTAAATTTATCCCTTCTATGAATTAAAGTTACTGATTTTGCTATATCAGCTAGCTCTACTGTCCAATCCAAGGCACTATCACCACCACCAAATATAATCACATCTTTATTCTTATAATTTTTTTTATCTCGAACCGAATAAGCCACTCCTTTATTTAAAAATTTATCCGGATCTAATATATTAGGTGGTCTTCTGGGTTCAAAAGAACCACCACCTGCTGCAATGAAGATATTGGTTGTAATAAATTCGTTGGACTCAGATGTAATTAGTCTCCATTTCTTAATGTCCTCATTCGATTCAACTTGCTGAATTTCTTCAACGCGTTGACCCAGATGTAGACCGTATTTAAAGGGTTTAATTTGCTCTAAGATTGCTTGGACATGGTCTTCTGCATTTTGTTTAGGAACCCCTGGAATATCAAAGATAGGCTTATCTGGATAAAGTTCAGCACATTGTCCTCCAACTTTGTCTAAGTTATCCACTATTTGACACTTTAAATCCAAAAGCCCAGCTTCAAATACTGTAAATAGTCCAACTGGACCAGCCCCTATGATTAGAATATCAGATTCTAATTTGTCACTCATATTATCTAACTTTCATACCTGGAAGAGCTCCTTCATCCGGAGATAAAATAAAAATACCAATATCATCACTTCCAGCAGCCAGAATCATTCCTTCCGAAGTTCCAAATTTCATTTCTCTTGGCTTAAGGTTATTCACACAAACTACTAGTTTATTTTCTAATTTTTCCTTTTTATAAGCTTTTTTTATTCCTGCAAAAACAGTCTTGATACCTAAATCTCCTAAATCAAGTTCAAGTTTAATTAGCTTGTCAGCATCTTCAACTGATTCAACTTTAGAAACTTTTGCAATTCTTAAATCTAGTTTCGCGAATTCTTCAATAGTTATCTCTTGCATTAAAGTTCCTTAGACTTTTCTCTGATTTTCTCAATTTTGTCCATTTCTATTCTTGTTAAAAGAGGTTTATACACTCCTATTTCATGATTCAGTAGAATTTTATTCATATCATTCCATTGGGGAAATTTTATATTTAGAAAAAGATAAATTTTTTCCGATAAAGTTGGAATCACAGGACTCAACATTATTGCCATTAATCTAAATAGATTAAGTGAAGTTGTGCACACTGACTGAACCAGCTCTTTATTTTTTTTATCTTTAAACAAAACCCACGGTTCCATCTTATCAATATACCTATTAGCTTTATCTGCTAAGAACATTATTTCTCTAATGGCTTTATTAAATTCTCTGTTTTCATAAGCTTCAGAAATGACTGAAGAACGGTCTATAAATTCATTTATTAGTGCTTCATTGTGAACTGTTTTTGATAATTTATTTTTGAAGTTTTCGTTAATAAATTTTGCTGTTCTACTGCCTATGTTTATAAATTTACCTACTAAATCAGAATTAGCTCTTTGACAAAAATCTTCTAAGTTTAAATCTATATCGTCAACTCCAGTTCCTAATTTGGCGGCAAAATAATAACGAAGATACACAGGGTCTAATATCTCACGATAAGTACTTGCTAAAATAAAAGTACCTCTAGATTTAGACATCTTTTGTCCATCTACAGTTAGAAACCCGTGTATAAACACCCCACTTGGTTGTCTAAAATCTGATTTTAAAAGCATTGCTGGAAAGAAAAGTGCATGAAAGTACATTATGTCCTTTCCTATAAAATGATAGAGCTCAGCTTTCGAATCTATACCCCAATAAAGATCAAAATCTTCTGCTTTATGTAATTTATCTAGATAATTTTTGTGGCTAGCTAGATAGCCTATTGGAGCATCCAACCATACATAAAAGTATTTACCCGGATACCCTGGAATTTTAAAACCGAAATAAGGTTCGTCTCTACTTATGTTCCAATCTTTGAGATCTCCATCAATCCATTCAGACAATTTATTTAGAGCTTGCCTAGGTACTAAGGCATTATCTAACCAGTCTTTTATTTCACTCTTTAAATCAGATAATTTAAAAAAAAGATGACTGCTCTTTTTTATTTCAGGTTTTGTTTCTGTAATTACAGAAATAGGATCAATAAGATCAGTAGCTGAATACGTAGAGCTGCAAATTTCACAGTTGTCTCCATATTGATCTTCTGCTCCACAAGAAGGACAAGTCCCTTTAACGTATCTATCTGAAAGAAATATTTGTCTTTCAGTATCAAAAAGTTGTTCTATTTCTCTTTCTTCAATAAATCCTTTTTCTTTTAGGCGAGTGAAGATTATTTCTGAAAAGAATCTGTTTTCTTCGCTATGGGTAGTGTGGTAATTATCATGGCTTATATTAAAAGCAAGAAAGTCTTCCATGTGACTTATCTTGACTTGTTCAATTAATTCTTCTGGTGAAAGTTTATTTTCTTCAGCTTTAAGCATAATTGCAGTCCCGTGAGCATCTTCGCCACAGATGTAGGTACAATTATTTCCTATTAATCTTTGGTATCTAACCCATATATCAGACTGTATGTGTTCGAGTAAATGTCCTATATGTAAGGGGCCATTAGCATAGGGAAGTGCATTCGTTACTAAAATATCTCTTTTAGAATTTTCTTTCGACATGTTGCACAGATTAAAGCAATGCTTAGAATGTTTGTTGTTATTATAACGCACAGCTTATTAGCTAACTGACTAATTAAATGCCTAATAAAGAAGCCACTTTAAGAATTCCAGAAACTTTAAGAAAAGTTAAGAACATCATTGGAGTATTTTCTGCTAAGGGTGGTGTCGGAAAATCAGAAGTTTCTCTTAATCTAGCTTTAGGTTTGAAAGAAAGCGGTTACACGGTAGGACTTGTAGATGCAGATATATATGGTCCTAGTCAACCTCTTTTACTTAATGCTTCTGAAGAAGAAATAGAAGTTAAAAACAAAAAGCTTCTTACCCCTTTGAACAAGAAAGGGATTAAGTTTATTTCCATGGGCTTAATTGCTAAAGGAGCTAAACCAGTCATTTGGCGAGGACCTATGGTAAGTGGAGCTGTCTTGCAATTATTGTCAAGCACGGATTGGCAGACCTTGGATTACTTAATTATTGATACCCCTCCAGGAACAGGAGATGTGCAATTGACGCTACTCCAACGCATACCCTTAAGTGCCGCAATTGTAGTTACCACTCCCCAAAAAGTTTCTGTATCAGACACGAGAAAAGGGATAGAAATGATAAGAAGGTTAGATTTACCAATATTGGGTTTAATAGAAAACATGAGTTTCTTTCAACCCGAAGACTCTGAAAAAAAATATTATCTTTTCGGAAAAGGAGGAGGTGAAGAATTAGCGAAAGAATATAAGCTAGAACTATTTTCGCAAATACCTCTGACCGAAAAGAAAGATTCCTCAATTTTATACGAAATGGATGATTACAAAATAATTTTCGATGATCTATCTAAAAAGGTTGTTGCTCAAATGGACTTAATTAGAAAAAAGATCAATCAAGTTATTCCACAGCAAAAAGCATGAAGAGAATTCTTATCTTGCTATTAATTTCTTGCCTCAACCCTCTTGTTTTAAGTGAAAATGATCCCTTTGAGGAAATTAATCGCACTATTTTAAAAATTAATCAAAACCTTGATAACGCTATAGCTACACCCGTGGCTAAGTTATATCAAAAAGTAACTCCCGATTTTGTTGAACTAGGTGTATACAACATTATTTCTAACATTGATGACATAAGTAACTCCCTAAATAATATTTTACAAGGCAAGCTTAAAGATGGATTATCAGACATTGCTAGATTCTCCATAAATTCCTCTTTAGGTTTAGCAGGATTCATTGATGTGGCAAGCAAGATGGGGTTTGATAAACACGATGAAGATTTCGGACAGACTCTTGCTGTTTGGGGAGTTCCTCACGGCCCTTATTTTATGTTACCTATATTAGGACCTAGCAGCCTTAGAGATACTATTGCAATGGTACCAGATGCTTTTTTAAGCCCTTCAATAGTGTTAGATCACGAGCCAACTATTTACAGTCTCAAATTTCTGGACCTTATAGACACTAGAGCCAGATACTTAGGTTTAGAAACTTTAGTAATTGGAGATGAATACTTGTTTATAAAAGATGCTTATTTTCAAAATAGAGAATACGATACTTTAGATGGAGAAGTAGAAGATGATTTTGATGAATTTGATGACTTTTAAATAAACTCTTTTACCTTTATTTTTTCTTTGATGAAGTCACTATGACTGACATGTAACAAATCTGATATTTTTCTTATTAAATGTTCTTCGTACTTATCAAGAGAATTATCAGCAAAAGCTATTTTCCAAAGACTGTTAACCAAATTCAGTTTGTCTTGATAAGAACAAGAATCATTAATGAGTCTTGTATACTCATATAAGGAAGTTGATTCTGACACCATTTTTTTAGCATCTTGAATTAATTCATCTATCGTTTCTTTCTCTATTTTGTAAACTTGTTTTAACGTATCTCTTATAGAGTTTATTTCTTCTAAAGTAAAAACTTTATCCGCAAACGCAATTTCTATTAATAAAGCGGCACAAGCATGATTTATAACTTCTAATCTCTCTTCTTCAGAATGAGTAGTTCCTGAAGAATCTTTGGTAAAACCAGAAATATAGTCTTTTATTTTTGCTAACATAGTTAGATTAGTTGGTTAGGGGCTCCTAAGAAAAAATCTTTCATGTTTATCTCTTCTATCCATCATGAGAGCAGCGCAAAATCTTTTAGTCATTATAGAACAAGTAAAATTATGAAATTCTAGAGAAGGGAGCACTGTAATAGTCAAAGAAGAAATACATAATTATAGTACAGATCAAAAGGGTTAAGATCATTACGGGAAGGCCGATTTTTGCCCATTTCCATGGAGTAATAGCTAAATCAGGATTATTTTCTTTTTTAGCCAGTCTTTCAGAAACTGTAACTATATACACATTAGCCGTTGACCCTATATGAGTCCCATTACCACCCATACCAACACCTAATGCAAGTGCCCACCATAAAGGAGTTATGTCTATACCTTGTGACTCCAGTGAAAGTAGGATGGGAATCATGGCTGCAGTAAAAGGGATATTATCAATAGCAGCAGACATTACGGCAGATACCCACATTAAAATAATTGTAGCCATAAGAAGATCTTCTTTTACAAATTCAATAATAAATTGCCCTATGTACTGAAGAAAATTACTCTGTTCAACCCCGCCAACTATTATGAAAAGAGAGATAAAGAAAATAAGGAGAGGCATTTCAACTTCTGTCATTACCTTTTCCATTTCCACATGTTTAGCAATCAAGACTAAAACAATAAAACCGGCTCCTGCCACCATCCAAGGCTGCCAATGTATAACATCATGAATAATAAAAAGGATTACTAATAATCCTAAGACAAAACAAGCTTTTAACCATAAAGATTTATCCTTGTAAGGAATTTCTTCTTCAAAGGTTCCAGTTGGTATTTTTGATAACTCTTCACGGCAAAGGAATCTAAGAGCTATTAGAGTACCAATCCATGCTGCAAGAACGATAATTCCCAAGTGTTCTACAAATGTCATAAAACTGATTCCTACCGCACTTCCAATCATTAAATTTGGAGGATCGCCAACTAAAGTTGCTACACCACCAGTATCTGATAAAAGAGCTGCTGCCATTAAATAAGGAATAGGGGTAACTTTCATTTTTTGAGCTATAAGTACTATAAGTGGACCAAAAATAACTACTGTAGTTACGTTATCTAAGAGCAAGGAAAGAAATGTGACTGCTGTTCCCATAATTGCCATTAATAGAAATTGCCTTCCCCTAGCAAACTTTCCAATTTGAGCTGCTAAACGTTCAAATCCTCCTGAACTAATCATAATCGCTACGATTGCCATCATGCACGCAAGTAGGAAAATAACATTCCAATCTATAGCTTCAAAGGCTTCGTCTGGACTATAAAAGCCATAATATTGACCGACTAAGATCATAACCCCAGCACCCGCCATAGCCACCTTACTTCTATGATATCCATGAAGAGTTTCAGTAAAAATCAATATAAAACTAATAACTAACACCATACCCGAAACGAGCATTCCTTGATCTAAAACTATAATTTCCATTACATTCTTTTTATTGAATAAAGTAGATTTTTCTTGGTGTAAACTTGTATTCTAATGAATATTATTAATATAGAAAATTAATTATTAAATGAAAGATCTAAATCCTAAATCTCTTTTCATTCCAGAAAACAGCGACTCTAGGCAAGCAGATAAGGTTTATATAGTGATAAAAGGTGATGAACTTCTTATTGATAATGTGAATCAAAACTTAGCTTTATTAAATGCAGATCAATACAAATGGTCGGGAATGAAAATAAAACGGGAATATTTTATTGGCTATTTAGATAATTATTCACTATATGCACTTGAATTAGAAATGAATAGTCCTTTTATGGAAGAAACTTCACTAAGACCTTTTAGATCTTTACTTGGAATAATGCCTGATAATTATTTTATAATTTGTTCTAGAAGCGTTCAGCTTGTTGAATGGTATAACAAAAGTAAATTTTGTGGCTCTTGTGGTTTAAAAACTTCCTTACATGGAGTAGAAAAAGCGATGTACTGTAAGGAGTGTAACAATCTAATTTATCCTAGAATCTCTCCTTGCGTGATCACATTAGTTACCAATAAAGAAAAGTTGCTCCTTGCTCACAACAAAAATTTTCCTTCGCAAATCTACAGTACCCTGGCTGGATTTATAGAAGTAGGGGAGACTGTTGAAGAAGCTATTCAAAGAGAAATTCTTGAAGAAGTAAATATTGAAGTGACAAATTGTACATATTTTGGAAGTCAATCTTGGCCTTTCCCTAATCAGCTTATGTTAGGTTTTCATGCAGAATATGTCACTGGTGAAATTAAACCTGATGGAGAAGAGATAGATGTTGCAAAATGGTTCCACTATAAATCTCTACCACAAGTCCCCCCAGGGAGAATTTCTATCTCAGGAAAACTGATAGAAAACTATGTAAATAAACTTACTAAAAAAGATCTTCCAGGATTTACTTAATTTTTATTTCTTGGATCGTTGGAAGCACGGCCCCAATCCTTAGCAGTCTTTTCTTTTTCTTTAACCAAAGGTTTTTCTACTTCACTAAAAGTATTTTTCTGTTCAGTCTTCTGAAAAATTTTAGAATCAGAAGCTTTTGGAGATTCAAAGCTACTCCTTTTTTCTATCTTAGTTTCTTTCATCTTTGTACTATTTTCTTTATCTTTACCACTTACAGTTTCTTCCTTACTCAAAGGTTTTTTATCTTTTCCTGTAACTGCTTTCATTGATTTTTTAGGTTTACTTTCTTTTAAAGCTTTGTTTCCTTTGCCAGGCTTATTTAAAGAATTTTCCTTCTTTTGATCAAGTTTTTTATTCCCCTTAGGGGCTTTGGGCCTGTTCCCTTGTGTTCTTTTTTTATAATCACTTTTTTGCCTAGACCCTCTACTTATAGATTTTTTTCTATTGTTGTCTTTCTTTGGTACTGACTCTAATTTTTGATTTGTTTTAGGTTTAGATTGCCCAGCTATTGTTTTAACTAATTTTGAGAAGAAACCAGGACCTTTCTTTTTAGTTTTCTTCTTTGGTGCAATATCTACAGCAGCTTTCTCCAATTCCTTAATTTTGTTGTCAGATTCTATTTTTTTAGAATTTTCTACCTGATCTTGAATTTTATAACTTGCTTCTCCTTTTAGCTTTTTATCATCAGTTCGTAATCTGCTAACTTCGAATCTGTTATCAGATCTAACTGGATCTGAAACTATTACAATCCTGACATTGGTTCTTTCTTCTATCTCATTTATCCTAGATCTACGTTCATTTAGTAGGAATATAGACATGTCAGAAGAGACTATGGCTCTCACTTCACCGCTTTTCTTTTTTCCAGATTCTTCTTCTATCAATCTTAAAACAGCTGTTGAGAGGCTGCCTATATCTTGAGTCCACCTTTCTTGTAATGAAGGCCTAAGCCGCTGTCTTGACATTTCTAAAAGACCAAATCTCGATATTCTGCCGATTTGTATGTTTGCTCTATCTATTGATATCGACTGCTGAACCATGTCTTCTACAGATCTTTTATTCTTTAAAGAACTCATATCAATAAAATCTATAACAATCAAACCCCCCATATCTCTAAGCCTTAATTGTTTTGCAATTTCTTTAGCCGCTTCTAAATTTGTTGTTAAAGCAGTTTCTTCTATATCAGCCCCACCTGTCGCTCTGGAGGAGTTGATATCAATAGATACCAGTGCTTCTGTCTGATCAATAATGATTGATCCGCCACTAGGAAGCTTAACTTCTCTCTGATAAGCGGTCTCAATTTGGCTTTCAACTTGGTATCTAGTAAATAGAGGTACTGATTCGTTATATCTTTTAACTTTATCCTGGAGTTCAGGAGACAGCCTGCTCGCAAACTCATGGGCCTTTTCATAAGCTTCGTCTGAATCTACAAGAACTTCAGTTATATCTTCTCTCAAGAAATCTCTTAGAGATCTAGTGATAAGATCATTATCTCTATAAATTAAAAAAGGCGCTTTCCTTAATTGATTAGCCTCCTGTATGGCATCCCAAACACTTAATAGATATTCAAGATCCCATTCTAACTCCTTTACAGAAGCTCCTTGAGCAGCTGTCCTTGCAATTAACCCCATACCTTCAGGCACATCTAATATTCTAAAATTCTCTCTAACTTCTTCTCTTGCCTGTCCTTCTAAAGATCTAGAAATCCCTCCGGCCTCGGGATTGTTAGGCATCAGTACTAAATAATGACCAGGTAGTGAGATAAACGTACTAAGAGCAGCACCTTTAGTACCTCTTTCTTCTTTATCTACTTGAACGATAATTTCTTGCCCTTGAGTTAAGCATTCAGCTATGGAATTCTTACCGTTTTTGTTCTTTAGAAATTGAATTGCAAGTTCTTTTACAGGTAAAAACCCGTGTTTTTCAGACCCAAAATCTACAAAAGCAGCACCTAAACTTTGCTCTATTCTTGAAATTCTAGCCTTATAGATGTTTGACCTTTTTCTTTCTTGACCTTTCTGTTCTATATCAAAATCGTAAATACTCTGTCCATCGATCAGAGCTACTCTCAACTCCTCAGGTTGAGTAGCATTAATTAACATTCTTTTCATGTTATTCCTTATGTGTGTAAGGAAAGCCTGTTAAAGCAATCAGAGAGGTTTAAATGTGTTGTGGGTGAATTACTCTTACTTCTTGCGTCACACCCACGTGACTAAAATTCTTTTTTCTCTCAGGAAACTTACTTAAATTGTCAGCTTTCCTTAATATTTTTTATAATAATTTAATTTAATGTCTAGTTGTAATATATTAGTAAAAATTTTTCTTTTAACTATTTTTTAGCAACTTCTTATTTAAAATAACACATAGACATCTCTTTATAAAGCATGAGTAAAGATTTTAAAGGAAAATATACAAGCGTAAGAAACTATATTGTAGATGAGGAATACATTAATAGCAGATTAGATAATTGTCTTATTTCACAATTAAAAGGTTTACCGCGTTCAAAAGTTTACTCAATAATAAGAAAAGGAGAAGTAAGAGTTAACAGTTTGAGAAGCAAACCAGATAAAAGATTAAAAAAAGATGATGTTATAAGGATTCCTCCTTACATGATTAGAGAAAAAGCTTCTGTTGAAGCAGGAAAATCATTAATCGGATTATTAGAAGAGAGTATCATCTACAACGAAAATTCTATCCTGATTTTAAATAAACCTGAAGGTTTAGCTAGTCATGGAGGAAGCGGTCTTAAATTAGGTTTAATCGAAGCTGTAAGACAGTTAGATAGTAAATTTAAAAATGCTCAATTAGTCCACAGATTGGATAGAGATACTTCTGGGTGTATTGTTCTAGCTCTTAAAAGACCTGTTTTGAGAATCTTAAATAAAGAATTAAGAGAAGGTAGAGTAGAGAAGAAATATTTAGCTGTGGTAAAAGGTCAATGGCTTCACAAGGAAAAGCTTATCACTTTAAATCTCAAAAAAAACCAGTTAAGATCAGGTGCAAGAGAGGTGATAGTAAGGCCAGATGGGAAAGAATCTATAACTAGGTTTAAAAGATTAAAAGGCAATAAATCTCTTAGTTTACTTGAATGTAAGCTTATAACAGGAAGAACACATCAAATTAGAGTACATACAAGTCATGAAGGCCATCCTGTAATAGGAGATAAGAAATATGGCGATTCTGATACAAATAATCTTTATAGAAAAAAGGGGATTAAAAGAATGTTACTTCATGCAATAAGTATTAATTTTCCTGCAATTAATTTATCTTGTTCAGCTAAAGAACCAGATATCTTCACAGAAATCATCAATTAAAATGGAAGATACTCTCCTAAATCTTAATGAAGGAAGCTTCCCAATTTCTATTAAAAAGTTATTCTCTAATTTAGATAATTTAGACAATTTAGGCACTTTCAAAAAGGGGATAAAGACAGATCTAAAAATAGAAAAATTTTCAAATAATCTTTTGTTGGCCAAAGGCAAGATCTCAGTTACTTTAGAAAGCGAGTGTCAAAGATGTTCAGAGTTATTTGATGTTAATTTACAAATAAAATCACAAGTAGGGATTAAGGATATAACAGAAGAAAATCTAGACTCAAAAGGTCCTTATGAAATCCATTATCAAGATTTAAATTGTTTTAGTATAGAAAAATTAATAGCTGAAGAAATTCATTTAAATTTTCCATCTAGAGCTATTTGTTGTGAATTAGACAATAATGACAAGGAAAAAGAAAACAACCAAAAAGTAAAACCTTTTAAAAAAATTAGAGACTTATTTAAGTAATTTACTTAAAATTCGCGACCGGAGTTATAAATGGCAGTTCAAAAAAGTAAAGTATCTAGATCTAGAAGGGGTCAACGAAGATCGCATCACGCCCTAGGTAAGGCTTCTCTTTCAACCGATACGGTTACAGGTGAAAAACACCTTCGACATCATATGACTGCTGATGGTTTTTACAAAGGTAAAAAAATCTTGGAGATCCATAAGGACGAAGAACCCGTAGAAGAGTAAATTTCTATTGATAGAGCCTAATCAATTTTCTGTTGTCTTTCCTGGACAAGGTTCACAATACTTAGGAATGCTCTCTTCTTACTTTGATAACTGTCCTACTTTTCAAGAAACATTTGAGGAGTCATCCAAACTTTTAGGAGTTAACTATATTGATCTGTTGATTACAGGAACCAAAGAAGATCTTGCAAAAACCGAAGTAACGCAACCTTTAATGTTAATTGCAGATGTGGCTTTATGGAATCTAGTTTCACGTCTAATTGATAAGCCCATTTGTATGGCAGGACATTCTTTGGGTGAATATGCAGCATTAGTTGCTTCGGGAGTGTTGTCTCTAGAGAATGCCTTAGAGTTAGTTCGGGAAAGGTCAAAGTTAATGCAAGCAGCAGTACCCGAAAACGAAGGTGGCATCGCAGTAATTATTGGCTTAAAAGAACAAGACATAAATGATATTTGCTTAGAAATAAGTAAAGATCCTAAGTTTTTAGTTAGCGCAGCTAATGTAAATTCTTCAACTCAAATTGTGATTTCTGGAACTAAGACAGGAGTTATAAAAGCTATAGATCAGTGTAAATCTTCGGGAGCTAAAAGAGTTGTTCCTTTACCTATGAGTGTTCCAGTACATTGTATGCTGATGAAAGATGCTTCAGATAAATTTTCTTTGGCTTTAGAGAAGGTTGAATTTAGAAGCCCCTCTATTCCAGTTATTCATAATATTGATTCGCTTCCCGAAAACGATACTGAAATTATAAAACCCAAGTTGGTTCAACAAATATACAACCCAGTAAGATGGCTAGACACTATAAATTCTATGAATAAAATGGAAGTAAAAACAATTATTGAATGCGGTCCAAGTAAAGTCCTGTGTGGTTTAATAAAGCGGATTTGTCCAGATATGCGAACAATTGATCTTGATAACTATGAAAATTATCTAAGTTTAAGTAATGGCTAAAGATTCTCCGAAAGTTTTAATTACAGGAGCTTCTAGGGGGATCGGAAGGGCTATTGCTCTAAGGCTAAAAGAAAAAAACCATGAAGTAATAGGAACTGCAACTTCTAAGCTGGGAATTGAATCCTTAGCAAAAGAGGGTGTTATAGGCATAGAGTTAGATTTAAATAATAAAAAATCAATAGAAACTTTTAACAAACTTCTGGTGAATGAACATACAGATATTAGCGTTCTAATTAATAATGCTGGAATAACAAGAGACAACATAGTTCTGAGAATGACTGATGATGAGTGGATGGAAGTAATGAATGTTCACCTCAATGGAAACTTCAAAATTTCAAAGACAATTCTTAAATTTATGTTAAAAAAACGTTGGGGAAGAATAATTAATATTACTAGTGTTTCAGCTTCTATTGGCAATAAAGGGCAATCTAATTATTCTGCCGCTAAATCAGGGGTAGAAGCTTTCTCGAGGTCATTAGCTAAAGAAGTTGGCAGTAGAGCTATAACTGTTAACTCAGTTGCTCCTGGGTATATAGAAACTGATATGACTGAAGGAATAACAGCTGAAATAAAAAAAGAAATCATCAATCAAATTCCTTTATCTAGGTTTGGAAGGGCAGAAGAAGTGGCAGAATTAGTTGAATTTCTCATTTCTGAAGAAGCTTCTTACATTACTGGACAAACCATACATATTAATGGCGGGCTTTATATGTAAAATGATTAACTTTGAAGGCTGATTAGTTGGATAAAAATAATGCAAAAATATAAAAACTTGGGTAACATGCGCGTCGAGATCAAAGGCTAAACTTTCTAAAGAGAGGATTTTTATGAGTGTTGAAGAAAGAGTACAAAAAATAGTTTGTGAACAATTGGGTGTATCGCCAGAGGAAGCCAAACTAGAAGCTTCTTTTATAGATGACTTAGGCGCCGATTCTCTAGACACAGTCGAACTGGTAATGGCTTTCGAAGAGGAGTTTGAGATTGAGATACCCGATGAAGAAGCCGAAGGCATAGCAACCGTAAAAAACGCCGTAGATTATATAACCTCCAATTCTTAATACTTCCTAGATCTTCTAGGTAAACACTAACATGTCCAAAAGAAGGGTGGTCATTACAGGGCTGGGTCTTTTGTCACCAGTAGGTAATGAAGTAGAAGATTCTTGGGAAAATTTACTTTCTGGAATGAACCCAGTTAAACCAATTAAGTATTTTGATGTTACTGACTATAAGACAAATTTTGCTGCTAGCTTACCTTCCTTTAATGCAGAGAAGTATCTCGACAAAAAAGAAATAAGAAGGTTGGATCCATTCATTCAATATGGTGTAGTTGCTGCCAAGAAATGCATATTAGATTCTGGAATTGAAGATAATCCTATAAATTTAGAAAGAATAGGTGTCTCTATAGGCTCAGGTATTGGCGGTCTAGGGACCATAGAATATAACGCTAATATTTTAGCAAAATCAGGAACAAGAAAAATTTCACCTTTCTTTGTACCAGGATCAATAATTAACATGGCTTCAGGATATGTTTCTATAAAATTTGGGTTCAAAGGTCCAAATATTTCTATCGCTAGTGCCTGTTCAAGTGCAAGCCATTCAATTGGTTATTCTTTTAGAAGTATAGCTTACGGAGATGCAGATCTTATGTTAACTGGAGGTGCTGAAATGGGTATAACTCCTTTATCAGTTGCCGGCTTCATTGCTTCTAAGGCGTTATCAACTAGAAATGAATCACCACAGACAGCAAGTAGACCTTGGGATAAAGACAGGGATGGATTTGTGATCGGTGAAGGTGCTGGATGTTTAATGTTAGAAGAGCTGGAACACGCTAAATCAAGAAGAGCAAAAATTTATGCTGAAATAATAGGATTTGGTATGAGCGCTGATGCTTTTCATATGACTTCTCCACCAGAATCTGCTGAAGGAGCCACTTCCGCTATGAAGAACGCCTTGAATGATGCAGAGGTAAATCCTTCTGATATCGAGTATATAAATGCTCACGGTACATCTACTCAAATAGGTGACCTAACTGAAACTTCTGCTATAAAGAAAGTTTTTGGAGAGGATACTTCAAATTACATTGTCAGTTCTACCAAATCGATGACTGGGCATCTTCTTGGTGCAGCAGGAGCAATTGAAGCCATTTACTGCATTCTGGCCATTAGAGATAACGTTGTTCCTCCCACAATAAATTTATCCAATCCAGGAGAGGGGTGCGATTTAAATTATTCTCCTAATAATGCTAGTGAAATAACCGTTTCTAAAAGTATTTCTAATTCATTTGGATTTGGAGGAACTAACGCAACTCTTGTCTTCTCTGAGTTAAAATAACTCAGTGTCAATAAATTTATCTACGCTTGCAAAGACAGCGGTTTTCTTGGCTGTGTTGTTCATTGTCATTTTCATATACTCTCTTTTTAAGCCTCTATCAGTTGCAGAAAGTATGATCTTTGAAGTTCATAAAGGTCACGGCTTAAATCAAGTAATAGATCATTTATACGAACAAGATTTAATTGAAAGACCAACACTTCTAAAACTTTATGGAAAATTAACAAAAAGATCTAATACTATCCAAGCGGGAGAGTACCAAATATTGGAAAATGATGCCGTTGTAAATCTTATAAAGAAGATTTCAGAAGGATCCATACACTACCGACAAATAAGACTAAAAGAAGGCTCAACACTAAATGAAATACTTACCGTGTTAAAAAATAATCCCTATATAACAAAAGACCGGTCCATTGATGATTTAAGCATAGTTTATTCTCACTTAAATTTAACTCTAGGATCATTAGAAGGTTTGTTCCATCCTGACACTTACAATTTTAAAAGGGGTGATTCCTATTTAAATATCCTAGAAAGAGCACATTCAAAACATAAACAAATATTAAATGAAATTTGGATGTTAAGGAGTATTGGATTGCCATACAAAAATTCTTATGAAGCTTTAATCTTGGCTTCTATAATTGAGAAGGAGGGAATAGAAAAAAAAGAAATAGCGGGGGTTTTTGTACGAAGATTACAATCTAAAATGAAGTTACAATCTGATCCGACAATAATTTATGCACTTGGAGATAAATTTGAAGGAGATATAAAAAAACTTCACATGAACATAAAGCATCCTTACAACACCTACCACATTGATGGTTTGCCTCCAGGTCCGATTGGATTAGTAAGTAAATCTTCTATAGAGGCCGCTGTAAATCCTTCTGATGGAACTTCTCTTTATTTTGTATCTCAGGGAGATGGAACTCACTTTTTTTCTGATACCCTTGAGGAACATAATAAAGCTGTTAAAAAATATCAATTAAATTAAAAATGAGAGCTAAATTCATTACTCTTGAAGGTATAGAAGGTTCTGGTAAAACTACTTCTATAAAAAGTATTAATAATCTTTTAGAACAAAAAAAGATTCGCTATATAAATACTAGGGAGCCTGGAGCAAGTTCTATGGGAAATGAACTTCGAGAAATCCTGTTAAATCCAAATACAAATATATCTAGTGAAGTTGAATTACTTTTGATGCTGGCTGACAGAAAAGATCATGTAGAAAAGACTATCCTGCCTAATTTATTAAATGATACGTGGGTAATATCAGATAGATTTATGGATTCAAGCATCGCCTATCAAGGAGGAGGAAGGCAACTAGATTTAAGTATGATCAACTCCTTGGCAACTTATCTTAACCTTCCAACACCAGATTCAACTTTATTATTTGATCTCCCTGTGGAAATCGCTTTAGAAAGAACAAAGAAAAGAGGTAAGCTCGATAGGTTTGAAAAAGAAGAGATTGAATTTCATAACAGGGTTCGTGATGCCTACTTGGAGTTGGCCAACGACAATCCAGATCGTATAAAAGTGATAGATGGAACACAGAACCTTGAACAGGTTCAAGCCAAAGTAATCGAAAATATTAATCAGTTATTTTGATGAAAAAACTAAAAACCTCTCCTCCTTGGTTTGAACCGATAAAGAAATCACTTCAAGAATCTTCTAATCATCATGCGTATATTTTTGAAGGAGCTAAAGGAATAGGAAAAAGTATATTTACCTTAGAAATAGCTAAAGGACTGCTCTGTTCCTCACTGCCTTATGCATCATTTTGTGCACAGTGCCAATCCTGTCATTTTTTTGATGAAGGTAATCACCCTGATTTTTATCTAATAAAGCCTGAAAAAGAAAAGAAACAAATATCTATAAATCAAATAAGAAGCTTGCAAGAACCTTTATATGAATCATCTTTTTTAGGTGCTAATAAAGTATTTGTTATTAATCCTCTTGAAATGATGACAAGAGCAGCTTTTGATGCGATCTTAAAAAACTTAGAAGAACCTCCCAACAATAGCTTCTTCCTGTTGGTTAATCACAGAGGCGAGTCTGTCCCTCTTACCATTAAAAGCAGGTGTACTAAAATAAGCATGAATCAACCTACTAAAGAAGAAATAAAGACTTGGTTAACCGAGAGGTTAGGTAATAACTCTAACCTCGATTTAGCTATTCTTCTTTCAAAAAACAAGCCCTTAGTAGCCGCTGAATTGGCAAATTCTGAAATAGAAATCTTAAGAACAAATTTTATAAAGGAAATATCTGATCTGATTAAAACTGGAAGTAATCTTGTAGAAATATCAGAACTCTGGTCAAAGAATGAAAAGGAGATGATATTGAAAGTAGAATGGATGTCAGACCTTTTGATGGATTGTTTAAGACATAAGTTCCTCTCAGGAAATAATTTAACCTATGAAGATAGTGACGCCATTAGTGTTTACTTGGCTGATAAGATAGATAGTGACGAATTCTTTTATCTTCTAGAAAAAACAAATACATTTTGGAGCCTATTTAACTCTGGTACAAATTTAAGAACCGATTACCAGTTACAAGCCCTTTTTGTAGAATGGTCAGAAAGGGTAGGTCTAGCTAGATAAAAAATCTAGAATTATTTGATTCACTTCTTCGGATTTTTCTAAGTGAAGAAAGTGACCACAATCAGGTAGTATTTTTATCTCCAAGTGATCAAAGAAGTTTTCCATACCTTCTGAAAGATTTGCACCGATACATCCATCATTTGCTCCGTGAAGGTAAAGGGAGGGTACTTTTATTTTTTGAATACCAAGCTCTCCTGTTAAAGAATTTATTCTATCGGTTTGCAATGATTCTTGAAAAGTACATCTATAGTAAGCTAGTGCTTTAGAAAGGACATTGTCCTTAGATAGAACCGCAATTGTTTTATCTGTATAAGATTTATAGTCTGGCCAGCTAGGTGACCAATCCATCCATAAGCGTTCTATAAAATTAAAATTGTTAAGGGGAACAGCCAAATCAGCAATGGGTAGTTGAAAAAAGAACATATACCAAGATTTTCTTTGTTGATCACCATCTGAAAGAAAGGCTGCACCAACACTAATGCCATGAGGTACAGATACCGTGATCATTTTTTTAATGAGATCAGGCTCTAAACCTGCCATTCCATAGGCAATGCTGGCACCCCAATCATGCCCAAATAAACTAATTTTTTTATCAGTAACTGATTTAGTAAATTTAATGATTTCTTCTGCTATACGTAAGGATTGATAGGTATCGAGTTCTTCGTCTTCTGGATGATAACCGGGAAGGAAGGGGGCTATTACTTGATAGCCATTTTCTGCAAAGAAAGTTAATTGATGTGAGAAGTTTTCAGCACAATCTGGAAATCCGTGCAACAGAAGTAAAGGTTCACCTTTACCTAGTGAATAAAAATAATGTCCACTGCTAGATTTAGATAACTCCATCTTAATTATTACTGAGATTTATGAATAATCGATAGCTATAAATTGAAAAGTACACGTAGAAAAGAAAAGATAAAGAAAACACAATAGCCATGTAAGCATGCATGCTTTGAGGAATAAGAAATACACCAGGAACAACAAGGATAAATATCATAACGCACATAAGGGGTAGGACTATAGCCAATATATATCCTAAAATTTGCCAGCCTCTCTCTTCAGTTATCTCAAAGGACTTTTTAACAGAATCTAAAATTCCAGTGTTTGTTAATACAGCCGAAAAAGGGGCAAATAATAATCTAGCTGAAACATACATGCCTGGAAGTATTAAAAGAATTAGACCAAAAAAAACAGCAAATCCAGTTATAAAGCTAATGATGAGAATTCTAAAAAAGAAAAAGAGGGCATGAATAAAATAATTTGAAATAGATCGGCTCTTTTCTTTATGGATGTCATCGATTAACAAGATGACCAAAGGCAAGGCATATACACTGAGTAAATTAGTTAATAACTGCTCACCAAAAGAAGCTGAAGAAGAAGTTGTCCCAAATTCATTTCCGGGTACAGAAGCGAAAGATAAATACACCAAAAACTGAAGTACAAACACAGGAAAGACAACTATCAGGAATTTAGATGCGTTTCTTAGCAATAAATTATTAGTAAATTTAAAAGCATCAAGTATCATAAGAAATCCCTTTTACAATGATTGTAACAAATAAAAAGATTTAGTAATGATAGAAATTTGGTCCAAACCTAACTGTATATTTTGTGAGAAGGCTGAAAAACTATGCCAAATAAAGGGGCTTGAATATAAAAAATACATGCTGGACGTTGATTTTTCTAGAGAGGATTTATTAATTAAGTTTCCAATAGCGCGAACTTTTCCCCAAATTACGCAAAACGATCAATACATCGGTGGTTATACTGAATTAGAGAAACACCTAAACTAAAAAATGAATACTTTCACTCAAGTTCTTGAATTTCTTACATATTATTTGGTAGACCACTACTGGTTTCCGGCATTCTTAATAGGAACTGGTATTTTCTTTACCATCTATCTAGGTTTTCCTCAAATCAAGTATTTTGCCCATGGCTGGAGGATTTTGTCCGGGAAATATGTAAAACCTAGTACCGAAGGTGAAACTACTCCATTTCAGGCCCTATCTACGGCTCTTTCTGGAACCATCGGCACGGGAAATATTGGCGGTGTTGCTTTAGCTATTTTTCTAGGAGGGCCAGCTGCAATTTTTTGGATGTGGATAACGGCTTTTCTTGGCATGACCACTAAGTTTGTAGAAGTTACATTGGCCCACAAATATAGAGTAAAGCTTCCCGATGGCTCTATTGCTGGGGGGCCTATGTTCTATATAGAACATGGTTTAAACATGAAATGGCTAGCCATTGTCTTTTCTGTATGTCTTCTAATGATGTGTATAGGTACTGGGAATATGCCTCAAATTAATAACATTGCTCTGGTAATGAACGATACTTTTGACATACCTAAATGGTTAACAGGCATAGTTTTAGCGGTTTTACTCTGGATGGTAATAATAGGAGGTATCAAGAGGATTGCACAGATTGCATCTAAATTAGTCCCTTTTATGGCCTTTTGGTACATCCTAGGGGCACTAGCTGTGATAATAGGTAATTACGAAAATATTATTCCTTCCTTAAAATTAATATTCGTTCATATATTTTCTCCAGCAGCGGCAGTAGGGGGGTTTTTAGGAGCTAGTGTGTCTGTTGCCCTAACTAGAGGGGTAAATAGAGGACTATATTCAAATGAAGCGGGCCAAGGCTCAGCTCCTATCGCTCATGCAACTTCTAAAACTGAGAACCCCATAGAAGAGGGCATGGTTTCAATTCTTGAGCCTTTTATTGACACCATTGTAATTTGCTCAATGACTGGTCTTGTCATATTGGCTTCTGGAGTATGGAATGAGAAATTTGAAAATGAATTTGAAGCAAGTGCCATGGATTATCTAAATGTTCCATCCTCAATGACATTAACATTAGAAAATGTAGAAGGAACATATGCAGCAACGGAAACTGTTACTGGAAGCACTTCTGGAGCTACTGGCACACTCACTAGTATCAATGGAACTACCTTGATTATTGCAGATCCAACAGGATATTTTTATCCAAATGAAGAATTAACGGGAGGAACTAGCAAAGCTACATCTACTGCATCGCCAACTGAAGATTTGGTTACTTTAAGAAATTATTATTACGAAAGAAATGAAAATATAGAGTTCACTGGAGAACTTACTATAACTGAGGGAGTTCTAACTTCTTCAGGTGTCACATTAATGCATAATCGTTCATTTGCAGAAGAAACAACTTACACTGATAAAGAAACTAATCAGAGGTACTCGGGCGTTATAACAGTAGAAGAAGGAAAAATTACAAACCCAGGAGACTTTATTGTTGAAGGAAAGTCATTATTAAGATCTGCAGATTTAACGGGTAAAGCCTTTACTAAAAGTATTTTTGGTGAGTTTGGTCAGTACATTGTTGCTTTTGGCCTGTTGTTATTTGCTTTTTCAACAGTCATAGCTTGGTCTTATTATGGCGATAGAGCTACGGCACACTTGTTTGGTGAAGGTTGGATACTTTATTATAGGATTGTCTACGTTGGTGCCTTTTTTATAGCTTCAGTAGTAGATACAAAAATAATTTGGGACATAGCTACTGTTATTGGTCCCATAGCTACTATTCCTAATCTAATAGCTTTAATACTTCTAAGGAAAGAAATAAAACAGATAGATGAAGGTTATAAAGTAGTAAAAAAGCCTGAACAGTTATCTTGATTATTCTTAAATGAAAAAGGGCCTTAAGGCCCTTTTTTTATTTAAATAAATCAATAAACCCTTTTTAGTTTAGCTTTGTTTTTAGTCAGTTCACCATTAAACATCACTGTAGCTTCAAAAGTCATTGAATCTTTGGAATTCATTGTCCATTTCATGTCAGTGACAAAATTTTCATGTTCAGCATGAAGATTAGATTTAGATTTATCTAATTTTATAGCAATAGCCTTTTTAGAAAGTGTATCAACCTTAAATATTGGTTCTGTACCTAGTACACAGTAATGTTTGATGACTAGTTCACCATCATTATCGCTGTAGGTAGTTAGCATTTGAACACCATCTTCAATTACAGTTTCAGTTATTGTGTTCCCACCAGAAGTTAATTCAAATTCATAAGAAGCATCATAAACGGCACCAGTTAGACCTTGAGTCAGTTTACCTTCCCATTTTCCGAGCTTTTTCTTAACATGATTAAATGCAGTGCTATTTTGGACTTCAGCCATTTCTACACCTCCAACGACAGTTATGTCATTTTCTGCAGAGAAAGCAGAGAAGGAGATGATCATTGATGTTGCTAAAACAATTATTACTTTAAATATGTTCATATTACTTATCTTTTCATTGTTGATGTCTGCATAAATATTACATCAATAACCCATAATTCATAGCAACAGGACTAAATAACTTAAGAAGGAGGGTTACTAGATAATGTTAAACATACTATATATTCACTAAATTTGATGATACTTATACTACATCTGGTATATAGATATTCGTATAATATATATTATGTTAAATTAGTTATATAAGGTGGTTAACCTTTACTCTTTCTCCCACTGCCCTTTTAAATAATATTTATATGCACGTATAGTACAATGCGCGCCCTATGAAGCCTCTAGAAGGAATTAAGGTGTTAGATCTTACACATATGTTAGCTGGTCCTTATGCAGGAATGGTTCTAGCTGATTTGGGTGCTAATGTAGTCAAAGTAGAACCTTTAGGAACTGGTGAAATGACACGAGGCCTTTTATCTGATGATCCCAATAACTCTTTTAAAGGATTTGGTGCTTATTTCTTAACTTTGAATAGAAATAAAAAAAGCGTGTCTCTTGACCTTAAGGATGCACAAGGACTTGATGTTTTTTATGATTTAGTTAAGTCTACTGATGTAGTTTTAAACAATTTTAGTGCTGGAGTAGTAAAAAAGTTAAAAATTGATTATGACCATTTAAGTAAGATAAATTCTAAGATTATCACTTGTTCAATTACAGGTTTTGGAGAAACAGGCAAACATTCTTCTAGACCGGCTTACGACCAGATAGTACAGGCTTATAGCGGAGGAATGTCTATAACTGGTGCAGACGCATCTACACCAACTAGAGCAGGTATTCCTATAGGAGATCTTGGATCAGGTTTGTTTAGTGTAATTGGGATGCTTTCTGCCCTGCTTTCACGCGAAAAAACAGGTAAAGGTCAACATCTAGATCTATCTTTACTAGATGTACAAATATCTCTTCTAACTTATATGGCAACCATGCAAACATTATCAGGTGTAAATCCTGAACCCATAGGCAATGCCCATTTTGTACACGTTCCTTATAACAGTTTTACGACACAAAATGGCTTTGTTGTAATTGCAGTAATAACTGATGCTTTTTGGCAAGGACTATTAAATATCGTTGATGTAGATAATTTAAGGAAAGAAGAGTTCAAAAGCTCAACAGGCAGACTTCAAAATCAGAAATTTATTGAATCAGAATTAAATAAGAAGCTTTCTACTGAAACTTCGGAACACTGGATTAATGCTCTAAACTCCGTAAAAGTTCCTTGTGCGCCTATTAATAGCTTTAGTCAGGCGTTATCAGATGAACAAGTAATTCACAGGAATATGGTAGTTGAGGTTGAACACCCTGACGGGGGCAAAGTAAAAATGCCAGGTAATCCCATTAAGCTCTCTTACACAGATGAAGATTCTTTCTCCCCTCCTCCACATCTAGGACAGCATACAAAAGAGACTCTTATTGAATGGTGTAATTACTCAGAATCAGAAATAGAAGAATTAATTAAGAAAAAGGTTATTGCTACCTAGCGTGATATGATTCTGTCCACTAAAAAGCTTGAAAGAGCGATAAAAGCTATAACTAAGAAGAGCACCAGCATAAGTTTCCAGAATTTAAATTTTTTTTCTTTCATATTAAATTTTTAATTAATAATATCTACTAAGGCATAATCTATTATATATGGCAAAAGAAGACCTAATAGAAATGGATGGAGAGGTAATTGAAACTCTACCTAACACTACTTTTAGGGTTAAATTGGAAAACGAACATGTTGTAACTGCTCATATATCTGGTCGCATGAGAAAACATTACATAAGAATTCTTACTGGTGACAAGGTTAAAGTAGAAATTACACCGTATGATCTGTCTAAAGGAAGGATTATTTTTAGAGAAAGATAGAACTAAAATACCTTATCTTTATCTTTAATTAATTCTTTAAATTTTAACGACAACCCATCTTCTTCCTGGTCAACATAAACCACCCCTCCTTTTGAAGAGAATTGACCAAAAAGTATTTCTTCGGCTAGAGGCTTTTTAATATTTTCTTGAATTAGTCGTTGCATAGGTCTTGCCCCCATAGTTTTGTCATACCCTTTATCTGCTATCCAGTCACGCGCTTTTTCAGATACTTCTAATTGAACTTTCTTCTCATCTAATTGAGCCTGAAGTTCTACAAGAAATTTATCCACTACCGTTTTAATAACTTCAATACTTAAAGGATTAAAGGAGATCATCGCATCTAATCTATTTCTAAATTCTGGTGAAAAGGTTTTTTTAATAATTTCAACTCCATCACTAGTATGATCTTGAGCATTAAATCCCATTGAGGCCCTACTCATATCATGGGCACCTGCATTGGTAGTCATAACCAAAACTACATTTCTAAAATCTGCCTTACGCCCATTATTATCAGTCAGAGTTCCATGATCCATAACCTGTAAAAGTATATTAAAAACCTCAGGGTGCGCTTTTTCCATCTCGTCAAATAATATTACTGAATGAGGGTGTTTTGTTACTGATTCAGTTAAAAGACCTCCTTGATCATAACCAACATATCCTGGAGGAGCTCCAATTAATCTAGAGACTGTATGCCTTTCCATATATTCAGACATATCAAACCTAATGAACTCTATCCCCATAATTAATGCTAGTTGTTTAGACACTTCCGTTTTACCCACTCCGGTTGGGCCTGAAAAAAGGAAGGAACCAACTGGCTTTTCAACTAGACCTAGACCAGCCCGTGATAATTTTATAGAAGCAGCTAAACTGCTAATAGCTTGGTCTTGACCGAATATCACCCTTTTTAGATTTTCTTCTAATTTTTCTAAAGAAACTTTGTCAGAAGATGAGACAGTTTTCTCGGGCACTCTGGCTATTGAAGCAACTATTTTTTCAACATCTATTTCCGATATTGTCTTTTTTCTTTTAGATTTGGGTAAGAGTTGTTGCTTAGCACCTGCTTCATCAATTACATCGATTGCTTTATCAGGTAAGTATCTATCATTTATATAACGAGAAGAAAGTTCGGCTGCAGCCTTCAAAGAATTTTCAGTATATTTAATATTATGATGTTTCTCGAACCTGCTTTTTAAACCTTTCAGAATTTTTATAGTTTCATCTACTGTAGGTTCTAGTACTTCAATTTTTTGGAATCTTCTTGAAAGAGCTCTATCCTTTTCAAAAATTCCTCTAAATTCTTTGTACGTTGTTGAACCAATGAAACGCAGGGTGTTCTTTGATAAGGCTGGTTTTAAAAGGTTAGATGCATCCATCACTCCTCCCGAAGTTGCTCCAGCACCAATTACAGTATGAATCTCATCAATAAATAAAATTGAGTTACCCTTCTCTTCTAACTCCTTTAAGATAAGTTTTAGTCTTTTTTCAAAATCTCCTCTGTATTTGGTACCTGCCAGTAGTGCTCCCATATCTAAGGAATATATGGTGCTATCTTTTACTAATTCAGGAACTTTATTCTCAACTATTAGTTTAGCTATGCCTTCAGCTATTGCAGTTTTACCAACTCCTGACTCTCCTACCAACAGTGGGTTATTTTTATTTCTTCTAGCTAAAATCTGTATTACTCTTTCAACTTCTGCTTTTCTTCCAACTAGAGGATCTATTTTTCCTTCGATAGCCTCTTGGTTGAGGTTCAATGTAAACGCCTCAAGTGCTGAGCTATCTCTAGCTTTTTTATTTTTATCTTCAGTTAAAGACTCTTCCTCGAATTCTTCATCATCCTTTCCATGGCTGATAAACGAAACTACATCCAGCCTTGTTATACCTTCTTGTTGTAACAAATAAACACTGTGAGATTCTTTTTCACTAAATATTGCTGCTAAAAGATTTGCTCCATTGACCTCTTTCTTTCCTGAGGATTGAACATGAAAAACTGCTCTTTGTAGAACTCTTTGGAATCCTAAAGTTGGTTGGATCTCTAGGTCATCTTCTTCAGAAATAACTGGCGTAGTTTCAGTTATATGAGTCTCAAGGTTTTTTTGAAGAGCTTCAACATCTGCACTACAATAATTTAAAACTTCTAATGCTTCGTTGTTGTCTAAAAGAGATAAAAAAAGGTGCTCCACAGTAACAAACTCATGCTTTTTTTTATGAGCTAATTTAAATGCGTCGTTAAGGTTTTTTTCTAATTCACTATCTAACATTACTCTTCATCTACAGGTTCTATTTCACTTATTAGAGGATGCTCATTCGTTCTTGCAAAATTATTAACTCGAGCAGCTTTAGTTTCAGCAACCTCTTTCGTAAATATACCGCAAACTCCCTTACCTTGGGTATGTATTGCTAACATAATTTGTGTGGCTTTGTCTCTATCTATTCCAAAAAAAGTTTGCAATACATAAACAACAAACTCCATAGGAGTGTAATCATCATTAAAGATAATTACTCTATAAAGAGGAGGTTTTTTTAATTTAGGTTTAACTGTTGCTACTGCAACTGAAGTTCCTTCATCTTCTTGATCTTCTTGAGGTCCTAGAGTTATTTTAGATCGAGTCTTGTCTATGAACATTAGTTCATGTTATCAATAATTGCTTCTCCAAACTCAGAACATTTTACTAAGATAGCTCCACTCATCAGACGTTCAAAGTCATAGGTTACGGTTTTATTTTTTATAGTTTTAGAAAGTCCTTTAATTATCAGATCAGCAGCATCACCCCAACCTAAATATCTAAGCATCATTTCAGCAGAAAGAATTAGTGAGCCTGGGTTCACTTTGTCTAAGCCAGTATACTTTGGTGCCGTTCCATGAGTAGCTTCAAACAAGGCGACTTTATCGCCTAAATTGGCTCCAGGAGCAATCCCTATGCCGCCTACTTCTGCTGCTAGAGCGTCCGAAATGTAATCACCATTTAAATTGAGAGTAGCAATAACACTATACTCCTCAGGTCTGGTAAGTATTTGTTGTAGGAAAGCATCTGCAATAACATCTTTAATGATAATGTCATTACCGGTGAGAGGATTTTTCATCTTATGCCAAGGACCTCCATCTAATTCCACTGCTTCATATTTTTCTGCTGCTAATTTATAGCCCCAATCTTTAAATGAGCCTTCAGTAAATTTCATGATATTGCCTTTATGAACTAAAGTTACTGAGCTTTTATCATTTGTAATTGCATACTGTATTGCTTTATCCACTAATCGATCAGTTCCTTCTTTTGAAACTGTTTTAATACCTATTCCGCAATTTTCTAGAAATCTAATTTTAGTTACACCTAATTCCT
>ENA-ORDI01000203-ORDI01000203.1-marine-metagenome-genome-assembly--contig:-NODE-203-length-42240-cov-6.928990_pt1 | contig 42240 bp, 36 predicted proteins | sample MGYA00248628_ERZ508525 | MGnify/ENA primary metagenome ERZ508525 (study PRJEB26195, sample SAMN05422138) | marine metagenome | isolation source: East of Porto Seguro, South Atlantic Ocean | place... | reverse complement strand
TTCGGGCCGGCAACCGGCCATCACCGCGTTGATGGCTACTTTTTCAGCGGTTATAACTCTGCCCCGGGTCGGCACCACGCCGACGACATCGCTGGGCGACCGTCCCGAGGCCGACAAGAACTGCCGGACCCGCTCTTCAGTGGCCGGGACAACCGGCAAGCCATCGGTCCAGCCCTTTTCGTAGTAGAACTCAATGACGTTGCCCGGGTCATCTACGTGAACTCGCTCCGATACAAGTTGCTCTTGTTGCATAACCAGCCTTTAAGTTAATAGCTAAGTTCGAGGGGGCGTCTCACTCAAACAGGATTGTTTCTGCCAATACCGGGCAAGATGATATGCGCACAGTCCCCTACGAAACGAGAGCTCTAAGAAGAATCCTAGGTGCCTAAGAGAATCTCAATCACCTGAGGCAAGGCAACTCTGGCCCGCTCTTTTATCTCGCCGGGAGTCAGGCTTCCCAGAGGGTAGGGAAGGACGGCGAAGTGAAAATCGGGGATCCCCAAGATGCGCGACATCGACCGGGCGGTGGGGATAAAGGGATCGGTGCACAGAACCGCAGTTGGGATTCCCAGTTTCTCGAAGGTGATACCGTCGTGCAAACTGCACGATGAGCAGGACCCTCAATCCCCGTTGGACTTGACCAACACATCGCAGCTCGCCGCCAACTCTTTGACGATGGCCTCCGGGCAAGGGGTGGACGCATTTGGCTTGGACCCTTTGATCACTTTGGCGAACTGATAACGTTCCGACAGAAGTTCACCAACCTCGTCCGGGAGATTCGCTGCGTTCAGTTTGCTGTTGTTTAGAAGACCCAACACTTTGCCATTCAGATCTGACGGCCTGGCCGCCAACCTGGCGTCTACCGCAAGGGGCGGAGACGTGGGGTCGAGAATCACCATTCCGGGGTTGGCAGTTTGAGATACCACAAAAGCCTCTTTTATTGCCAATCCCATCGGTTATTCTAGGAAAACTGGTCACTCAGGGAGAATTGCCGTCATGATAGATTGTCGCGTCTAGCCCCGTCAACCGGCGTTTCCCGTCCGCCATGGCAGCGCCAGACCAAACCTTTCGCCGCTCACTGAACCGAACCGGTGCTAGAATATCGACGATTATTAAATTAGGAGACCACAACCATGCCTAATCGAAAAGTGTTGCTTACAGGCGCTTCCGGCTACATCGCCTCTCAGATCCTCCCGTCTTTCCAGGACCAATATGACATGGCCTTGGTCGACGTGAACGACTCTGACCGGCAAGGATTTAAAGTGCCCGGCGTCGAGATTACCGACTTGGGCGACCCTGACCTTTCAAAGTATTCCCATCACTTTAAAGACGTGGACACCGTGGTGCACCTGGGGTACAAGCGCCGCCAAGAGTCGCTTTTGGACGATTATTACGACGAGCAGTTCAACGTCGGCATGGCCTTCAATGTATACCGTTCGGCTTACGAATCCGGCGCCAGGCGGGTCGTAATTGCCAGTTCCAACCACGCCGCCGATTGGTATGAGCACGCGTTGATCCACAACCACGACCTGGAAATGCTGGACCCCTACCGGTTACCGTTGTCGGACAACTTTTACGGTTGGGCCAAGGCTACTTATGAGCACCTGGGCTTCCTCTTTGCCTCCGGAACGTTCGGACGCAAGCTGGAAGTGGTCCTAGTGCGCATCGGAGCTCCGCGGGAGATTAGATTGGAGGATTTCCCAGGCGACCCGGGACGTTACAAGCGGGACTTGGGAGCATATATCAGCCCCCGGGACCTAACACAACTCTTTACCAGGGCCATCGAAACCCCGAACATCGATAACGAACACGGTATACCGTGGCTGATCGTCTATGGAATCAGCGATAACACCCGCAGCTTCTGGTCGCTTACCAGCGCTCGCCAGGTTTTGGGGTATCGTCCGGAAGACGACTCCGAGATTAAATACGCTAATGACATCCAGAGTTTTCTCACCGGGGAAGGGGCTCGCGGCGGGGTAGGAAGGGTAGGACCTTAGGGGCAGATGGCCTTTGCCGAGTCAGCCGGAATCCGCGGCTATTTCGCTTATTCCTATTTCGCTTATTCCTCTGAAATCTTGACCAGCAGCTTGCCGAAGTTCTCGCCGCGCATGAGTCCTATGAAGGCTCCGGGGGCGTTCTCTAGCCCTTCGACCACGTCTTCCCGGTACTTGATGCGTCCTTCCTTGATCCACCCGGCGATCCGCTGACGGCCCTCTTCATGCTGATTCCTGAATTGACCGACGAGGAACCCTTGCGCGCGGGCCTGCTTGCCCACCAGTAGGCCCATCTTCCTCGGTCCGGGCTCCGGCTCGTCCTGGTTGTATTGAGAGATCGAGCCGCAGATGGATATGCGGGCGCCCACGTTCAGATGGTCGAACACCGCGTCGGTGATGACACCGCCCACGTTATCGAAATAAACGTCCACACCCAGTGGGCAGACCTTGGTCAACGCGGCGTCGACGTTCTCGGTCTTGTAGTTGATTCCAGCGTCAAAGCCCAGGCCGCTTTTGAGGTATTCCACCTTTTCCGCTGTCCCGGCGATACCAACGGTACGGCAACCCATTATCTTGGATATCTGTCCCACGACCTGGCCCACCGCGCCCGACGCGGCAGAAACGACTACCGTGTCGCCCGGCCTCGGCTGACCGATCTCTAAGAAGCCGAAGTAGGCCGTCATTCCCGGCATGCCAAGGATACCGAGCGCCGTGGAGAGGGGTCCGAGACCTGCGTCCACGCGTCGGAGATTATTGCCGTCGGACACGGCAAATTCCTGCCAACCTAACGGTCCCTCGACCACCTCGCCCACGGTGAACGCAGGGGTCCGGGACTGGACGATCTTCCCCACCACACCCCCAACGATCACTTGGCCCAGCTCCATAGGCGTCGCATAAGGATGGCTGGCCCGCATCCGTCCCCTTTGATAAGGGTCCAGAGATAACCAAATAACTTTGACCAGTACCTCCCCCTCGCGGGGTTCGGAGACTGGGGATTCAACCAGGTCAAAATCCGATTCTTTAGGATAGTTGGCCGGTCTGGCCGAGAGTTGAATCTGGCGGTTTACTGTGTTTGTCATGTCTTCCCGCTTCTGGCGATTATCACGATAGTGCCGTCTGAAACTAGCCCGGCCGGTGAGGCCATACCATCACCACGGCCCGGAGGACGGCTCCTCGTTGACCTCATTGACTAGGTCCATCAGATGGCCTAGAACCTCGATGCGCTCCGTCAAGTTCGGGGCTTCTAACCCAGTGCGGCCCATGGCGCGATAACGTAAGGATGCGGTCAGCGTGGTTACCCCGGCATCCCGATACGCCCGGATACGGTCCTTCACCATTTCGTCGGTGCCAATCAGATTGGACTTGAGGACCATCTCCGGAGGCACCAGTTTGCGGGCCTCGTCACGACGACCATCGATCCAAAGATCCTGGATCTTCTTCGCCTCGTCGGCATAACCGGCGCGGCTGTAGGCGGAGTTGTAAAAATTGAACTCCCTGGAGCCCATGGCGCCCAAACTGAACGCCAATCCTGGCTTCAGCGCCCCCACCGCCTCGTCGACGTCGTCGGTGAAAAGCACCGTGCCCCCGGCTTGGAGGTCAAGTTCTCCCATGGACCTGCCGGCCTTCCGAACGCCTTCCTGGATGTGGTCGAAGAAGACAGCGGCATGCTCGGGCATGAAGGACGTGCCTTTCCAGCCATCGGCCAGTTCCCCGGTTAGACGCAGATTCCGTGGGCCTAGGGAGGCGATGTAGATCGGGATGTTCGGCATCTGAGGCGCCTCGGCTCGGATCGACTTGCCTTGGCCTTCCCGAACCGGCAGCCGGTAGGTTCGTCCCTGGTAGGCTACCCGGTCGCCGTTGAATAGTTGCCTCATAATCTCGATGGTTTCCCGCGTCCGCTGTATCGGGTTGTCGAAGATAACGCCGTGAAACCCTTCAATGACCTGGGGACCGCTGGTCCCGATGCCCAAGAGGAACCGGCCATCGGACATGGAGTAGAGGGACATGGCGGTCATGGCCATGTTGGTGGGGGTGCGGGTCCCGATCTGGAGAACCCCGGTTCCCAGTTTTATACGGGAGGTCTTGGCCGCCAGGTAAGCCAGCGGAGTCGCGCCGTCGAATCCCCAACCTTCGGGAGACCAGATACTATCGACGCCGATCCGCTCCGCTTCCACGGCGAAAGTGGTGAGGTCCTGCCAATCGGCCACCGAATAGCCGTGAATGAATCCTGTGGAAACTTGCATCCAGATCCTCCGTTCAGCCCGCCGCAACACCTTCGGTCAATATAACGCCTCGCTCCAGCAGCCTGTCGAACTCCTGACCCATGCCAACTTCCTCTAATATCTCGCGGCCTTGGGCGCCGGGTTTGGGAGCGGGCCGGCCTGGCGCCACCGGTGTCCTCGACAGCCGGGGCGAGGGGCCGACGCCGGTTACCAACCCGATCTCGTCGTGTTCCCTGGTAAGGCTGAGACCATGGTCGATAACCCAAGGATCGTCCAGCAGCTCACTCAATGCGCTAACAACCCGGTGAGCGCCGACACCGGCATCGTTCAGCCGTTGGACCCAAGATTGGACGGTGCCAGCCTTGAAGCGTTCCTCCAGCGACTCGGTCAGCGCCTCTCCATGGAGAGCATCTATACTAGAAAGTCCGTCGACCGTGGCCAGGCGCGGCAGATCGCTCTCTTGAGCGCCGACGAAGAGCCAGCCGTCCTTGGCTTGATAGGCCCGGTGCAGCGGTCGGCCGCCCATCGAATCCATACCCCGGGGCTCGTCCCAAGATTTACCGTCGTAAAGTTGCATATAAGGTGATTGGTGGATCATGGCCGTGTAGGCCAGAGCCGAATCTACGTGCTGTCCTTGGCCAGTGCGCTCCCGGTGCAACAGAGCCAAGGCCACGCCGTATGCTCCCATGTACCCGGTACCGTAGTCGTTGATCGCATTGGGCTGGGTTGTGGGAGTACCATCGCCCCCCAAACGGCGGTCCATGCCGGTAGCGGCCTGGGCGAACTGTTCGTGACCCGGCCGGCCGGCCCAGGGACCCAGATGACCATAGGCATTGAGCGACACGTAGATGATATCCGGTTTTCGCTTGCGCAATTCTTCATAGCCCAGACCCAGGGCCTCAATCCTGCCCGCGCGGTAATTCTGGGCTACAACGTCGGTGTCTTCCAGCAAATGCCAGAATACGTCCAGACCCTCCTGGGTTTTCAGATCCAACAATATGCTGCGTTTCCCCCGGTTGACCTCATTGTGAGAAGAGACGGTGCTGCCACGGCTTGGGTTATCGATCTTGATAACGTCGGCGCCGTACTCGGCCAGCGTTCGGCCGCAGGTAGGCCCGGCGAGAATGATGCACAAGTCGAGCACTTTGACCCCTTCCAGAACGGAACGCATGGTTTTGTCAGCGGCCTGCGCCGGAGGAGCCTGTTGCCGAGACGCCACCTCTAAAAGAATCTCTTCCCGATCTTGGTCCGGCGCCGGCGCCGGGCGGCGCACTTCTCCAGGAGTAAGCGACAATCGGGCGTTTATGCCCGGCTGCAGCATCTTCCCGTAGGTAGGGTCCTGGACCTCTATCACCATTTTGGATTCCAAGGCGTGGGGATGGGAGAACCACTCTTCACTAGTGCGGCACATGGCGCACTCACTGCCTGCTCCGGCAACCAAGTCTTCCCACTCTTGGGCAGTGCGAGTTTTAAACAGCTCTTTCATCCGGCGCTCCAGTTCGTCAGCCAACTCAACCTCGCGGCCGAGCCGGTCGACGTCGGTCAAACCTTCGGCATGCCAGGAGGTAATGCCGGCAGCCTCGACGAACTGGTGAAGGTTCTGGTTACCAGAGCCTCCGAATCGCACCCAACGCCCATCCTTGCATTGGAAATGGCCGCCCCAGATCCGGCGCAAGTCCACACCGGTATCCTTTTCACTGTGAACTCTCATGCCGGCCCGGCCGATGGATGCAAAGGTAGCGTCGAACAAAGGTTCCTCTATGCGCTGTCCAACACCGTCCCGTTCCCGGGAGATTAGCGCCATTATCGTGGCCACCACGCCTTGGAAGGCCCCGTAATTGGAGGAGATCGGGATGGCGGTGTACACGGGATCTTGCGTTCCACTTTCCGACGGACGGGGCCGGTATGTAGCCGTAGCCGCGCCCAAGATTCCTTCCCAAGCAGGGGTGGCGGCGCGGGGGTCGTCGGAGGCGAATCCAGGCAGCGACAGGTAGACCAGGCGGGGGTTGGCCAGGGTCATGGCCTCCGCTCCCAAACCGAGCTTGTCCATGACTCCGGGGCGGAAGTTCTCCACCACAACGTCGGCTCCTTGGATCAATCCTTTGGCCGTGGACAAGTCTCCGGCCTCCTTCAGGTCCAGCACGATGCTGCGCTTGCCCCGATTCCAGGTGGCGTTCGCCGGGGTTTTCCAGCGCGGCCCGCCGGGAGGGTCGACCTTAATCACATCGGCCCCCTGGTCCGCCATCAGCATTCCCACCAAGGGCCCAGCGATGTACTGCCCAAAGTCGATCACCTTAAATCCATCAAGCGCACCAGCCATGTCAGCCCCCTATGTTCTTATCTGCGATTAGATTTTCGGACCAATAATCTAGAAGAAGCCGGTTTCGGCTGGATGATTGTAACATTCGGTTGTGTGCGGAGCGACGGGGCGGACGCTTGAACAAAAATGGCAGAGGGTTGGCACACAACCCCCTACCCCCGCTTCGCGATCACTTCCCGGCTGAAATCTTGGATGAAGTCGCGGGCGCCCTGGGCGTTGGGGACCGAGACTACGACGTTGTCGATTCCGGCGGCTTCCATCACCTCAAGCTGCCCGATAATCTCCGGTCCGCTGCCGGTCAACGTTCTTGCCAGGGCGCTTTCCGTGGCGAATCTCTCCTCCCCAGGTTTTAAGAAAACCATGTGCCCCCGGTGCACGTCGAGATACAGTCGGTCAGAGGGTGTCCCGCTGGTCTCCGCATATTCCTGGATATAGGTGTTGTAGGCAGCGGCCAAGTCGGCGTCAGGCTGCGCCCCAAGGTCCGCTCCCGGGCCGTAAACCGCTTCCCATTGGGCGTGCATCCCTACCAATATGCTGGGACCCAACTGAGCCACGACCCGGTCAGACGTCAACGACTCTCCTTCGCGTAGGACGCAACCGGAAGTCAACGCCACCGTGTATGGTTTCACCGGACCGCGGCCTGCCTGCTCCGCCGCGTTGGCAATCTTGGCAAAGTTGGGCTCCAGGCTTCTCCTAGACCGAAAGGTCGTCACCCAACCATCGGCGAGTTCACCCACCGCCTGTAGCGCCCTGGGTCCGTTGGCCGCGAGATAGACAGGGATCGGGTCTTTGATATTTATGAAACTTTCGTGATCAGGGTGAACTAGACGTATCCAGCGCTCTCGCTCTCCCTCTCGGAACAGCACGTCTTCGCCGCTTAGTAGACCCTGCACTTGCCGGGTGTACTCCTTCAACCGGTTTACCGAAATGGCGGGCAAACCCATGGTATTTCGCCCGGTATAACCGGTTCCAATAGCCAAGATCACCCGGCCCGGCGCCAGTTTATTGATGGTCGCGATGGCTGACGCGGTCACCGGAGCGATGCGGTTGCTGGGGATCGCCACCAGGGTGCCCAGCCGTATCCGGCTGGTGTTCTGGGCGGCCAGGGCCATCGTCGCGTACACGTCGCTGTATATCAACTGAGAGTCGTAGAACCAGGCGTGGGAAAAGCCTGCTTCCTCAGCCGCTTTGACCTCCCGCCAGGCGTCGATATATGACGGAATCGCTATTCCATAGTCCATCGCTCTTCTCCGGAGACAAATTCTATTTCTTTCAAATCGCCCGTACGGTGGACCGGGTTTTCGGGAGGTTCGCGAGTGGGGCCGGTTAGCCTTGGAGGGTAACGAATCTAGGGGACCCTACCCAGGGTAGTTCCGATGCTAATCTTCTGACTTGGGCCGGAGTGTAGACGGGCGCCATGCACATGCCGGACATGCAGACGTATAAGGCTGGCGGGCCGTCGACGGGGAATCCCAGGTCCTCTACGCGGTCTATGTCATCTTGGGGATCAAGCGCTTGGACGATCTTATGGGGCGCGTAAACCCTCAGGGCCGACCTCAGCAGGCGTCGAGTCCTACGGTCGGACGACGACCCTACCAAGACGAAGTGCACCGGCCCGCGCTGTAACATATCCCATGCCTTGGCCCAAACCGGCGCCGCCGGCAGGTACAGCTTTTCCTCGTCCTCTTCCATGCGCCGCAGCCCCGGCGGTCCTAGATAACTGCTGCCCGGAGCGACACCCCGAAACAGGCTAAGCGTATCCCGAGCCCGTTGCTCCAACGCATGTTGGCCGGTCAGGCAGCATAATCGGATAAGCGCCACCCCCATCAAAGAGTTTTCCAATACGGGTTTCACCGGCCGCATCATCGGCTCTGGGTTGGCAGAGATATCACAGACGTCGTGGTATCCACCGTCAGACGCGCCGAATAACCTTTGGATGCTCTCGACGACTTGGATCGCCGTTTGCAGCGCCTCAGCGTCCCCCGTGGCTTGATAAAGATCTAGAAATCCTCCCAGGGCGTGAACCTGATCCGAAAGGTAGCGAGACCGCTGGGTAGGTGGTTCCACATCTCGTTCTATAGGCCCGTCCATGGAATGGCGGAAACCACCTTCCTCAGTCCACCCTTCCCGCCACAGCCTATCCAGTACATCCCGGGCGAGCTGGAGATAAGATTCCTCTCCCACGGCGCCGTATGCTTTTAGCAACGACGAGGCGGCCATGGCGTTCCAGCCGGAGTAAAAAGTTCGGTCGATTCGAGGCTTCTCCGCATGCTCTCGCTGACTCCACGAGAGGGCGTAGTAGGCTTCTCCGGCGTCTTGGCTGGCGTAAAACAGCCCGCTTGAATGGTCGCAAAGGGATTCCAGCATGTACCGGAGGGCGCCCAGACCGGACTGCCGGTAGGCCGTGCGTCCGGTAACCTGATACGCCTTGAAATAGGTTTCGGCAAGGCTGGCGTTGGTGCACAGCATCTTTTCGTAGTGGGGTACCTTCCAGTCTTTGGAAACCGAGTAGCGGAAGAAGCCTTGGTCGTTCTGGTCATATAGCCCGGCGCGGACCCCGTCGAGAGTGGTGGTCGCCATCGTCAAAAGACGTTTCTCCCGCGTGTGGCCGTAACGCTCCAGAAGCAGCTCCACCCCATCCCAAGGAGGCTGCTTGGGTTCAGATCCAAATCCTCCGAAGTTGGAATCGTACAACTCCTCCAGGCGTTGCAGCACCGAAGTTACCTCGGCGCCTGGCTCACCCGCCGAAGCCGCTATAGATGGTGGCGCCGATTCAATGAGATCAGGATGTCCGGAGCTTGCCTGCTCTAGAAATCGGACCATCTCTTCCGGAGGGGTGTAGATCCGGCCGGCGATCAGATCGCCACGATGATCCAGAACAGCGACCGACGGGAAGCCGCCCTGGTTGTAGCGGTGAGAGATCTCAGGCCGTTGGTCCACGTCGACCCGCACCGGAATGAATCGGGAATCGATCAGATCGATCACCTGGGGATCGCTGTAAGATGTCTCGTCCATCACGTGGCACCAATGACACCAGGTAGCGGTCAGGGCGAGAAGAATGGGCTTGTCTTCCGACTCGGACCGCCGGAAAGCCGCGTCTCCCCACTCGGTCCAATGTATGGCGTTTATTGAATCTTCTGCTGACAAGTCGAATCAGGCCTGGGGCCTCTCCATGAATACCGTGATTCCCATATCGATGTACTTTTGCCGCTGGTCCGGGGTGCTGTTACGGAAGCTGATTCGGACGGTGGTGCCCTCCAACTGTTTTAGCACATGCCGTAGGCAGTCATCCACCGTTTGAAATGGATGCTGAGGATGGGCTTCAATGTCGAAACTCAGATCGGCCGGTCCCCAGGTCAGGCAATCAACCCCGGGTTTAGCCAGCCGCCGGGCGTTGGTCACCGCGGCTAGGGTCTCCATCTGAAGGCATAGCACCCCGTGCTCGTTCCACCACTTGGCGTATTCCAGCCTGTCGTCCCGCCCGGCGATACCGTGCCGGGCGGCGCCGCCCCAACTCCGGTGTCCCACCTGGGGATAATAAAAGGCGTCCAGGGACTCATCCACGATCTCTTCATCTTCAACCAATGGGACCTCGATGGCAGCGGGTCCCAGGTCTAAGACGTTGCCGATGAGGTAAGCATTGTGGGTGTTCTTGATGCGGAACTGAACCGGCATACCCAGGTCCTGGGCCGTGGCACAGAAGGCAACCAGCTTCTCTTCGTTGTATGGACTGTGTTGGCTATCGATGGTCAAGAAGCTGTAGGTGTCTTTACTTAGGATAGCTTCCAGACCAGACTTATCTGAATCCAGGGGCGCCGACACGCCCACCACCACTTCTCCAGCGTGGATCCGTTGCTTTAAAGAATCGTTATCCGGCAAACTGGGCCTCCTTGTTCTTGGCTTGATTCCGTATCTCCCAGACCGAACCGATTCCACTGGGTATGGCGCTCTCTGGGATACGCCAAACTATAAAACGGCATGGGGATCGGGTCAACGTTCAGGCTGAGTCGCAACCGTAGGTTGGGCTCATGCGCTCTTCGAGGCTTGCAGGAACGCCGCCACCCCGTCCAGAAATAGCCGCGCGGCCCCGGCGGCGACGATCACATCAGAGGTCATCTGCCTTCCGGCGGCGTGGACCCGGGCCGCAACTTCGGCCTCGAATTCTTTAACTCGCGGGTGTCCGGGCTGGCCCTGCAGCCCCATGGATTGGGCGATGTCCTGGGCACCCGAGCTAAAAAGGTCTATCCTGTCCACCGCTAAAATATCGTCCAAGTGATCCAACACCTCGATGTCTTCCAGTTGCGCCATCACCAGGATATTCGAGTTGGTGTGCTCCATGTACTCGGGTCCGGATGGGAAGTCGCCGTGGTAAGCGCCCCGGCCAGAACCGAAGCTGCGCTTGCCTTGCGGAACGTAACGGCAGGCGTCGGCCAGTTGCTGGGCGCGCTCTCCGGTGGTGATATGAGGTCCGGTGATGCCCATGATGCCACGGTCCAAGAACCTAAGTATCGTGGATGAATCGATGTTCGGCACCCGGGCCATCGGAGTGAGACCCGCCATGTCGGCGACCCGGCATAGATCGTCGATACTTTCCGGAGTGAAAGGACCGTGTTCAGAATCGAAGGAGACATGGTCCAGACCAGCCATTCCTATCAGTTCCACAACAGCGGTTGATGGGAACGTAAGGCTGCACCCGTAGGCCTTCTCTCCGGCTTTCATCTTGGCTATAACGTTGTTTACTCGCATAGGTCCTCCATTGGTTTTGGCATCAAAGCTCTCGGCTATCTTTACCTGCCGGTGTTTGCTTGATATCCGTCGGGGCCGGATGCTAACGATCTGTTAAGTAGACTGCTTTAAGGCCGCTTGGGCGGCGGCCAGGCGGGCCACCGGCACCCGGAAAGGGGAACAGCTTACGTAGTTCAGGCCGGCTTGGTGACAGAATTCGATGCTTGCCGGGTCTCCGCCGTGCTCGCCGCAGATGGCCATCTCCATCTCCGGGTTGGTTTTGCGGCCGCTCTTTACCGCCATGGCTAGCAGCGCGCCGACCCCATCCGGGTCGATAGTTATAAATGGATCGGCCGGCAAGATTCCTTCTTCTACGTAGAAACGAAGGAACTTTCCCTCGGCGTCATCCCGGCTGAAGCCAAAAGCCATCTGGGTCAGGTCGTTGGTGCCGAAGCTGAAAAAGTCCGATTCCTTGGCGATTTCCCCGGCGACCAGAGCGCCTCTCGGCGTCTCGATCATGGTCCCAAACTTATAGGGAACGGAACCATTCATTTCCTGCTGCAGCCGTTCGGCCACGCCGGTTAAGGCCTCCCGCAACCGGCGCATCTCTTCCACACTGCTGGTCAGAGGAACCATAATCTCCGGGTGAACTTGCACACCGTTTTTGATGAGCTCTCCGCTGGCGGTGATTATCGCTTCCACCTGCATCTCGTAGATGGCCGGATAGGTCAGACCCAACCGGCAACCCCGGTGCCCCAACATCGGGTTGGCTTCTCGCAGCGACTCAACCAATTGCAAAAATTCTTCCTTTTCTCGTATCTCGGCAATGGGCGCTCTATTTGCGCGAAGTTCGGCCAGCTCGGCCAGCAGCGCTTCATGTTGCGGCAAGAACTCGTGTAATGGGGCGTCCAACAACCGGATGATCACGGGGCGGCCGGCCATAACTCGAAGTATCTGGGTAAAGTCGTCGGTTTGAAGTTGGCGCACTTCGGCCAGGGCCTGGAAAAATTCCTCTACGTCGCCGGGCATTTCGGTTGTATTCAACTGGCCAGGCTCAACGTCCAGATGAGTCCGGCGCCACTGCTCGGCGGATCCGGCGTTCAGGAGCATCCGGCGCACGGCAGGCAGGCGGATCGGGTCCAAGAACATGTGCTCGGTGCGGCAAAGCCCGATGCCCTCGGCCCCCAAGGCGATGGCTTGCCCAGCATCCTTGGGGGTGTCGGCATTGGCCCAGACCCCTAGCCGCCGTGTTTGATCGGCCCACGCTAGGAGGTCGTTAGCTTCGGCTAGTCTGTCCAGGGTGGGACGCACCGTCTCCAGATAACCGAGGTAAACGTTGCCGCTGGCGCCATCCATACTGATCTCCGCGCCTTCCTTGATGGTCTGATCTCCGGCCACCATAAGCTGGCGCTCCGGGTCCACCTGCAACGCCTCGCAGCCGACGATACAGGGCTTGCCCATGCCTCGCGTCACCACTGCCGCGTGGCTGGTAGCGCCGCCCCGGCTGGTCACGATGCCAACGGCGGCGGCGATCCCATGGATATCGTCAGGCTTGGTTTCCGGACGCACCAGTATGACCGCCTGGCCTGCCTCGGCAGCCTCGACAGCCCGCGTCGCGTCGAAGTACAACTTCCCGGTGGCCGCGCCCGGTGAGGCGCCAGAACCCCGGGCGATCAGCGCGGACCGGATCCGGTCCGATTCAACGTCCGCTTTGAACTGGGGCACCATCAGTTGTCCAACGTCTTCCGGGTTCACCTGAAGCAGCGCCTCCTCGCGGGTGATGGCGCCCTCCGCCACCAGGTCCACCGCGATCTTCACCGCCGCTGGGGGAGTGCGCTTGGCGTTGCGAGTTTGGAGGATGAACAACCGGCCATTCTCGATGGTGAATTCAATGTCCTGAGCGTCCCGGTAATGGGTCTCCAACCGCGCGGCTAGTTCCATCAACTGGCCGGAAGCTTCCGGCATAATCTCCGCCAAGGCGGAGATGGGTTGGGGAGTGCGCACACCGGCTACAACGTCCTCGCCCTGGGCATTAGGCAGGAACTCTCCGTAGATCTTGCGCTCTCCCGTTGCCGGATTTCGTGTGAAGAGCACGCCGGTTCCGCTGGTGGGGCCGAGGTTGCCGAAAACCATGGCCATAATGGTCACCGCAGTGCCCATGTTGTGGTCGATGCCGTTGTGATTGCGGTAAAAAATAGCCCTTGGGTTGGTCCAACTGCGAAAGACCGCCTCGGTGGCATGCAACAATTGGTCCCAGGGGTCGGTTGGAACATCGGTTCCGGTGGCCTGGCGGATCGCGCTTCTGAAGTCCGTAATCACGTCGTTGAGCGATTCGGGAGTAAGTTCGTGGTCCTGGGCTACTCCAGCGCTTTCCTTATGGTGGGAGAGGATCTTCTCGAATACACCCGGCTCCACTTCCATGACCACGTCGGCATATATCTGGAGAAACCGGCGATGCGCGTCCAAGGCCGTTCGTAGGTCTCCCATCTCCAAGGCTAGGCCCTGGACGATGGAGTCGTTGATGCCCAGATTGAGGATCGTATCCATCATTCCCGGCATGGAAACCCGGGCGCCAGAACGGACAGACACCAAGAGGGGGCGTTCCACGGAGCCGAATCTGCGGCCCATCGCCTCTTCCACCTGACCTACGCTGGCGCGGATAATTCCTTCAAGCCCATCAGGCAACGTGTTGCCCAGGTCAAAATATTCCAGGCAGGTTTCGGTTGAGATCACAAAGCCAGGGGGGACCGGGAACCCCAGCCGGAACATTTCGCACAGGTTGCTGCCTTTGCCGCCCAAAAGAGCGGTCATGGAAGCGTCCCCTTCGCTAAATTGGTACACCGATTTCTTGAGCCCCGGTCTTCCAGTGACCATCTCCTACCTCCTCCCTGGGCGTACCCTGCGGTTCTGGGTGGAACGACGTCGCGGCCAATAGTTAGTTCAGGGCGACCGAGAGCGATTATAGCCCATTCCCATGGCTCGTAAACTACCGGCTATACTGGGATATGGAAAGCCTGGAATAATGATTTAGCAATCGTGCCAACTGAACAAGTGGAGTACGCCAAATGAGAGTCGGAGTCATATCTGACACACATAACCCCAGTGTTGGGGCGGAACCGCCGGCGGAAGTGGTGGCCGCGTTTCAGGGCGTGGACGTGATTATCCACGCGGGGGATATTTACGTTCCCTCATGCCTCGACTGGTTAGAGGAGATCGCGCCGGTGTACGCCGTTGAACTGGGCGCCAACGCTCAATTCAAAGAAGATGCTCGTGTGGTGGACAGAAAGAGGGTCCTACATCTGGAAGGTCACACCATCGGCTTGACCCATGATCTGTTGGTGCCGGGTATGGCTCAAGAAATAACCGAGCTTAGCCCCTTAGCCAAGCATTTCCCGCCTGACAGCGCCCTGTCCACGGCGCTTGAGACGGTGTTTGACGCGGCGGTAGACATTGTTATATTCGGCCACACCCACTACGCCGTCGTTGAGGAATACCAAGGAATCTTGATGGTGAATCCCGGAAGTCCCAGCCTGCCGAAACAACTGCGGCGCCTGGGCCAAGTAGCTATCTTGGAGCTGGAACCAGACCGGAAGAGCGCTGAGATTCTGGACCTTTCCACGTTCAGCTAGTCACCGATCGGTCATCCTGGCCCTTCGCCGGGATCCAGCTAACACTCCCCTGAATTCCCCTTCCGCAGAAGGGCCGGAATGGCAATTGCCGGGGTTTATGTCATTCCACAGCCGCAGACCAATGTCATTCCGAGAAGCGGGGCGACGAAGAATCTGGGGTGGGGCGGCCCCGCACTTCCCCAGATTCCTCCCTACGGTCGGAATGACAGGGTGTAGGTTGGGCCGGATGGCAGAGTGTAGGCTGGGCGGAATGACAGACTGTAAGCAGGACAGAATTCGGGGTATTCAACCGCCCCTGCCCATGGAAAAGCTCAATAAATAACCTCTTCCTCAACCAGCCGGGCCACTTCCCGCCCGGACAGGCCTAACAGTTCCTGATAAACGTATTCGTTGTCTTGGCCCAAGACCGGCGCTTCGGTAAAAATCGGCTCCTCCCCGCCCTCGAACCGCCAAGGGAGGCCCGGCAATTCTCTCAGTTCTCCATCCCTTGTCCGAATCTGGCTGATGTACCCCACCTCTCTTAATTGCGGCTCGTTGAATACCCGGCACATGTCCAGAGACGGCCCGGAAGGAACCCCGGCCTCTTGTAACCGCCGCGTCGCCTCATGGTCGTCGAACAAGATCGTCCACTGGGTGATGGCGGCGTCCAGTTCATCCTGATGCTCGCGCCGCCCATCAGCATCGGCAAACCTGGGATCTGGCAGTAGGTCCGGCCTTTGGATAACACCGCAAAGCGACTGCCACTCCTCGTCGTTGGTTACCGCGATGGCAACCCAGCGGTCGGCGCCAACGCAGTGATAAACGCCGTGGGGAGCATACCGGGCATCCCGGTTCCCCATGGTTTCCGGCAACCGCTGGTTCATCTGGTAGTCCAGGATCGCTCCCGGGATACCGGCGGTTAGCGCCTCGGCCATGGAGAAATCGATGTACTGCCCCTGCCCGGTCAATGCCCGATTATTCAGCGCGGCGGCGGTAACCATGGCCAACTCCATGCCCACCCAGGGGTCGGCCCACAATCCGCCGGGCACGGGTTCACTCTGGGGATTTCCCGATATGGAGTTCCAGCCGGTGTAGTGCTGCAACAGACTACCGTAAGCAACGTAGTCTTTATGCGGCCCCAAATGCCCCGTGCCAGATGAGGACACCATGATAATGTCAGGTCTGGCGGCGCTTGCGGCCTCATAGCTCAACCCGAGCCGATCTATTACTCCTACGGCGAAATTCTCGATGACGACGTCGGAAACGGCGATCAACTGCTTGACCAGTTCCAATCCCTCTGGACTGGAAATATTCAGGGCGCAGTACAGCTTGGACTGGTTGTATGCCTGAAATGCCGGCCCTCGGGTTGAGGGGTCAGGCCGGCGGGCGCTGCCCACCTTGATCACCTCGGCACCCATGGCGGCCATGAAGCGAGTCGCGGTAGGGCCAGCGATGATCCAACTGAGGTCTACGACTCTCACGCCGTCCAGAGGAAGATCACTCATTAGTCATTCCAGTTTCCCTAGGATTGATTCGTTATGCTCGCCCAGAAGCGGGGCCGGACGTGCCGCCAGCGGTAGTTCAGTGTTTGAGAATTTGTAGGGCGCTCCCGGGTATTTCAGGGCCCCGGCGGCCGGATGCTCTATCTCGACAAAGAATTCCCGATGGGCCAGTTGCTCATCATTGAACAGGTCGAGGACGGTATTGACCGGGAAGCAGGGGATCCGTTGCTCCTGCCCCCATCGGGCGATCTCATGTTTAGAATGATTGCTGCTCCACTCGCTCAGCAGTTTCCACAGCGAGGGAGAGTTCTTCTGCCGGGCGTCCCTGGTGGAATACCGGTCGTCGGCAGCCCAAGCCGGGTTGTCCATTATCCCTAGCCATCTTTCCCACTGCACATCCTCTCTGGGAGAGATGGCCACGTAGCCGTCATTACAGGGCAATATTCCGCCGATAGCGCTAACCATACCCGCGGCGGCCGCTTCTTCCACCTCTATCGCGTCTCTGGGAGGGGCAGGTCTGCCATAGGCGCAACTGGCCAAGCCGCTGATGAGTTGATTGACCATCGCCTCGAATGACGAGATGTCGATGCGGCAACCCTTGCCGGTCATCCGCTTCCGGTATAAGGCCATCAACGTAGCGGTTGCGGCGGCCATTCCGCCCACCAACTCAGCTTGATGCCCGCCCGCCCGGATCGGCGGGTTGCTATCTGGATCTTCGACCGCTCCCAGTAGCCCATGGGCGTGGCCGCTCATATGATACAAAACTAAGTCCGTCGCTTTGAAATCTTTGTATGGGCCTCGGTTGCCAAAGGGAGTGACCGATGTGAAGATGAGGCCGGGATTGATGGTTTTCAAGGTTTCATAGCCTAAACCATGGGTTTCCAACGAGCCGGGAGGAGGGTTTTCGACAACGATGTCGGCGCCGGCCGCCAGGCGTTTGAAAGCTTCAGCCCCGTCCGGCGAAGCCAGGTCCAAAGAGACCCCATACTTGTTGGAGTTCATGGCCAGGAACAGGCCGCTCCTCTCCGGATGTGGGCTATCGCCGGGGAACGGCCCCATGCGTCGAGCCTCATCCCCGTCCGGAGGTTCCACCTTGATGACTTCCGCGCCCATTTGGGCCAAGATCTTCGCGCAATATGGCGCGGAGATACCTTGACCAACATCGAGAACCCGCACTCCTGGCAATAAACCGGCTACCATATACCAACCCTTGTTTCCGGAATTACAATAAACGGCTAACGGCTGGGCCGTCAGACAGCAGGAATTGTACTTCTATCCGAATAAATGTTAAATGACAGTATAGTTGCGTGTTATGGAAAGTAGCGACAAGATCCTCGGCGATATAACCGTGCTGGACTTGAGCCAGGGAGTGGCCGGGCCTTTTTGCGCCAAACTCCTGGCCGGACTAGGCGCTGAGGTCGTCAAGGTCGAGCCACCTGGAACGGGGGACCCCTCCAGACGGTCGGAGCCGTTCCTGGGCGGCCGCCCCGGCCCGGAGAATAGCGCTCTCTTCGCTTATCTCAACACCAGCAAAAAGAGCGTATCGCTGGACTTGGAGGTACCTCGCCAAGCCCAAGTTCTAAAGCGGCTGGCTCAAGACTGCGGGATCTTGGTAGAGAGCTTTGCCCCCGGCTACCTGGACTCGCTCGGACTGGGGTACGACACTCTGTCCGAAGCCGATCCCGGCCTGATCTATGTTTCCGTTACTCCCTTCGGACAGTCGGGACCTTACCGCGATTACAAGGGGTCGGACATTGTCGCCCAGGCCATCGGCGCGTTGATGTACACCATCGGCCTTCCGGACAGAGAACCGTTGAAAGTGGGAGGCGAGGCGGCCCTCTACACCACCGGCATAAGCGCCTTCTCCGCCACCATGCTAGCCCTTCACGTCAGAGACACCCAGGGCTTCGGGCAACACGTGGACATCTCCGCGATGGACTGCATGACGGTGGCCCAGATACATTCCTCCATCCACTACCAGTTTGGACGCACCCCGGTGCGGCGGGAAACCAATCTGGTTCAGGCCAAGGACGGCTGGGTTAGCCCCGGACTGGACATCGGGGTGCAGGCGGGTACTTGGCCCAAGGTTTGCCAGTTGATGGGTGTCCCTGAATTGACCGACGACCCCAGGTTCTCCACTCCGGAGGCGCGCCGGGCCAACCAGCAAGAATTGCTGGGCGTTGTGGGCGGTTGGGCCGCCACCAAACCCAAAGAGGAGATCTACCACACGCTCCAAAGTCTTCGGACCATCACCGGCTACGTGGCCACGGTGGAAGACCTGCTGGTGTCCCGGCAATTTGCCCACCGGGAATTCTTCCGGATCGTAGAAGACTCCGCGTTAGGAGATATCGTTCATCCCGGCGCTCCATTCCGGATCGACGACACGGGCTGGCAACTGTCCCGCGCCCCCCGTTTGGGCGAGCATAACGAGGAAGTGTTGGGCGGACGCCTGGGCTTGTCGCCAGAGGAATTGACCCAGCTATTCAGTGGGGACCGGGCATAAAATGGGCGCGGAGCGGAACGATATCAAGCCAGCATTAGACGGACTGCGCGTTCTGGACCTGACCCAGGTGGCGGCAGGCCCCTACTCCACCATGATGCTTGCTTTCATGGGCGCTGAAGTGATTAAAGTGGAATCCTGCTCGCGCATGGACATCAACCGGGGCCGAGCCAGACCGGCGGCGGGCGACCCTCGGGTCTATCCCGGCGGCGACCCCGGCGAACGTCCGTGGAACCGGGCCGCCCACCACGTCCACCGGAACATCAACAAGCTGTCGGTCACCCTGGATCTGAGCGCTCCCCGGGGGAAAGAGCTATTCCTTGACCTGGCACGGATCTGCGATGTGCTGGTGGAGAACTATCGAGCATCGGTCATGGACCGGCTGGGACTGGGATACGACGCAATCTCCCAAGCTAATCCTCAGATTATCTACGTGAAGATCAGCAGCCAGGGGGACAGCGGACCTGAAAGAGATTACGGGTCGCTGGGTTCCACTCTGGAACAGACAGCAGGCCTGGCATCGGTTACCGGATACGAGGGCGGGCCGCCGCTGATGACCAACGAGACCTACCCGGACCCGGTGGTGGGAATATTGGCGTTCGGCGCTTTGATGGCCGCTCTACGGCGGCGCCGCGCCACGGGACGGGGATGTTTGGTGGACATGTCTCAAAGAGAGGTCACTTCAATGCTGTTGGGAGAGGCTTTCCTGGACTACTCAGCCAACGGCAGAGTTGCGGGAACCATGGGCAACCGGCATCGGGACATGTCTCCCCATGGAGTCTATCCTTGCTTGGGTGACGACATGTGGGTGGCGATCTCGGTTAGTGCCGAAGATGAGTGGTTGGGGCTGTGCCGGTGCATCGGTCAGCCTCGATTGGCAAACGACTCCCGGTTCCAAGACCTGGAGTCGCGCCGGCTCAACCAGGCGGAGCTGGACCAGATAATCTCTACCTGGACCCTGGAAAGGGACCATTATCAGGTCATGCACATGCTCCAGGCGCACGGTGTACCCACCGGAGCGGTACTCAAGGCCAATGAGACCCTAGCTGACCCGCACCTGGAGGCCAGGGGATTCTGGGACGTGGTGGATCACCCGGAGGCTGGCGCCTACAAGCAAACGACCACCCCTTGGGTACTATCCAAGAGCCCCAGACTACCGGCCGTCGCCGCTGCCGGGCTTGGTGAGCACAATTTCCAGGTGTTCAACGGATTGTTGGGCCTCTCGCCGGCCGAGATAGACGATCTGGTGGAAAGCGGCATAACCGGTGACACGCCGGCGGAGTAGGCTTGGACAGCGGTCATCCATCTAGATTTTGTCATTTATTATGGCAACTAGATTTTGGACACACCCTTTCTGACCGCTCTGACTTTAACCACCTGTTTCGGATAGATTTTCCCCTTTGGCTGCGTTAATCTGATATTCCTCCCAGAGCGTCGGATATTTTAGAGGAGAATCGCATGGCTGCTGATTCGTCGCCCGTTGACCTGCCTCCAGAGGAACTTGCCGCTTGGCTTAACGACCGGGTTAAAGATACCTTGATGGAACCCTTGGGGATCAGGGCCGTTGAAGTTGGGCCGCAAAGATCGGTGGCTGAGTTTGAAGTTGGCCCCAAGGTTAAGACACGGACCGGCTATGTTCACACCGGGGCCATGATTTCGCTGGCCGACACCACGGCAACCTATTTGGCCGTGGCCCACATCAAGGGTAGCTACGACGGCCTGGCACGTTTCCCCGTGGCGATCGGGCTATCTAGCCAGATCGTGAGCAACGTGCAAGAGGGAATCGTAAGGGCCGAGTCCCAAGTAGTCCATGGAGGCAAAACGCTGATCGTGGTGGAGACGCGAGTAACCAGCGGCGAGGGACGTTTATTAGCTGTGGTCAACACGACCCATTTTGTTCGAGACGGCGGGAGAGAGTAGAGATATTCCGGGGCAACAGAGTTGTGAGCGGCCAAAGGAGACTTACTGCTTTCGCAGGGCCTTCGATTTTTTAGGTGGAACACTCTCGGGTTTCAAGATGAAGTCCATATCCCGGATCGTGTCAGGTTGTGCCATCGATATAATTGCCATTAGGATTCGGCCTTGCACATGCGCACGTTTGTAATTTAGTGGGCAGGATAAACGATATATGACCGATCGAACCGCCGGTCTCCATGACTACCTGGAATCCTTGGCAAGAAATAGTTCGGAGCGCTGGACGGTGTCGGCCTGCGGGGTGACCGGCAGCAGGCAAAACATACCCGCGCTGCTGGATAAGGACGCTTACGCTCGGGCATCCAACACCGTGCCGGTGCTTCTGATCTCGGGATTATCGGGTCAAGTGGACGACGTTTCCCTGGCCTGGCACGCCCTTGAGTTATTCCAGGCTCCGGACAGCGGGTTAGCAATTCATATCGGCCTTTCCGCCATCCCAAATTGTAACCCTGATGGCCGTCGCGACCTTTCCGCTGGCTATCCTCCCACTGATAATTTTTTCAACGACACCGATGAGCCGGAGAAACGTTATCTGTGGCGGTGGATATGTTTTCAAGGGCCTAGTTTGGTATTGGAGTTGAGGTCCGGAGAATCGGTGCGGTGGCAGAGCAACGACGCCGGCGGCAGCCTGGCAGATGCCGTGGCGGGTCCGGTCGACTCCGTGGAAAACGGATCACTTTTGGCCGCCTTGGGCACGGGTTCGCCGGACGGTCTGGGGCCGATACCCGGCTTGAGGCTGACGACGCCAATGGACGATCTGGGTGATGAGCTTCGACGGTTGTGGAAAGCGCTCTCGGACCAACCGGACCTGGGGGGAGCTTCACCAGCCCGCCAGGCGCTAGAAGCACGAGCCGCGCGCTCCTATCTGGAGGTGGCCCGGACTCTGGCCAAGGTCTATGGATATCAGTTGGACCCAGTCAATTACACCCAAGGCGTCGGAATCAGCGGGCGGCTCCGGTTGCACCAGTTGAGCGATAGCGGGGAATCGCCGGCACCTGGAATCGTCCGGTTGGTGGAGCCTTATGTTTCCGGCTCCGTGGCGATGTTCGGTGAACGGGCCAGCGGAGCGAACCTAGCAGGGTTGATCTGGGGCCGGGAATTATCGGAAGCCACCGGTGACCGGCGCTACTCCGATCTGATCGTCGATGTGGCCAACCGCTATCGTCCGGGCGTTGATGGCGGCGCGCCACCGCCTTGCGACCCCGACTTCCGCACCGAGGATATGTTTATGGCCGGCGCGATGCTGGGCCGGGCCTTCGAGATCACCGGCGAGGATCGGTATCTGGACCTGCTGGTCAGATTTATTATCGACGGCGGCATCCAGCAAGAAAACGGACTATTCTGGCATTGCCGACCGGCGCATTTCTATTGGGGCCGGGGTAACGGTTTCGCGGCCATGGGGTTGACCGAGACCTTGACCTTTCTGCCCGAGAACTATCCAGGCCGTGACGCTGTCGTGGCGATGTACCGGAGATTGCTGGACGGTCTGGTCAAGATCCAAAACCCGTCGGGAATGCTGACGGAGGTGTTGGACATCCCCGGCTCGTACCAAGAGCTGACCGCAACCTGCATGTTGGGTTACTCCTTGGCCAGAGGACTGCGCCGGGGCTGGTTAGGGCCTTCCTATCAGGCGCCGCTGGATCTGGCGTGGCGAGGGGTTTCCCAGCGTATCGACGGCGAAGGAAACGTGGTGGACGGTTGCGCCAGCACCGGGGTCCAGGCATCGACGGACGAATACCTGGACCGGCCGGCCGTTTTCGGCTTCGACGATCGCACCGGCGGCATGGCCTTGTGGTTCGCCATCGAGATGCAACGGCATCAAGGCTGAAGTGGATCCCGGGTCAGCTCATCCAGTCGGCCACCCGCTCGGCAATCATTATGGTGGTCGCGTTCGTGTTGGCCCGTATGCAGTCTGGCAATACCGAAACGTCCACCACCCGTAACCCCTCCAATCCCCGAACGTGGCAATACTGGTCCAAAACCGCCATAGGGTCGGAATCGGGCCCCATCTTGCAGGTGCCGGAGATATGCTGGGTGGTGGTCACGTTGCGCAACAGCCACTGGTCCAGAGTATCGTCGGAAACCAGATCATCAGCCGTAGGGGTGATGCACTCTTCGATTATGTCCTTGTAGACGTCGTGCTCCAAGAACTCTAAACACAGCCGAACCCCTTCACGCAGCCTTTCCCGGTCCCAGGGCTCTTGCAAGTAGTTGTAATCGAGAAATGGCTGCACGTGAGGGTCGGTGGATGCCAGCTTCACTTCGCCAGCTCCCACCGCGAGTTCGAGAACGCAGGTAAACCGGATACCTTCTCCATCGGCGGGGTCACCTCCCATCGGAGAGGAGAAAGAGGAAGCCAAAATCTGCATGTCATTGCGGTCGCTGGAGCCTTTGGCGGTATAGCGCAAGGCTAGCTGGGTGCGCGGCGCTTCAGGGTCCAGTGGAAAATCCTTATTGACCCGCACCGGCACCCTTACATTGGGGTGATCTCTCAAGTTCTGACCAACACCTGGCGAGTCAAGCAAAACCGGAATGCCCATCTCTCGCAGGTGTTCCGCCGGCCCAACCCCGGACAGCATCAGCACCTGTGGTGAGCCGACACCCCCGGCGCTGAGGATGATTTCCTCGCCCTCTACGATAAAGGTTTCGTCTCCGCTCTCCACCTCCACGCCGGTGGCGCGGTTGCCTTGGAATATGATCCTCCGCACCGTAACACCCGACCGAACGGTCAGATTCAGCCGGTTGCGCACCGGATTCAGATAGGTCAGGGACGTGCTCATGCGAACGCCGTCGGGGTTGTTCATGGGGATCGGTCCAACGCCCCCAGAGTCTGGGTGATTCATGTCCGGGTCGTCGGGGTAGCCGCTGTCCAGGCAGGCCTGGTAAAAAGCGACTTGAGCGGGAAGCCAAGTCTCCCGCTTGTGGCGGCGGACCGGGATCGGGCCGTCGAATCCGTGGAAGTCGTCCTTGATGTCCATGTCGGTTTCCTGTTTTCTGAAGTAGGGCAGCGTCTTAACGAAGGACCATTCGTCGTTGCCCCATGATGCCCAGTTGTCGTAGTCTTCGGGAACGCCTCTCAGGAAAACCTGGCCGTTGATGGCGCTGGAACCACCCACAACCCAGCCGCGTGGCACGGGCATAGTTACGCCCTGCTCGTCGGTCGCCTTGCCTGAGAAAGCCCAGTTATGCGGTGCGTCCACCGCCGAAGCGGCTTGGTTGTACCCATACTTCAGGTCGTCGGGATAGGTCTCAAAGTTCGGATAGTCCGGACCCGACTCTAGCAACAGTACCGAGCGGTTGGAGTCATCCGTCAAGCGGGTAGCCAGAACACATCCCGCCGAACCTGCCCCGATGATAACGACGTCATACTTCATAACTCTTCCTACCTTGATGTCATGTTTACCACTGAATCAACCCTACTTGAAGAATCTGGTCGCGGCGATATTACCTGGAAAGTCCAAAGATTGTCTACTTCTGAACGGGAGGGATCCCAAAACCGGTAAGATGGTCAAATACTGCGCATATAAAACGAACCGCGTTGTCTCCATCACAGCTGATCGGTGGGGGTCACTCTCGGGAGGTTGATAAATGAAAAGGAGGAAACTCCTGGGCGGGCACAGCGATTCACGTCGAGCGGTGTCACTATTTATGGGATCCCTGGGTTTCCTCGCGTTGGTTGCGTGTAGTGAGTCAACCGCGCCAACGGCGATATCGGTGCCGATCAAAGCGGCGGCGACCTTGATGCCGGCGCGTGAACCCTTGGCGACATCAAAGCCCATTTCGGAACCGGATGCAAGTTCCAAGACTCAACCCGTACCCACGGCCGATAACACTCCGACCCTGTCCGTTCCGGCGGTTACGTCCACGGTTGTGGAACGCTCCACATCGACACCCTCGGCGGGTTCCGATCCTCAACCTGAACCGGCTCTGCAAATTGCCGCCACGGTCCCCGATCCGGCTAAGGAAACTCTTTCCCAACCGGTATTAAAAGCATTCCCCCTACCAGCGGGATCCCGTCCTCACGATGTAGCGCCCGCCATAGACGGCGGAGTCTGGTACACCGCGCAAGGTTCTGGCGAACTTGGGTGGCTCAACCCGGAATCCGGAGAGACCAGGCACACGCAGCTGGGCGCCGGGTCCCGGCCCCATGGCGTGATCGTGGGACCTGACGGAGCGCCTTGGGTCACCGACAGCGGTCTGAACGCCATCGTGCGCGTCGATCCGGAAAGTCTAAGAGTGGACGTTTTCCCCTTACCACCGGACCGCCCCAACGTGAACTTAAACACTCCCACGTTTGATAACGACGGAGTACTTTGGTTCACCGGACAGGGTGGTGTCTACGGACGGTTGGACCCAGCCACGGGTGAGATGGAGGTTTTCGACGCGCCGCGTGGCCGGGGTCCCTACGGAATCGCGGCCAGTCCCAACGGCGACGTTTATTACGCCTCTTTGGCTGGGAGTTACGTGGGCCGCATCGATCCCAAAACAGGCGAAGCAACCGTCCTAGACCCGCCAACCCCGAATCAGGGCGCTAGGCGCGTATGGCCCGATTCCCAAGGCAGGATATGGGTAAGCGAGTGGAACGCCGGCAAAGTGGCGGTATATGACCCATCCGAGGAAACATGGCGCGAGTGGAAGCTTCCCGGTTCGGCGCCACGGGCGTATGCGGTTTATGTCGATGAGCTGGACATGGTGTGGCTAAGCGACTTTGGCGCTAACTCGGTCGTCCGGTTTGACCCAGAGAGCGAGGAGTTCGAGGTGTTCGACCTGCCCAGTAACCCCAGCAACGTCAGGCAGATCCTCGGCCGGGACGGCGAAGTTTGGCTGCCAGAGTCGGCGGCTGACCAACTCGTAAGGATCCGTTACTAGGAAATGTAGCCGGACGCGAGGCGATTCTGAACTGTGATGTTCGGCGGGAATCGGTTACCTGATAAAGGAATTCACGGCATTGGATAGCGGTTGACACGGTCCGGATGCCGTTTTATAGTCCGTGCAATCTAAGACAGCACATGTTTAAGAAAGTTGATTAAGTTTGGAATATACCTGGTGGGAGGGACCGAGTGGTCGTTAGCCGAGCAAAGACGATGAAGATCGCGAGCACTCTAGGCTGGATCGCGATAGTGCTTGCCGTGCTCCTGATGCTCTTTTCCGGGGCGAATCGCCTGGGGTCATTGACCCAGGATGCGGCAACGGCTGACGCTCTGGGCGTTCGCTATATCGAGCACCCGTGGGTCTCGCTCTTCCACATTGTTCCGGGGGTGCTGTTTCTCACGTTTGCTCCCCTGCAGTTCGTCGCCCGGATTCGGCGGCGGAGAATCAGCATTCACCGTGGCTCGGGGCGGGTGCTCGCCACCTTGGCCGCGATCAGCGCCGTGCTCGCGCTCGTCGTCAACTTCCTCTTCCTGCCTTCGGCGGCATCAGCACACAGTCAGCAGTAATCTTCGTGAGCGTACTCCTTCTCTTTTCACTTTCTATGGCGATTCGTCACATCATTAGGAAAGAGGTGCGCCAACATCGTGAGTGGATGATCCGAACGTTCGCCGCGGCCATGAGTGTGGCCACCCAGCGGGTCTTCCTTATTCTACTTACGTCGCTGACAGGCCTTAGCTTGGAGGAGGTATTTGGCGCCGCCTTTTGGCTGGGTATCGGCGTCAATCTGGTAGTAGCGGAGGTGTGGATCAACCACACGCGCGCGTCAAGCCGGTCTGCGGAAAGAGCTTAGATATATCCAGTGAGTACTCATCTGGGTAGGCTACATCTAACCGGGAAATGCCAGTCTATAATATCGAAGTCGTGCTGCGGACCACAGAAAATACTTAACAGTTACTGTTCACACAACTTGGACTGCTGGAGGTCAGATGGTTACTCGTATATACAACGGTGAGGATGGTCAGGCCCACTTTGAGGACCTCAACGTGCCAGCGGGAGACCTAGAGACAATCTCCCTCACGCCCGGAGCCAACATGACGTTCCGCAACTCCCCGGATGGGAGCTTCAGCGATTGGCACAACGGTCCTCGGCTTCAGTACGTGATCGTCCTTTCCGGACAGATGGAAATAGGCATCGGAGACGGCACCAAACGGATGTTTAACCCCGGCGACATTCTGCAAGTCGAAGACCTGACGGGCCAGGGCCACACCACTCGTTCGGTGGGCAACCGGATCACCGCCAGTGTGCCCTTAGCCGGATGACCCGGCGAGTCCGCCAAGGACGCATCTCCGCCCTGGGCGTTATTCGTTTTCAGACGCGACGTTCCCTAGAAATCCTCTGATCTCACTTAGAATCAGGTCAGGATACTCCATCGGAATAAAGTGGGTACCGCAGCCCATCGCTTTCACCCGTGACCCAGCGACCGTTTTCAGAAAATTCTGCACACCAACGTCTTCGGGTTTCTGGCCGGTGGGGTAATCTCCCAGCAGCAGCAGGTACTGTCCAGTGAGCCTTTCTATGTACACTGCATCGTTCACGCCATCACGCTGCCCGTAGAACGCCGCCTCCACTTCGGGATTGCATTTCAACTCAGCCCGTCCATCCGGCAATAAACGAGTGCCGCCTTCTATGAAATCGGCAAACACTTCTTCGGTCCACCTCTTGAATACCGGGCGGTTCCGGTAGGCCTCGTACATCGCCTCCCGGCTTTCCCAGATGGACCGTTTCAGTCTCGCCCGCCTCGCCCGTTCTTGCAGGTCCTGGGACGGCGCCGACGCTGGGGGAGGACCCACACGGGACTCTATCAGCACGGACCGACCGATGATGCCGGGCTGCAGGGAGTCGGCAATCATAGTGGCCATCCCCCCCAAAGAGTGTCCCACCGTGTCAACACCTTCGAAGCCCATCAGCCGGATAACTTCGGCCAGGTCTTCCCCCATCTGGTGAAAAGTTAGGTTCTGATCCGTAGATTCCGTATCGCCGTGGCCGCGCTGATCGAAACACATGACGTGGAAGTCTGCGCTCAGGGACCTGGCCGCCCGGTTCCAGGTGGAAGCACAGAGACCGACGGCATGCAGCAACAACAAAGGCGGCGCGGTGGGGTTGCCCCAATCTAGATAGTGGTGGTTGATCCCCTGTGCCTTAACGAATTGACTTGTTGGCTGCAACAATTCCTCCCCCATTAATTCGGTCGTTCGGCGGACTATTCTAACGGCAGGGGGCAGCATTTACCACCCTCCCCTCGAGCAGGTTGGATTATGTACACCAACTGGACCCGGCCGGCGGCTCACTAGATTAACGGCCTGTCAATCAAAGGGAAGGGATCGGGCCAGAAGATAATGTTGAGCCTGCTGGGGCTCATCAAAATAGCGATGTATATTTAACTACGAATTCCGTGTGCTTACATACATATACTGTCAATAACAGCGGAATAATTAACGATAACTTGCCATTATATTGATGGGCAATCTACTGTATTGAAGTTCTAACGAAATCAATCCCGCATATTCCTTGTTCATCCGTCGTAACATCTTAGAATCACAGGATTGGGTATGTATTATTTACTTCCATGATTGATCATGGGTTCTCAACCCCAAAAAGCTCGCAGCTAACACCTAGATCGATCGGCGAGTATACCGCTGGCGATCACCGAGGTTGGATCGAGATGGATAATGGAGAACAAGCAGTCCGGGCAGAAGCCCAAGAGTTACTCGAACAGCGGAAATATCGAGACGCGCTGGATCTGCTGAAAAATCGCCTCCCTCAGGAGACTGACGGAGAAGGACATGCGTTGCTGGGCCTCGCCCACTATCACCTGGAAGAATACGCATCGGCTGTTGAGCAATACGCTGTGGCCCTGCAACTTGATGCTGGTAATCAAGAGTGGCAGGAGATGCTGGATGCTGCGAGAGCGAATACCGTCGCTGAGATTCAAGTACCGGTTCCCGATGTTTACTTCTTCGATCGCGACAAGTTGTTGGCAGAGCCTATCGTGCCAGACGGAGCATTGCCGCCACGGCCGCTAATAGTTCGCGGCCCCGGACCGTTAAAGCGATTAAAGGTGATCCTCGAAACCTTGATAGGCGCCATATTAGGCTTCATTACGGATGTCCTGATCCAACTTGCCGGAAAGGTGATTGGATATCGCGGAAAAGTGTGGACCGATTGGTACAACAGGTGGTATCTGATCGGGACATTTACGTTGGCGTATCTGCGAGTCGTGCTCACCAAAAACAACCTCAAGGATACCTACCCCAAAGGTACCCTTATCGGGTTCCAAACACCCGGTCAATCGCCTCCTGAGGGTGTCACACACTTTCGCACGGCAGACGGTAGTTGGAACAACTTGGCCGACCCAAAGGAAGGGGCCGCGGGCACCCGTTTCACCCGAAATGTAGAGAATGACGCGATCCATCCGGAGACCGGGAATATCCTTATGTCCCCGAATCCCCGGGAAGTAAGCTTGCAGTTTTTAACGCGCCAAGGGGAGATGAAAACAATTCCCTTTCTCAACCTCTGGGCAGCCGCATGGATCAATTTCCAAAACCATGACTGGATCGATCACGGCCAGACTCTGACCGATGAATACCATGAGATCCCGCTACCGGCGGACGACCCTGCCCGGGAGAGATTTCGGCAAACCAAGATGCTACTCCCAAAAAGTCAGCCGGATCCGACACGACGACCCGGGCAAGAGGAAACTCCGATCTCGTTCATCAACGAGGTGACACATTGGTGGGATGCCTCGCAGATCTACGGCAGCGATCAGGAGACAGTTGACCGGCTCCGTAGCCATGACGATGGCAAGTTAAGAATCAACGCCGATGGTTCTCTACCGGTCGGTCAAAACGGAGTTGAGGAGACCGGATTCACTCGAAATTGGTGGATCGGGCTGACGTTGCTTCACACGTTGTTTGCCAGAGAGCACAACGCCATATGTGACAAATTAAAACAAACACATCCAGATTGAGATGATAATCGCCTCTTCAATGTGGCCCGCCTTATCAACGCGGCGCTGATAGCCAAGATTCACTCTATCGAGTGGACACCCGCGATTTTGCCCAATCGTGCCCTACACTCGGGCTTGCAAGCCAATTGGTTTGGTCTCTTGACCAATATCTTTAAGACCGGCCGTCAAAGGAAAACGTTGGCTGAATTCAACGTGCGAAATCCTGAGATGGGCGGACTAGTCGGGAACCGGCTTAATAAGAATGGTCACCCTTTTGGCTTCGCCGAGGAATTCGTGGAAGTCTATCGTCTGCATTCGTTATTGCCCGAGACGATCGATATTCGGCGGATCGCCAATCAAGAACAGATCGAGAAAATACCATTTGTCGAAACGCGCCAGGCAGGTTCGCCCAAGTTGACCGAAAAAGTCGGTCTGCTCGACCTTTCCTACTCCTTTGGCCGACAGCTTCCGGGGAAACTGGTGTTGAACAATTTTCCGAAGTTCATGCAAGAGATGAGTGTTCCAGGTAACCCTTTATTCGACTTGGGCGCCGTGGACATCCTAAGGGCGCGCGAGCGGGGCGTGCCTAGATACAACAAATTCAGGCGCCAGTTAACTCTCAATCCGATTCGCGCCTTCGAAGACCTCACCGGCGACGTGAAGGTTGTGGAGCGACTCAAAGAAGTGTACGAAGACAAGCCCGAAGACATAGAAAAGTTGGACCTGATGATCGGCACTCTTGCAGAAGAACATCGGCCAAAGGGGTATGGATTCGGCGAAACCATGTTCCAGATCTTTATTCTCAACGCCAGCCGAAGACTTCAGGCGGACCGCTTCTATACCACTAACTACAACGAGGAAACATATTCCAAAGAAGGGCTTAAGTGGATCGACGATTCCAGTTTCAAAACCGTTTTGTTGCGCCACTATCCAGAGCTTGGCGAAACCGGGTTAGAGAACGTCAAAAACGCCTTTGAACCTTGGGATACCGGAGAACGACTGGATAAGAAACGCCACCCTATCCGTGAATATGACCGGGAGTTGAAGCCCGATCCGATGCTCGGTGACTCGTATCGGCAATCACGGTGACCACTTTATGACCGGGATGATTCTGGCTTCGTAAGTGCGGGCCGCTTACTTAGCGCGTTGTCACACCAGGCCCGCCGATAGAAGCTGGTGGTCTACGAATCGGGACCCACCTTAACCGGGCAAAGGAGTAAAGCAACCGATGGCCAACGAAACCGGCAAAACCTTACCCTCGACCGGGTTGATGGATCTTATTCGACTGATCTGTGGCCTCCTCCGCGCTTTGATGCCCAATCGCTACTTCTTGAATCCCGGTTTGGTCCTAAGTGATTGGATCAGGGATCTAGCCCGGCGCCGCTCGACCGAGGGCATCATCCTCAACTTTGGATTCAGAAGGTTTTTGCTGGTAACGGGAAGAGACCTGTCACGACACATCTTGAATCAAAGTCCAAGCACCAACACTTATGCGGCAGGACCGGGCAAAGTAGCGGCCGTGTCTTTCCTGGCGGAGCAATCGCTCACTCTTAGCCATGACGAGAAATGGGACAAGCTGCGACCGTTAAATGAGCAAACACTGTCAACCGGTGGCAGCCCTGATCTCCAACAGGCTGCACTGTTCCAAGTCCAGGTGGCATTTGCCCAACCTGTATCCAGCATTGATGACATTCGAGACCGTATGGGCAGGGTCATGCTGGGGGTTGTATTTGGCGGTGCTCCGCCACAACTGGCTCAAGACATACAAGTCTTGTTTGGCTATGTCCAATCCCTGCCGAGAAGAAAATTGTTAGGATGGACCCAAAGAGGCCGCCGCGAACGGTTTTATGGGTCGATTCGGCAGTCGTGGAACGAGGCGCAAGGAACGAGTCTGCTTGCCAGAGCGCACACCTTTTCTCGAGGGGGACATTTCGACGAAGATCAACTGCTGCAGCAGATCCCCCACTGGATGTTCACGTTTACCGGGTCGGGCACCGATCTGCTATCGAGGACATTGGCCATGTTGGGGTCAAGGCCGGAGGTTGCCGAGCAGGTGCGACAGGAGATTAACGCTGCTGGTCCCCTGGACCAAGCGATCTCCATCAGCCGCCTAAACTTCGTGGAAGCATGCCTATTGGAGACATGCCGCCTGTTCCCGCCGGTTACCCGTACTTCCCACGTAGCTCCCCAAGGAGATACGTTCGACGGCGTCTCAATACCGGCCGGCTTGGAGATATTGCACTACTTCCTGATCAGCCTCCGCGACACTTCGGTGGACCCAAGCGCTAACTACTTTGAACCGGACAAATGGCTCGACCCGGGAAACGATAGGCGCTCGGTGTACCCTAATATCTTTCTAAGCGGCGCGCGAGCTTGCCCCGGTGAAAGTCTGATTCTTTTCGTCTGTAAAGCCGCGATTATATTTCTCTACGGAGTGAAAAATGAGATGCTAAGCATCCGTGCGCTCACAACGGACCCTCTGTCTTTCCCATTCCCGAAAGGGACACCTCGTTTTCGATTATCTTGACGTGGAACTACCGAGTCTGACCCATTAAAATAGGGCCGTTCGGCTTGGTAAGCGGGCTGGTACCGGCATCAATTTTTCACTTATTGAGGATTCTTGATAATCATCCTGATGGGCGTCTCCGGAGCTGGAAAGACCACCGTGGGCAAACTTCTTGCCCTTGACCTGGGTTGGAGTTTCTACGAAGGGGACGATCTCCACCCTCGGTCCAACGTGGTTAAGATGGCCCAAGGGATTCCCCTAACCGACGAAGACCGCCAGCCTTGGCTTGGCCGGATACGCCTCCTCATAGACGATCTTGTCTCCCGTGGCGAGAGCGGTGTGATCGCTTCCTCCGCCTTGAAACAAGCATACCGGGACCAACTTGTTGGGGACGAAGATGATGTTAAGCTTGTTTACCTCAAGGGGGAGTTCCAGCTCATCTCGGAAAGGCTGGAGGGTCGGCAGGACCACTTCATGAAGAGCGGCCTGCTTGAAAGCCAGTTTAGCGCGATGGAAGAGCCGGATGGAGCAGTTAACATGGACGTAACCTGGGAGCCGAAATCGATCGTAGTGGCGGTGAAGCAGGCTTTAGGACTGTAAGCCTCAACCGCCCGGACTTATCGGAATTCCGCGCCCGGCCGGGGCTGGCTCGCGACTTTCCGCTCTAATATGCGCCCTTCCGGCATCATATTAAAGGGCAAGCGTGATAGAATCGTGTTGCGCAAAGCGAATCGTTTTCCCTTCGACTCACATTCGTTTCGGGACATACCGGCTAGCAAGATAGAGGTGACTCCTTAATAACATGGATTACCTAACTCTTAGAAAAGAAGTTGTCGAGGCAGGGCTCCTGAACCGGCAATACGGCTACTACGCCCTAAAGTTCATCATTACCTTCGGAACATTAGCCTTAAGTTACGTTCTGCTTGCCACGGTCGATAGTTTTGTTTTTCAGCTCTTCAATGCCGCGTTCTTGGCCTTCGCCATAGTACAAGTCGGGTACATGATGCATGACGCCATCCACATGCAGATCTTTAGCGACAAGTGGAAGAACGATTTTGCCGGCATACTGACTGGCGGCTTGACCGTTAATGTCAGTAGTTCTTGGGGAGACGCGCACCTTCTACATCATAAAGCGCCCAATCATGTTGATCTCGATCCGGACGTCAATATGCCGATATTAGCGTTTTCGGAAGAGCAAGCTTTGCAGAAAAAAGGGCTCGCTAAGTTCTTGGTCAAGCATCAAGCATTTATCTGGTTTCCGTTGTTAACGTCCGTCGCCTTCATCATGCGTTTCGGAAACACCGTTACGTTGGTAAAAAACATTCGCGGTAAAAGATGGAAGTTTCATCTCACGGAAGCTGTATTCCTCTTAGCAGGTTGCGCACTGTATTTTGGGGTGATTCTCAATTCTTTAAGTTTCACACAGGCGATCGTGTTCCTGTTAGTAAGCAATGTTCTTACCGGCTTGTACATGGGCACAAGTTTTGCGACGAACCATAAGGCCATGCCGCTGATGAAAGAAAGGTTGGATTTCCTGCACATGCAGGTGCTTACCGCCAGAAACGTAAAGAGCAGCCCATTTACGGATATATGGTATGGCGGCCTGAATTACCAGATAGAGCATCACCTGTTTCCTTCCATGCCGAGAAACAACTACGGCAAAGCCAGCAAGATTATCAAGACCTTCTGCCGTCAGCAATCGATCGAACACTGCGAAGCAGGCGTTTTTCAAACCTACAAGGATATCTTGGGGCACTTTCATCGGATCGGCGCGGTTCTTCGGAACCCTGACGCAACTCGGGCAACTACCGCGGGTTAAATGAGCTGCCGCGATCGCCTGCGGATAATCCTCTTCGCACTGTGCGCGCTTTTCGCGGTGGTCGCCTGCGAAGAGGAGGCGCCCACTCAGGCTGAGGCCGCTCCCACACCCACGCCCGTTCCAACGGCGGCGGTTGCGGAGCAGTTCAGCGCCGATGCCATGCCTCTCCCCGGCAAAGAATGGCTCTCAAAGTTCTCCCATATGTTGTCGGCAGTACCCGTCAACCATGGACCAGTCCTCTTTTTGGACCTGAAAGAGTTGCGGTACAAGCCTGATGTGCAGGCAGCTTTAAGATCCCAGATCTCGCCGGCCCTGGCCGCGATTCCCTCCGCCGTAACGAATGTGATAGAAGGCGCGGTATTGGCAACAAGCGGCAACGTCGGTGGCGTGTTCGTGGTGCTGACCACGCCGCTGGATATCGGGACCATGCTTAACGCGGCCAGTAGCCTACAGATCACTTCGAAGCTGCCCGAGCCGGAAGCCTACCGGGACCACCAGATCTGGACCTTCAATGAATTCGAAACGAGCCTGGCGATCGGATCGGTGGACGCAACCACTTCCGTCGCTGCCGCGGGTTCACCCCCCTCAGATATCTCCCCGTCAAAGCGGGTAAAGAGCGCCTTGGACACGGTCGATGGATTGACACCCCGTCTGTTGGACTCCTCGGCAGTTTCCCAGGTTGTGAACCGCCTGCCCCAGGGCATTGTGGTGGCGGTATTCGATGGTTGTTCGGGCTTGGGCAGCCAGCCAGGTATTGGCGGTCTCCTGGATTGCAGCGTCATGGGCGTAAGCGCCGAGCTACTAGACCAGAATGTCGTAGCCATCAACATAGTAGCCGCCTTTCAAGAAGATGGACTTGCTAAGGCGGCGTTGCTGACGTTGAACGATGCTGAGTTAAGGTTGGCCGGATCGGTTACGCAGGACTCGGCATCCAGGCAGGAAGGCTCTCTGGTTTTGGTGAGGCAAATCATAGAGTTCGACCAGATCGGTGATCTGTTCGATGCCTTTGGCCGCCCGTAAAGCTCGGGAAGTTTATTCCTAAAAGGCTTCCCAAAGGCTCGCCGGCGGGGCCACGGGATTTCCGGCGCGGCCGGATGGGCTACACCTTCGATCTTCTGAGATTTACCTGACGAACTCGGATGCCAGCAGACCTGTGTCGACGCTCTCGACGTCGGGCCGGGACGACCTGATCTCCTTCATAACACCTGCATCGTAAGACGCGGTCAACTCCTTGAGCCTGGGGTATACCTCTTCAGTGAACAGCTTCATCGACTTCAACGTTTCGTCGTAGGTCATGAAGCCCGCCTGGCCCATCATCAGCAAATGTCCAAAACCGCCCGAGTATTCCCAGAAATTCTTGATCTGTTGAAATACTTGATCGGGAGTTCCGGAGAAAACGTTGCCCCGCGCCTTTTGAGTTTCCAACCGTGGATCGCGCCGGTCAGGCTCGCCGGGCCGCGGACCTCTGATAATGTTGGCGGACACCGCCGGGGGATGATATCCGGGAGGATTGTTGAATTGGGGAGCGACTTTGTTGGACCTGATATACCAAAGTAGTTTTTCCGTTCCGTTCTCCGCCTCTTTCTCGTTTTCTCCAACACAAACGATGGCGGCATAGGCGAGCCGGTCCAGGGGCGCTTCTTCCCCGTGAGCTTGGAGGAATCCCTCCCGGTAACCGTCAAATAATCTGCGGATGCCAGGGTAACCGGCCAGGAAAACCGCGCCGATGTGCTTCCGCTGGGCTACTTGGGCGGCGGAACCGGCGCTGCCCATGGTCACCCATACGGGGGGATGGGGTTGCTGGTAAGGCCGGGGCCAGATGTTAACTTGGCGGGCATGGAACCAACGCCCCTCGAAATTGAACGGGCCATCGTGGTGGGTCCAGGCCTTCATGATCAGGTCGTGGGCCTCCCACAGTTTTTCGGACCCCCGATAGGGATACGCGTTGGCCGGCGCAATCTCATAGGGGACGCCTCGGACGAAGCCGCAGTCCAAGCGGCCCCGGGACAGCACGTCGATATAAGCCATCTCTTCGGCGACTCGAATGGGCTGCTTCCGGTTGACGATGGGATTACCCAATATCAAAAGCCGCGCCTTCTTGGTCTCGCGAGCCAGGACTCCCAGAGCGATGGGAGCCGCCGGTAGCACGCAAGTGGCGGTTTGGTGATGCTCGTTGAGCATTATCTCCAAACCCATCTCGTCGGCCGCGCCCCACATGTCCAGGTACATGTTGTAGAGATCAGCGCCCAACACCGGATCGAAATGCTTATTGGGCAGGTTGACCCGGACCGATTCGTAGGTTTCGTCGTCCGGCAGGTTGGGATACGCGTCTTCGGTAAAAAACCATGTTTTCATCTTTCGATCCTATTTAGAGGCGAATTCGAGGAAGGCTTTAGCGAAAGCTTCGGGCTGCTCGACGTGGGGAGAATGGGCGGCATCGGGGATAACCACCATTTTCGCGCCGGGAATCATGTCCCTAAAAGCTTCGCCGTAGGTTGGCGTTACGACCCCGTCGCCCGCGCCCCAGATCAACAGCGTGGGAATATCGATGCGGTGCAAACGATAGGGAAGTTTGGGGTTGTGCATGTACGGTTCCCAGGTGTAAAGCCCATGAGCAATCCGGTCTGAGGCAAAGACCTGGAGTTCTTCATCGGTCATGGAATTCGGGTCAGGCGCCTTCGAAGGGTCGTGCCAGCTCAGTCCGGTTAGTTCCGCAGCCGAAGTCGCGAACACGTCGGCGATGTCGCGGTCGAAGGGGCCACCCACCTTGATTCCAACCGAATCCACCAGAAACAGTTTGGAGAATCGCTGGGTATTGATCGCCGCGATCTCAGCGGCCGCCCAGCCGCCCATGGAGAAGCCCATCAAGATGGCATCACTCAGGTTCAAATGGTCGATGAGGTCGAGGTAAAGGAAGATCAGATCCTGGAGATTATCAAAGTGTTCCGGGATGGGTGTACCGGCAAATCCGGGATGTACCGGCTGTATGATCTCGAATTTTTCCGCCAATCGGTCCGCGAAGGGGAACCGATCGACGGGACCGTCGCCACCATGAAGGACGAGGATCTGCGGCCCAGACCCTTTCCGTACTACCGAAAGGTCCACGCCTTTTAATCCTATTGTAGTTGTAGATTCCGTACTTGACTCCTTATGCGTTCCTGAGTGATTGAATTTCGCACATTGTACCATCGGATCGACGGAGCGATCTCTACCAGTTTTGAAGGCTAGGACCATCATCCAACGCCCCTAACGTTGGCGACAAGAAAGTCCCGTATTTGAAAAGCGATAGAAAAAGGCCCCGAGGTAATTCCTCGGGGCCTTACGCTTCCCTCAGTCACCGGCTGAGTGAAGAAAGGAAGTCTGCTTAAAGCTCCACCTCTGGAAAGATGTTGGCCTGCTCATTCTGGTCGTGGTCCATTCTGACCTTGCTGGTCCAGGCCTCTTCGAAGTCGGTGATGCCTCCGCCCAGGTTTCTGATGTCCATGCTGACTTCGCTAGTGTAGGCTTCTTCGAAGTCGGTGATGCCGCCGCCTAGATCGCTGACGTCCATGCTGACTTCGCTGGTGTAGGCCTCTTCGAAGTCGGTGATGCCGCCGCCTAGATCGCTGACGTCTACCAGGGGCTCGGCGATTAGCAGAGGGGCCGCCAGAACTCCGACTTGGGACGAATCTCTTTGGTTCGCGTAAGGGTTGGTCCCTTCTCCAAACTCCCAGGCCTCGAACATCCTACCGGTGCCACCTTCATTTTCGATGTCTACCGTCATTCCCGTCACCGGGGGTTCCGTCAGAGGGCTGGCCTGAGCGTTGCCCGAGGGCAGAGCTACTGCCGCCATCAAGATTGCTCCTAAGGCTAGTCCACCGAGTAGTTTCGCCGGAACCGTGATCTTCATTCCATTAAGCAGGTTGACCATTACGTTTTGTATTTTGCTCGCCATCTTCATTTCAAATCCTCCCTTTATCGACGATGAATTTTTCTGGGTTTCTTGGAGTTGCTGTCCTGAGTTGTTGTTCTGCGCTTTCATCGTTTTCTCCTGCCGGTGACTTACTGTGTCAACAGATTAGACCCGGCAGGGACGGGGTACATCGAAGGAAACAATTATCTTTGGAAACCCGTATTTGGCGGAGAATTTGGGGACATAGCAATAAACCATTAGTTGAGGCGCCGGGCAGGGAGAAAATGAGCCTGGAGTACGTTGGTGGGTGGGGGTAGAGGTTATTCGGCTAGGCCGTTTTGAGAGGCGTATCCGGCGGCTTCGGTACGGTTGGACGAGCCGGTCTTGGCCAGGATGTTGCTGACGTCGCGTATTACGGTGTTGGGGCTTATTACCAGTTCCACGGCGATGTCGGCGTTGCTCTTTCCAGCAGCCACCAGCCCCAATACCTCAACCTCCCGTTGGGTCAGTCCGTCGGGATAGGCCGGAGCTGTCGATGGCTGGGCCTGAACCAACTCTTGCCGAGAGGCGACCCGCTCCATCAGGGGCCGCATCCCCAATTCGGTCGAGATAGCCAGAGCCTCGTCCAGCAGAGCAATGGACTTGGCTCGGTCTCCGGAACCATCCCTGAGAGACAAGGTGTCCGCATAATCGCAGCAGGTCCAGGCCAGCTCGGGCCGGTAGCCGGCCCTGTGGCAGAAGGCCAAGCCGTCCTCAAAGTGGGCAGCCGCTTGGTCCAGATTGCCCATGGTTTGAGACAGGAGGCCGAGAATACGATCGATCGATATTGCCGTCAATATCATCGTGCCTCGCAGCTCTATAAGGTCAGCGTAATGCTCTTCCGCCGCGGCTTGGTCGCCCCTTTGCACGGCCACGAGTGCCAAAGCAGATCTGGCCTGTCTTGACCCGTTGGGGAGGGCAGACTGTACTGAGACAATCGCCTTGGCCGCTTCGGCTATTTCCAACCTGTCGGGGATACCGGTGATGCGGGTGATGGCGGCGATCGCCACAGGCACCCTTGTAGACGCTAACATTTTGTACAGCCCCGCCCCACTCATCGCCTCGAGGAGCCGCTCCAGGTAAACCTTCCCCTGAGTGGACTCGCCCGTCTCATCCTCCAACAGAACCCGAGGTGATAGCAGCATCGGAGTCAGGGGAGATATCTCCAGGCCCCGGTCGCTATATTCCCGCCCTGCGATCCAGTCGCCCTCAAGACATGACGAGGACGTAATCGGTGTTAAGGCATTACTGGCGTACAGTCGAGGTGTATTTCGCTTCTCTGTCAGATCTCGCAAGAACAATGCGTGGGGGCGGGCCGCATCAAGCTCACCCAAATAAAGCAAACTCATCGCTGTCCACCAACGAGAGGTCCTAATGGAGTTTTCTTCATCGGTGGCCAATGCGATGGCCTTCAGCCCATTGTCTACACACTCTTGCAGTTGGAAGTGTTGCCCGCTAAGGACTGTCAGATTCGTTAGGGTATGTACTTCCAAAGGCACGTCCCCCTCACGCCTGGCGATGGATATAGACCGCCCAAAGGCCTGTTGTGCGCCTTCGTAGTCACCTTCGTCGATCCCAATAAATCCACCTTAGACACAGAGGATGCGCCCAGCCTCGTGGGAATCGGCCGGGACCAAAGTAAGAGCACGGGCTAAGAGTCCGGTAATTCCTGGAATCCGATAAGATGGAGTCACGATTGGGAACAGAGCGGCAGCCACCGCCTGTGCGACATTCCCAGCCTCGGCGTAGTAGTCGAAGGCGCGGCTTAGAATGGCGAACGCTTCCACAAGCTGTTGCCCCGAGACGGTGTTGGACCGGGCCCGCGCCAGTCCGAATAGCAGATCCGCTGCCTCTTCATCGCAAGCCGCGTCCGTTCCGGACAGAGCTATGTCCCGGGCCGCCAAGCCCTTTTCAAAATATGTCAGTGCGTCATCGTAGGCATAGGAGGCTAGCGCCTGTTGCCCAGCCATCAACGAGTAGCGGACCAACTTTTCGGGACCGGTCAACGTCTGTGCTTCGGCGAAATGGTAGGCCAACTCCTCAGCGTGGACATCGGCGTCGTTTCCGTACAACGTCTCAAGACCCTCAGCAATCCGCGCGTGCAGCCGCACCCTGCGTGTAGTGGATAGTTCCTCAAATAGGGTTTCCTGAATCAGGGCGTGTGTGAATTGATAGAGTCCCACTGAATTAGGCAGTTCCTCGATCAATTGGACTTCCACCGCCTCGTCCATTGCCGCCAGCAACTGGTCTTCAGTGATGTCGCTCATTAATGAATTCAGCAACCTGAATTCGAACTCCTGGCCGACAACCGAGGCGGTGGTCAACATCTGGTTGCAGTGATCCGAAAGCCTGTTGAGACGCCTGCCAATGGCATCGCGAACTCCTTCGGGAATGATGCTGGCCCACCCGGGGTCTTCGGTGATATTCTCCAGCGTAACGTGTCGTGTTACCTCACCAACAAAAAACGGGTTGCCATCGGTGCGATTATGTATGGCTTCCGCAGCTTCAAGAGTCAGATCTATCCCCGCGCTACCTTGGACCAACTCCCCCACCTCCTGCTGGGTCAATCCATCAAGCTGCACTCTGTGGAACAGTTGCTCCCGGACCAGAGCGCCAAGGGTCTGGGACAAGGGATGGCGCCGGGAAACCTCGATATCCCGGTAGGCGCCAACAAGCGATATCTTGCTGGTTCCAATCTCTCGAGCCACGAACTCCAGAAGTAGCAAGGTCGAACGGTCGGCCCAGTGAAGGTCGTCCAGGACGACCATGAGGGGCTGACGTTGAGCCACGTTTTTAAGGAAGATGGTTATGGAGTCGAAGAGACGGAAACGGGCCGCATCAGGCTCCAATGCCGGAGGTGTTTCCGCGCCAGGCAATTTACTCCGTATCTCGGTAATGATCTCGCCGATGGCGGCGGCTCCGAGCCCCATCTCCTCGACGAGTTGTTCCGGAGCAGTCTGCTGAACGTAGGTACGCATGGATTGGACCCAGGGCCAGTGGACACAATCGAACCACCGATTTAGCTTTGCGGTACACCGGTAAATTACACCCTGAGGAGATTCCCGGCAACGGGCTTTCTGGGGTTGACCAGCAGCGCCTTCGAGACACTATAATGCCCCTTGGAACGACTTACGACCCATCGAACCCATGGGGAAGCCATGCGGGTGGTGCCGGGGATTCATTGGCCACGCTAAAGGAGGCATCCCTATGACAAATGACTCTAGGAAGGGCGAATTATTCGTTATCAATGCTAATAGTCGTAAGAATGACAGCCCACTTTTTTTTCAAGGCCGATCTGGGATAGTGGAAATCGATCGTGAACCCGGAATTCCGGCTGATGAGGATCATGTCAGGGTAGAGTGGCTAAACGGAGATTCTCCGGATGCTTGGCGCGAAACTGACGTGGACACAGGGGCCGGTAAGGTTGTCTGAATGCCCTATCAGGAACTAGGAAGTGTAGTCGTAAAATGGAAGAAAGCTAGAGACGTTAAGCTTGATTATGATACTACTCTTGAAGAATTTGTCACTGTGCTCGGGCGACATGAATCGTGGCCGGCTCGAAAGTTCACAGAATCGGGTTGGGCGCTTGCGACGGACCCGTGGGGAACTGAACATTGGTTACCACCCCGCCGTACGATAGTTAGGAGGGATGGAAATGGAAAAGAAGAGGTTATAGACCAAGATTACTGTTTTCACAGGGAGGGCGGCAAATTGCGTTACGAGATCGCGATGCAATCAACTAAACAACCGCCGCTTACAGAGGATAAGCACTGGAAATTGGTCGGTAAACAATATGTGCCGATACCCAAAGAAGTCAAAATGGCCAACTTCGCTGAGACCTTCGGCACCGCAGAGAATTGCAATAGAGGTCAGTTAATAAAGGGGGGTAGGCTTTCAGCGCAGCAGGTCAATCGCATACTCCGGGCCAATGGTATCGACTTGAACATGAATAAGATAGAACGATGCGAAGCACTGGAACGATTGGGAGAATTCGTCTGGGCTTAAAGGATAAAACACCGGCACCCGAGCAGCCGGTAGTTTACAAGTTTGAACCTGCCGGCCAGGACTGCTAAAACTTAAAAAATGAGGCGGGTTTCGGGCGTTGGTTCCTGGAATCGTGGAAGGTTGACATCTACGTAAACAATCGTGAAGCGTGGGTTTGTCACCACAATAAACATAGCCCGATTGGCGGCCACACCTATCTGAGTCTGTAGTACAATTAACGAAACTTAGTAGATACCGTCCCGAGCGGCAGGCGAGG
>ENA-ORDI01000202-ORDI01000202.1-marine-metagenome-genome-assembly--contig:-NODE-202-length-42470-cov-3.974241_pt1 | contig 42470 bp, 37 predicted proteins | sample MGYA00248628_ERZ508525 | MGnify/ENA primary metagenome ERZ508525 (study PRJEB26195, sample SAMN05422138) | marine metagenome | isolation source: East of Porto Seguro, South Atlantic Ocean | place... | reverse complement strand
CGGACTCGAACCGGGGCACCCGGTTTAGGAAACCGGTGCTCTATCCGCCTGAGCTACAGGGGCGCATGAAATGAGAATTGCCCATGGGCCATGTTTCCAAGTCCATAGCCGAAACGATGACCAGCGTCCAATATTCTAGCATCGGCTCATCCCGCTTGACCAGACGGAGAATTGGCTAACTGCGAGACTTTACGAATGAAGTCAGCGCTGCGAAGCTCTTTTTCCAAAATGTATCGAATATGTGTGGTCAACAGCCGCTCAACATCGTATCGCGCGCCTTCCGATATCCGGATACCGTCCAGTCTGTCGAATGATCGTTCTCGTTGAAGAAGTCGGAGCACTTTCATTGCGTTGAGTTGGACCGGAACGACCGCGGTGGCTTCGCCAAATCCGCATGAGGGGCATGAGACTCCACCCGCGCTGACGTTGAATTTATGATCCTGTGGCTCCAAGATCGCACCGCACTCCACACATTGGTTCAGTTCTGGATTGAACCCTGACTCGTCCAGAAGCCGCATTTCAAAGTGGCGGATTACCAGCCAGGGATCGTTCGCGTGTTCCAACTGTGACAGCGTGTCGACGGCCAATCGATACGCCGCATTGTTCGGAGAATGTTCCACGGTGAAACCGTCCAGCAGCTCGCAGAGGTAGATCGCATGCGAGAGTCTATCGAGATGTTCACTCAAGGCCTGATGCCTGTCGACGGTCTGAGCTTCGTTCACAACGTCCAAATTGCGCCCTACGGCGGCGGTGAGGGCTACCTGGCTCAGTAGCTCCATCTGGCCGCTAAGTTTGCTCTTAGGACGTCGCAGGCCCTTAGCGACCACTCTAATTTTGCCGAGATCACGGGTCAAGAGCGTGAGAATCCTGTCCGCTTCGCCCAGCGGATACTGCCTAATCACAAGGCCTTCAGTTGAATATGTTCTTGGTCTCACAGCGCATCCGTCAGATCGGTGGGTTGAGGGAGTGAGCTATCAATTCGATGTGCGAGCGATTTCCTAGCACATGTTGACTTGGGCCACAAAAGCCAGAATCAAAAAATTTCGCGACGTTCAATTGCCCGGCCCAGGGTCGCTTCGTCGGCGTATTCCAGGTCTCCACCGACAGGCAGGCCGCGAGCGGGGCGTGTCATTTTTATGCCCAACGGCTCCAGCAGTTTATGGATGTACATCGCTGTTGCTTCGCCTTCGAGGTTGGGGTTTGTGGCAAGAATCACCTCGGGCACGGAGGCGTCGCGGAGCCGGGCGAGCAACGGTTGAATCTTGAGGTCGTCAGGCCCAACCCCGTTCATCGGCGAAATTGCGCCGTGCAGGATGTGATACAAGCCTCGATACCTGTGTGTGCGCTCTAACGCCAGGACGTCAAGGGCTTCTTCAACTACACATATTGTCGTTCGGTCCCTGTTCGTGTCCGAGCAGATGACACAAGGGTCGAGCTCGGTGATGTTATAGCAGGTCGAGCACATTACGATGCGCTCCTTGACGGCGACTATTGCTTCAGCCAGGGACTGTGCGTGTTCGTCAGGCATGCGAATCAGATAGTATGCCAGCCGTTGGGCCGTTTTGGGGCCAATTCCTGGGAGACGATGAAATTCTTCAACCAACCGAGTCACAGGTGTGGCAGAGTACGAATTGTCTACGCCGTTCAAGTTTGCCAAGTTGCGATCTCCCTCTAAGTGAGGCCAGGGATGTTCAGGCCGCCTGTCAGCGCGCCCATTCGGGACGATACCATTTCCTGAGCCTGGTTCAAACCTTCGTTGACCGCCGCGAGCACCAAGTCCTGAAGCATCTCTACGTCATCGGGTGTCACCGCTTCGGGGTCGATCGTGATGGATTCAACATTCATTTTTCCGGACACGACCACGGTGACCATGCCTCCGCCCACTGAGGCCTCCACAGTTTCAGTCTCAAGGTCTTGTTGAAGCTGGGCCATTTGTCTTTGAAGCTGCTGAGCCTGCTTGATCATTTTGCGATTCATCATGGTTGTCCCCCCTCCCTTTGTTCTACAATTCGAGCGCCCATCAATTGAGCGGCGCGAACAAGATGGCTCTGGTTTGCCTGCTTTCGTGTCGGACCGTTGTTCTCTGTGGATAGTTGGCCGACAATCTCATAATCAGCGCCCATTGCTTGATTAATAATAGCGCTCACTTCCCGCTTGACGCCGGGGTTGTCCATTTCCCCTTTGAACCGCTCGAAATGGCTCTCATGGGTGAACGGAGCGACGATGCGGCTGCCATCCAGTGACACACCTCTGGCGCTTCGCAGGACTGGACCCAGTTTGAACCTGCTTCCAGTGTTTCGCAACGCACGGAGGATTTCCGGCCACTGCACCTCAAGCCTCGCGGCCGGATCCTCAGGCAATGGCTCAGACATATCTCGACGTGGAGGAGGGCGTGAAGCTGGCCTGTTGTCAGGCTGGCGTTGTTGAGTCTGTCTCGATGCCGCCGAGTAGTTTTGATTTGAGTTAGGCGCCGCGCTTCTGGGCGGTTGTTGTTGCCGCGCAGGTGCGGCGGCCTGAGTCTGACGGGCGGGCGCCTGTTGTGAGACAGGCTCCGGCGCCAAGCTGGATTCGACTAGCGCGAGCTCAAGCGGCAGCGGAGACGAACTGTCGTGCCTCATATCTGCCGAACTGAACGCCTTGATCGCTCGGAGCAGATGGGATAGCTCGGATCCGGATGCCGCTGCACGCAGTTGCGTGGTTACTTCTTCCGAGTACCCCAATTCGTCCGTGGAACCGGATTTGATCAGCATTACCGACCTGAGAAATTCCGTGACGCTCCGTTGAAGCTGTCGCAGGTCCGCCCCGGAGTTCGACACTTCGGTGATCGTTGAAAGACCTTCCCCAACGGTTTTCGCCACCACGTGTCGAGCCAACTTGAGAGCTTCCGCGTCCCCGCCCAGACCCAGCATCTCCCGTATCTGGTCACCCTGCAACGGCGACCCGTAAGAGACAACCGCCTGCTCCAGCAGATTTTCAGCGTCCCTGAGGCTTCCGGTCGCAGACTTGGCAAGGATTTCCAAAGCCTCTTCTGTCGCCTCCACGCCCTCCGCTCCGCATAATTCCGCGAGCTTCTGGCTCATCGCGCTCAGTGGTATTCGGCGGAAATCGTATCTCTGGCACCGCGATATGATTGTCAGTGGAACCTTGTGAGCTTCTGTTGTCGCCAAAATGAATATCGCGTGATCGGGCGGCTCTTCCAGCGTCTTGAGCAGCGCATTGAACGCCTGCTCAGTAAGCATATGAACCTCATCAATGATATAGACCTTGTATCGGAACTCGTTGGGGGCGAAATTTATCTTATCGCTAAGCGAACGGATGTCGTCGATGCCCCTGTTGCTGGCAGCGTCGATCTCGATCAGGTCCAGCGCCCTGCCTTCGCTGATCGAGACACAGGCATGACACTCATTGTCCGGCTCGCCGTCGATCGGCGATTTGCAGTTAACGGCTTTCGCGAGAATTCTGGCCGTGCTGGTTTTGCCTGTGCCTCGCGGACCGCAAAGCAGATACGCATGGGATATTCGGTCAGTGGCGACCGCTCGTTGAAGTGTCTGTGTGACCGACTCCTGGCCCACTACATCGGCGAGTTTTTGAGGTCGCCACTTTCGGTATAAAACCTGGTTTGTCATAGCTTATCTTCCGGGTTCGGCATCATGCAAAAATCCGTCGGAAACGACAGCGTCGAACGCCTTCGACTCCCAAATTTTCATGATCGCCGCTTCGCCGTCTTTCTCGTGATCGTAACCTAACAGATGCAAAATGCCGTGGGCAAGGAGAACTGCCATTTCCTTTTCGACGGTATGCCCAGCTTCTGACGCTTGTCTTTCGGCCTGTGGGTAAGATATGACGATCTCTCCCAACCCGACGTCAAATTCCGGCGGCAGCACGAACTCGTCGACCGCATCCGTAACCGATGCCCGTTCGCCGTCCCCGTAATATTTGCCGGAATGCGCGTATGAAAATGAAAGCACGTCTGTCGTCTCGTCAAGACCTCGGTGAGTTTTGTTCAACTCTGCCACTGTCGCATCGTCTGTTATGAAAACGCTCAACCCCCCGCCGGACTTACCTACGGCGTCCAGCGCGGAGGCGGCAACGCCGCCAATCCAACGACCGTTGACCGAGTCAGATTGTTCTTCAGCCACTTGGACAGATATATTGGAGGGGGACGATATATTGGGCAATGTCGAACCTTTGGTCTAATGTTATTATTATACCCTGAAAACGGTATTAGTGCCTGATTTTGTCCACTAAATTTGAGATTCTGCCATGCTTATTTTGCCCCAGAAGTTTCGGAATTCTTGCTCTGTTATTGATGGCCACGACGCTGCCCCTTCTCTCGCCCGGCGTTCTAACATTCATCGATTCCACGCGCCCATCAATCAACAATCGAACAGGAACAAGGCGGCACGATTTCTGACATTCGTGTCGCAAAGGGCGTCAGCGCCTTCGACCGGCGACCTTGATAGCACCATGAGCGCAATAATCAATCACTTGAGGCACTGAACCATGAAGATCACTGACCTGACTATTCACCGCATGTCCGCTGTCCCACACAAGACCAGCGGCACTAACTGGTTGTTTGTTCGGATTGAAACCGACTCCGGGGTTCACGGAATCGGCGAGGGCAGTTTACAGTACAAAGACGCTGGCCTCGCCGCTGAATTAAACGAGTTCCGACGCTTCATCATTGGCAAAGACCCCTTCGAGATCGAGAATATCTGGACCTCGCTTTATCGGCGGGTGACGTGGGCCGGCGGGCCGGTCTCGATGAGCGCGATCAGCGCTATCGACCTTGCTCTATGGGACATCAAAGGCAAAGCGCTGGGCGTTCCGGTTTACGAGCTTCTTGGCGGAAAATACCGAGACAGCGTTCGGCTTTACGCAAATGGCTGGTTCGAGGGCTGCGAAACTGCCGAGCAACATGCCGAAGAGGCGACGAAGATTGTTGAAGCCGGCTATCGCGCCCTGAAATTCTATCCGTTCAAAGGCCCACAGGTGATCACGCCAGAGCGCTTGGAGCATGGTTTAAAGCTAGTCAAGGCGGTTCGAGAGGCCGTGGGACCGCTTGTGGACATTGGAATCGACATCCGGTCACGGCTGGATATGTGGAGCGTGGCGAGAGTCGCCCAAATGTTGGAGCCGTATAACATCGCGTGGCTTGAAGAGCCGGTGATGTTCGACAATGTTGACGCAATCAGCGCGTTAGCAAAGTCGTTGCGAATTCCTGTCGCGACAGGAGAGCAGCTATTCAACCGTTGGGAGTTCAGACCGCTGCTAGAGCAGAACGCGGTGAAGATAATTCAGCCTGACATATGCCACGCTGGAGGTATTTCGGAATTGAAGAAGATCGCGACAGCCGCCGAAACCTACTATGTCAGCGTCGCGCCCCATAACTCCAACGGCCCGATTTCAACCGTCGCGAGCCTTCATCTGGACACTTGCATACCCAATTGCTTCATGCAGGAAGTGTTCGTGAACTTCCTGCCCAGGTACGAAGCAGTGCTGACGAATCCGCTGGTCATTACGAACGGTCATGCGGCTCCCCCTGAAGGTCCAGGTTGGGGCACCGATATCGATCTAGACGCCCTCAAGCAGTTTCCGCCCAACGACTATGTGACGGTGGAGTCAGAACCTTACGCCGATTTCTAGATTCCTGTAAGGTTTGCCCGGTCTAATTCGCGGTATCAGACTTCGTCAACCCTTCAGGTGACTGTAGGAACTGGAACAGGTCGCTGTCTGCTGGGACCACTATGGTTGATTTTTCTGCGAAAATTTTCTGGTAGGCTTCCAGGCTCCGCTGGAACGAGTAGAAATCGAGATCAGACCCGATGGCGTCCGCAAATATCTGAATTGCCCGGGCTTCACCTTCACCACGGAGGATGTTCGCGTTCTTCTCTGCGTTGGCGACAATAATAGTCGCATCCCTGTCCACCTCGGCTCGCACCGTGGCGTCAATCTCGGCGCCTTCGGCCCGTTCCTTGTCCGCTTTGCGCTGACGTTCGGCCTGCATCCGGGCATACACGCTGTCTGCGATTTCGGCAGGGAAGTCGGCACGTTTGATGCGAACGTCGACCAGTTCGATTCCGAACAGGGCCAGCTGCGGCTTGGAATTCTCTAGGATTCTGTTCATGATGGGTTCGCGGCTAGTCGTTATAATTTCCGCCTGGTTGTCCCCGGCAATCTCTGCCCTCATCTCCGAGGATATGATGTCCACCGCACGGGATGCCGCCTGGCTCTCGGTTCTAACCGTTTCGCGGAACAGTTTGGGATCCACAATTCGTCCTCTGGCATAAACGTCGATGATTAGCCGTTTCTTGTCTTTGGTGAGCAGCGAATCGGGCGGAGCGTCGAATATCATCAACCGTTTCTCAAAATAGGTCACATTATCGACGAATGGGGTTTTGGCGAAAAGGCCCGGGGACGTGACCTGTTGCTTGACCTCACCGAATCGGGTGACGATTGCAACTTGCTTCTCGTCCACAACGAAGAAAATCTGTGGCCCAAGGATTCCCGCGACTAACACGCCGACAACTAACAGGATTGCTACATATTTCATGTTAAATACCTATGGTTGGTTCAGGCCAGATTCGGCCGGAAGATCGCTAGTTTGTTCGGTTAGAGGCAGGAATTGGAGCAGGCCTCCGCCGGTTTCTTCAGACACCACATACTTGGTGATGCCTGGCATAATCTCCTCCATTGCCTCCAGGTACAACCTCTGGCGAGTGACCAAAGGCGCTTTCTCGTACTCCGCCAGGATCGAAAGGAACCTCGCGGCCTGGCCTTCGGCTGACGCTATCTTTTCCTGTTTGAAGGCTTCGGCGCCTTGCTCAAGCGCAGCGGCCTGGCCTCTGGATCTGGGGAGGATGTCTTCTTTATAAGCGTCCGCAAGGTTGATTATTCTAGCCTTGTCTTCTTGAGCGCGAACCACGTCGTCGAAAGCGTCCTTAACCTGCTCAGGAGCGAACACGTTAAGCAATTTCACTTCGCGGATGTTTATGCCGGTCGAGTAATGGTCCATCAGGCCCTGCAAAGCCAATTTGGTTTCCGCCTGGATGTCCTCTTTGCCATCGGTCAGCACGTCATCAATTGGACGGCTTCCAACGACCTGCCGCAGAGCGGTCTCAGTTGCGTCGACGATAGTCGCGCCAGCCGGGTCAATCGATTTGTACAGGAAACTCTCCAAATCCTTGATGTCGAATTGGACTAGCAACTGCACGTCCACGATGTTTGGCGCCTCGCCGGGCAAGCCGGACTCGTCGGCGTCACCGGTAATCATCAAAGATTCCAGCAGGACGGGCGTTCCGCCGCGCACTCCGATTTCCAACCGTCGGACTTCGTCAACCTGAACAACATCCCGGGAACCTATTGGCGTCGGCCAGAACCAATGGAGGCCCGGCCCCTGGATATCGTTAAATGCGCCAAGCCGCCGCAAGGCCGCTTCCTCGCCCGGTTGCACCGTGTAGAAACCGGTCGCCAACCAAACAACGAGCGCGCCGACGATCACGACGACGATGGCGGTCGATGCGATGCCGCCGCCTCCGCTCAGTCGAAAACGTTTGAACACGTTCTTGACACGTTCCAAAATCTGTTCAAAATTTACTTCTGGCTCTTCAGGCCTGTACATTTGTGCCTCGATTTCTGAGGGTATTCGCTAGATATATTATCACACTGGTCGCACACGCAATGATCGGGTGAAACGGCTCTTATCTATAGCTGATTCGAATGCTTCAACCAGCACAATTATCATTGTGCCATACAAAACAGCCTCTGCACAGGTTAATGTCGTGCGATACCTGTCTTTGAGATTGATACGTTTGATCTGGATTCGGTGGTTTCCAGTCTTCACTTATCCAATTTGTTGAGTTCGCCCATAAATTTCTGGTAGCTGGAAAATCCAGCAATCAGTTTAACGAAGGAGCCGACATTAGAGGCCGCAGCCCTGTACCGATTCAATTGATCAGCAATCGGACTGGACGAAGCGGCGCTATCCGCATACGTGCCATTGAAAGCGAAATAAGCTTGATTCAGCTTGCGGATGTTGAATCCATTTGCGACAAACACCTGGCGCTGCTCCTCCATGAAAGACTCCGCCGCTGCGATTTTACCCAGATCGAGCAACTCATCCACCCGCTCCCTTGTCTTTCGCATCTCGTGTTGGAAGTCGAACTCATCAACTTTGGCAATTGCGGCGCTTTGAGCCTCGTCGAAATTGCCAATAGGCAAACTTGGATTGATGCTCGCCGCAACCGGCGCGAAGTTTCGTAGAGCGATATCTCCGATCTCTTTGCCGGCAATGTTCGCCAGCGTTTCGTTGAGCGCCTGCATCTCAGACGACTGATATATATTCTGGCCGAGTGGTTTGAAAAACAGGTAATGGTGCAGCCACTCGTGAGCCGCGGTTCGGAGCGTGCCTTTGATGTCGCCGCCGCTGTAAAGTGACGCAGGATAGGTCGCCACACCGCCGATGTCGATCACCAGCGCAGAGAGATCGTCAGATTCCAACAATCTGGATTCCATCGCCTCTCGATCCTGCACCTGCACATGCGGGTCAACCAGCACGTCGTTTGTGCGTTCGATGCGGTCTCGCGGGGATGTGATCAACACTTTTGGCGGCTCCGTCAAGCGGATGTCCACAGGAGGGAAGACAAATTCTCCCAACGCCCCCAATCGCTGTTCGACCGCAACGGCGCTGATCGCGGATTCGATCGCTTCCTCGACATCTGGCTGAAGGTGTTCTCTCCTGGCTCTGACCAGATCAAGTTCTGACTCCAGACCTGCCAAGCGCGGCCCGGAGTCATTGTCGGCCTCTGATGAGACGGTTCTGATTATATCTTTCAACTCTTGCATTCGAGGGGTCAATTCGAAATATTCAGCCACCAGACTTTGGCGCTCGGCGTCAGAGAGATAATTCCACGGCAGGTATCTCGATGCACGGTGGGTCCATTTGGATAGGAAATTTTCAAAATGCCAAGTGATGAGATCGTAGCTGTAAGGCGCCGCGACCTCTTGAGCCGAGCTGAAACGAAGGGCGTCGCCGCTGGTGGTGGCGATCAACAACAAGCTGCCGATTAATACCAGCGTCTTCAGCGTTCGTTTGGTCCGAATCTTGAAGAAAGAGAACATATAGATATTCGCGTCCAGTTTCATTTGGATACATTTTATAACGATTGATGGGACAAAAGGTTTCGACACCGATTGGATGCGCTCGATGTCCATTCCGGTTGGAAGTGAAATTTTGAATGGAAAAGCGATGCCACGACGTTTGACATGGCCGTTACATCGACTCTATGATTCGCCCGCAGAGGGACCGTTTGTGATTCTCGGTCAAGGGCCCAACTGGGGAGCGTTCGCGGTTTGCATCTCAAAGCAGGGCAATCAATTCTTCGGAGGCATCGTTGGACAAGGTAAATCTCGCGATCGTTGGATGTGGAACTATCAGTCAACTGAACGCGCCGGGGTACCTGGAGCATAATGACTGCGATGTTGTCGCTCTTTACGACCCGATAACTGAGCGCGCCGAACGTCGAGCCTCCCAATGGGGCATCGCGCCCCGGTTTCATGAGAGTTTTGAGGATGTGCTGAACGACTCCACTGTGGATGCCGTTGAACTGCTCACTCCCACCAGCCTGCACACGGAGCAGATAATCGCGGCTCTCGACGCCGGCAAGCACGTCTCATGCCAGAAACCCATTGCGGGCACGGTGGCCGAAACCGACGCCATCGCTGAGGCAGTGGCAAGGTCTGACAAGACCTTCAGAGTCACCGAGAATTTTCTGTATTACCCTCCAATCGTCAAGGCTAAAGAATTGATTGACTCCGGCGCCACCGGAGAATTGTCCATGGTCAGAATTCGCACCGTGTGGTCTGGCATTGAGTCCAACCAGTCCTACGAAGTTGAAGAAGGAGCGCTTGATTGGAGACGGGATGCCAGTCTCAACGCCGGCGGGTTGATCTACGACGACGGCTGGCACAAGGTCGCGACCGCCATGTGGTGGGCCGGCGACGTCGAACGTGTTTCCTCGATCGTCACAAAAACCGATGACTTCATGATGGAGTCCCCTAGCGCGGCGATGTGGAAGTATGCGGACAAGAATTGCCTCGCGGTCTTCGAATATGCCAGCGCCGCTAACATGCCGCTGAGAACAAAATACTATCCGGTCGATGAGTTCATGGAGATCATCGGAACCAACGGAGTTCTCTGGGTCACAAGATGCACGGGCGAGATGCTGGACATGCCTCCGGTTGTCTTTCATCACGACGGCACGACGACGTCCTATCAAGTCCCCATGGACTGGATCGAGAGCTTCAAGGGCGCAGCCCGTGATTTCGTGGATTCGCTCATAGAAGAACGGCAACCCAACATGGATATTCGTTTCGCAAAGAAAGTCCTGCAAACAACACTCGCATTCTACGAGGCTTCAGAAACCGAGCAGTGGGTGCGGCCCGAAACTCTGACATAAACCGCTCATTCGCGCGAACAGGATCGCATTAACGGAGACAGCAATCATGAAATTGACGATGTGCATCGTTGGGTGCGGTGGATATGCTCGGAACGTTCTGGGCGACATCCATGACATGACTGACGAGTTCGAATTCTATTTCGCCAGCCGCGACATCGAAAAAGCGCAGCAGTATTCTGAAGATTTCGGTGGCGTTGGTGCATTCGGAAGTTACGAAGAGGCCGCCTCAGATCCCAGAATTCAATCCCTTTATTTCTTCACGCCTCACGACACTCATTTGGGTAATGTGAAGTTAGCGGCTAGTCACGGCAAACATATTCTCATCGAGAAACCCATAGCCCGCACTCTGGACGAAGCTCAAGAGATGGTGCGTATTGCCAGAGACGCAGGCGTAAAACTGATGGTTGCCGAGAATTACAGGTTCCTGCTGACCGTGGATAAAGCCCAGGAAATAATGAGCCAAGGCCGCGTCGGTGATTCCTTCGGCGAGCTTCGGCAAATCGAGCTTCAGGCGGAAGGTTACTCGCATCCGACCGAATGGCGCAAAAGCGCCGAACAAAACGGCGGTGGCGTCTTTATCGACGGCGGCATCCACTTCGTGGACATCATGCTCAGGCTCGGCGGTTTTCCGGAGTCCGTCTATGCCATTCAGCCGCCCCAACTGTTCACCGACGTCGAGGGCGAGGACGGCATCGTCATGACCGCACGACTGTCCGGAGGCGTGCCAGCAATCATCAATTTCTCCCGATCCACGCCAATACGAGAAAAACCGCCAATGGTGCATCTGACTGGAACGAAAGGGAAACTCAGTTTTGTGCCTTATGGGAGGGAACTGTCGGTTGAGACGCTCCAGGTGCGAAGGACTGTTAGAGTCGCTGCCCCTCGAAGAGGCGTGAGACAGATGGTCTCGGAATTTCGAGCCGCGATAGAGGAAGACCGCGAGCCAGTCATGTCTGGCCACGAGGCGATAAGAGACCTTGCGATCGTGCTTGCCGCCTACGAGAGCGCCCGCACCGGTCAGGTCGTGAACCTAAGCGAACCCCAATCATGACAGGTTCAATCCAATTCGTCCAAAGACCCGCCAATCCGCCACCGGAGCAAAACAAACAAGCGGAGGAACATGCTGAATTGTTGATCGTCCAGTGCGACTTCGACGGCACCATAACCACAAGCAATATCGGCGACGCCATTAAAGAGGCTTTCGGTCCTGAGGGTTGGACGGACTTGGAAGCAGAATACCAGGCAGGAAACCTCACTGCTGAGCAAAACACGATCCGCCAATTCGCAATGATCGACGCCGCGCAAGAGGACATCGAAGAGCTCGTCAAAGGTGAAGTCGTGATGAGGTTCATGTTTGACGAGTTCGTTCACCACTGTCATGGCGTCGGTATCAGGTTGGATGTGGTCAGCAGCGGACTGCACACCTATATTGATGCCATATTAAACATGCTGCTGTTCGATCACATACAGGTTCACGCCGGCCAGTCGGAGTTTACGTCAGAGGGCATTCAAGTCACGTACACAGGGCCGGACGGACAGAATCTGGATTCCGGATTCAAGGCGGCTTGGACCGACCAGTTCAAATCCGAGGGGCGTACAGTCGTGTACGTCGGCGATGGACGGTCAGACCTCGAGGCCGCGAAGAGAGCCGATCATGTCATCGCGACGTCCGGCCTCGCTGAGGAGATGACCCGACTGGGCTTGCCGTTTCACCCGTTCGAGAATTTCGAGCATGTCGGCGAGCGTGTGGAGGAAATCCGCGCGGAATTGGGAGGGGAAAATTAGTTAAGCCGGGTCACGGCCTAGGATTCCTGAAGATGTTCAGAAATCGTTCTTCGTAATACTCGAACGCTCCCCACTGATCAAGCTCGTGCTTCAATTCTTCGGGACTCCGGCCTCGCCCCACTTCCCGAAACATAGATTCGATGCGCTGAACCGCCGCAGTCGGCAGCCCGCCTACCGTTGGATTTGGGTCCAAAAGACCCCGGCTCATCATTTCATCAACATTCATGGCCGAAGAACTTGCGGTGAATTCGTACATGAATTTTAACAACGCAACATCCCAAAGTTCGTCCACGCCCACCATGACCACTGCCAGATTCTCTGATCGCGAGTCGAGATCGTCGCTAATTTTGTGCGCGATCTCTGCTGGCTCGCCGCCAATAATCTCCAGATTATCGGACTCGTTGCGATACTGATAGAGGATGCCAGGGCTGTTGGCGCCCAGACGATCGGCCAGGAACTGGAGGTACTCATAAGCTTCGTCACTGAACCCCTGCACTTTCAGCGCATAGTAGGGTGTAACGATTGTCGGTCGTTCGGCAATAACTTTCCCTCTTCTTACGACCCCTTCTCGATCGCCCGTGTCCGAGTCGGCATAAACTGGGGAAGTTACAACGAAGTAGTTGATGCTGGTCACGCCAAACGTCGCGAGGCTCTGTTTTGGGTAGCGCACGACATAGGTTTGTTCAAGAGCCTTCATCCAGTCTCCAGGTTCACGCAATTAGATTACCGCCTTCTTCTTCGCAGTCCCAGACCTATCAGGCCTACTAGGAATGCTGGCATTGTCAGGTCGCGAAGCCTTGCGTCCGCATATTGGGGCGCGTTGCAAGAACCCGCGGGAGGGGGAGATTCGTCCAGTTGGGGGCCTGCGGAACCTGCGGCCGGTTCTGGCGGCGGAGCGCCCGGGACATCTACCCTGGCCACCACAGGCGCTGCGGGAGTTGCTGTTGGAACCGATTCGGGAGCGGGTTCAGGCGTGGCGGTTGGCTCAGGTATCGCCGTGGGTTCTGGGGTCGGCGTTGGAGTGGTTTCGATTGACGCCACTACTTGCGACCCAGCCTGGGGGGTCAAAGTGAACAGCTGGACCTGAGCCCAGGGGACGGGAGTCGGCAACAACCTGTCCCTCGAAGGGGGCAGATAGTCGGGGGCTCCTATAGTTTCGCGCCACTGGTTCTCTAGCTCGACGCGAGTCAACCCATACACATCCTGGATCGCGGCGTTATCATTTTTCCCTGTCTTCATCGTCGCCATTAGTTCTCGCATCATGGCTGGGCCATATGCCGCGACCATGAACTTCACAATGCTCCGCGCTTGACCATAGAAGATAATCACATCCTCAGGGTCTCCGGGAAGAACCGGCATGGATGTGATGGGAAGAAGCCTTCCGGTTGCCAGAGCAAATTCCAGAGCGATATCGTACGAGAATCCGGGGTCGATGTTTCCAAATTCAGCCAAGCCCTCATCCAGCCATGAGGGCACGTTTCCAAGCACACTGTCGCCGGCCCGGTGAGTTAGGATGTGAGTAACTTCGTGAGATGCTGTGCCTTTCGCGCCAGTTCCACCGCCCAGCACGAGTAGCGTGCCAAGGTTGGTGAAAGCCTGACCTTCGGTTATCAATTCTCTGCGAATGGTCGATGATCCGGGAGGCAGCGCTTCCAACATTTCTTTTACGTTGTTATACATGGTGACCCGAATTGGGATCGTGATATCTGCCCCTAAGATCGGACCCATAGTATCCAAAGTTTCGATAATCGAATCAAGGATTATCGTTGCCCTGGTCTTGACCGGGCCATGAAACGCGACCGCGACCGGGCCTTCTTCTACTTCCTCCCATTCAAATCGAGCATCAAAGTAGATGAACTCTTGGCGCTCTGTGTCCAGACGATTGCCTTCTGAGTCCTCGATCTCGAGGTTGAAAGTGATAATCGTTCCGGGCGGAATGTACCGGGCGCTCGTGTTCGTTCTCCAAAATAGCTCGGAATCGACTAGCTCGGCCTGCTCGAAGTCGAGATACTCATATGACCCTCTGGTTTGCTGACCTATCCGAAACCTAACGGCAATGCTGTCGATGTCGTTGTCGCTCTGGATCTGGGCTTTGAACCTCATGCCGTCCGGAAATTCACTGCTGACGCTTATGGACAGGACTTCGATTACGCCCTCGTTAGCGTTGGCGATTCTGAAGCTGGTTACCGAAATTACGGCACTCAACGTCGCCAACACTGCCAGCACGAGCATACGGCTGGACTTATTCGATGTAATAGTCCGGCCTTTAGTAATCCAATGAGGTCGCCACATCAATTTCCCACTACCTAAGCCAACGGTGTTGTGTCACTCGAATCATGTTCATGGCCGTCCTCCAGGTCGATCTCTATCCCGACGGCCTCCAACACCCTCTGGACAAACACAGATTCCGGAACAGCCCCTGTGAACGACACGCTGTTGTTGATCACCGTTTGAGGGACGCCTCGGACGCCATATGCCTGCGCGAGTTGAGGGTACTCTTGCACCTCTACTACGTCGGCTGTAACGAAAGAGGATTCCTGTGCGATTGCGTGGGCGACCCGGCCCACGGTAGGACAATACTGTCAAGTGGGCGTCACGAACACCTGGATGTGAACGTCCTCCGTGACTTTCGCAAGGGCCGCGAGAGCGGCCTCACTCAGGCCGGATATCTGCGTAGACGCCGCAACGATTGCATCCAACAGAACTGGAAACTCAAATCCCGACGGCAGGCCATAAAACTTGGCCGCGCTGTCGTCCGAGTTGTGGACGATGACTGCAGGTATTTTGTCGACGCCGAGAGAATTCGCAATTTCGGATTCTCGATAAAAATCCACCATCTCGAGTTCGATTTTCGACGAGAGCGCAACAACCTCTCCGATGAGGTCTTGAGTTGTTGGGCAGGATGGGCACTCACGTCCCGGAATCATCAGACCGCCAATCGGGTTGTGAGTCACTAAGGTCATCTTGACGTCACCCGTTAACTCAGATTCAAACCGTTGCCGGATGGCCTCTTCGTCTTGTGGTTGCAGTATTGGCATGGGGTGGTTCCTCGGAATAAAGCATATGTCGTGCGTGACCGCCGCCTGGTTCACCAGGACGGGTAAAATAATTGTAGCCTAAGTCCGCATCGCTGGGCTACTCAGATTTGCGAAATGTGGCCGCTGCGTGCAGCAATCTGTGTCCCGTGGTGATCATAGCCAAACCGGCAATCACACCCAGAACCACCAAAAGAACCACGGGCGCCCAATGACCAATTACCAAACCTCCAACCATCAGAAACACTCGCTCGGTCCGAGTCATGACTCCAACTTTGTTTTCGATGCCAAGCCCTTCTGACCTGGCCCTCACATAACTCACCATGACCGATCCTGCTAGGGCGAGGTACACCAATACCACTCCCTGGTTATCGTCGCGAGCGAGGTAGTATGCCAAAAGTCCCAGAAACACGACTGCTTCGGATATTCTATCAATCGAAGAGTCAAGAAGCGCTCCGAATGAAGACACCGTTCCTGAGGCGCGAGCCAAAGCGCCGTCGAACAAGTCGAACACGCTTGAGAAAAGGAGAATCGCGCCGGCGCCCCAGAACTGACCGATCGACGCCAGGTACGCCGCAGAACCCGCGATCACCACGCCGAAGACAGTGAGGGCGTTGGGGGTGACTCCCAAGCGCCCCAGCATCAGGGCAATTGGTGTCCCCATGTTGTCTGTAAACATTCGCTTGGCGTCTTCTCGACCTAGCATCAGAGTAACCCGTGCCTCGACCTCGGAGGATTAAGCGCTCTTGGCTGACTCACGACAACAGTGATTGCGAGAGCGCCGTTTTCGGCTCGTCCAAAAATTGATGGTAGTAGTCCATCACACGTCTAGCTACACGATCCCATCGGAATTCGTCTGCTCGGAGCGCCCCGTTAGACGACAGCTGCGCTCGAAGCTCAGGGTCACGAAGGAGGCTTGCTATCGCATCCGCCAATTGCTCGGCGTCTTTTGGAGGAACGAGCAGCCCATTCAAGCCGTGATCTACTACGCTGGCATATCCTTCGATTTCGGTGGCCACGACCGGCACGCCTGCGGCCATCGCCTCCAAGAGGACGATACCAAAACTCTCTTTTCCGGTGGCTGGTGAGCAAAATATGTGAGCTGATTTGAAGTACCGGGCGACGTCATAGTCAGAGACGTTTCCCGCGAAAACAACATCGGTCAGGTTGTGTTCGCTCATGATCCTGAAGGAGTCATCATCCGGTTTGCCTGCGCCAACCACGACGAGTCTCAAATCAGGCCAATCCCACCTCAATTTGCTATAAGCCTCAAGCGCATATTTCAGGCCTTTGCGCTTTTCCAGTCTGCCCAAGAACAAAAGGTTTGTCTTGCCATCCATCAATTCAGGGAATGGATCCGCAGAGGCAAAATCGTCCACATTTATCCCGTTGGGAATTATGTCGTAATCTGACGGGAAGTGGGTGTTGATAAACTCGTAGGCCGGGTTGGAGACAGCAATCTTGCCGTGCAGCCTCCTGAACAAAGGCATTGCCAGCTTATTGCCTCCCATGCCCCAAAGTTTCGTGCCCCGGTACGTATGGAATGTGCCGATGGTCACTGCGTCAACCGAATTCACAAGGCTTAAAACGCCGATGGGCACGAATCCGGCGAATGGCTCGTGTAGGTGGATGATGTCAAATTTCTGTTCCTGCAGTACGGTCTTGATAAATGGCCTAAGCCAGACAGAAAAAGACACTCGAGCAATGGAGCCGCCGCTAGGAATCGGAACAGGCCGGCCCATGGGTATGAAATCGGGGTCTGTGATGCCTTGCAGCGAGGAACATGGAGCCACAATTTTGACATCGTGTCCCCAGTCTCGGAACTTGTCTGCCAACTTGTTGATGTGACTGGTTACTCCGCCATGAAACGCGTGGTCGTAAGGGGAAATGAACCCGACCTTCAAAGAGCGATGCATACACTCCCTTTCGATCTAATCGGTCTCCTCCACCAATCGCCCAACTGGTTTCTCGCCGATTGAGTGCTGGCAGCTTTGCGCCGACTTTTCGCTATTTTATATTCAAACCACTAAAATGGCTAGCCGACTGGATGTCACAACTGAGCCACCTAGCGCTCTTCGCAAACCGAACGCCCCGCAGCAGTCGGAATCTGGCACGGGGCGCAGTCGTTTCAGTTGGAATCAGGACAGGATTCAGTTTTCATTGCCGACGATGAATTCCTCCACCATGTCATACGCTTGTGAGTCCGTGTACTGCACAGGAGGAGATTTCATGAAATACGCCGATGGGCCAAGAATGGGGCCCGACAATCCGCGGTCTTTCGCGATCTTGGCGCATCGTATCGCATCGATGACAACGCCAGCAGAATTGGGGCTGTCCCAGACCTCTAGCTTCAATTCGACGTTCAGCGGCACGTCTCCAAAGCTGGTTCCCTCAAGTCTGATGTATGCCCATTTGCGGTCCGAGAGCCAAGGAACGTGGTCGCTGGGGCCAATGTGAACATCATCGGCGTCCAGGTTGTATTCGAGTTGAGACTTGACAGAATTTGTTTTTGAAATCTTCTTGGAAACCAGCCTCTCACGTTCGAGCATGTTCAGGAAATCTGAGTTGCCTCCGAAATTGAGCTGGTAAGTGTGATCAAGTCGAACACCTCGATCCATGAATAGCCGAGTGAGGACCCTGTGAATTATGGTCGCGCCAACTTGAGACTTAATGTCATCGCCGATGATCGGCGACCCGGCCTCGCGGAATCTCTTCTGCCAATAGTCGCCTTCGCCACTGGCAACAAATACTGGCATGCAGTTGATAAACCCAGTCCCTGCCGACAATACCTGCTCAACATACCATCTCGTCGCTTCTTCAGAACCTACGGGCAGATAGTTGATGACCACATCCACTTCGCGCTCTTTCAGGATTCCTGAAATATCATCAGTGGGACCCGGCGCTATGTCGATGACTTCCGACATATATAGTCCAACGCCGTCGTGGGTCATCCCGCGTTGGACTTTGACTCCGGCATTTGGCACGTCGTGGAACTTCACGGTGTTGTTGGGTTCGGCGAAAATTGCTTCGGATACGTCCAATCCAACTTTGTTGGAATCGACATCGAAAGCCGCCACCACTTTAATGTCCCCGATTCCGTATTCGCCCAATACTGGGTGCATGATTCCCGGAATCGTATCTGAAGACGTGGCGTCCGAATACTTTTCGATTCCTTGGACCAGGGATGACGCACAGTTCCCTACCCCGATGATTGCTACTTTAATCTCTCCCAAGTTTTACCTTCCTCCCGTTAATCGAACTAAAAATGGATGCCTCGATTTTTCAGCAAAATACGATGCTTAACTACCACAATTACGGGCAATTTTATTTATTGGAGCATCCTGGCCGATTGTAACAATTCCACGCACGACGAACAAGTCAGCCCGTTCTTGAAAGCAAGTTTTGGGGCTGTGTCGTTGACTGGTTGGGTCGCCGGTGTTAGCATCCCGTGAGCGGTAAATCCGCTGATATTTCAAGTCAATTTAGAACGAGCTTAGATATGCAGGTGGCGCAACGATTGTCCGAAAAGACGCCGTTTTACTACGGATGGATCGTGCTGTTTTCGGCGGGAAGTTCGCAGTTCGTAAGAAACGCAGCCGCAAGTTTGACTTTAGCCGTTTTTATCTACCCCATATCTGAGGAATTGGGCTGGAGTCGGACACTAATCGCCGGAGCCGCAAGCGTCGGCGGACTGGCGGCCTCTGGGGCTTCCCCTGTCGTTGGTTGGATGGTCGACAAGTATGGAACTCGAATCGTTCTCACGATCAGCATCCTGGTTTTGGGACTGTCAACGATGTCCCTAGCCTGGGCGACTGCGCCGGTCGCTTTTTACATCGCATATGGCATCGGCAGGGTGATCTTCAACAGCTCAATCCAGATCGCCTCATCAGTCGTCGTATCGAGGTGGTTTATAAGGAAGCGCGGAAGAGCGTCAGGCCTACTGAGTATGACTCACGCAATTGGCATGACACTTTTCCCCTTGATAGCTTCATTGGTGATTCTTTACCGCGACTATCAAACAGCGTGGATCGTTTTGGGGCTGACCGCCTGGATAATTGCTCTATTGCCGGTCTCGTTATTAATCGCCGAGACTCCCGAATCTGTGGGCTTGAGACCGGACGGAGACCGTGATCACGACGAGTCAGAATCAGGCGAATCGACTGTGCCTGAAGAGCCGGCATGGTCTGTGCGTCAGGCAGTCCGAACGCCGGCGTTGTGGTTAATTGCGTCGAGTGTCGGGATGCTGTTTATCATTCATTCTGGCGTAAACATCCATCTTGTCGCCTACCTGCGGGACCAGGGATTGAGCGAAGCTATCGCAGCGTCGGCCATCAGCGTGACGGCGATGCTAATGGCGGTTGGAAGCGTCGCATGGGGGTGGGTCGTCGAACGCCTGCCTGCTCGATTTGCCCTCGCCGGAGTTGCGTTGATAATGGCGGTGGCATCACCGGCGTTCATAACAGCCGACACTGTCGCCGAAGCCTACATTTATGCCGGACTTTTCGGATTCGCCCTCAGCGGTCTGCTAGTGGTTCCGCCCGTCGCCTACGCGGATTATTATGGCCGACGATCCTTGGGAACAATCCGAGGCATCACGGAGCCATTCATGTCCCTCGGGCAAGCCGTCGGCGCGGTGACATCTGGTCTGATATATGACGTGACTGACAGTTACACAATCGCGTTCTGGACATTTTCCGCAATCGGAATCGTGACAGCTATTGCGGTTATTTTGGCGCGCCAACCTACCCAGACTGCAACTACCGTTGCGGTTACGAGAACGCAGATAAAATAGGGGCTGGCCTACAATCAGCCTGCCCCTATTTGGATTCATCGTTCAGGTCAGGTTAGCTTGAGCCGGGGCCTCTCTCCATTGAGTACGGCTGCCATCTGCGCAAGTCTGTATTTGCAAGCACCGACGGGTTGACGCACGTGCGGGGCCAGCGACCGGAGAGAACAAGAGTCACCTCCTGCCCTACGCGCCGCTGTGTCTCAGGGGCCATTCGCTGTGACGCCGAAGCCACATGGGGCGTCAGGGTCACGTTGTCCATCTGGAGCAAGGGGTTTTCAAGATCAGGTGGCTCCTGCTCTAAGACGTCCAGCCCGGCCGCCGCAATCCATCCTTCTTGCAACGCTTTGATCAATCCAGACTCTTCCACGGTTGGGCCGCGACCGTTGTTTATGAACAACGCAGTGGACTTCATTTGTCGAAAGTGTTCTTCGCGCATCATGTGGTGAGCTTCGGCGGTGGACGGCGCGTGCATCGACAGAATGTCTGACCGTTCAAGCAGTTCGTTGTATCCCACAGGCTCCACGCCGGCGGCAGTCATTGTAAGTTCTTCGATGTAGGGATCATACGCGATCATACGGACGCCGAATCCGACTGCCCTGACGGCGGTGGCGCGGGCCACATGACCGAACGAAATAAATCCCAGCGTTTGGCCCATCAAACGAGGATAATTGGAGAGCAATGGGCGGCCTTCGGCCCATCGACCGTCTCGAACGTATTTGTCCATTGTGAGCAGACGTCGGTAGGTCGCAAGAATCATCATTATGGTGTGGTCAGCGACTTCTTCGATGAAAGTGTCAGGGACATTGGTGACCGGAATGCCCTTTTCAGTTGCCGCAACTACGTCCACGGTGTCGGCGCCAACACTGCCCAGCGAGATCACTTTGCAGTTATCGAGATTCTCGATGATATTTCTGGTGATTCGTCTGCCTCTAGCGATCAGAGCGTCGGCGTCTCGAGCCGCCTCAATAAACTCTTCCTCTGTCTCGGCAGTGGTCTCAACGATCTCCGCCCCTATGGTGCTGAGAGTCTCCATCTCAAGCTCATACGACCCTCCGGCCAGATCGAACGTCGGACCAGTGGGCCGTTGAGTGATTACTTTGAAGTTCGCCAAATCGAAACCCCTCTCAAAAATAATTGTTGGCGCCTGTCCAATAATTGGGCAACGCTGTTCATGAATGTGGCCACCAACAGGATACGTAACTGCGAATCGGATGTCCAGAGTCACAACTTAGGCAAGTTGACACTCTTGCGGCCCTTTGCTAGCATGAGGAAAGAGTGGAAGATAGTACACATAGACGGCACGGACGTAGCGTTCTTTTCCACGGTATCAGAGGCGCCTTTGTTGGGCGCTTTTTGTTTTTCTACGAATGAACTCTCCCTCAGCTATCATTTTGGCCGCAGGTCAGGGAACTCGCATGCGGTCCCGCACGCCCAAAGTGCTTCATAAATTGTGCGGGCGGGAAATGGTCAGTCTCGTGGCCGACGCCGCCATGCAATCTGGCCTGAGCCCGATCGTGGCAGTCCTGCCTCCTGCGTCAGAGGCCTACACTCAGGCGCTCGGCGATTCTGTATCTCATGTTGTGCAGAATGAACCCCTCGGCACGGGACACGCCGCGCTTCAGGCCAGAGATAGTTTGAAATCCGTTGACACAATTTTGATCCTAAATGGAGACGTCCCGCTGATCAGGCCTGAGACGATTCAGGCGCTTGTGACGAAGCACACAGACACAAAATCCACACTCACACTGCTGACATCCACCAAGACGCTGCCTGACGGCCTGGGACGCATCGTCCGGTCTGAAGACGGAACCGTAAAGGCAATCGTGGAGGAGCGCGTTGCTGATAGGGTGGCCCTCGATATCAGCGAAATAAACTCAGGCATCTACTGCTGCCGGGCGGAATGGCTCTGGGAGTCGCTCCCTAAACTTGAGAAATCCAGCACTGGCGAAATATTCCTCACCGACCTGGTGGCTTTGGCCGTGGACGAAAAACTGCCGGTCAGATCAATGCAGGTCGAAGATGGTAGTGAAGTTCTGGGGATCAACACACGGATCGAGCTGGCAAGGGCTGAAGGATTGCTCAGACACAGGATCAGAGAGAAATGGATGCTTAATGGCGTTTCAATGCCTCATCCTGAATCGGTTTACATCGACTCGAACGCGCAAATAGGCATAGACACGATCATTCAGCCTAACACTCACATCCGGGGCGCTACCTCTATTGGAGAGGGCTGCGAGATCGGCCCAAACTCCATTGTGAGCAATTCTTCAATTGGGCAAGACTGCAAAATCACCTCATCCGTGATCGAACAGGCGACTCTCGAAGACGCGGTCATCGTCGGCCCTTTCAGTCACATGAGACCCGGAGCGCATCTTGAATCTGACGTCCACATCGGCAACTACGGCGAAGTCAAAAACAGCCGAATAGGCCGAGGAACCAAATCCGGTCACTTCAGCTACATCGGGGATGCCGATGTCGGAGCTAACGTCAATATCGGCGCAGGCGCTATCACTTGCAACTATGACGGCGACAACAAAAACCGGACGATTATTGAGGATGGCGTGTTTATCGGCAGCGATTCTATGTTGGTCGCCCCATTGCATATAGGCGCCAACGCTCGAACTGGAGTCGGCTCAATTGTCACGAAAGACGTTCCGGCAGGCGCAAGCGCGATCGGAGCGCCCGCACGAATAATAACCAACGGACAAAAACAGCCCCAGTAAGGAAGTAGATTAACAACCTGGTCGTGTTTTGACACGACATTCACCAGGAATACATCAATTGGATACTGACAGCACCTACTCAGCATTATCTTTGGCGATTTCAGTCGCCGTATTCGCCTTGACTGAAATCGCCGCTTCTTCTATCGCTATGGCAATCCGATCCCATGCTGGGATTCTCACTCCTGACCGAGACAATTCCGCCAGCAGACTTGCTCCACTGTTAAAGATTCCGGCTGGTCCCACCGCCCCTCTCAGACTGGTGAACCTTGCCTCCGTAGCCGCGGTGGTATTGTCCACAGCAGCGCTAGTTTCGTCTGTTTCTGGAACCAGATGGCTCTTAATCGCCATCGCGGTCGCCGGCATGTTGGGCCTGCTCGGACTTCTGTTGGCAATCTGTCGCAGCGCGGCAAACGTTTGGACAGATCGGATTTTCGCCTTCGCTTCTCTCGCTGCGAGGGTGGTGTCTTATCTCCTATATCCTCTGTTAATCTTTCAATCCAAGTTGCTGAAGGGATTTAACGCATCAACCGAACCTGACAACGGATCATCGGGCGAACTGACGCTTGACGTAGAATTGGGTGTCGCGCCGGCAGGTGAACCGCTGGACGAACACGAAGTCAGGATGATCCGGGGCGTCGTAGAGTTGGACACAACTGTCGCTCGTGAAATCATGGTTCCGCGGGTTGATATTGAAGCGGCGGAATCTGGCACTCCTGTCCGGGTTTTGGCAGAGCAGATGGTCGCTGGAGGCCACAGCCGGATTCCCATATACGATGTCGACCTCGACCATGTCAAAGGCGTCGCCCACGCCAGGGATATTCTCCAGTACCTACTAAACGACGACCAGAACGACGGGTTGTCTGTGGGCAGTGTGACCAGGCCTGTGCTGTTCATTCCCGAATCCAAGAGCCTCGAAGAACTATTGGACGAGTTCCAGGCCAAACGGGTTCACCTGGCAGTGGTGATTGACGAGTATGGCGGAGTTTCAGGAATCGTCACGATCGAGGACCTGCTTGAGGAAATCGTAGGCGAAATCCGGGATGAGTTTGACGTCAACGAAGATATTAGTGTAATGAAACCGGTCGGCAACAACCAGTATCTGATTGACGCACGTATGAGCATCGATCAGCTAAATGAAGATCTCAATTCTTCCGTCGAGAACGATGGGTTCGACACCGTTGGCGGGTTCGTATTCGACAGAATGGGCAAAATCCCCGTGGTGGGCGACACAGTCGCCTATGATGGCATTCGCATCGAGGTTCTGTCCACTGTAGGCAGGCGACTCAAGACTCTCAAGGTAACTCGATTGTGAGTTAGATTTTGCCCTCCCGAGTCACCATCTTCGGTCACTCTACCATTTGTTGATGCGCCAGTCGACGAGGGTGTCTCTCGCCAACTCGTGATCGAACCGCATAGGCAATCGGCAGCGATTCTACACTTCCACGCAACCCCAGCCAGTGCGCTATTCTCCCTCTAATTTCAAGGCAATAAGTCATGGCTGACGACAGTGTCGGACGCTTTCACCAATGGCCCGCAGGTATCTTGTGCGGCTGGAACTTTCGGCGAGTCCGAATCGCAATGCCGCTCTCAATCGAGACATATTCTTTAAGCAAACTCATCGCACATCTATTGGTTGTGATACTAATTCTGACTAAGCGATACAGCTGATCATGTCGTAACCGTGTCGCAAAACTCGCTGATCCGGGTTTTATCGAATATTACGAACACGAGAATGCCCCTGACATTACTGCCAGGGGCATTCGTCCTTCAGCGTTATCAACCCGGAAAGCCGGGGCGAAGCATTACTTCTTTACTTCACTTCGAGTACTACCAAAGGAGTGGTAGCAGATGAACCTTTGTTACCGACGGCCTTGAGCGTGTAAACGCCGGCTTCAAACGGGTTCGACGTTGTCGAAGTGAACGCGCCGTCATCGTTGGAGATTCCGCCAGAGATGATCCGACCGCCAGCCGTAATGGAGAATGGCTCGCCAGGTCCGAATCCTGCGCCCCAGAACTCGATATCTTCGCCGACTGCCGTCGCTGCGACAAGCACGCTCGAATCAACGGAATGCACTGGGACTGCATTATCCACTATGCGGACAGGCGCGCTGGCTCTACTTCCGTTCAAACCAACGGCTAAAATAGCCCTGAGACCAGGGGCGCGAGCCAAGCTGCCCGCAGCGCCGCCAACCTGGTCAAAATCCATCTTGAACGACCCTGCTTCGTTAGCAGAAAGCTGAGCTCCTCGGGCTCCTCCGAGAATGATCTGTAGGTTTTGGTCCACTTTAAGCATCAGGGTCACAGGCTCGCCGCCCTTGAACCCCGAACCCCAAACTGTGAACCCATCGCCTTTTGCGGCAATGGCGTTTTTACTTACGTTAATGGCGGCCTCGGGTGAAACGCCACTCTTGCCATCGGCGCCATCGGCTCCTGCGGCGCCGTCCAAACCTGGGGCACCTGGAGGTCCTGGGTTGCCGGGATTACCCGGGAAACCTGACAGACCTGGCAGACCTGCCGAACCAGGAGGACCCTGGAAGCCTTGTGCCCCAACATTACCGGGATTGCCAGGCGCTCCAGAAATGCCTGGAAGACCAGGTTCACCCCCCACCCCTTGACACGCAACTAATGCGAAGACGAATACTGAGGAAAGCAGGGCGACCATTATACCCTTCCTAGGGAAACGCTTTCTCATCTGACCCCCTCTCTATAATTCAAATGAATTCCAAGCCATCGGCTTTATATTTTGCCACTCGGTGACAACCGGACACGCAAAGACTTCGCCGGGATTAACGGCGAGGTACAACAGCGGGCTAATCATATTCATCACAGCTTGGGATGTCAACCCCTTTTCTCGACTGGTTTGCCCGCACAATCTTTGTTATTGATGCCTGACTTTCGTCCGCAACATTGTCTAACAATCGTTCAGGCTGTTATATTGAAAATGCAATTTGCCCCCGTAGCTCAGCGGATAGAGCACTGGCCTCCGGAGCCAGGGGCGTGGGTTCGAGTCCCGCCGGGGGCACTCTGCTTTGAATATTCACATGCCTATGAATCTTTCCAGCGCGTTGGCGCTTCTGAAATCCGTCCGAACCCCAGTTCCTGGCAAAGCGTTTTGTATGCGCTTTCATTTGCGCCAACCCACTCGAGATCATCTAATGTTTCGGTGATAGGCACGTCTAATCTCAGCATTGCGAGAGCCTTGTACAGCGCAACTTCGTCCTGCGCCGCGCTTAAATTCTCTGCGAGGCCTTTCGCTCCTCGTGGAGCAGGGTTCCAGGCCGCTGGATCTGCAGGAATGTCCTCCACGTGACTAAACTGCGAAAGGACTGTTGACGTGCCCTTTGCTCCCCAGCGCGCCACGCCCGGAATCCCGTCCGCCGCATCTCCAACCAACGCTAGATAGTCGGGGATGGAAGTCGGTTGCACGCCGAATTTTTCGATCACACCATTTTCGTCTGTGACGATTTTCTTTCGACGATCCAGGCAGACAACATCCTGCCCTGACACCATCTGGCACAGGTCTTTGTCAGGAGAGCAGATAATTACCTGGCTCACACGATCATCTTCGGCCCATCGAGCGGCGGCTGTGGCGATCGCGTCGTCTGCCTCGAACTCGGTCATGGGCCAAACTACAATTCCCATTGCCGTTACGGCGCGCTCAGCCAATTCAAACTGAGACAGAAGTTCCTCAGGGGTTCCTTCTCCGCTCTTGTAACCGTCGAACATTTGGTTGCGGAAAGATTCGATTACGTGGTCGAAAGCGCATGCGACATGAGTGACATCGTCTTCCCTCAACAGAGCCAGGAAGCTCTGCATCAGGCCACGAACCGCCGCCACTGGCCTACCATCAGGCGAGTTCATAGGCGGCATCGCAAAGTGTGCGCGAAACAACTCGTAAGTTCCGTCAAGAAGATGAATTTTCAAGTCCCTGAGCTCCATACTCTAACAAATCAGATCGGTTTTCAGCCTAGAACCAGTTGTCTTTTGCAACCACGTTTTTCAGCGCCCCGCCATCATTGAATCGAACGCAGTTTTCGATGAACAGGTCGGTTCGCCGATCATCAAGGTAGGGTCCTGCTCCAGCGCAGTGAGGCGTGATGATTACATTGGACATCGACCACAGCGCATGGTCAGACGGCAATGGCTCCACCTGGAAAACGTCCAGCGCCGCTCCTCGTATCTCACCGGCCTCAAGGGCCGTCACAAGGTCGTTCAGGATGGTCGTCGCGCCCCTGCCTATGTTGATGAAATGACCGCCGCGGCTCATCCGTCGGAAAAACTCGGCGTCGAACATGCCCTGGGTTGCGGGCGTTTCTGGAACGGTCACGATGACAAAATCCGCCTCTGGCAATATCTCGCCGAGAGAATCGGGAGTGTAAAGTTCAGCAACGCCGGGAGGTTTCTCCGTCACCCGCGGGTCAACTGCCAGCACATTCATTCCGAACTCGGCGCAAAGGCGCGCCGTCTCGCCGCCGATGCCACCCACGCCGATTATGACTACGGTGGAGTCGGGCAGGTTGATAATCTCGTATGAGGAGTCCCACTCGCGGCGCATTTGTTGCTGAACGTACACATGAAGGCCCCTGGCGAAGGCAAGCACGAACGACATGATGTGATTGCTAATGTGGTCGTTGTAAATGTCACGAGTGTTCGTGACTTCGACTTCGCTGTCGATAAGGGCCTGGTGATAGTACCCTGCCCGTGGTCCAGCCTGGGGACATGCGATCCATCGGAGTTTTGTGGCGCGCTCGAAAACCTCCGGCACAATGTCGCCGAATGCAGCATCAGCCTCCTCAATCATTTCCATCGCCTCGCCGGTAGAGTTGGCGACGTTGATTTCAATGTCGGGTATCGCCTCTCGCAACTTTGCGGGCCACGCGTCAATGTGGGAACGTCCGCTCTCTCCTACGGCACGTAAAATCAACAAGTTGAAACCCATGTGAAGTTCTCCTGACCGTTGTATTTGTGGCGTCAGTTTAGGCAGGAGTCCATCGAGTGTCAACCGAATTGTGCGAGAGTAGTAGAAGCCCGCGGTGTTAGCGAGTGCGAGGGTTGAGAACGTCGTTCAGCGCGTCCCCAAGCAGGTTCCAAGCCAATACCAGAGTCCAGGCGACAAGCCCAGGCGCCAAGAGCATCCAGGGCACCTCTCGCAACGCGCTGAGGCTTCCGGCCTCCAACAGCATTGTGCCGAGGCTTGGCCTCGGAGGTTGGACACCAAGACCAAGGAAACTCAGTATGATTTCTGTGCCAACGAGTGCCCCCATGCCCATACTGACTGTGACGACAACAGGGCTAATCGCATTCGGGAGGAGGTGCACGAACAGGATGCGGGGCGTCGATGCGCCGACCGCTTGAGCCGATTCTACAAACTGCGTTTGCATCAGAGCCAGCACTTGGCCTCGCACCAGCCGAGCCATGCCAATCCAACTGAAGGAAACCAACGCAATCGATATGGCGAAATAGTCGACGATCCCCGACTTGACGATACCGTCCACAACCGTATTGTCTTCCAACCATCTCACCCATTCAAGAATTCTTGGGCGCAGGGTCGCGGCAATAAGTATCATCAAAAATATGTCTGGGAACGATGAAAACAATTCCCCAACACGCATTATGACCGCGTCGATTTTCCGCCTGAAGTATCCTGACACCAAGCCCAGCGTGACGCCAATCACTATGCCTCCAGTGCCCATCACGACTAACGTGATAATCACCGTATTTTGGATTCCCCACAATACTCTGGTCAGGACATCCCGACCTTTTAAATCAGTTCCTGCGAGGTGATCCCAACTCGGAGGTTTTTTGATTGAGCGGTAATCCTGGTCAGTGTAACCATATGGCGCAACTAGCGGGGCGAATATCCCGCCGACGTAAATTATCGCCAGCACGACCATACAAGCGACCCCTATTTTTTTGCGGATGAGCCTCGCCCATGCTCGTGATAGGTGCCCTTTCGACTTATGTTGCAGGTCCTCTGCGATAAGTTCCTGTACCGCCATCGATTATCCGCCCACGCTAGTTGTACCTGATTCTAGGATCCATGAATGAGTATGCGATGTCCGCGAGGAGATTGGCGATTACGAAAGCCGAGGCGCCAATTAACGTGGCCCCCATGATGATCGGGTAATCGCGCTGCCATATCGCTTCAATCACCAGCCGCCCGACGCCAGGAATTCCGAGGATTTGCTCAACAATGAATCCTGTGCCCAACATCCCAGCCAGCGCGAATGCCAATATCGTCACAATCGGAATCATGGCGTTTTTGAGCACGTGCCGGAAGTCCACAGCAATTGAGGACAACCCTTTGGCGTGAGCGGTTCGAATGAAGTCCTGGCCCATAACATCAAGTGTGCTCGCTCGCATCATCCGGGCCATGCCCGCGATTCCTGGAAGCCCCATGGTGATCGCCGGAACTATTATGCGAACGTCCCAGAACCCTCCCCATCCTGAACAGGGCAATAAGTCTGTTTTCAGGCAGACGACCCATAAAACCGACGGGACGCTCACCATGATAGGCACAGACATGATGACCACGGTAAACGACACAGTCACCGGATCTTTCCAACTCCCTTGATGATGCGCGATCCAGAAACCCAGCGGCAACCCAAACCCCACGGTCAGAATCATTGCTGCTATGTTTATCCGGAACGACACCCACATTTTCTGGGCCAAAAGCGGTCCTACTGCACGTCCGCGATACCTGTAACTCTCGCCAAAGTCGCCATGAAGCGCGTCCCAGACATAGTTGACATACTGAACAGCGAACGGCTTGTCCAATCCGAATTGTGCTTCGAGATTTTTGGTGACCTGAGAATCCGGCTCGTATCGAGCGCCCAACATCACCTGCACCGGATCGCCAGGCACGATCCGGCCCATCGCGAACGTCACCAACGACACTGCGAGGAGCAAGAATGGCAACCACAACAGCCTTCGCGCTATGTAAATCCACATCTAAAAAATTCCAGTCGTTTCGGAATCATGAGTTTAATAAAATGGCAGGGCTTCCCACATCGCACAAATGCGTTCGACTCCGGAGGGCTTATATAACATTACGAGCGCGAGTCGGCACCGGATTAGTTCGGCCACCAAGACCGCTAGCAACGTCGCAAAGCATATCCGCGACTCAACCAAAAGGCAACCGGCCTCGGAACTCAGTGAGTCCCGGGGCCGCGAAGATCGACGGTGTCGCCAAATACTACTTGAAGTGCACCTGCCGCAGTTTTGGCAAGATCATCGGGGTCACCCGATAGTCCTGGACGTCCGGCTTGATCAGCACGTACCGCTCGCCGGTGAACCAGAGAGGCACCCATGCCGCATCCTCGATGATGAGTCGCTCTGCCTCATGATACAAAGCGACTCTCTGCGCCGCGTCGGGCTCGATGCGGGCATCTTCCAGCACCGAATCGACCAGCGGGTTCGAGTAGCCCCCGTGGTTGATTGAGCTTTCCGAATGGAACAGGATGTCCAGGAAGTCCTGAGGGTCCGGATAGTCGGCTTCCCAGCCGAGTCCAGCGAACGCTTGGAACTTGTTGGCGTTCAGGTCCTGGAGGTACGTGGCCCATTCTACCTGTTGAATCTCGACCTCTACACCCAATTCCTGTTTCCACATCTCGATGACGACCTCGAGATCGAGGCCAATCGTCCCGCCTGTGCCAGGCACGGTTATGACGATGCGAGGCCGGGTATCGGCGTCGGCGTATGCTGATTCGGCCAGCAACTGTCGGGCCAGCTCTCCATCGTATGAGAGACCGACCAAGTTCGGATTATAGCCTGGGAATCCCGGGGGCAACACGCCATATGCAGGCTCGACAAGTTCAGATAACACTTCCGTCGCTATCAACTCTTTGTCAATGGCATGGTTGAGCGCTTTCCTGAATTTGGCGTCATCGAACGGAGCCTCGTTGGTGTTAAATCCAACGTAGGATACGCTGAAATCAGGAGGCGCGACGACCAGTTCACGGTTCAGATCCTCGCTTGGGTCTAGCACCCGGTCAAGGTCGAACAGGCCAACGCCCGTGATGTCGATTTCGTCGTTCTCATACATCGCCATCGACTGGCCGCCGGCCAGGTTCATGAAAACGGTGTCGACGAACGGCGGTTCGCGGTAGTAGTTCTCATTACGCTCCAGAATAATCCGCTCTCCGATGCGATATTCCTTCAAGCGGAAAGGCCCGGAGCCATTGAGGTTGTCTGTCCAGTTACGGCCGCCAGATTCGACGTTTTCCTGATCCAGAACATAGGCTGTCGGATAGGTCAGCTTGGCGAGGAAGTAGGCTTTCGGAGCGTCGATAGTTATCTGAAGCGTCAGAGTGTCGATGACCTGGATTCCCGATATATTAGTCACTGTGCCGTCCAGCACGTCTTGCAGGCCTACTATGTCACCCAGGTATGTGTCTGCCACCGGAGATGCGGTGTCTGGACTCGCTGCGCGCTCAATCGACCATTTGAAATCGTCTGCGGTGATTGGCTTGCCGTCGTGGAATTTGGCTTCCGGCCTAATGTGGAACGTGTAAACTGTTCCGTCTTCGCTGATATCCCAACTTTCAGCTACGTCGGGGACCAGTTGTAGGTCGGTGTTTAAAGTGACGAGACCGCTGAACAATTCAACAACGACGCCTGCTGAAGTTGTGTCTGTGGTCAGGTGAGGGTCCAGTGTGGGCGGGTCGGCCCACAGACGTCGGAATACACCGCCTCTAACTTTGCCATCGGAAGATTCGACTATCGCCGTAACCGGAGGCGTTGTGGCAGTCGATGAGCTTGGCGCGCCAGCTTGCGTCCCGCCAGTAGACTGCGATGCCGCAGCAGATGCCTGAGGGGTCTCGGTTGGCGATGCTGAAGGCGCAGAAGAGGAGGTCGAAGGCGAGGAAGGCTCCGCTGTCGGGGCCGTGCTTGCCGCAGGCTCCGAGCCGACGCTGGGCGCCTGAGCGGGCGTCTCGCTTGTTCCCCCGGTGTTCTCGCTGCAGGCAACAGCCGCAATTGAAACTAACGCTACAATTACCCAAACAATCTTTCGCATGACACTTCCCGTGGTCTTTGTTATTCAGCCAATTTGACGCAATTTTATGGTTTTAGGTGCGACGATGCAAAAGCTATCCCTTTGCCCCTACATCGGTCTCTCCAACGGTGGACGCCAGATACTTGTTGATAAACCCGTCGAGGTCGCCATCCAGAACCGCGTCGGCGCTGGATACGGAATAATCGGTGCGATGATCCTTCACCATCTGGTAGGGGTGCAGGACGTAGCTGCGTATCTGATTGCCCCATTCGGGAGAGATATGCTCGCCTCGTATTTCTGCCAATTCTTCCGCTTTCTTTTTCAATTCAGCCTCAATGAGTCGGCCCAGCAAGATTCGCATGGCGATTTCTCGATTTTGATGCTGTGATCGCTCATTCTGACACGTGACTACGATTCCAGATGGAATATGCGTCAGGCGAACGGCTGTGGAGTTCTTCTGAACGTTCTGGCCGCCATGACCGCCTGCCCTGAAAACGTCCATTTTGATGTCGTCAGGGTCGATTTCTACGTCGACGCCCTCCTCAACTTCTGGCATCACTTCCGCAAGCGCGAACGACGTGTGCCGGGCGTTGTTCCCATCAAAAGGCGATTTCCTCACCAAACGATGCACGCCTCTCTCGGACCGAAGGTTCCCATACACGTAATCGCCTGAGATTTGGATTATCGCGTTTTTTACGCCGCCCTGTTCTCCGAGGGAGACGTCCAGCACCTGGCTTTTGAAGCCTCGCCGCTCGGCCCACTTGAGATACATCCTCATCAACATCCGCACCCAGTCTTGAGAGTCGACTCCACCGGCGCCCGAATGCAAGGCGATTATCGAGTCTCGGTCGTCGAACTCTCCGGACAGCATCAATTTAAATTCGAGACCGCTTAATTTGGCTTCAATTTCAGCATGTTCTTCGCTGAAGCTGTCCAGGAGCGACCCGTCCCGCTCTTCGATGGCGAGGTCCAGCATCTCACTTAGTTCAACGACTCGAATTTCGATGGTCTTCCAGTCATCGACTTCTTGTTTCAATGCCGCGAGGTCGCGCATTTTGGTTTGAGCGAGTTCGTTGTCTTCCCAAAATGATGGGGCAACGGCCTCTTTCTCTAGCGCTTCGATCTGTTTGACCTTTGCAGGCAGGTCAAAGACGCACCATTATGTCTGCTATCTTGGACCGTTTCTCGACTATCGAATGTTTGATGTCCTGCATGTATTACGACCTTTCGGATGGCCCCGGATTCTATCGGTTAGAACGAGGAGGTATCCAGACAAGTTAGCGGTTGCCTTGAACTTGCCAAAATTGCCTGCTTATTTTCTTAGTTATTCACAGCGTTTCGCGCGCTGAACGATGGATTCTTCGCATGTCCCCATTCGATTATATCAAGCGACGAATTAGAACATCCACCACAAGTCGACGATCACAGCGTACGAATCCACGATCAAGTGTCTGCCCTGTCTTGTCCGCCATGAATATGTCGAGACTCGACGGAAATATTTCCGTCGATGTTCGTGGGCGAAAGAGGTACTGAATGGGTGTACAATCTGTGGCGCATCATCTACGTTGAGGAGGCTTCGGCAATGCTGGATTTGCTAATCGAAAACGGGTTTATTATCGACGGCACTGGCAATCCTGGATTTTACGGCTCGGTGGGTGTGGAGGAGGACACGGTCACGATAATCCGAGGATCGACCGAGGGCGTCGACGCCGCCCGTAAGATCGACGCCACGGGTCGAATCGTGTCTCCAGGATTTATCGACATGCACGCCCATTCAGGCCTTGTGTTGCTGGCCGAGCCTCATCACGAACCAAAGGTCCGCCAGGGCATCACTACCGAGCTTATCGGTGTCGACGGCAACTCATACGCCCCATTCCGCTCCCAGGAAGACTTCAAGCGATTCGTCGAACTGAACTCCGGCCTTGACGGCAACCCACCGTTGCCGGGAAACTGGTCGACGGTCGAGCAATACCTGAGTATGTTTGACAGGAAGGCCGCGGTCAACATCGCCTACATTCTCGGGAATTCGCCGGTGCGAATCGACGCCATCGGCTGGGACTCCACTCCTGCGACACCGGCAGACATCGCAAACATGAAAGCCATCATTCGAGAGGCGATGGAGGAAGGCGCCGTAGGATTGTCGACGGGTCTCGACTACCCTCCCGGAAACTACGCCGACACGGACGAGCTTGTCGAGTTGTCAAAACAGGTCGCCGATCTCGGAGGAATTTATCACACGCACGTTCGATACAAGATGGGCGATATGTTTATTGATCCGTTTCAGGAAGCCATCGATATTGGCAACCGCAGCGGCATCCCAGTCCACATCACTCATTTCTACCAGCGGTCTCCCAGCACGGGGGGAGGCGCTCAATTGTTGCAACTGATCGAGGACCGCGCTGAAGCCGGCCAGGACATTACGTTCGACAGCTACCCTTATAGCCTGGGCAGCACCCGCATTCTGATTGTGTTCCCAGATTGGATTCACGAGGGAACGCCTGAACAGATGAAGGTGGCTCTGGCGTCGGCGGAGGCCCGCGAACGTCTACGAAGCGAAGTCGTTCCTCGCGCCCCGACCTGGCATGATATGTGGCTAACCTACTTCAAACGACCAGAAAACCACAAGTACGAGGGCCGTTCAGTTGCGGAAATTGCGGAGATGATGGGCCAGCATCCTGTCGATGCGCTGTGCGACCTTTTGCTGGCCGAAGACTTGCAGGTCTGTTACGTGGCAGAAGGACTGAACGCCAAAACCCTCCCTGCGTTCGTCACTCATCCGTTGTCAATGGTCGGCTCCGACGCAGTCCTGTTAGGCGACTTTCCTAGCCCCCGCACCTACGGGTGCTTCCCGGTAATCCTGGCCGAGTACGTTCGCGAAGAGCGTCAGATTTCCCTGCCAAATGCCATTCGCAAGATGACTTCATTCCCCGCCCAAAGACTCGGTCTCAGCGACCGGGGCATCTTGAGGGATGGGATGAAGGCCGACATTACCATATTTGACGCCAAAACGGTCAGCGCGCCGGCAACAAGAACCGAACCCAAACAGTTCCCCATCGGCATCGAATACGTGATCGTCAATGGCACTCCGGTAATCGACGGAGGGAGTCACACAGGCCAGCTCCCAGGGCGCGCTCTCCGTCACTAGAATACGCTTGAGAATATCCCTGACTTGAGGTCATTTATGCAAATCACGGACATCAAAACCTATATAACCATGCCCATCGAAAACCTGCCGTGGCTGTTCGTAGAGGTTCATACCGACGAGGGCATAACTGGCCTGGGCGAGTGTTCTTGGTACGGCAACAACACCCTGATTCAGCAAGGCATCGAGTCTGTGAAGCCGTGGGTCATCGGACAGGACCCGGCCAATATTGAGGAAATCTGGCAGCTAATATACCGTCGCCACCTTCGGATCGGCGGTCGTGGTCCGATCTCCGCGGTCATCAGTGGTATCGACATCGCGCTGTGGGACATCAAAGGCAAGGCGCTGGGTGTGCCTGTTTACCAGTTGTTGGGAGGGCCCGTCCGCGACCATGTGCCGCTGTACACCCACGTCCATGATGCCCGACAGGCCGCGACAATCGAAGAAAACGTGGCTATGGCCCGCCAGACCAAAGCGGACGGATATCGAGCAATAAAGACCGACCCATTCCTATCAATGGCTACCCAGTCAGGCCCATTTCGAGGAGCATCGCTCGTTGAGAAACTGACTCCTTCAGCCATCAATTACGCTGCTGAGTGGGTTGGCGCCCTGAGGTCTGAGTTAGGAGACGATTACGAGTTGATGGTTGACGCTCACGCACGGTTCGATGTCGCCAGCGCCATCGCCGCCGCCCGGGAGTTGGAACCGTTCAAGCTCATCTGGTTTGAGGAGCCGGTCCCTCAGGAGAGCTATGACGCGCTCAAAGAATTCCGAGAGAATTCCAATGTTGCTATCAGCGTAGGAGAATCACTGTTCACCCGCTACGACTTCGTGCCGATCCTTCAAGACAGGTTGGCCGATTTCGTCATGCCCGACATCGCATGGACCGGGGGCATCAGCGAGTTGCGTCGGATAGCCGCCTTGGCCGAAGCGTACTACGTCCCGTTCACGCCTCACGACGCCTTGGGGCCGGTCGCTATCGCGTCGACGTTCCAAGTTTGCATGGCGACCCCGAATCTGTATCGGCAAGAGTGCATCCATGCGTGGTTCGATGATTTCCTCAAGATCGTGACGACAATGCCGGAATATCGCGACGGCGCACTCTGGCCGCTGGACAAGGCCGGTATCGGAATCGAACTAATCCACGAAGAAGTTGAGCGATACGCCGTGCCGTCGAGCCAGGGGCGTATGACCACGTATTAGCAGGCAAGGCTGGCGCAAGAGGAAAGATGTTGGAGAACAAGATGGAGCGACATTTCGCCAATTATGTTTCTCAAACCGTTGACTAGCAGATTACAGATATTGGTTTTGTCGTCGGAAACCTTTTTGACATTCTGTGCTGCCCACAGGGTTCTCTAGGCTTGGATCGCATCGACGACGCTGTGCGCGAGCATGTGGCTAGCAATTTTTGTGTTCAGATTTACGATATGGACATCCGTTTTTGCCGCATAGCCACCTGGATCACTGGAACTTTTCTGGTCCTGTTCGCTTTGATGTCATTTCTGAGTTCACGAAAGCAAAACCAAATCATTGAAACTCAGCAACTTATTCTCTAACAGCAATTCAATGTTTCGGAACAGCAACATAGGTTGCTATATGAACCAGTGTTAAACGTAAATCCTGTGAACGAATACCCAGTCACTCAGTGGACCTCTCCTGATCCAGACTCATTTTATCAAGTGATCTGGACACTCGATCTTGGAAATGGGGGCTGCATCAGAATAGTGGTGTTGCATCCTCGAATATACCTCGTAAATAACGACATGGAAGAACGCCTTGCTTAGCTGGGACCTAGTCTCAGCGTGTTTGGAGACGAAGATACACAATACAAATCAGGCACCCGATCAAGGTCGAATCAGAGGAAGATGTGCGACTGAGGATCGAATTAGACCAGCCAGGGATTCTAGACACGATCGATCCTACTATGCTCGAAGATCGTCTGCTCAGAATCAAAGCGGTTTTTCAGTATCGTCTGATGGGCAGTGATCAGTTAAAAACTCAAGCAAGAATAAGCGGTGAGTTTCATATTCCTATATCCGATAGTTTTGGGCGGGTTACCAGACTGTAATTGGCCCAAATCGACGCATTGACCTTTATTCCTGATATCGCTTTATTTGTTGAGAAAGTATATGGACTGATTCGTCTATCCGGTACAATTCATCCGGATGCTGGATTGCCATCAATCCCCTTATGTGTTGAATGGTTAAGATCGTATTATTCAACGACCTTAAAACGGTGAGCTTCAAATCTCCTACAGAATCTAGCCTGTCCAAAGCGTCCGAGTAAATTGTGATTATGTCTTGAGCTGCAATACTTACTTCACTCAATAGTTCTCCGACCTGTCGCACATAGCTATCTGCCTTAATCGCGGAGCCAAGAAATTCATCTATACCGGCGGCGCGCAGGCGCAGTTGTATTTCAGAAAATCTGGCGTTCACCATCTGTTCAAAATCGGCTCCTAATTTATCGTCGTACCTGGAAATCAGCGAAGAAAGGATCGCGCGCGGCGAAAAATTTTAACTGCTCCAGAGAAACCGTTGCCTAAACTCCTGGAGGCCAGAACACAACTCCTTGTGTTGAAGGACTCCATACGACATATCAACCATATTCAGCAATGTCTCGAGATCTTTGCGGACTACGATTAATCCTTGTTCGTCGCAGGCAAGAGATATCGCTCGACGTTTTTCTCATCGTCAAAGTATCGGCCCAATCCAGGGTGGTCACTAAACCAGACTACCAACATTTTTTTGGCAGACACGTTATTGTCTCTTTCAATTTGCTCTGCCTGCCTCCTCTACCCATTGATAACATCTTGTTGTACTGAAGAACTTTGGGCATTTTTCAGCAATGTGTTCATGGCTACGTCACCGAACGATTTTATGGTCTGTCAAACTGCAACATCATTCGAGACGTTAATTAAATTTTCAATTGCCATGATTAAACGTTCCTGTCTAAACGAGGTGACTAGGCATTATCAACCTCGGCGTCTGATACGTACTGTCATAGCGTAAGAGTTCTCGTAAGTCTTTTAAGCCGGCTGAATCGGCAACACGATATGAGACGGGCAGTCGGCGCTGTGGTGGATTGTCTGGCGTGCCGTCTCGTAAGTCCGATCTGTGCCGAGCGGTTCGCCGGTATTGTGGTTCACGTCGAATCTGGGCCAATTGCTGGAGCTGATGTCCACGCGAATTCTGTGGCCTTTGGCGAACACGTTCGACGTGGGATAAAGCTGGAACACGAATTCGTAAGCCTCACCAGGGTTCATGAACTCGGCCTTTTCGAAGCCGTTACGGTACCGCGCCCTGATTATCGAATCGGCGATGTTGATTGCCAAGCCCTCTGGGAAATCGCCGGACGCCGGATACACGTCGATCAATTTTGCGGTGAAGTCGGTGTCCACCGCGGATGACGACGCCCACAGATGGACTTCGATAGGGCCTGTTGCCTCCGTGTCGACCTCAAGTGGCTGCGTCTGGAACGTCACGACGTCATCACGCACGTTCAAGGGCAGTGTGTCCTCGGAGCCAAAGAATCGATCAGGGTCTCCCCGCTGGTCGTAAGCCCCAGGCTCCATGATTGGGTTCGCCGCGGATATGCCACCGCCGATGGTCGGCACCGGGTACGATGGATCGAAGACAAATGACGTGGTCGGATTGTCCTGCTCGTGAGGCTTGTCAATCGATAGGCGACCGTTATTTCGCAAATAGTATGGTGTAGGAGTGGTCGAAGGCAAAGGCCAGTCAGGCTCGTTGCGCCAGTATCCGCCGTGCCTGAGACGGTCGTTGCCATCAGGCGTGCCTTCGCCTCCGCCCATCGTGAAGATGCGGACCGGACTCCAATCCACGACCTCGGATTCCAACCCTTTCAGGTGCCGGTCGAACCAGGCTAGCTTAAGGTCGTTGTAGTTGATGTGAGCTTCTAGGCCGAAATCCAGGTCTCCCGCGTAATTCTCCTGATAGCCGCCATGAATCCACGGGCCCATCATTAAGTATTTCGGCGACTGTTTCATGTCTCTGAGCTGCATGAAACACTCACAGGTGTTTCGGGCGTAGGAATCGTACCAACCGCCGAGATACAGCGTCGGCACATCTGCGTGCTCCTCATAGTATTCTTCAGGAGCATAACCCCGCTGTTTCCAGTAGTCATCGTAATCGCCATTCTGTTGAAGCTCCATCGCCCACTGTTCGTATGTCGGAAATCTGGACAGAATCGTCGAGCCTTCGATCAATGGGAACTGGTTGACAATGTCCGGCATGCCCTCCTCGAAAATCCGCGTGATGGCGGCTTTTAGGGACAGATCTGCGTTCGCTTCATGGCTGGTGACTGCCATGCGGTACGCGTAGATCAGGAACCGTTGTTCCAGAGCGCCGTTCTGCCTCATGGAGCTGTGAAAGTAGTTGGACGCTCCAACTCCGACAAGCATGGCGCTGAGATGCGGAGGATTCAACGTAGCCAGCGCTGCCTGATCGCTGCCTGCGTAAGAATCGCCCATCGTGCCTACTTTGCCATTGCTCCAATCCTGAGTTCCCAGCCATTCGACGGTATCGTAGCCATCAGGGGCTTCCTTGGAAAACGGATGCCATTCGCCCTCGGACGCCAGCCTGCCCCGGACATCCTGGATCACGCAAACGTATCCTCGGCGGGCGAAGAATTTCGCTTTGGTGGTTTGTCCGGGCACAGATTTGTCATAAGGGGTTCGCTCGAGAATCACCGGAAATTGGCCCGAAGCTCGGTCTCTGTTGATAGCCGGATAATAAATATCAGTCGCCAATTTCACTCCGTCGCGCATCTCGACCATGACGTTTTGCTCGATTGTCACGCCGTATCCCTGATGCGAACCCTCGTAACTGGACCGAACTGGTTTGTCGCCATCGGAAGTCAGTGTCTGGACAGTCTGCGCTTCCGATTCGAGCGTGTCCCACGAGTACGTCGCGGGTATCAACGCAACGTCGGCCCATGTGGAAGTCTGGTCGGCGTAGTGCGGGCTCCCAGCATGGCCGGATGAGCCGAGGGGGACGATCCATCGTGAGTTATCCCAATCCGCAGTGTCCCAGACGTAGCGAGCCACCGACATGCCGGTCATAGTGTAGGGGTCGGAGGCTGGGTAACTCCCTGCCTGAGGTGTGTCGCCATCCCCTCCCATCGAGACCGACGGCGGGTCCAACTGTTCTGACATCTCAGGGAAAGCGGCTGACAATGGGTGCGTTGGATGAGTCTGATGCACTCTCCCCCAGGTCCAGGTGTCCATGTCATCACCGAGAGTGTCGGACAGGTCGCCCACACCGTCGGCGAATGCGCCGGCGATCAGGGTTTCCCAGTCGCTTCCGGGCGGCAGGAGGCTCGTGTCCCCACTTTGGGCGTGAGTGACAAGCAACGTGCTTATCTGACGAACATGCCCTGGCGCTCCTCTCCCACCTGCAACCAGAGCCTGATCCGCCAACGGCCCTAGGAGGTGGTTGATAATCTGTCGATGCAACCGCTGTCGAAAAGCGCTGTATATCGTCGCCGCAACGGAGTCTTCGTGCATCGAGCCATCCCATCCCGCCATTCGATCTTTGGCGGCAGCCGACAGCACGTTTCTTGGCGGAGTGCGAGCGATTATCTCGGAGTAAACTTGAGCAGGTATCGACACGATTTCAGAATGCACCGCCGCCATATCCTCAACGGTGGCTCCGGTCATATCGGTTAGACGGTCATGTATCCTACGCGCTCGGTATTCCGGCGCGAAATCAAGAGCGATAAAGTATGGATAGTCTTCGCCTGCAATGCGGTTGTTGGCTGTGACGAAAAATCCGCTGTCCGGGTTGCTGATCCGAGTCAAGTCCTCAAAGGGGATCGACCCCTCCCATTCGTGTTCGCCAGTCCAACCTGGAACCGGCAACCAGGCGTTCGCAATCGTGCGGATGGGAACTTGGCCGCGATTCAGGTAACCGATGTTGCCTTGGGTGTCACCGAACACGAAATTATTGCACGGGTCCACCCATTGGCGCATCGATTCGTCGATCTCGTCTGCGTTCTTGGCGAGAAGCATATCTAACAGTGATTCGTATCCGAGGTTCGGCCCAGTTGTGGCAGTGTACCGAAATGCTATGGCTTTGGTTCCGTCTGCGCTCTGGGAAATAACCGGACCATGATGGGTCACCGGCACGTCGATCTCTACAGATTCGCCGGAACGAACCTCAATGGTTTCGTGACGAACCTCGGCGTCTCGCCACTCGCCCTTAAATTCGTACTCCAACCCATCGCCCGAAAGGCGCATGTTCTCTACATACAAGTCTTGATAGTCTGCCCCGGCGTGGGTAACACACCAGGCAACAGCCGCGTTGTGTCCGAAATGAGGAAACCCAGGGCATCCAGGGAACGACAGCCCTATAACATCGAAATCTGGACAGGCGACCTGGTTTTGGTAATAGACGTTGGGAGTGTCCAGGCCCCGATGCGGATCACCGGCGATTAGGGGTTTGCCTGATGCTGTCTTGCTCCCTGACAGCGCCCAGTTGTTGCTCCCGGAGTCGTCGTCCTTCAGCCAGTCGATGGTTCCGAGTCCGTTAGACAACTCTTCCAAACCGTCTAATACAGGGCCATTGTAATTCTCGCCTGGAGGTGAAATCACCAGATGCCCGGGTTGGTAGCCTGACAATATTTCTGCAGCTCTTTCCGCCCCAAATTCGTTCACCAACTGGGCGCGCCACAGTTTGCCCTCAAACACACCCATGAGAATGTGCCGAATCTTGAAAACCGCCAGGCTGTCCTTGACCGTCCACGGTTCGGGAGTCGTGCCTGTCATCTGGTACTCGATGGGCAGTATGATGATCGAGTCGATGTACGCGTTCACGCCATTAGCGTAAGCTTCGAACATCACTTTGGTGTCAGCGTTCAACGCCTCCCAATCGCCCTCGGTCGACGCCTTGATCTGAAAACGGCGCATCTGCTTGTCGTGTTCTATGCCCGACTCTCCGACAAACTCAGACCACCGCCCGTAGGCTTTGTGACGGTCGTAGTCCATGTGCCACAACCTGTCTTGAGCAGTTGCGAATCCCTGTCCATAGAAGGCGTCGTGGGTCGACGTGGCCCGAACGTGGGGAATGCCGTGCTGATCGCGAATTATTTGAATGTCGCCATCCAGGCCCTTCACCGCAGTGGTCCCACTGGTGGCCGGTACCGCCGCTCTGAGGTCCTCGACCGAAAAAGAGTTCGATGTCATTTGCGCTGTGCTCCTAGTGTGCAACATTACCACTGCCAAATTGTTCCCAATCATACAGCGAGGTCAAAAATTGTAAAGGCGATCAGGAGTGGTTGCCGAATAAGATATTCGGATACTTAGCCCAAGATTGGGCGTTATCTTCACTGGATAGTGTTGGCTCAGAGCGGCATTTTCTTCGGAAGAAGCGATGGATGCCATTTGAGTGCGCCGAATATGGCCTTGAGTTCACTTTCCGTGAACGGGACGATCTGCTTGATCGGCGCTTTGGGGACCCGTGCCTTCGTAATATCGTGGGGAGCGATGAACTCCTCCCGTTCGAGCGTTGAGAAAAATGCCCTCA